>Ga0163163_10002429_pt1 | contig 15759 bp, 9 predicted proteins | sample S65metaG_FD_119766 | JGI IMG/M metagenome (GOLD analysis project Ga0163163, IMG submission 119766) | Switchgrass rhizosphere microbial communities from Kellogg Biological Station, Michigan, USA - S6-5 metaG | ecosystem: Host-associated > Plants > Roots > Rhizosphere > Soil | place: USA: Michigan... | reverse complement strand
ACCGGCAATCCGAAAGGTTGGACCTGCACCGGAAACTGGCGAATGAGATTTTAGCCAAGGGGCTCGCCTATCGTGATTTCACGCCGCTGGCTGTGGATACGGATGAGAAAGACCACTCCGAGGGGCATTGGTTATTTCATTCGGCGATGCGCGAAATGTCGCGGGAAGAAAGCGACCGTCGCGCCGCGGCCGGCGAATCGTTTGTAGTGCGCTATCGGGTGCCGCGCGAGTCGCGCGAGGCTGTTGCCTTTACCGATTTAGTGTATGGCGAACAATCGAAATCCACCGCCGACATCGAAGATTTCGCGCTGCTCCGCAGCAACGGCCTGCCGACTTATCACATGGCGTCCTGCGCCGACGACGCGGATCTGCGCATCAGTCATATCATCCGCGGCCAGGATCATCTGACCAACACTTTCAAACACCTGCTGATTTTCGAGGCGCTGGGCGCCACGCCGCCGCAGTTCGCGCACCTTCCGTTGCTGATTGCTCCCGATGGCTCGAAGTTGTCCAAGCGGAAGCATGGTCCGGTAGTCAGCGTCACCACCTATCGCGATGGCGGCTTCCTGCCGCATACCTATGTCAATTTCTTGTGCCTGCTGGGCTGGTCGCCAAAGAACGATCGCGAAGTGATGTCGCGCCAGGAATTGATCGACGCATTCACGCTTGAAGGAGTGAACCGCTCCAACGCCACGGTGAACTTCACGGAAGACGATCCTTATGATCCGAAGGCCACCTGGTTGAATGCCGAGCATCTCCGCGCCCTGCCGGTGGGAGAATTGTCGGCGCTGCTGCTGCCGTTCGCGCGCGAGGCTGGATTCGATGCGGACGCCGTGAGGATGGCTGCCATCACACCGCTGATTCGCGAGCGCATCCGTACCTTGCGAGAGGTCGCGACGACCGCCGATTTCTTTTTTGCCGCTGAGTTGCCGCCTTACGACAGCAATGAACTGATTCCGCAAAAAGGCGACGCGCGGATGGCCCTGGCGGTTCTCGAAAAAGCGGGCGAAATTCTGAGGACGGCGCAGTTTAACCACGATGGCCTGGATGCCGCATTGCGTGCGGGAGCGACGGAGCTGAAGGTCAAGACCGGCCAGATGTTTCAACCGATCCGCGTGGCTGTGTGCGGCCGCAAAGTAGCGCCGCCGTTATTTGAGACGCTGGTAGTGCTGGGCCGCGAGACTTGTCTCCACCGCATCGAGCGCGCCATCGAACTGCTGCCTGCGGGAGCGATATCATGAGTGAAAATACTTCCACCCCAGCCACGCCGGTTGCCTCCAATTTTATCCGCGACATCATCCAGGAGGATTTGCGGACCAACAAATACGGCGGCTGCGTAGTTACGCGATTCCCTCCGGAGCCCAATGGGTACTTGCATGTCGGGCACGCGAAAGCCATCAACCTGGATTTCGGCTTGGCTAAAGAGTTCGGCGGCAAATGCAACCTGCGGTTTGACGATACGAATCCTTCCAAGGAAGAGACCGAGTACGTCGAGGGCATCATCGAGGACGTCAAATGGCTGGGCGGCGATTTCGGAGACCGTATCTATTACGCTTCCGAATATTTTGGACAGTTGTATGAATGGGCGGTGCAGCTCATCAAAGCGGGCAAAGCTTACGTGTGCGATCTGACCGGCGAGCAAGTTCGCGAGCAGCGCGGCACTCTCACCGAGCCGGGCAAGGAGAGCCCCTATCGCAACCGTTCTGTCGAAGAGAATTTGGATTTATTCGCACGCATGAAGGCCGGCGAATTCCTGGATGGCGCGCGGACGTTGCGCGCGAAAATCGATATGGCGTCGAAGAACCTCAATATGCGGGACCCGATCATGTACCGCATTTTGCACGCCGAGCATCATCGCACCGGAAAACAATGGTGTATTTACCCGATGTACGACTACGCGCATGGGCAGTCGGATTCGATCGAAGGCGTGACGCATTCGATGTGCACTCTTGAGTTTGAAGACCACCGGCCGCTCTATGACTGGTTCGTGGAACAGCTCGGCATTCATCATCCCCAGCAGATCGAGTTCGATCGCTTGAACCTCACCTACACCATGATGAGCAAGCGCAAGCTCTTGAAGCTGGTGCAGGACAAATATGTGAACGGCTGGGATGATCCGCGCATGCCCACCATCTCCGGAATGCGTCGCCGCGGATATACGCCTGAGGCGTTGCGTAATTTCAGCGGACGGCTGGGTGTATCGAAAACCAATGGCACCACCGAGCTTTCGCTGCTCGAATACTGTGTCCGCGAGGACCTGAACCGGCGCGCGCTGCGCGTGATGGCAGTGCTCAATCCGCTGCGCGTGGTTATCGACAATTATCCCGACGGCCTGGTGGAGCAGATGGAAGCCGTCAATAATCCGGAAGATCCCGGCGACGGTGCGCGCAACGTGCCGTTCTCGAAGGTCCTCTACATCGAACAGGACGACTTCCGCGAAGATCCGCCCAAGCAGTTTTTCAGGTTGTCGCCCGGCCGCGAGGTCCGGCTGCGCTACGGCTACTTCATCACCTGCACCAGCGTGGTGAAAGATGCGCAAGGGAACGTGGTGGAAGTCCACTGCACTTACGATCCGGAAACGCGCGGCGGCAACTCTCCGCGGGACGGGCGCAAAGTGAAATCGACCATTCATTGGGTTTCCGCAGAGCACGCGATTGACGCCGAGGTTCGCTTGTACGAAACGCTGTTCACCAAAGAGAACCCGAATGATGTTGAAGAAGGCCATGAGTTCACGGATAATTTGAATCCGCAATCGATGCAGATCCTAACCGGGTGCAAACTCGAACCGAGCCTGGCGAGTGCGGCTCCAGGCAGCCGCTACCAATTCGAACGGCTGGGCTACTTCTGCGTCGACCCCGACTCTACGCCGCAACATCCGGTCTTCAATCGGACGGTCACCTTGAAAGACACATGGGCAAAGATTGAAAAAATGGCGCCCGAGAAGAAGAAATAGCATCATGATTATTCTCGGACTGGGCGGTCTGCAGGGTGGCGGCGCGTGCGCCGTCCTCAAAGATGGAACGATCGTCGCCGCCATCGAAGAATCCAAGCTGAGCCGGACGCCGCGGCCGGGAGTCCCGGAGGCTGCGGTGGCGGAATGCCTGCGTCTCGCCGGCGTCAGCCGCGATGCGGTGGATTGCGTCGCGGTGGTGCGGCCGGTCGACCCGTCCCTGCACTTCTCGCTGCGCGATTTATTCCCCAGGGCCGAAGTTGCCGTAGTGGAGCATCACCTGGCCCACGCCGCGTCGGCGTTTTTCGGTTCGCCCTTTGAAAAGGCGACGGTGCTCACGCTGGATCATACCGGCGACTTCGGTTGTGGCGCACGTTGGAACGCGCAAGGCAATCAACTGCAGCTCGAAAAAGAATGGCAATATCCGGATTCGCTGGCGTGGCTGTATAGCGCCGTGACCGAACTGCTGGGCTATCAAGCGGGCGCCGACGAGCACAAGGTGCAGTGGCTTTCCGCATCCGGCAGTGACCGTTTCGATGAACTGTTCCATGAAATTGCATCGCCCTCGGGGCGGCTCGATGCCACCTTCTTCGACGGCCATCCCAGCGCCAACGGCGGTTTCAGCGCGAAGTTTTTCGAGCGGTTGGGACTGGAAGACGGAGCAGAAATTCCAGCCGCGATGGCTCCCGCAATCGCGCGCGGCTTGCAGCGCGCCGTAGAGGACACTGCGCTATCGATGGCCGGCGAAGGCGAGAATCTATGCGTCGCGGGTGGTTTGTTTTATAATGCGCTGCTGGTTGAATTCCTGGAACGCAGCGGCCGCTGGAAGAATGTTTTCGTGCAACCGGCGGCGGGCAACTCCGGAACCGCGCTCGGCGGAGCGTTCCACATGTGGTATCAGCGTCAAGGGAACCGGCGCCAGACGGGCGCGACTTCGCTGCTGCTGGGTCCCAGCTATGGCCGGGAAGAGATCAAGAAGGTTCTGGAGAACTGCAAGCTGCGGTTTCAATATCTGCAATCCGTAGACGACGTACTGGCGAAAGCGGTAAGCATGTTGGGAGAGCGCAAGATCGTGGCATGGATGCAGGGGCGCATGGAGTTTGGTCCGCGCGCGCTGGGCAATCGCAGCATCCTGGCGTCGCCGCTGGATCCGTATTCGACGGAAAACTTGAATGTCTTCATCAAGCATCGCGAACCATTCCGCAAATTTGCGGCGTCGGTTCCGGCGGAGCTGGCGGCGGAATACTTTGATGTTGGTCCGAACGCGCGTAATCTGGCGACTGTCGGCCGAGTGAAGCCGCAGCATCGCAAGACCTTCGCATCCGCGATTCTGGGCGACGATATTGTGCGCGTTCACGCCGTGACAGAAGCCGATAACCCGCTGTACCATCGCCTATTACATGAAGCGGGCAAGGTCACCGGACTGCCGGTGCTTTACAACACCAGCTTCAATTTATTTGGCGATCCCATGGTCTCGACCCCGCGCGATGCCGTGCGCAGCTTCTACTCATCGGGCATCGATGCGCTGTTCGTGGGAAGTTTCGTGGTGGAAAAGTAGCCGTCGGCAGCTACTGAGTGGCTTTACTGAAATCGGCCGCCTGGCGTGCCGTACCGGTTAACTCAACAATGTGCATACCAGTGTTGGCGCGGTCAACCGCATAGACGTAGCCGCGATCGTCCACATCAACATTGTTAGTTTGAATCGCCACTTTGCAAGTCTGGCTCGCGCCTTCGCCGACGCAGCGTTTGTCGGTACGGTCGCTAATGGCCGGGATGTAATATCCGATCTCTTTCGGTTTGTACGGATCGCGCACGTCGACGGCTCGTACGCCGGCATTGAAATGCGCGACGAACACAACGCGATTGGCGTACATTGGCGGCAGATTCTCGTTGGTCGAATGCGTACCGAAGCGCCCACCCGCCGCGCAAAAGTTGCCGCTATCTTCCGGGACCGTCCAGGTGGAAACTCCCACCGGCTTCGACTCCGTAGTGATGTCGAAAATCCGCCCCATCTGCCGGCTCTCATTACATTCGTTGGGAGTGGTCTCGCCGATCAGCAAAATGAAATCCTTCACCTTGCTGAATTTCTGATTGGCGAACTCAGAGAGCGGCATCCGCAGCATGGGAACGATGTTGTGTGCCCCCATATCATCCGGCAAATCGACCCGGGAGACGACTGGATAGCGCAGGTTCTCATCGGTAGCTTCTTTGGGCCCGTTCAACAGCTTTTCACGATCCACGATTTCGATTACGCCATTGCGCGAGTTGTCATACGCCAGATAAACGCGATTGCCCTTCGGCCCAGTTGAGAAGGCTCCGTGCAGGCCTCCCGGCGTTGGACCCTTGGCGCCCGGCTCCTGTCCTGGCAATCCGAAGTTGCGGATGAATACGGGTTTCGCGGGATCGCTCAGATCGTAAATCTGCATCATGCGCGGAGTGCGCCAACCCACGGGACCCGAAACCAAATACGCAATGCCGGTGTCGCATTCCCACCAATTCTTGTGGGTGTCGCGCAGGCCGCTCACCACCACGGTAATGCGGCTGGGCTTGGCCGGATCGGTGACGTCCCAGATTTCATGCGCGCTGTTGCCGAAATCGCGCAGCATATAAAACTTCCCTTTGCCTCCGTGCGGCAAATCGTTGCCGCTGCACACGCGCACCATGGAGGCGCCCCCGAACTCTCCCGCGCGGTCCTTCGGCTCGCCAGGAATATGCACCAGGTATTGAGGATGCTTGGGATCGGTAACGTCGACGATGGAAGTGCCGTTAGGCTCCATCTTGCCGGTTTGTGGATTGAGCGCCTCACCGCCGTGATGACCGACGTATGCGATCCAGCGCTCGCCTTGCTTCAGGATGACCGGTTGATAGGCGCTGCGGGCCTGCAGGTCGTTGTAGCCCACCAAGTCCATGTTGCTGGCACGCGGGTTGCGTTGCGCCGCGGCGGGTGGAATCATGTTCTGCCCGGCGAGCACAGTACACAGCGCCAGTCCGGGCAGTACACTTGAACCCCTGCGTTGCATGAGCGCTCTAGGGCGCCTGCGCCGCGACGTAGGCGGAGATTTCCATCAATTCCTGTTCGCTCAAATTCGCGACCACGGGCTTCATAAGCCCGGTCCACAGCCCGTCGCGGAAACCTTTTTGCATATCGTACATCTGGCGCATCAGGTAGCTGGGCGACCGGCCGGCGAGCGGCGGCACTGGGCCGAGACCCTTCAGTCCCTCGCCGTGGCACAGGGCGCACTGCTTGGTTTTCGCCAGCGCCTCGCCCTTCTTGATGCTGCCCACCGGCACGTAGGCGTTGAAACCGGAGTGCGGGTCGCGGAGAATCTCAGTGGCCTCAGCGTTCACCGGCACTTCGACGATGCGGTTGCCCAACGGTTCCTTCTCATCACCCTCGGCCAGGAACAGACCGTTGTTGACCTTGGTCTTCGGCGCCGTCTTGCTCTCGATAACCTTAATCCACGGCGTCCATTTGATAGCGCCGAAGTATTCGGCGGACTGCCTGATTTCGTCGTCGGTCATATTCTTAGCGAAAACCGCCATGGCCTTCGTGTTGGCTTTACGTGTCTCGGCGCTCTTGCGCTTGTCATTCTTGAAATCCTGCATCTGCTGGATGAAGTAGGAGACCGGCAAGCCGCTCACACCGGCGTTTTCGGCGCGGCCCTTGCCGTTGGGATAGTGGCACAATCCGCAGGCGCGCACCGCCGGTTCCTTGCCCTTGGCCACGATGGGAGGCATCTGCGGATGGTCGCCCGGATACCAATCAGCCGGCCCAAAGCCGTTGCTGATCTGAGCCCGCGTGAACGACAGGTCGTTGCCCGGGAGCTTCTTCATACTCGTGTCGGGCGGCGCGGGAGCCGGCGCTACCACCGGTCCCGGGGGAATGCCGTACGCCCAAAACGGAACGTCCTCCGCGACGCAAAGACCCGCCGTCAATAGTGACCCAGCCGCAATCGCTACCACACCCAAACTGCATCTCATATGAGCTCCTTTTTGGGGGCGAGACTTGGCTCGGCCCGCTGATCTTAACTGATCTCCGCTTACTTATGCGCCAGGCGGCTGCAAGCCATCTCTGCGCCCGACGGATCAATTGCACCGCTGCCTTCTTCGATGTGAACGATCTTGCCTTCCGTGTCAATGACGAAGGTGGTGCGGTTGGCCATGCCCAGATTGGGCAGCAACACGCCGTAATCGGCCATCACCTTTCGCTGGGCGAAGTCGCTCAGGATGGGGAAGGCGACGTTGAGCTGCTTGGCAAATTCTTTTTGCGACGGAGTGTTATCGCCGCTGATCCCGAAGACCTTGGTAGCAGCGCCTTCGAACTTGGCGGCGTTAGCCTGATACGCGAGCATCTCTTTGGTGCAGCCGCCGGTGAACGCAGCGGGGAAGAAGGCCAGCACGACCGGCGCCTTTCCACGGAAACTCGATAGCGTGACTTTATCGCCGGTGGTGGCGGGCAGCGTGAAATCCGGCGCCATATCGCCAACCTTCAAATTCGTGTGTGACGGTGTCACGGCGCCTTGCTGAGCGGGCAGGGATGCGCAAAGCAGCGCTCCCAGAAATGCGATGGCCAGTGGCTTCATAGATATATTTCTCCAGTCCTGCCGTAGATTATCACTTGGCAGCCACCCCTGCAAGACCCTAAAGGCAGGCTGGATCGGGCTTTCGGGGGCTATGGACGCACCGGCTTGAACTTCTGAATCCTGCGGCCGCGGTTTTCGGCGACGTAGATGTTGCCCTGGGAGTCCACCGCGATGCCATGGGCCTGGTCGAATTCGCCCGCAAAATGCCCGGCATGCCCGAAAGTCGTCAAGACCTTCCCGGACTCGCGGTCCAGGACTTCGACTTGTTCATTGTTTTGGTTGAGCAAATACAGGAAGCGCTGGTTGGCATCACGCGAGAGATCGAGCGCCACAGCCGCGCCGCCACTCTCCTTCGGTTTTCCGTCAGGCGGGGCAGTGTAAGGTTTCCACGGCGTTTCGACATTCTTTTTGAAATTGCCGAGCTTATCGTAGACCTGTATGCGGGATTCCTGGCGATTGCAGACGTACACCAGTCCGTCGATCGAGACATTCATGCAATGCACCGTCCGCATGCCTTCAGGCTGCCATTGACGCAGGAATTTTCCGCTGCGATCCATCACCGCGATGCGCCGGTTGCCGCCGGCTCCTTCGCCATCGGCAACATAAACGTCGCCGTTTTGGGGATCGGCAGAGATGCTGGAGGGCATAAAGAACTGCGCTGCATTTGAATTGAGCGGCTTGCCCTTTTCGGTGCCGTCGGAAGAATCGAGGACGCCTTTCTTGCCGATCTGTAACAGCAGCTTGCTGCCATCGTGCGAATATTTCTGCACCATGCCGGAGGGCGAGCTGGCGATCCACATGTTGTTGTCTTTGTCGAAGTAGCAACTGTGGAGGCGAGGGTCGAGGGACTGCGGCGCGCTCCAGGAATTAACCAGATTGCCGTCGGTATCCAGTTCAATGATGGCGGGCGCCAGATGGCCGGAGTTGAGGTCTGCCTCCGGCACATCCTGGCGGTTCAACAGGAACACATGGTCGCGCAAATCCACGCAGACGCCGCCGAGTCCACCAAGCACCCAGCGGTCCGGAAACGGCTTGGGCCACGCGCGGTCGACTTCATACTTGGGCGCGTCAGACTCCGCTGGCAGCGCGTGAGGAACATTGATCAGCGTTAGGGCAGCGATCAGCAAACTCTTTTTCATAGCGTGGTGTCCATTGTAGGGGAGCGAGGACCAGAAAGCGAGGCTAGGGTACTATGACGAAAGAGACTTCCGAGGGCAACCACGGGCGGCCGCAAGCGCGAACCCGATCGATCGCGACCAGCCCTCTTTCGGCGTCGGCATTCACGCGCGCCAAGCCTGTTCCAGCCGCGTCGAGCTCGGTCCAGCGCAGCCACACTCCGCCGCGCATGAGGTTGTTTTCCGGCATCCGATAGGCCACGTCGATCGCGCAGCCCGCGAAGCCAGCGGGGAACTGTAGCTGGGTCGTTTGTCCGCCACGGACCTCTCGCGGGCTGACAGCGAATACAACCGGCGGTCCACTTGCTTGCGGTTGCGTCAGCACCCGGTATTGCGAGCCGTCCCAGCGCATCCGCAGCGCGTAAAGACTCACGTCGTTGGGATCGTAACGATCACCCAAATGGGAAACGCGCTCCACCCAAATGGTCGGGTCTTGGTAACCCAGCCGAAGCAGGAAAAGCGGCGCCCACCAAATAGCTGGGTAAACATCGCTTTCGATCAGGATCCGACTGCCGTGGCTCAGCGATGGAGCCGCGGTCTTCGCCGCAGTGAGCATCACGCTCAAGGACCGCGGCTCAGGCAGATAGGGCGCATCCAGATTGCGCGCGTGCCGCGATTGAATCGCCGCGGAAACGATGACCACTGTTCCAAAGACAATCGATTGCGTCAGTGAACGTACTGACATTCCCCATAGCTCCGCGCCGGCGCGCGCCTCCAACAATGCTGTGAGTTTTTGGCTCACTATCGAGACCACCTCGCCCCCATAGAGGGCGTACCCAAGTAATGGTATGTACCAAACAAAGCCCGCACGCGGCAGAATCGTGCACACGGTTAATAGAGTGAGATTCGCGAATAGAAGTCCGAATAACATCAGGCGATTTCGCAATATTGCGGCTGCCAAAAACGCGAGAATCAGGCATCCAGCCAGGAGTCTGGCGCTCAAGGTGTCATTCAAAAGAAGAAGCCGGTAGTAGTGCAGATAAGAATTTCCGATGAACTCTGGCTGGTAATGCGGAATGTATGCAGGATTGATGTTCATCTGATTGGGAATCAGAATTTTCACCGCCATGCAGACCGCCGTCATCATTGCTAATAGAAAAACGGGCCAGAGGCGCGCGCGTAAATTTCCCAGGCCGGAGTGGAAGACGACTTCGTACAACATCAATACGGCGGGTACGGAAATCGCCATCTCTTTGCTGCCTAATGCCGCGCCGTAAAGGGCCAGGATGAGAAGTAGGTCGTTGCCCTCCACCAGTTGGTGACTTTGGCGGAGACGTGTGTAGCGGCCTAAAAGGAGAAGTACAAAAAAGGCGCACAGTACGTCATAAATCGTACCGTCGTTGTAATACAGCTCGGCTAGCGCCGGCTGGAATGAGAAGAGCAAGACGGACGTGGCAACCGTGAGGCCTGAGCGGGAGAGCCGTCGATACCACAGGGCCGCCAGGATCATGTTGACGATCAGAAGGGTGAAGAACGCAATGCGAAAAGGAGCAGGATGAAGGCCGAACAACGCGTACAACGTGCGATAGTACAGGCCGCCCATGGGCCGGTATTCAGGGCTGAAGACAGAGAGCGCCTGCGCCAGCATGGCGCCCAGGCTCACGCGGCCGTAGCCGTGCAGAAACGCGATGTTCGTGAGGTCGTCGCCTGAGAAATTGGCGCGCAATCCGCCGCCGCCCAGGAACAGGAAATAAACAAGGATGGTTAAGCCAGCCGCCAAAAGTTTTCCGACTAGTGGCCTCTGCATCCCAGTCAGTTTGCAGGAGCAGCCAGAAGCCTGTCAACTTTGGCGCCGGCGGCAAGTCATAGGCGGGAAACGCATCAGTGTTCGCGATCGTGTGCTGGCGGAGAATCGTCGGCATTCACCGGACTGCAAATAAACAGTCATCGATTTGCGATATTCCGATCGGTTATTGGCGAGAAACTGCGCAGCGCGATAGCGTATTCTTCCTGGTGTTTAGCTGCATCGTCGATGGTATTTTGCCATTCCCTTTCATACCCCCAAGGAGACCAGCTAAATGATCATAAAGTTTTTGAGAAACCCACGCAGGTTGCGCACGTTCGCACTAATACTTGTAATTATTTCAATCGCGACTCTGACCGGCGTGTTGGCAAGGACCGCGCAGGGCGACAGCGCCTTCTTCCTCCCCGGCAACCTGGTGGTTAGCCGCAGTGTCTATGTGGATGGTGGCAACATCGTTAAAGGGACTACGGTCCTGCCGCCCGCCTGCTCGGCCGCCAACTGCCCGACACCAATCACCACGGCAACGGACGGTACATATCCGTTCGTTTTTAACAACGATCTCATCGATGCCAGTTTCGGAATCACCTCCAAGATTTATCTCGACCAGATAACTCCCGCCGGGACGCTCCTTAACTCGCTCGAAGTGCCCAACAGCTCTCAAAATGGAGTTCCGCCGACAAAAGATCAAATGGTCACCAGCTTCTCTTCAAAGTCGGAAATCGCGTTGAACCTTTCGACCGATGGCAACTTCCTGACCTTTATGGGATATCTGGCTCCTATCGGGGCGATCGACGTATCGAATTCCAATACTCCTGCGATTTTCGATGCGAGCAATCCCGACGGGCTGAGTCATTATCGTGTCGTGGCGCAAGTGGATCAGCACGGAAAATTTCATTTCACGAAAACCAACGCCTATAGCGGCAACAATGGGCGCGCTGCAATTCTGAACAACAGCCTCGGCGCGAATCTGAGCTACACGTCGGGCAACGCAGGGAACGGCGGCAATCCCCAGCCTGACGGCATCATCGTCGGAGCGGGCGCGCAGATCCTCAGCCCCGAAATCAAGGCGGAAGTCGCGCAAACCCCCGGGACTCCCACGCCCGTCGGGAGTTTCAACGTGACGCAGTTGGGTGTCGGGGCGGACAAAATCGGTAAAGACACAAATTTCCGCGGGCTGACGATTTTCAATAATGTGCTGTATTACAGCAAGGGAAGCGGCGGTAACGGCGTTAACACTGTCTACTTCGTCGATACCACCGGCAACGTGTGCACCGACTCAATGGGTGTCGGCCTCCCGTCCCCCGGCGCGAGCCTGCCGACGTCGCCGTTAGCCTACGACCGAACACTACTGCAGACGAAGGGCCTCGATCCCAACAATATGTGCATCCTGAAGGGCTTCCCCACGGCCCTCAAATCGACAACTTCGTTTCCGTTCGGCATCTGGTTTGCCAGTCCCACTGTCCTTTATGTCGCTGATGAGGGCACTGGCTACGCAGGCGGTCTGGATCTCTACGCTCAAGCCGCCGCTCAAACCACTGCGGGACTGCAGAAGTGGATTTTCGATCCCGTCGCCGGCCAGTGGAAGCTGGCCTACACTTTGAGCAAAGGTTTGGGGCTCGGCGTGTCATACACGGTCACTGGTTATCCCACGGGTCTTAACTTGGCCACTTGCGTCGTTAGCAAGAGCGCGCCCAATCCGAACAATTGTCCCGTGAGTAAAACCCTGCCGCTCGCTTTCTCGGCGCCTAACGGACTTCCCTGGGCGCCTGCCCCCGACGGACTCCGCAACATCAACGGCGTCGTAAATAGCGACGGAACCGCAACCATTTATGGAATTACATCCACCATTAGCGGGAACGGCGACCAAGGCGCCGATCCGAACCAGTTGGTCGCGATCACGGATACTTTGAGCGCTACCACTCTTCCGTCTTCTGAAACCTTCTCGGTGCTCAAAACGGCCGCGTTCGGTGAGGTTCTGCGCGGCGTCTCCTGGGCGCCGGGATCGAAGCACTAAATCTCAGGCAACATCGAAGCACCAAATCTCACGAAGAGCGGGCAATTTTCGCCTGCTCCTCGTTTGCCTTTATGGCCCGTCGAGGTTCGGTATGGCGGCGAGAATAGATGCTGCCGCTCTACGTCCGATCATGCGCGCTTACGCCATAGGAATCCAAGACATCGCGCAAGGTCACGATCCCTTCCAGCTTGTGCACGTCCGCACGACTCACAACCGGTAGAATTTCGAGTTGGTTTTCGCCCAGCCGTTCCAGCGCCAAATGAAGGCTTTGGTCGGAGTGGATATGCGGAAAGGCAAGCCCACCCAAGAGATCAGCCAGTTTTTGCTGGTCTGGCCGGTCGTCTACTTCTCGAGCGAGCCTCGAGAGGTTGATCACGCCAACTAGACCTTGCCGATCCGTAACCAGCCACGTTCGAAATTCACTCGAACGGATTCGCTCCAGCGCTTCTGTAACTGTGAGATCGCTGGATAGCCATTCGGCGGCGGGGCGCATGACGCGCGTTACTTGCCGGTCACGATGACGCAATCGCGTTTCGGCGTGGGGGAGATGGATACCATCTTGCACTGCGAGAGCCTCATAGATCGCCTGCCGCTGCAGCCGTGAAGAAATGAAAAGGCTCACCAGGTTCGCAATCATGAGTGGGACGATGACCGCATAGTCCTGCGTCATCTCGAAGATCATCAGCACCGAGGTCATGGGTGCGCGTACCACCCCGGCAAAGACCGCTCCCATTCCGACCAGCGAATAGGCGCCGGCCGCAGCGGTGTAGGCTGGCAACAAGCGATGCGCCACCGTGCCTGTGGCGCCTCCCAGCATGGCGCCGATAAACAGGGAGGGGCCGAAGATGCCGCCCGCGTTGCCCGAAGAATAACTTGTAGTCACCGCCAGAAGCTTCAGCGCCAGCAGCAGGAGCATCAGGTTGAGCGCCATGTTTCCATTTAAGGCCTCACTAACGTACCCGTAACCTACACCCAAGACCTGCGGCACGAACCATCCCATCAATCCCACTAATAGACCGCCGGCCACCGGCTGAACCCAAACTGTGTTCTTGGGAAAATGCAGGAAGTGACCGCGGATCCCCACCAGCAGCTTCGTGAAGGCCACGGAAACCAGGCCGCCGGCTACTCCCAGCACTGCGTAGATCGCAAATTCCAGTGGATGAATGAGCTGATATTGCGGAACCTTGAAGAGAGGGTTGTTGCCAAGCAACAGTCGAAGTACCATCCACGAAGTCGCTGAGGCCAAAACTACCGAGCCCAGCACCGGCGCGTGGAGGTCGCCAACAATTTCCTCGAGCGAAAATAGTACCGCCGCTAACGGAGTATTAAACGCTGCCGCAATCGCTGCCGCCGCGCCTACCGGCAGAAGCGCTTTTAATTTTTCGGGACGCAGCCCCAGGCGGCGTCCAAGCACGGAAGCTATGCCGGCGCCCACTTGCACCGATGGTCCCTCGCGCCCCAGTGGGATTCCACTGGCAAGCGTTGCCGCAGTGCAAAAGAACTTGCCCACCACGGTGCGCATGGTGATGCGGCCTCCCCGGGCGAACAACGCCGCCTTGGTTTGCGGCACTCCGCTGCCTCGCGCATCGGGGAAGTAGCGGTACAGCAGGAAGCCAATACCCAGTGACCCTGTTATCGGGAACACCAGACGCCGCCATGGAGCACCACCCAACGGGTACAGCCGCATCCCCAATCGCTCTGTCAGCAGGATGAAAGCCACCACAGTTAGGCCTGTCAACACGCCGATAACCAGTGCCAGAACGAGGAAAACCTGGTCTTCATGTTCCTGCAGCCTGGCGCCTAGATGTGTCAGCGGAGTTCTCCACCAACTTCCGCTTGCCGTCTGGCGGCTCTCACTCATCGCTACTTTTATGATGCGCTAACTTATCAGGAGGCCGCAGAAGACAACACATTCCATCTCTTGTGCGCGTCCTAATCTGCGAAGTTCCGGGAACGAAGGCCCGAGTGTCTTAGGGGCGGTCGAGGCTCGGCGCCAGAGCTAATGCTTCGCGTGCCTTCACGAACAGATCGTACTCGCTCATAAGATCACGGAACATTGCGTCGCCGATCATGTGGTAGCCCGGGGCCGTAAGATGCACGTAATCGCCCTGAGCCATCCCGGCCAGCACCCACTCGCGCATGGAGCCTTTTCCGCCCATCTTGGCGCGCTGGTCCCAGAACGCGCATCCCTTTGCCAGGGCGGCCTCGCGCTCCGCCTCCACGATCATGTCCACGTTGTCGAGCGTCACCCAGCCTTTGCCGCGCACTCTAATAGCCCGGTCCGGAGGACCCACCACCAGAATGGTTGCAGTGGGGGCATCGGCACGTAGCCTATCGAGCAGGCGCGTGAACATATCGCGATAGCTCTCGAGGGTCCAGTCCTTATGGCCCGCTTCATTGGTGCCGTAGGAGAGCACGATCAACGCCGGATTGCGCCGCTCGATATTGGACTTGAGCACCACTTCATTCCAGTCGAGCATCATGGACGCCGAAGCGCCGTTGATCCCTAACGCTTCATACGTGACGCCGGTGGGCTTCTCCGCCACCCATCCGAAGAGCCGCACCGGCGCGCGATCCAGTGTCTCGGCTTCCAGACGGTGCGGTCCAGGTTCGGCGTCATAGTGAAAGTAATTGGGAGCGCTTTCGCCGTCGGTAGAGATGCGCTCGACCGGGACGCCGTTATCGTAAATTTGAATTGCTCCACCGCCGGGCTGCTGCAGATAGTAGAGCTCGAACTGCTGGCCTTCCGCGACTAGATAAACAGATTGCCGCGGCGAACTCGCAGTCATGCTGACACCACCCAGACCGTAGATGCCGTCGCCAGTGCGGCCGACCAGCCCGTCGCTGTGCCAGCCGCGCGTCGAACCGCTCTTCACGTCGAGACGCCGATAGGAGTTCCAGGGCCGTCCGGCCAGTGAGTAGCCGCTGCCGCCGTCGCCGAAAGTCTGCTGGAGGCGCTCGCGAATGTCGCCGGTCCACTCATCCGCGGCGACGTGCGAATCGCCATAATGCAGCGCGCGCAGCGGGCCGGTCAGCTCTCCGTGCTGCTGCCGATAAAGCTGCTCAAAAAATGGGACCAGCGCGGCAGCGTTTTCCACGGGAAGCTGGGCGCCGCGGGAAACTTTCTCTACCACTCCTTCGTGAGCTTCCGCGCGCGTGGCTGCGCTGACGGATGAACGCGGGGTAGCGGTGCGCCGAACAGCCGGCTTCTTAGCCGTCTTTGTGGGCGCGGGCTTCTTGGCTGCCACCGGCTTGATGACCGGCTTGCGGGCGCGTTTCTTGGCGGAAGTCTT
>Ga0163163_10002426_pt1 | contig 15768 bp, 14 predicted proteins | sample S65metaG_FD_119766 | JGI IMG/M metagenome (GOLD analysis project Ga0163163, IMG submission 119766) | Switchgrass rhizosphere microbial communities from Kellogg Biological Station, Michigan, USA - S6-5 metaG | ecosystem: Host-associated > Plants > Roots > Rhizosphere > Soil | place: USA... | reverse complement strand
TACGTTCGATGGAAAGTAACAGCTTCTCCAACCCGTCAATATCCATTGCCTCCTCAAGACAATCCTTCACAGTTTGGTCGACAAGAGGATGGGCAGGTATCTCTCGCTCACCGGTCGGAAGATTTTCGGCGCAGGCGACCTGATCGGGAAAAACTGCAGTCAGTAGATCTTCAGCATCCATGCGCTGAAGTTGAGCGGGAATCTTCTTGCCACCGCGTCGTCGTAGAACGGCCAGCGAACGCGTCACATTCCAACGCCAGCGAATATTCCACATGGGTGCATCGAGAAGTGCCTGGCACAAGAGCTGACGCACTGTTTTCGAGTTCAGATAGTGGAAGACTTCGTCGAGTGGAAAACTGTGTGTGGGTCCGAGCGAGAGAACAATCGCGTCTTCGGTTGCGGCTGCTTGAAGTTCGAAGTTGAACTTGCGACAGAAGCGTTTGCGCAACGCAAGGCCCCATGCCCGGTTGATGCGACTGCCAAACGGCGAGTGCACGACAAGCTGCATGCTGCCGCTGTCGTCGAAGAACCTTTCCAGGACAAGATTCTGCTGGGAAGGCATCACACCAAGAACAATCTTCGCGCCCGCAAGATACTCAACAATCTGTTCGGCACCAGAACGAATGATCCCTACTTCGTCAGTCAACCAGCTTATTGCCGGTTCAAGATTCACAGACGACGTAATCTCTTCTTCGACCTCACTGTCACCGTTGTTTGTGGCTTCACTCGATAGTGAGATGACTCGCGAAGCTACTTCCTCGCGTAAACGCGCAACAGACTCCGATAGCTCCTGGCTTCTCGCCGGCGCTTCACCCAACCAAAACGGAATCGAGGGAGGCTGTCCGTGCGCGTCCTCCACGCGAACCTTTCCTTGTTCAACCCGCAATACTCGCCACGAAGTGTTGCCTAGCTGGAATATGTCGCCCTGCAAACTCTCAATTGCGAAATCTTCATTGACTGAGCCGATGACCAGTTCGCTCGGTTCGAGAACGACTGCATAGTCGGCTGTATCAGGAATCGCGCCGCCGGAAGTAATTGCGGCCAGTCTTGCGCCTCGTCGTCCACGCAGACGTTGATTTACCGCGTCGTGATGTAAATAGGTTGAGCGACGACCGCGCTTGGTTGCGAAACCTTCAGCCAACATGCGAATGATTGAATCGAATTGTTCTCGTTCAAGATTGCGATATGGATAGGCACGCCGAACCATCTGGAAGAGCGAATCTTCAGTCCACTCTTCGGCCGCCACAGAGGCCACGATTTGTTGTGCGAGGATATCCAGTGGCTGCTCAGGAATCTCGAGATGATCCAGTTCGCCGCGCCGCACTGAGTCGATGATGGCAGCACACTCAACCAGTTCATCCCTGGACAAGGGAAAGATTCTACCCTTGGGAAAGCCCGCGACTGTGTGGTTGGAACGTCCCACACGTTGGAGGAAACTGGCGATAGAACGGGTCGAACCCAACTGGCAGACAAGGTTGACGTCACCAATATCAATACCGAGTTCGAGTGATGCTGTGGCAACGAGCGCACTGAGTTCGCCGGCTTTTAGTCGTTGTTCAGCGACAAGCCGTTGTTCACGTGCGAGACTGCCGTGATGTGCGGCGATGTTTTCGTCGCCAATCCTTTCGCCAAGATGTCGAGCTACTCGCTCCGCAAGTCGCCGCGTATTAACGAAGACTAGTGTGGTGTTGTGTTGTCGAATGAGTTTGGCGAGTCGATCGTAGACTTCGTTCCACACCTCTCCGGACATGATTGCTTGAAGTGGTGTATCCGGCAGCTCGATTGCCAGGTCAAGCTTGCGCCTGTGGCCGCTGTCGATGATCGCGCAGTTAGGACGTCCTCCGGCGTCGAGGTTCTCAGTGCCAACCAGGAAGCGCGCAACTTCTTCGATTGGACGTTGAGTCGCGGAAAGACCAATGCGAACCAGCCGATTGCTGATTGTGTTTGTTTCGTGGTTCGACCTGACTAGTTGTTCGAGTCGTTCGATGGAAAGGGCCAGGTGGGAGCCGCGTTTGTCAGCCACCACTGCGTGAATTTCATCAACGATTAATGTTCGAGCTGTCTCCAACATTCGCCGGCCACCTTCACTCGTGAGAAGGATGTAGAGCGACTCTGGAGTTGTTACTACGATGTGTGGCGGACGCTTAGTCATTGCCGTGCGTTCAGCGGCAGGAGTATCGCCCGTTCGTACAAGAGTGCGGATGTTGATCTCAGGCAGCCCCATCGATCGCAGTTCGTTTTGGATGCCTTCGAGAGGTAGCTGAAGATTTCGCTGAACGTCGTTGCTGAGTGCCTTCAACGGTGAGACGTAGATCACGTGAGTGGTATTGTCGAGTTTTCCCTCAACACCGAGGCGAACGAGATCGTCGATAGCAGACATGAAGGCTGCGAGTGTCTTACCAGATCCGGTGGGCGCAGCGATCAATGTGTGCCGGTGTCTTTTGATTTCCGGCCACGCCTGGAGTTGCGGCTCGGTAGCTGCGGGAAAGGTTCGCGCAAACCAGCGCGCAACCGCTGGATGAAAGATTTCCAGATTCATAAGGGAAGCATATTATACTGCGGCTGATTTGCTTTTGCATAGCTGAATCACAAGCCCAGCCGTGAAACGCTGCTGATCTCAGATTTAAGATCTCAGATCTCAGAATGAAACTAATTGAGATCTCCGATTTGAGATATTTGAGATTTGAGATTGAACTGAGAGTCGGGCTACTGAAGCTTGAGGCAAGGCCAAGTGAAAACGCCGAAACGAAGTTTCAAGAAGATCATTCAAAAGCTGAAATCGTATTACGGACCACCTCTGCCTCGGAAAACTAACGATCCGTTTGCATTGATTCTTTGGGAAAAGGTCGCCTATCTCGTCGATGACGTTAAGCGCGAACGGATATTTGACGAGCTACGCGAAAAAGTTGGCTTGTTACAGAGTGACATCCTGAACGCATCGACTGACCAGCTTGACGAGATAACAAAGGCGCAGCGGCACTCTTCAAAGCTCAAGGAGTGTGCTTTGCTTGCTTTCAACGAGTTTGGTGGGGATCTCAACGCCGTTCTGAAACTCCCAGTGGCGAAGTCGATAAAGGCACTACGACAATTTCCCGGCATCGGTGAGCCCGGCGCTGAAAAGATTCTATTGTTTACGGGGACGCAGCCAATTATGGCGTTGGATTCGAATGGCTTGAGAGTCTTACTACGACTCGGCTTTGGTGAAGAGAAAAAGAACTATACCGCTAGTTACAGATCAGTTCGCGAAGCCATCGCGGATGAAGTGCGCGACGATTGCGATACTCTACTCGAAGCGCACCAACTTCTGCGTCAACACGGCAAGAGTATTTGTAAAACTAACAAGCCACGGTGCAACGACTGCCCGGTTAACCAGGTTTGCCTTTTCTTTCTTAATCGCTAATGCCAGATGACTGCGTCGATTACAACGAACTGTGGATGGCTAATTGTAGGGGCGGCACTCCGTGGCCGCCCCTTTCCTTCAATTGAACATCCGAAAAAAGATTGGGGCGCCCGCGGAGGGACGCCCCTACAAATTCGCCACTGTTTCCACGAATATCTCGCGTTATTCAAACTGCTTGCGGAACTCTTCAAACTGTTGCTTCAGTCTCTCAACTTCTGTACTCAAGGCGTCGATCTTTTGTTCGAGTCTCTCGACCTGCTCACCACTAGATCGTTTTGGTACGGACGCTACTCGTTCGGCCTCGGCGAACGCCTCGACGTCAATGTCGCCTGAGAGCAGGTGAGCAAACCGGACTTCCTTTTGGCCAGGTTGTCGAGGGAGACGAACAACCAGCGGTTCATCACGCGAAATTAGTCCACTTAATGTTTGTTCGACTTCATCCAGTCCCGTGAACTCATGAAACCTTGAAGCGGAGCCGCGCAACTCACCGGGCGTTTGCGCACCTCGCAACATCAACACGCACATCAGGGCCAGTTCAGCCGGATTCAGAGATAGCACTTCCGGCACTACATGTTTGTACTTGGGAACTCGACTCGTACTGCCGTAGAAAATGTAGGCAAGATTCTTCTCGCGCAAACTCTCGACTGCTTGCGCCACTTGCTCTTCACTGTAGGAGGTGACTGGATGTCGATTGTTCTTTTGATTGCAGGCGACCGTTAAAGAATTCAGCGTTAATGGATAATACTCGGGAGTGGTCACTTGTTTTTCGACTAGCGACCCAAGCACGCGCGTTTCAATGTCAGTTAGGATAGTTGGCATTCTCGTTGAGATCTATTTAGTGCGACGACGCACACGTCGCTTTGGTTTCGGTGTGGTGGCTTTTGCTGGAGTGGAGACGGCGGCTTCTTCTTTCTTGGGTTTCATTTGTTCACGTATCAGCTTGGCCACTGTTTCCTGGGGCACATCAGCTTCCCAAACGACCTCGTTTTCCTTTGGCAACATCCTGATTGCCCTCAAAACTGTTTGAGCGTCTTTGTCTGGTATGGCGTCGATCGCCGGCTGCATCACGCTTGCGAGAAGACCATTAATTATCTTCGCCGTGTCGGGATTATCTGCATTCATTGCTCCCCGCAGATTGAAATTGGTTCCATCCATCGTGATCGCGGCGTAGAAGTCACCAAAGCGAGTGTCACAACGAGATTCGCGTGGTGTTGTTTCCGTGCCCAGCATTCCGAAGCTTTTTGCAAAGGCGGTTAGTGGTGACCCGGCGATACTAACGAGGGCATTCGGATCGCGAAGAAGCGAATTGAGAGCGGCGCTACTGATTCGTCCATTTCCAGCGGCTGCATCAACGGATGCCTTCAGATAACCAACAGTACCTACAGCGAGTGTATTCGCATTCAGCGCAACAGCGCCGACTTCGACAAATGACTTCAGCAGAGGATTTTTCTTCGCTGCTTCTGCGATGGGATCAATCGTCATTATCGTGAGAGTTTTTGAGCCGTAGGTCTCTGTGTGTGAGCGATCTTGTAAATAGACGCCAGCAGTTGCCAGGAGCGTGTCTGAGCTAAAGTCTCCGCTCACAACTACGAGCAGATCGGGTGGTACAAAACTGAGGTCGGCCGAAGGTTTGTGGAAGCGCACAGCGATCGCTACATATTCAATGCTCGCCGGATCAATTCCTACCGCTTTCTTAAGGTCAGCAAAGTCAGAGCGCATTTTCACCACGTCCGCGGCGGCCATAACTTTCGGGGCCGCTTCGTTCAGTATTCGCTTCGGACTGGAAAACAGAATTGTGTCGGCTTCAGGCAGCGACGCCAGGGAAGTGACAACGGACTGTGACGGACTCGCGTGTGAGCTTTGTGCTGTCTGAGCTTGAGCCACACCAGCCAAAAGCAGAACGGCGAGGATCGCAAGAGAAAGTTTCATTTGAGCAACGTACATTGAGGCCTCCAGCTTGATTCAGGGGTTGATTGCAACGCGCAATTCTAAACGGTGTCGAGGGTTTTTCTGGTGAATTCGTTGTCCTTTTCGCCGGTGTTCAGTGTGGATATCGGCTCGAACAACAGGACGTGACACTCCTCTTCAGCGACTGGCCGGTGGTCAACACCACGGGGCACGATGATCATTTCGCCTTCCTCAATCCATGTCTGCTGATCGCTATCGTTTTCGTCGCGATACTCCATTCGGAATCGGCCATGCACGACCATGAATAGTTCGTCTTCGTTATCGTGATGATGCCAGGTAAACGGTCCCTGGAACTTTACGAGTTTAACGTACTGGCCATTCAACTCGCCGGCAATTCTAGGATTCCAGTAGTCATGAATAGAAGAAAGCCTTTGTTGAAGATTGATTTTTTGCATTGCCAGCCCCCGAAAAGATTGCTGATTTCTGATTGCCGATTGCTGATTTGTTAAATTAATTAGTCCTTGAAAACTAAACCTAAATCAAATCAGAAATCAGAAATCAGCAATCACTTTTCTCCCTATTCCATGGCTTTGTCCGACTCTGATGCTGGTTGCGTTTCGTTCACGTGAATCAGATTAGAGGTGGAGTCGATGTAGAGGTGTCGACCTACAAGTTGGCGACTGCTGTCAGGGTCGGCGTTGCACTTGTAAGCGTTCGCCGAGACATCCAAGGTAATGATGTAGTCTTTGAGCGGTTTATCACCGGCGTAGTGAGCAGGGAGTAAGCCAGCTCCGGCCAATTGCTTGAGGCTTCCGAACTCCCCTGAGTTACTAATGCTGTAGGTTTGTTCGGCGGTGGCGATCGCGTGCAACGCCGCGAGCGCTGACGTCTCATCGGCTCGCGCTATGCTGCGCTCCAGACCTGCCGTGTGTTCCTGGCAACCAGAGAGTGAAGCAAGGATCAGCAAACAGGTGACTAGCAACAGGTGTCGGCTCATGCGCAACTCCTCAGTGTCAAAGTTTCCAGGGAGACCATTGGCCGGACGATATTCTTAATCTGCTTAACGCGTCAATCAGTTTGTCAGCGTTGTCCGATATGCTTTAGAGCCACTGGCAAGATTCGGCTGGCAATTCGGTGTAGTCGACTGATCGGTCCGCAAGAGACTCTTCTCCGTGAAGCAAACGAACAACTTCTTGTTTTTCCAGGCAAGACTACTTGGTTTACTCGCAGTCTGGTTCTTTGCCCGCGGAGCGGGCTAGAGCCGCTAGGGCAAAATGTCTGTCGCCCGCTGCGCGGGCTAAGTCTCTTTAACCGTTCTACCCAGGGTTCCGCTCGCAGAGCCTCGCTCCACTCTGGGTTATATGCTTTAGCCCGCTGCGCGGGCTAAGAATCCTTGCGGCTCTGCTGCGCTGAGATTGCACAGAGAAAAATTAGACAAATTCGATTCAGTGGCAACAGAGCTAGTCCTCCGATAAGCTGATGAGCTTATCGGACATTTACTTGATCTGGTTATAACGAAAACAGGAAGGATTGTGATCGTTCACCATGCCGACAGCCTGCATGAACGAATAGCAGATAGTTGACCCGACAAATCTAAACCCCAGTTTCGCAAGATCTTTGCTGAGTGCATCCGAGATAGCGGTGGTGGGAGTGACGGGCTGTCCACGTTTTCTTTTGATTGGCTTGCCGTTGACGAATTGCCAGACGTAGTTATCGAAGCTGCCAAACTCTTTTTTGACTTGCAGGAAAGCGATTGCATTACCGATGGTCGAATTAATCTTCAAACGGTTTCTGATGATTCCTTCGTTCAGCATTAGCGTCTGAACTTTGTTCTCATCGTACTTCGCAATCTTATTTGGATTGAAGCGATCAAACGCTTTGCGGTAATTGTCTCTCTTTCGAAGAATTGTCTCCCAACTTAGTCCAGCCTGCGCACCTTCGAGAATTAGAAACTCAAAAAGGCCGGTATCGTCATGCAGCGGCACACCCCACTCTTCGTCATGGTAGGCGATAGATAATGGTGTCCTGGCCCAGTCGCAACGTTTCATACGGTCAGATTCTAACTAGCTCACCAGACTTTACAGAATCGTAAACAGCCTCAACCAACCTGACTGACATCAGTCCATCAAATGCATTAACGAGCGGCGGCGCTCTATTCACAATCGCATCGATGAAGGCGCAATCTTCCTGGAGGTATCCCCACTTCTCCTCCCGCGATAACTGCTGCATCGATTGTTCTGTGAAGTGACCGCCAATGTTACTACTAACGACAAGCGTCTCCATTTCACGGGTGACGAGCGTAGCGTGATGACAAAACACTTCGACGCGTTCAAAAGGAAACAACCAACTGGCATCGGCCGATGAAGCCATTGTTGCATGCATGCCGTTGGCAAATTTTAACAACACGGAGAAATCGTCGACCTCCGGATACTCGTGTGTGGATCCAATCGCGAGCAGACTTTCTATTTCACCGAACAGGAACCGCACCATATCGAACATGTGAATCGTTGTTTCAAACAGGAACCCACCGGTAACTGTAGGATCACCTGTCCAGGCGGGCTTGAGAAGTTCGCCTCGATTCATCTTGATGTGGGCCGAGTGAGGTTGGTGCGTGTCTCGTAACATTTGTTTTAGCGTCGAGTAGACGGGAGCAAATCGTCGGTTATGCCCGACCTGAAAAACTCCAGCGCTTTTCGCGGCTGCTTCTACGACGGACTGAGCATCAGCAACAGTCGTAGCCAATGGTTTCTCGCAAAAGACATGTTTGCCCGCACTCGTCGCTGCGATTGCGAGCGGGACATGTTTGGTGTTTGGTGTCGTTATGTATATTGCGTCGCAAGACGAGATCACGTCGTCGGGCGTGGACACGACTTCAGCCTTACTTGAACGTGCGATTCGCTCGGCGCACTCCGGCAAGACGTCGTGGACAGCCGTTAAAGCAACGCGTTCATCGTTTGCAAGAATTCCCGCATGGACGCCTGCAATGTAACCGGCGCCAATGATGCCAATTTTGATTCTTGTCATTTGAGTTTATCAGCTAGTTCTTTGCTGCCAGGTTCTGTCGGACAGCTGACAACACTTCGTTCGTGGCCGTGTAGGCTTGTTTCGCAAGTTCGACCGGATCCATCTCCCAGTATTGCGGCCGAAATATCTCGACACTTGCGACGCGGTCATAACTTATGCGACCAAACGCTGCGACGATCGCTCGCAGTGGCAGTATTCCCAGACCAGGTAGCAGACGATGGCTGTCGTTCAATTCTTCTCGCGGGCGATCTTCGGCATCGTTGATGTGAAAAACAAAAAGTAGCCGCTGATCCATGGCTTCGATCATTTCAATAGTCGAGCCGCCGGCATAGAAGTGAAAACTATCAATCACTAATCCGAGATTTTTCCGATCGGCAATGCGAACAATCTCGTGCGCCAGATCCAGGGTTTGAACTGAGCAGTCAGTCTGGCCCAGGAATTCGAACGCTAGTGAAACGTCAAACTTCTCGGCGATGTCACACAGTTCGTTTAGAACTCGAACTGATTCCTCCATCACTTCAAAAGTGGTGGCACCTCCGGCCGGAGTGCGACCGGGCACTACAACAACGTATGGGCAGCCGATTTCAGAAGCGATCTGACTTAACTCCCGGCACTGTTGTTTGATTGATTCGTAAGCGTCCGAGTCCCGAAAGGTGATGTGCTCGATCGAGTTAATGCTCAATGGTTGCAGATGATGCTGTGCGAAAAGATTCTTAAGGTCGGCCGTGGAGTTTTGTTTTAAGTAGTCGCGAAGTTTCGAAGCCCAGATTTCCAGGTAGTCGAAGCCGGCGATCTCGGCAGCCCGAAGATCGGTTGCGAGATCTGCCCGCATAGTTGTTGCGCCGTTAAGTGCGAGTTTCATATCTACCTCAATTCAGTTTGGCGAAGAATAGCATGACGATATTGCTGATTGCTGATTTCTGATTGCTGATTTGGTCTTAGGCCTTTGGACTTTGGTCTTTGACTTAATCCTTAGAATTCGATTTTTTCGAACTTCCAGACGCCAAAAACCAAGGAGCAAAGACCAAATCAGCAGTCAGCAATCAGAAATCAACAATCACCGGTCCGTCCGTTTGACTTCCCATCTCAGCCGTTGTAAAAGCGTCGTAGCTTCCTGTTACAAATGAATCAAAATCCCTCTTTATCCCGGTCGGTTGATCGGGATTTGGTTTTCCGTCAAGGAAAGGAGATAGCAATGGCCCTACGATTAGGTGATATCGCACCAGATTTCAAAGCAGATACGACTGAAGGTCCGATAAGCTTTCACGAGTGGATCGGAGACAGTTGGGCGGTTTTATTCTCACATCCGAAGGATTTTACCCCTGTATGCACCACTGAGCTCGGTTACGTAGCAAAGTCAAAGCCTGAGTTCGACAAGCGAGGTGTGAAGGTTATTGGCTTGAGCGTTGACGCGACAGACTCTCACAAGCGCTGGGCAGAAGATATTAAAGAGACCCAGGGCACCGCTCTGAATTTTCCTGTGATTGCCGACCCAGATCACAAGGTCGCTGAACTCTACGACATGATTCACCCAGAGATCAGCGATGTATTCACTGTGCGTTCAGTTTTTGTGATTGGCCCAGACAAGAAGATCAAACTTTCGATCACTTATCCGGCGAGCACGGGTAGAAACTTCGATGAGATTCTGCGTGTGATCGACTCGCTGCAACTGACCTCGAAATACAGTGTGGCGACTCCGGTGAATTGGAAAGATGGCGACGATGTGATTATCGTGCCGTCTATATCTGATGAAGCTGCAAAAGAGAAGTTTCCGGCAGGTTGGAAAGCACCAAAGCCGTATCTAAGAATTACGCCGCAACCAAACAAGACGGCCAGCACGGATACAGCTGCGAAGACTGCGTCATAAATCGAGAAGGCAGTCACTAGATCAGAAGAGCGCGAGGCATCCAGCCTGCGCTCTTTTTTTATTTCACCTGCATCACTGAATGGGGAGAAAAAGATCGGGCTAAGAGTCAAAATTGCAGGTTGGGAAGGGGACCCTGTCCCCGCCTGCCTCGACTTTTGGATCTCTGAAGGTCCTGAAACTAAACCAAGCGGGGACAGGGTCCCCTTCCCAACCTGAAAATTAGGCAATCAGCCAAATCCCATCTCAATACTCAGTTCTGTTTCGTAATCAAAGAAATGAAATTTGTCCCTGGCAAAACTTAACCACACCGTGCTTTCTTCTTCCGCGCGAAACTCTGCGGGTGCTCTTACTATCAGCCTGTTCTCACCGAGGTTTACCAGAACAAAAGTTTCATTACCCATCAACTCAGTTACATAAACACTCGCAGGCAGGGCGCTGTCGCTGCTGGTCTTGGTGATTTGAATGTGCTCCGGTCTAATGCCTAACCAGATCTTATGGGGTTGGTGTTTATCGAATTGAGATGGATTCAAATCGAGTGAAATGTCCCGACTGACAAACCTTCCACTTTCTATTTGTCCCTCGATGAAATTCATACTTGGACTCCCGACAAACTCTGCGACAAAGCGATTGGCCGGGTGCTCGTAGATATTCATCGGGGTATCGAACTGTTGCAGTGATCCCTTTCGCATTACGGCCACACGGTGTGCGAGAGTCATTGCTTCTGCCTGGTCGTGTGTTACGTAGATCGTAGTCGTTGCCAGTTGATGTTGAAGCCGCTTCAACTCCCCGCGCATCTGAACTCGAAGTCGAGCATCGAGATTGGAAAGCGGTTCATCCATCAGGTAAGCCCTTGGTTCGCGAATGATCGCCCGTGCGAGTGCGACACGCTGACGTTCGCCGCCTGAAAGCTGCCGCGGTTTGCGATCGAGCAATGATTCAATCTCCAGCAAGGTGGCGACTCGTTTTACACGCTCATCGATGGATTGTTTGTTTATTTTTCTGACACGCAACGGATAGCCGATGTTCTCAGCGATCGTCATGTGTGGGTAGAGGGCGTAACTCTGAAATACCATCGCCAGATCGCGGTGTTGTGTCGGCACATCATTGATGCGCTCGTTGTTAATAAGAATGTCACCGGAGGTCACAGTTTCCAGGCCAGCTAGCATTCGTAACGTCGTAGTCTTGCCGCAGCCAGACGGACCAAGTAGAACAACGAACTCGCCATCGTTGATCGTGAGCGATAGATCATCAACGACGATCGTGCTGCCGAAATGTTTGGTTACGTTTTTGAAGGAGACTGACATTAAAAGTGGCACAGACTTCAGTCTGTGTGATAGCCCTACTTGAATTCCAGGGAACTTCCTGTTCTTAAGTTAAGGACTTTACACAATCCCATCCACGACGAATCCTTTCACTGGCAGACGAGAATTCCCACTCGTCAGCAGTCTGCACCAGTCCCGCTTTAACCGGATTGTTTTCAATATAAGCCACGACTCTATCGAATTCCTGCTGATTCCTTATCCAATGATCAAAGGATTCATCTTGCCAGAAGCTCATTCCTGTACGTCCTAAGATCTTATTCGCCTCTCGTGCTGTGTAACCCTTAATGCGTTTTGTGATTGCCTCAAAAGGAATTGGTTCTAGATTTTGAAGATCGTTGGATTTCTTTGGCTTCAGTAGCGCATGGCAATGGTTCGACATCAAACAGTACGACCACAGTTTGTACATTGAACTGTATTTCGTAAGGAGGGCTTGCTCGACAATGGTTGCAATTTCGGGAAGCTTCAGCCAGGTTGGCCCGCACGAAATCTTATCTAACATCGAGTTAAAGACTCCAAAGAGTAGCTTCCGGTTTCGTACTTCCCAGTCAATCGGGTCTGTATTGGCAGGTATTGGTTGGGATCTAAGCTGTGAACGCAGAAGCTTGAGCTGTTGGACACAACTTTCAGGCAACGATCCGAATAGTCGCCAAGTCACGAAAATTGTGGCGCCGCGTGGGAACCAGTGAGGTAGGTTACGTTTGTAGAAGAATTGATTTCGCATTCTGGTGAGAAGAAAGCGCAATGAACATGTCATGAAGATTTTCATTTGTAAAGAGTGGCCTGTAAAGAGTGACACAGACTTCAGTCTGTGGGCATCTACAACTCTGCTACCGATAACAAATGTGGACTTTCGAAACCCGACTCCATTGAATCTAAAGTCACACAGACTGAAGTCTGTGCCACTTACTAGCCCTTCACTGCACCCAGTGAAAGTCCCCTCACCAAATATTTCTGTACCGCTAACGCAAGTACCAGTATTGGCACGATTGCAACTGCACCTGCCGCGCTCATGACTCCCCACTTAATTTCGTACTGAGTCACACGGCCTGCTATTCCCACCGGCAATGTCATCGCGGCATCTGTCTGAGTCAATACAAGTGCAAACAAGAATTCATTCCACGAAACTATTAAACAGAACACGGCGGTTGCTGCTAATCCCGGTGCCACCAACGGCAGTACTACACGCCACAAAGCCCCAATCCTTGAATCGCCGTCCACCAAGGCTGCTTCCTCTAGATCTCGTGGAATTTCAGCGAAAAAGCCACGCATCATCCAAACAACAAATGGCAGATTGAATGCGGTATAGACAATGACCAACGCCAGGCGCGTGTTTAGCAATCGAAGGTCACGCATCATGAGGAACAATGGAACGGCGGTGACGATTGCGGGAAACATCCTCGTCGAAAGAATCCAGAGCGATAGTTTGTTGTCGAGGTTATATGGAAGTCGAAATCGAGCGAGTGAATACGCTGCAAGGGTTCCGATGATGAGCGCGCTTGTAGTCGAAGCAATCGCTACCACCGCACTCGTAATCAAGTACTGTCCAAACGAGCGAGTAGCAAACGCATCGTAAAAGTGCTCGAGAGTTGGAGTGAAGAAGAACCATGGCGGTGGACTGGCAAACTGATCTACTTCGGTTTTCAAAGAGATCGTCAACATCCAGTAGACAGGCGCTACTGCAGTAACGAGCGCTACAAACAGACAAAGATACTTACCAGCTCGTTTCACTGATCTAAACGGGCTCCTTGTTTTGTAACAGCCGGATGTAAAGAGTGCTGATGACATTCGTCAGCGCCAGAAGGACAAACGACATAGCGGCAGCATAACCAAAATCAAAGAACCGAAACGCAGCGCGATAGATGTAGAGACTGATCGTTTCGGTTGCGAAGCCCGGCCCACCTTCTGTAAGAATGAATATCTGATCGAACACGCGTAGCAAGTCCATCGTGCGTAACAACAGTGCGATCAGTATTGCCGGCTTGAGAAGTGGCAGAGTCACATACCGGAATGTTTGCCACCTGCTTGAGCCGTCGATAAGCGCCGCTTCGTAAGGTTCTTGCGGAATAGCTTGCAAACCGGCAAGCAACACCAGAAAGACAAAAGGTGTCCACTGCCATACATCGACTGCAATCACTGAGAGCATCGCCAATCGTGGCGACGCGGTCCACGTTAGGCTTTCAGTGTTCAGGCCAAAGTTCTTAAGAGTTCCGTTGATTGCTCCGAAATTGGGATTCAGCATTAGCCGCCAAACCACACCGACAACTACAGCCGGAAGCATCATTGGGACGAGTAACGCCGCTCGAAAGAAACCGCGTCCACGTATCTGGCTATTCAGAAGAAGCGCGAGACCAAGGCCAATCGAGAACTCCAGGATCAGCGCGGCGGTCGCGTAGACAAAGGTGTGAGCCATCGCGGCGCGGAAAAAACCGTCGGTGAAAAGGCGCGTGAAGTTCGAAACACTCCAGGTGCTTCCATTCGCAGTTTGAGTCTGCAGACTAATCGTAACCGAGTAGATCAGCGGATAGATTGAAAGGGAAAGCAGCACCACGATGGCAGGTGCAATCAAGACAAGAGGAAAAACGAGATCGCGTCTATTGGCCGCGCTGAATAATCTTTTCGATTTCGGCATTGGCCTGATTCATGGCCTCGTCAGCTGATAACTCGGCGGTGTTTGCCTTGGAAAGAAAAATTCCAAAAGCATTTTCAATTTCGTTCCACTGCGGTGTGCGTGGTCGCGGGCGTGAAGTCTCTAACGATTTCAACTGCGCAGGGTACGACGGAAACTTCGAAACCAGTTCAGGATCCTGAAACAGAGATTTGCGGGTCGGAGGATTGGCGCGCAGTGCCGACTGTTTCATCTGTTGAGCACTCGTGGCCCAAAGCAGAAAGTCCATCGCGGTCTCAGCATTGTGCGTGTCCTTCGGAATCGCGATTAGCCAGTTACCAATCTCAGCCTGTCCACTCCTGGTGGCTCCAGGTAGAGTCGCAAACGCCATCTTCCCGATGACCTTCGACTTTGCCGGGTCACTAAATGAACCGATCCATGCGGGCCAGTTGATTGACATCGCTGCTGTACCTTGCAACAGATGTGCGCCAACCTCGTCAGCGTTGAAGCTTGCATAACCCGGCGGTGAGTATTTTCCAAGTTCAAGCATAAATTTCAACGCTGCGATTCCTTGCGGACTGTTTACAGTTGGCTTACCTGAAGCGTCGAACATCTCGCCTCCAAACGCCCAAAAGATCGGCATGAAGTCGGCGACAGCCGCATTGCCCTGGGCGCCGCGCATGACGTAACCGTAGACTTTTCCGCCGTCTGTTTCCTTCTCCTGGATCGTTTTCGCGGCCGCAAGGACATCGTCCCACGTCGCTGGTTCTTTCAAGCTGTATTTCTCAAAAAGGTCTTTGCGATAGAAGAAGAGCTGTGAGTTTCCAACGTATGGAAGCGCATGTATTGAGCCTGTTTGATATGGATTGCGGCAGAGCGCGATTGACGTGGCGATGAAGTCCGCGTCTGGACCATTCTGACCACGCTTTTGGAGTAGCGGCGTTAGGTCAGTCAGAAACTGCTGCGAAGCAAACCGTGGAAACCATGGATCGTCAAGCATAATCAGGTCGTAGGCCCCTGTATGCGCATTGAGATCTATCAATTCTTTCTCGAAAAGATTTGCATAGGGAAACTCGGCGATATTGATGTGAACACCGGTTTGTTTCTCATAGTCGAGAGCGGCCTGCTTGAGTGCGTCTCCTTCGACACCGGAATTGATTGCGAGAGTCAGTTGTTTTGAATTTGACGACTGCTGAGTCGAGCGACAACCGGGGAGAGTCAGGGCAACAAAGATCAGGGCGGCGATGGTGATATTGGTGCGCATGGGGTCTGTATGATGGGCAAGTTGAATGCCTCGAACAATCTGGCGGCGTAGAATAACACGGCGATGTTCTATAGACTTCAGTAACTGCCTATACAACTACAAGCAGATCGCAAATTGAAACTGAAAATTGAACAAGTCGGGAGGGTGGTTTACCCCCGCTGGTCTAACCTGATCTCGTACCGAATGTTGCAGTTGGGTAAGGCCAGCGGGGGTAAACCACCCTCCCGACTTGTTCTACCCGCGAACTTTTTTTAGTTAAGAGGGCCAATACTTATGCGACAGGTTGTAACCACACGAACGGGTGGCATCGAAGTGATGAAGGTTGAAGAGCGGCCGGATCCACAGCCTGCACCCGGAGAAGTCGTCGTACGAGTACGT
>Ga0163163_10002425_pt1 | contig 15772 bp, 15 predicted proteins | sample S65metaG_FD_119766 | JGI IMG/M metagenome (GOLD analysis project Ga0163163, IMG submission 119766) | Switchgrass rhizosphere microbial communities from Kellogg Biological Station, Michigan, USA - S6-5 metaG | ecosystem: Host-associated > Plants > Roots > Rhizosphere > Soil | place: USA... | reverse complement strand
GGGGTCTCGAGGGCAGGCTGATCGGTCACGAAGGGCGGTCTCCTAGGTAGAGCCGGTGCTCGGCGATGTACCCGGCAACGGCGTCGGGGACGAGATAGCGGATCGAACGGCCGCTCGCGACACGTTCGCGCAGCGCCGTTGACGAGAGCCCCAGACGCGGTCCTTCGAGGAAGTCGACGCGATCCTCCTGCCCGGGAAACGTCCGGGCGAGCCAGCCCGGGTCGGGGGCAGGGTACCCCTCGCGCGGCACGACGGCCACGCGGACGGTCGCGAGCAGCCGCGCGGGCTCGTGCCAGGTCGGGAGGTCGGCGAACGTTTCGGCTGAGAGGACCAGCGTCAGGTCTGGTTTGCGACCGGCCGCGGTCTCCTCCGCGACGAGGGCGGCAACAGTGTCGACGGTGAACGACGGCCCCGGCCGATCGATCTCGAGCCGGCTCAGCTCGAACGCCGGGTTGCCGGCGATCGCGAGCGCGACCATCGCGAGCCGATCGGCGGCCGGCGCGACCTCGCTCGCGGTCTTATGCGGCGGCTGACCGGCCGGGATGAAGGTGATCCGCTCGAGCCCGAGGGCGTCGCGGGCCTCTTCCGCGACCGCGAGGTGGCCGACGTGGATCGGGTCGAAGGTGCCGCCCATGATCCCGATCGAGCCCGGGCGTGGGCGGGTCAGGCGACGGTCCAGGGTTCGGGTTCCCATTCGAGCTCGACCCGGCCGAAGCGGACCGAATCGCCCGGCTCGACCCCGGCGCGCCGGAGCTCATCGTCGATCCCGAGTCGCTGGAGGGCGCGCTGGAAGCGCTGCGCCGACTCGTCGATCGCGAAGTCCGTCTGGGCCGCGATCCGCTCGATCCGCGGACCGGCGACGCGCCAGGCCCCGTCGGCTTCGCGGGTCACGCTGAACGCCGTCGCCGGCTCGAGCCGGTGCACGACGACGCCAGCGGACTCCGGCGGCGCGGAGAGCTCGGCCGCGGACGGCAGGAGCCCGACGAGTGCCTTCCTGAACCCGGGGATTCCCTCGCCGGTGGCCGCGGCGAGCGCCACGACCGCGAGCTTGTCGCGACGGCGGGCGCGCTGGAACGCCGGCCAGGCCTCGACGGCCGTCGGTCGGTCGAGCTTGTTGAACGCGACCAGGGTCGGCTTCGCGAGGAGCGTCGGGTCGTGGGCGAGGAGCTCCTGCCGGACGATCTCGAAGTCGGTCTCGGGGTTCGCGGCCGAGCCATCGACGACGTGGACGAGGACGCGCGTCCGCTCGACGTGCCTGAGGAACGCGTGGCCGAGCCCGGCGCCCTCGCTGGCACCTTCGATGAGGCCCGGGACATCGGCGATCGTGGGCTGGCGGAGCTCATCGAGGCCGAGGTCCATGACCCCGAGGTTCGGCTCGAGCGTCGTGAACGGGTAATCGGCGATCTTCGGCGTGGCCGCGGTCAGGGCCGCGAGGAGCGTCGACTTGCCGGCATTGGGCAGCCCCACGAGCCCGACGTCGGCGATGAGCCGCAACTCCAGTGAGACGGACCGTTCCTCGCCCGGCTCGCCCTTCAGGGCGTGCTTCGGCGACTGGTGGGTCGGCGTCGCGAAGTGCTTGTTGCCGAGCCCGCCGCGACCGCCACGGGCGACGACGGCCTCCTGGCCCGGCGTCACGAGGTCGGCGATCAGCGCACCCGTCGCCTCGTCGACGACCGCGGTCCCGGGCGGCACGACGATGACGAGATCCTCGCCGGACTTGCCATGACGGCGGGCTCGCTCCCCGCGGCCTCCCGGCGTGGCCTTGTAGTGACGCTTCTGCTGGAAGTCGCGGAGCGTCGTCTCACCCGGATGGACCCGGAGGAGAATGGAGCCGCCCCGCCCGCCGTCACCGCCGTCGGGGCCGCCGCGCGGCTCGTGGGCCTCACGTCGGAAGGTCGCGGCCCCGTCACCGCCATCGCCGGCATGCAGCCAGATGGTTACGCGGTCGAGGAACATTCGAGCCTATCTTCGCACGCCGCCTCCCGGCGGCCCCGCGCTCAGTAGTAGCGCAGCGGGTTGACGAAGTACGCGCCGCTCGTGAACGGGGCACCGACCGAGACCGCGAAGTGGTCGTGGGGACCGGTCGCGTTGCCGCTCATGCCGACCCGCCCGATGAACTGGCCCCGGCCGACCGACTGACCCGCATGGACCGCGACCGACGACATGTGGCAGTTCTGGATGTACAGGTTGCTGCCGATGTAGATCCGGACCTCGTAGCCGCAGCCGTCGCTGTTCCAGCCGGCGTAGGTGATCGTGCCAGCGCGGGCCGCGACGATGCTGGAGCCCCATGGAGCCGCGACGTCGATGCCGTAGTGGCCGTAGTGGAAGTACTGGCTGATGTACCCACCCGGGACGGGCCACGACCACGAGCCACTCGTGTAGACGTAGGTCTTCGTGCCGCTCGAGGTCGCGTACCTGTGGACGACGGGCTTCGGCGTCGCCGTCGGGATCGGGGCGCCCTTGGCACCCGGCAGGATCAGGACCTGCCCGACGACGAGGAGCGGGTCGGTCAGGTTGTTGAGATCCATGATCGCCTGGGGATCCACGTTGTACGTCGCCCCGAGGCCTTCGAGCGTGTCGCCGGCGACGACCGTGATCACGAGACCGTTGACGGGCGGGATCGTGAGCACCTGGCCCTGGTGGAGGCTGTCCTTCGCGGTGAGCTTGTTGGCCCACCACAGGGTCATCATCGAGACGCCGAAGTGGCTGGCGATGCCGGTCAGCGTGTCGCCGGCCCGGACCGTGTAGTGCCGCAGGAGATCCACTCCGCTCTCGACCTGCGTGTCGACCGCGACGGGCTTGTAGAACGTGCCGTCGTCCACGTAGGCGCCGAGGCGATCGCTGTAGGCGGCATCGAGCGTCGGGTCGTCGACCTGATCCGGGCCGCCGGCGCCGAACTCACCGCCACCGATCGCGAGACGCACCTGCTGGGCCTCGCCCTGGGACGCGCCGACCGGCTGGACCGCGAGCGGCCCGAGGCTCACGACGCCGGCGATGATGACGGCGATGGCGATCCCCATCGGCAATGCCCGCTCGCTTCCGAGACGGACCTTGATCAGGCGCCGCTGGAGCCGAAGGCGCGAGGCGCCGCGCCAGTGGGGATTGAGCGCGGCGACGAAGTGGAACACCGCGAGGGGGCCCCGGCCGGGCGCCTTCGCCGAGGCCGCCACGATGTCCCGGCGCGACGCGAGGTGCCGCGGGACCACCGGCGCGGTGCCCTGGGGACGTCGCGTGGGAACGGGCACCAGGCGATCCACGATCCCCCGGGTGATGCCGACGGCCCGACGATGCAGTCGTCGAGCGGTGAGCGATCGGTTCCGGTTCATGGACGCAGTCGCGCGTGGGCGCGCTGGACGCCGGCCGTGGCGTTCGGCAATACAAGTCTCCAAGCGAGACGGTCCGGGCGCGGTGGTCGCGCGGCAGGTGAGCGAGGGTTCGTGGACCGTCAGCGGGTCGCGATATTGAGCTGGGGGTCTCGTTCGCGGCCGAGCCCGCTCCTCCGCGGACTGCGACGTTGGCCCGACCTTAACACGGCCCGCTTAGACCCTGCAAACCCATGACAGCAGGCGTTGGTACCGAGGCCGCTAGCCCTTATGAGTCCAGGGACTTGGTGAGGCCTGCCAGGAACTGGGTGTTGGTGTCGGTCTTCGCCAGGCGGTTCAAGAGGAGCTCGATGCCCTCGTTGGACCCGACGGCGGACAGCATCCGGCGCATCGTCCAGACCATCTTCAGCGTCGGCTCCTCGAGGAGCAGCTCCTCGCGCCGGGTGCCGGAGCGCATGACGTCGATCGCCGGGAAGATCCGCTTCTCGGCCAGCTTCCGCTCGAGGATGAGCTCCGAGTTACCCGTGCCCTTGAACTCCTCGTAGATCACGTCGTCCATGCGCGAGCCGGTCTCGACGAGGCACGTCCCGATGATCGTGAGCGAGCCGCCCTCCTCGATCTTCCGGGCCGCACCGAAGAAGCGCTTCGGCGGGTAGAGGGCGATCGGATCGAGGCCGCCGGAGAGCGTCCGGCCGGATGGCGGCAGCGCGAGGTTGTAGGCCCGCGCGAGGCGCGTGATCGAGTCGAGCAGGATCACGACGTCGCGGCCGGTCTCGACCTGGCGCTTCGCGATCTCGAGAGCCATCTCGGCGACATGGGTGTGGTTCTCGGTCGGCTCATCGAAGGTCGAGCTGATGACCTCGCCCTTGACGCTCCGGCGCATGTCGGTCACTTCCTCGGGGCGCTCGCCGATGAGGGCGACCATCAGGAGGATGTCCGGGTAGTTCGCGCTGATCCCGTTGGCGATCGCCTTCAGGAGCATCGTCTTGCCGGCCTTCGGCGGGCTGACGATGAGGGCGCGCTGGCCCTTGCCGATCGGGTTGACGAGGTTGACGAGCCGCTGGCTCAGGTTCTTCGGATCGCTCTCGAGGTTGATGAGCTGGTCGGGGTGGATCGGCGTGAGATCGCCGAAGACCGGCCGGGCGTGGGCGGTCTCGATGTCGACGCCGTTGACGGAGTCGACCCGGAGGAGGCCCCAGTACTTCTCCTGCTCGCGCGGCGCGCGGACGGCGCCGGCGACGCGATCGCCGATCCGGAGGCCGAACCGGCGGACCTGGCTGGAGCTGACGTAGACGTCCTCGTTGCTCGGCAGGAGGCCGTGACGGCGCATGAAGCCGTAGCCCTCGTCGACGACGTCGAGGATGCCGGTCGCGTACTCGTGCCCGGCGCGCTCGGTCTGGCGCTGGAGGATCTGGTCGACGAGGTCGTCCTTGCGTTCGGCGTCGACCTCGAGCTCGCGCCCGACCTGGCGGAGCTCGGCGACGCTCATCTCGCGGAGATCGGTGACGTCGAGGTCGTTGCGCTCTCGCGCTGCCTCGAGCTCCTGGGCCTCCTCGAACTCGCTGACTGGGGCGCGGCCCGTGATGGGGCCTCCGCGGCGACGAGGCCGGCGGTTACGGAGCGTGCGCTGATCTGGACCTGGCATTTGGATAGGGGTCACCTGTGAACTGGGGTGCGGAAACGGGTGTCGCCGCACACAGAATGGTCCGCAACGGCGGACGTGTGGGGAACTCTTGGAGCATACGGCCGAGGCAGGCCGCTCGTCAATGATTCAGGTTCGTTGCGCGCCTATTTGTTCGCGGCCATCGCCTCGCGGGCGGCGTCCCAGTCCTTCCGGAACTGGATGATGCCCTTGTCGGTGAGCGGGTGGGCGACCATCTGCTGGAAGACCTTGAACGGCAGGGTCGCGATATGCGAGCCCGCGAGCGCCGCCTCGGTCACGTGCCGGGGATGGCGAACCGACGCGGTGAGGACCTCCGAGTCGTACTCGAAGAACCGGATGATCTCGGACAGCTCCTGGATGACCGTCATGCCCTCTTCGTTGATGTCGTCGAGACGGCCGACGAACGGCGACAGGAGCGACGCCCCGGCCTTTGCCGCGAGGAGCCCCTGGTTCGCCGAGAAGATGAGCGTGCAGTTCGTCTTGATGCCCTCGGCCTTGAACCGGGCGATCGCCTGGAGGCCGGTCTCCGACATCGGGACCTTCACGACGATGTTGTCGGCGAGCTTCGCGAAGTGGCGGCCTTCCTTGAGCATTCCGTCGACGTCCTCGGCCACGACCTCGGCCGAGACGGGCCCGCTCGTGATGCCGCAGATCTGCTGGAGGACCTCGTCGTAGGTCATGCCCTTGATCTTCGAGAACAGCGTCGGGTTCGTCGTGACGCCATCGAGGACGCCCCAGCTTTCGACAGTTCGGATCTCGGCGATCTCGGCGGTATCGAGGAAGAGCTTCATGACCGAATCCTACGCGCCTTGCGCATCGCGGCGGTCGAGCAGGTAGCTCGTGCCGGTGATGGCCACGCCGATGAGCACGATGACGAGGACCACCCCGAAGAACGGGTCGCCGGTCGACAGGAAGAGCCACAGCAGCGTCGCGCTGATCAGGGCTCGTGCCACGAGCGTCGTCGAGTAGAGCATCTCGAGCCTGTGGCGAATGATCTGGACGATGAGGATGCCGATCACGAGGAGGAGCACGCCGGCGAGGTGGAACGGAGCGTAGTCGTACGTGTGATTCGAGAGCAGGAGCTTCGTGGCGAACTCGGGGACGAACAGCAGCAGCAGGCCGGCCGGGATCAGGTATCCGGCGAGGTAGTAGAGGCTCAGGTTCGTTCGTTTCACGGTGGCACCCTCCCGCCGAGACGGTAGCAGCGTGGCCGGGCGAACACGGGCCCGCTGGCCCGATGATTGCGGGCATGTCCGCTCGCCTCGGCGTCCTCCGCGAGACCGCCTTCCGACGGTTCTGGATCGGCCAGTCGGTGTCGTTCCTCGGCAGCCAGGTCACGTCCCTGGCGCTGCCGCTGACGGCGGTGATCCTCCTGCAGGCGAGCCCCGACCAGATGGGGATCCTGACCGCGGCCGGATTCGTGCCGTTCCTGATCGTCGGGCTCCTTGCCGGCGTCTGGGTGGATCGGATGCGCCGCCGGACGATCCTCGTCGCCTCGGACCTCGTCAGCGCGGTGGCAGTCGTCGCGATCCCGGTCGCGGCGGCGACGGGCCGTCTCGGGATGCCGCTCCTGTACGTCGTCGGCTTCGTCCTGGGGTTCGTGGCCGTCATCAGCACGGTCGCCTACCAGGCCTTCATGCCGAGCCTCGTCGGGCGGGATCGCCTCGTCGAGGCGAGCTCCCGGATGGAGGTCGCGAACTCCGTCAGCTCGATCGTCGGGCCGGGGCTCGGCGGCTTCCTCGTCCAGGTCCTGACCGCGCCGATCGCGCTCGTCGCCGACGCCGTGTCGTTCCTGTTCTCGGCCGCGCTCGTCGGCTCGATCCAGGTCGACGAGCCGCCGCCGATCCCGATCGCCGAGCGGGCGAGCGTCCGGGGCCAGATCGCCGAGGGCCTGCGGCTCGTCGTCGCGACACCAGTGCTGCGCGCACTCGCGAGCTGCGGCGCCATCCACAACTTCTTCAGCCGGATGATCGACGCGCTGTTCGTCCTCTACGCGGTGAAGGAGCTCGGGCTCGGACCCGTCGAGCTGGGGCTCGTGTTCGCCGCCGGCGGGCCGGGCGCCCTCCTGGGCGCGGTGGCTGTCGGCTGGCTCGGGCGGCGGGTCGGGGTCGGGCCGACGATCGTCTGGATGCAGGTCCTGACAGGCGTCTCGCGGTTGCTGATTCCCCTCGCGGGCGGGCCGGCATGGCTCGTGCTGCTCGTCCTGGGCGGGAGCGAGTTCCTCCTCGGGTTCGTCCGGACGGCGTTCAATGTCACCCAGGTGAGCCTGCGCCTGGCGATGACGGCCGATCGCCTGCACGGCCGCGTCAACGCGACGATCCGCTTCCTCATGTGGTGCGTGACCCCGTTCGGGGCACTGGCCGGCGGGCTCATCGCGACGACGGCGCTCGGGCTCCGCGGCACGCTGCTCATGGCCGGGATCGGCGTCTTCGTCGCCTTCGTGCCGTTGCTCGCCCAGCCGCTCCGAACGGTTCGGACCATCCCGACCGTCTCGGAAGCCTGAGGCGTCAGGCTCCGACGATCAGGCCCTCCGGCTCGCGTGCGGGCTCCGGATCGTGCGCAGTGGCGATCGCGGCGCCGACGAAGGCGTCGAACAGCGGATGCGGTCGCTCGGGCCGGCTCTTGAACTCGGGATGGAACTGGCTGGCCACGAACCACGGATGGTCCCGGAGCTCGACGATCTCGACGAGCCGGCCGTCGGGCGACTGGCCCGAGAGGATCATCCCCGCGCCCTCGAGTGTCTGGCGATAGCGGTTGTTCACCTCGAAACGGTGGCGGTGCCGCTCGTAGATGACCTCCTGGCCGTACGCCTCGGCAGCCTTCGAGCCGGGCGTGAGCTTGGCCGGGTAGAGGCCGAGGCGCATCGTCCCGCCCTTCTCCTCCATGTCCCGCTGGTCGGCCATGAAGTCGATGACCGGGTTGTCGGTGAACATGTCGAACTCGGTCGAGTTCGCGTCCTTCGAGCCGATGACCTGGCGGGCGAACTCGATGACCGCGCACTGGAGGCCGAGGCAGAGCCCGAGGTACGGGACCTTGTGGTCGCGGGCGAAGTGGGCGGCGAGGACCTTGCCCTCGATGCCGCGATGGCCGAAGCCGCCGGGGACGAGGATCCCGGCAACGCCCTCGAGCTTCTCGTGGAGCGTCTCCTTCGAGAGCGCCTCCGAGTCGACCCAGCGGACCTTGACGTCGACCTCGTGGGCCCAGCCGGCGTGCTTGAGCGCCTCGGTGACCGAGAGGTACGCATCGGGCAGCTCGATGTACTTGCCGACGAGGGCGATCTCGAGGGCCGGCTTGTGACGCTTGATCCGATCGACGAGGGCGCGCCAGCCGGCAAGGTCGGGCACTTGTTCGGGATCGCCCAGGCCCAGCTCGCGGACGACGAGCCGGCCGAGGCCGTGGTCTTCGAACTGGAGCGGGACCTCGTAGATCGTGTCGGCGGTCGGGGCCGGGATGACCGCATCGACGTCGACGTCGGTGAAGAGCGCGATCTTCTCGCGGATCTCGTCGGGCACATCGCTGTCCGAGCGCAGGACGATGACGTCCGGCTGGATGCCGATCCCGCGGAGCTCCTTCACGGAGTGCTGGGTCGGCTTCGTCTTGAGCTCGCCGGTCGCGGCGAGGGCCGGCAGCAGCGTCACGTGGACGTAGAGGACGTTCGCGCGGCCCACGTCCTTGCGCATCTGGCGGATCGCCTCGAGGAACGGCAGCGACTCGATGTCGCCGACCGTCCCGCCGACCTCGACGATGACGACGTCTGGCTCGCCATCGCGGGCGACGCGGACCATCCGCTCCTTGATCTCGTTCGTGATGTGGGGGATGACCTGGACCGTGCCGCCGAGGTAGTCGCCGCGGCGCTCCTTGGCGATGACGGCCTGGTAGATGCGGCCGGTCGTGACGTTGGAGAGCTGGGTCAGATTCTCGTCGATGAACCGCTCGTAATGCCCGAGGTCGAGGTCCGTCTCGGCACCGTCATCGGTGACGAAGACCTCGCCGTGCTGGTACGGCGACATCGTCCCGGGGTCGACGTTGATGTACGGATCCAGCTTCAGGATCGAGACGTGCAGGCCGCGCGCCTTGAGGAGTCTCCCGATGCTGGCGGCAGTGATGCCCTTGCCGAGTGAGGAGGTGACGCCTCCGGTCACAAAGACATACTTCGCCACGGGTCAGATCCTCCGGGGGTTTTTCTCATGCTACAGAAAAGACCCTCCCGAGGCAAGTCCGGAGGTGTCCGAATGGAGTTCTCGGAGCTCGTGATGAAGCGCCGTACGGTGCGGCGGTTCGAGGACGCCCCGGTGGATCGCGATGTGCTCGAAGGGATCGCGCGACTCGCCCAGCACGTGCCGTCGGCGGGGTTCTCGCAGGGCCAGCGGCTCGTGATCGTGACCGACCCGGAGCAGCGCCGGCGGGTCGCCGAGACGTGCGGCGAATCGTTCTACGCCGGCGAGGGCTACGGCAACTGGATCTCCGACTGCGCCGCCCAGTTCATCCCCTGCGTGAGCCGCGAGATCTATCTCCGCCGCTACGCCGAACCGGACAAGCTCGCCGAGGGCGAGGAGCAGGACACCGACTGGCCGACACCGTACTGGTGGGTGGACATCGGCAAGACGTCGATGGTCGTCATGCTCGCGGCCCACGACGCGGGGCTCGCGGCGGGCTTCGCCGGACCGCAGGACATCCCGGGCCTCAAGGCGATCCTCGGCCTGCCGGACGAGTTCCACCCGATCGGGGTCATCCCGGTCGGCCGGCCGCTGCCCGACAAGCGCTCACCGTCGCTCAAGCGCGGCTGGATCCCCCTGGAGGAGTTCGCTCACTGGGAGCGCTGGTAGCCGGCACTCCCAGCATCGTCGCTAGGTTCCGAGCGCCGCAACCAGTCTCTTGGCCCCGCCCTCCGCGTCCGCCCCATCGTCGTTGATGAGGACGACAGCGACGACCTGTCGATCGGGCAGGATCGCCATGAACGACTTGTAGCCGACCTGGCTCCCCGCGGCCGCGAAGGCGCGGGTGCCGAAGTAGAAGTCGGGAACCCCTTCGATGCCCAGGCCGAACAGGTCCGGATCGTCCGGGCTGTCGCCGGCCTGGACCGTCGTCATCGCAGCGAGACTCTGTTGATCGATGAGGCCGCCCGAGAACAGGTCCCAGCCCCAGCGGGCCAGGTTCGGGGCAGTTGCCGCGACCGCGTTCTGGAACGAGAACGTCGTGAGGCTGAGACACGGCAACGTGCCGCCCGTCCCGTACGCGGCGAGGTCGAGGCTGCCCTCGTGGCCGGCGATCGGGAGGGCCCACGGCTTCGGCGTCGCGTGGGTTTGATTCTGCTCCAGCACGCCAGTGACACCCATCGGGCCGAACTCGAGCTCCTGGTATGCCGTCTCGAGTGGCTTGCCCGTCACACGTTCGGCGGCCAGACCGAGGAGCTTGTAGGTGGGGTTGGAGTACTGGATCGTGGTGCCCGGCGTCCCGTTCGGGGACGGGATCGAACGAAGCATCTCCGTCCGCGACCAGACGTGGGAGCAATCGGCCCGAGCCTCGGCCTGGATGGCACTCGGGGTATCGGTGATCCCCGATCGCATGCCAAGCGCCTGGCGGACCGTCGCGCCATTGGCGTCGACGGGCACGTCACCGAGGTACGTCGAGAGCGGCGCGTCGAGGTCCATCCTGCCGTCCTGCGCGAGGCGAAGGACGAGCGCGGCAAGGACCGTCTTGCTGGTGCTCGCAACATTGAACATGTCGGCCGGGTCAGCGGCCCGACCGTTCGGGCCATCCACGCCCGCGGCGCCGGCCCATTGACCGTTCGTCGTGATCACTGCCCCGATCGCGTCCGGCGCGCCGGCGGCCACGAGGTTGTCGAGGACCTTCTGCAGGGCGGCCGAAGTCTTCGCGTCGAGGGACCCAGCCGGCAGCGCGGGCAAGAGCGCGAGCGGGTTGATGGTCGGTGGAGCGACCGTGACCGTCGTCGACGGCACGCTCGTCGGGGCTATCGAGGGCGCTGACGCCGAGGTGCTCGGCCCAGCAGCGCTTGGACCGCAACCCGCCAGCAAGACGGCGATCGCGAGCTTCCGGGCAATCCTGAGGTGGGTCACGCCAATGCCTCCGCTATGGGGTCGGTAGACCGAATTCGGTGAGCGCGGGCCAGGACTCGGCAAGTGGACCCTCGACGTAGCCGGCGAAGGACCCGGCCGGAGCAGGACGCTGCGAGCCATCGCGCGTGATGACGAGGGTGGGCCCCGGTTGCGGATCGCCCCGTGTGCCGATCGACCACCCGAGGAACATCTGAGAGTCGTCAGGAGCGAAGTTCCAGAGATACGGGTCGAAGCCGTCCGCGGGCAGCGGGATCGTCGCGATCGTCGTCAGGTGGAACGGCGCGTCGGCAACGGCGACCACGACCTCATGGTGGCCGTTTACGACCCGATCGAGGGTCAGCCAGAGCGCACGGCCATCAGCGGCAAATGCAGGGCTGAATCCGATGACCTCGGTCGCGTCAGGGCTCGTATACCAATCCACCGAGCGCGTTCGACCCAGGTCGAAGACCCGCACCGTCGGGCTCGTCGCGCCCGCGCATACAGACGCGCCGGCGGGATCATTCGTTGGACAAGTCTCGATGGTCTGTCCGCCCCTCCCGACTCGGCGATCGTCGAAGCGGAGTTGGGGATCGATCTGGATGTCAGGGCTGCCGTCCACCGGCCGGAGACGGCCGGCGTCGAGGATGCCGGAGCCGTCGCTGGCCCAGACAATCGATGGCCCCCCACCGAACAGCACGATCCTTCCAAGCTCCGTCGTCGCGCCCGTGCGCGGCTCCACGACGTCGATCCTGAAGTCGTTCGGTTTCGGGACCGCGAAGAGGTCGCCGCTCGACCATCGGCCGCCGACTGCCCCGTTCTCTGGCACGAGGAGCGCCGGGCGGCCCGGGTCCCCGAGCTGGAAGATGGCGTACCGCCCGTACGGCGCCAGTGGGTCCCTCGTGATCGATTGGGTGGCAAGAGCGAGCCAGCCGTTCTTGGAGACGAGGCTCCACGTCTCGAACCCCGAGATGCCCTCGAGGCTGGCCGTCGAGATCCGACGGACCACGCGTTCCTGGCCGTCCGGGCGAACGAGGTAGACGGCGACGTCCGCGCCGACTGCATCAGAGACCGGCCGCATGTAGATCGCATCCCACTCGGAAGCGCCGATCGCGAGGGTCGGGGTCGGCGCACTCGGGCGCAGATTGGCCGGCGGAGTCGTCGAGGGGAGGCCGAGCAGGCCGCGGAACCCGCCCGAACCGATCAAGGTCGCGCCAACGAGCGTGATCAGCAGCCCGGTGACGAGGGCGATACGGAGGGTCGGCGGCAGCCCCGCGAAGCCCGCACCACGACGCGGCCGCGGCCAGGTAGCCGGGCCGAATAGGAAACCGGACAGCAGGCCCCTCTGGCCCATGCTCTTCGCCTTCTCGAGGGCGCCCCGCAGGGCCTCGGGTCGCGCGTCGGCCGGTCCGGCTGTCTCGAGCCATGACGCCAGCAGTCGGTCGAAGTCGGTCGAGGAGGTCATGCCGGCTGCCCTTCCGTCGCGGTTCGATCGGATGCATCGAGCGACGCGCGCATGGCGCGGGTCGCGTGGTGGAGGCGCGAGCCGACCGTCCCATACGGGACCTCGAGGATCTCGGCGATCTCGCCGAGATCGAGCCCGATGAGGTGATGCAGGACGACGACGGTCCGGTGGTCGCGACTCAGCCGATCGAAGGCCCGGCCGAGCTGGTCCCGGGTCGCGACCTCGCCGATCTCGTCGCGTCGCGCGGCCAGGTCCTCGGACAGATCCACGACGTGGACGCCCATGCGCCGGTTGCGTCGGCCTTCGGACCGGCAGTAGCGAACGACGAGGCGATAGGTCCAGGCGTCGAAGCGGTTCGGGTCGCGGAGGCTCGGCAGGTCTTGCCAGATCGCGACGAGCGCCTGCTGCACCGCGTCCTCGGCCGCGTCGCTGTCGCGAAGGATCCGGCTGGCGATCAGGAAGAGCCGCCGCGTCGCGCCTCGAGCCAGCTGCTCATACGCGTCACGGTCGCCCCGCTGCGCCCGCTCGACCAGCGCCGCCGACACCTCGCCCGGTTCCCTCCCGCTGCGCCCCGGTGGGGCCCTCACCCTAACCGTGGACGAGCGCGTCCCGATCTTTCAATTCGCGATTCGCTACGTCGGCAGTCGGTCCCGGATCCAGCCGAGGAGGTCGCGCGAGGGCTGCGCCCGGGCGAGCGCGACGCCGCCGACGATGACCGCGCCACCCGCGATCTGCGCCGCCCGAATCGGTTCTTGGAGAAAGAGCGCGCCGAGGACGACCGCGATGAACGGCACGAGGAACTGGTAGGCCGTGATCCGCGTGGGCCCGAGGAGGCGGATCGCGTGGAAGACGAGGACGTTCGCGAAGCCGGCCGGCAGCAGCGCCGAGTAGAGCAGCCCGCCCCAGGCACTGCCCGAGACGTGGCCCCAGTCGGCCGACGCGGCCTCCCAGAGACCCGGCCCGGCGAGCACGAGGCAGCCACCGACCATCGCCCAGGCGGTGGTCCGGAGCGGTGAATGGCGGCGCAGGTGCGGCGCGCCGAATGCCGTGTAGATCGACCAGCAGAGCGCCGCGCCGAGCGTCAGCAGATCGCCGACCAGCACGATGCCCGATCCGGCGCCCCCACTCAGCCCGAGGGCCAGGCCTGGACCCGCAGCGACGACGATCCCGACGCCCACGAACGACACGAGGCCGCCGGTCAGCTTCAGCCGGGTCAGGACGTCGGAGCCGGCGACGACCGCCAGCATCGCCGTCAGGACCGGCGTGGCCGCGATGATGAGGGCCGAGTCGCCCGCCGGGATCGACTGCAGCGCCGTCGACCAGATGACCTGGTAGACCCCGAACCCGATCGCGCCGAGGCCCATGATCGCGACCGCGTCGCCGGCAGGCGGACGGGCCGAGCCCTCGCGGACCCGGAGCGCCACGAGCAGCACGATGGCCGCGATCGAGAACCGCAGGAACGCGAACGTGACGGGCGGGATCTCGTGGATCGCCGACTTCACGACGATGAAGTTGGCGGCCCAGAAGATCGTGACGAAGAGGACGCCGGCCTCGGCGAGGCGGTACTCGCGCTTGTGCGGGTGGGCCTGGAGATGCGGATGCGAAACGCCCGCCGGGTCGCCGGCGGGCGTCGTCTCGGTGAGGCTCCCCGGAGGGCTGTCGATCAGACGCCGTCCTGGCCGAGGTCGAGCGTCTCGTCGTCGTCCTCCTCGGTGACCTTCAGCCACACGAAGAGGAGGGCCAGGACGAGGAGCGGGATGACGAGGAGGGCGCCGAGGGTGATGCCCAGGGCGACGGCGACGGTCTTGAGCGCGCGCATGGTTCGGACCTCCGAGCGGGGATCAGCGATTGGCGGACTTGTCGGACTTGTCGCGCCGAAGCGCGGGGGCTCTGGCGATCATGTCGGCGATGTCGTCGGCGGTGAACTCGACCAGGGAATGACGGTTTCCGGTGGGCGTCACGTAGAGCAGCCGAAGGACGTACGCCCCCTCCTGCTCGAAGAAGAAGATGTCCTTGGGCTTCATCTCGTCGAGGTACTTGCCGATGACGCGGAGCGCCGATTCGTAGTGATCGGGGATCGCATCCGCCGGGGCGCCCCGGTTCGCGAGCGCGTCGTCCATGAACTTCCCGATGTCGTCGTCGAGCAGGTTCAGGGTCTCTTTCGTGGCGAAGCCGAGCGACTCGCCCCATGCGCTCGAATCGCCCTGGATGACGAGGCCCTGGACGACGAACCCGGCGTCGGTCTCGACGACGAGGACCTCGCGCATCCCGCGATCGTCGAGGTAGGCCCCGACCGATCGGAGCACCTCTTCGAAATCCTGGCGGGGGCTGCCTTCGTAGATGCGCATTCGCGCTCCCCTCAGCGGAATCCGGCGCCGGTCGGGATCAGGAGCCGGTCGTTCGATCGAGGAGGCCGCGTTCCTTCGCTCGCCGCGAGCTCAGCCTGAAGACGACCGCCGCCGCGAGTGTAATCACGGCCCCGGTGACCAGCAACGCGAGGAAGACCTCGGTGGTGCTCGGCGACACCTCGCCGGTGACTGCCTGGAAGAACGAGCCGGGCCCCCCGAGCGCGGACGGCGCCGACGGGTCGAAGGCTCGCCGGAACCCCTCGATCCACCACGCGAGCGGCGTTGCCAGGCCGATCGCCTGGACACCCTGCGGCAGGATCGCCAGCGGGAAGACCGCCCCGGAGACGAGGAACAGCGCGCCCGCGACGGCCTCGGGATAGGACCACGACTCCTGGCGGGTCTGGAGACAGATCGCAGCCATGAACACGCCCAGCGCGATCACCGAGGCGAGGCCGAGAACGCTGACCCCCACGAGGATCGGCCAGTCGATCGCCGCCGGGTCGAAGTGGACGCCGAGGACGAGCACCCCGATGACGAGGGTGATGATCCCGCCGGCCGCGCCGACGCTCAGGCGGGCGACGCCACGGCCCAGCAGCACGACGAGGAAATCGCTCGGGCTCACGTAGACATACTTGAGCATCCGGTAGTGCTCGCGGTCCTCGAGGACCGCCTGGGCGAGGCCCGCGACGCCGCTCGTCACGATCGCCCAGAGCGCCGTGCCGATGACGACGAACCCGCGGTATTGCGCGGTCGCGGACCCGCCGACGACCTGGAGCATCACGACGAGGATGAGCGCCGCCGCGACCGGCTTCGCGACCGAGTAGATGAAGAACAGCAGCGGATCGGTCCAGTTGGCTTCCATCTGCCAGCCGAGGCGAACCGCGGTCGCGAACGACCGGAGCGTGTCGTTCCGGCCGGCG
>Ga0163163_10002418_pt1 | contig 15791 bp, 9 predicted proteins | sample S65metaG_FD_119766 | JGI IMG/M metagenome (GOLD analysis project Ga0163163, IMG submission 119766) | Switchgrass rhizosphere microbial communities from Kellogg Biological Station, Michigan, USA - S6-5 metaG | ecosystem: Host-associated > Plants > Roots > Rhizosphere > Soil | place: USA: Michigan... | reverse complement strand
GGTCTGCAGCGTGAGGATGAATCGCTTTCCGAGCAGCCGGCTCAAGATCACCAGCAGGATCGCCTTTCGCGAAAAGCCATGGAGATTGACGATCTCGAATCGGCGGGCAGCGCGCACGAACGAAACTGCAAGCTTGACCGCCGCGCGCAGCTGCGACGCGCCGCTCCGCGGCTCGACGAAGACGCGGCGGATGCGCACTCCATCTTCGTCGCTTCGCGCCGGCAACCCCGCATCCGCGGACGTCGTGAGGACGGAAAACGCGACGCGGCCGGCGAGCGCTCTGACCACCGCCCGCGCCTGGAGGCCGCCCCCGCTCAACTCAGGGAAATAGGCACCCGTCACCATCAGCACGCGAGGTCTCACGCGCACTGCACCAGAATCTCGGCGAACGCGCCGGCGGTTCGCCGAATGTCGTATTGCGCGGCGACCGCATCGTGTTGCGAAGAGCGCGACAGGCGTCCATCGTGTTTCGCAGTGAGCAGTTGCTCAATCGCCGCGGCGATCCCGGTCTCGTCGTCCGGCGCAATAACTGGGTAGCCAAGCGCGCGGACGACGTCGGCGGAGGCGCCGCGTTGCGGGGTCAGCGCCAGAATTGGCTTGGCGGCCGGCAGGTAATCAATCAGTTTGCTCGGAAGGAAGAGGCTCTCGTCGGCAGGCGCGTCGATCAGCAGCAAGACATCGGCGGCCGCCGCCCAGCGCGCGCTTTCGGCGAACGGTACGCGGCCGGTGAACTCGACGATTCCGTCGAGGCCGAGCGATGTCGCCAGACGTCGATGCGCTGGTATCGGTGTACCGACGAATACGACGCGCAGCTCGCGCGCGAGCGGACGGCGCGGCGACAGCGCGGCCAGCGCGCGCAGGAGCGCGTCGGGCGTGCGGGCGCCGTCGTAGAACCGGCCGGTGTGGACGATCGTCAGCCGCTCGTCGCGTGGCGAGGGAGCGGCACCAGGCTCGCCCGTATCGAAGCCGTGTGGAACCACGTGCGCCTTCCGTCGCCACGCATCGGGATACTTCCGCATCACCCGCTCGGCCGTCTGGCTGTTGACGAACACCAGCGCGTCGGCGTCGCGGACGACATCCCCCTCGAGGCGCTGCCACAGGCGCCGCTGCCAACTCGCCCCCTGCAAGTACGGATTGTCGATCCAGGGATCGCTGAAATGCGCGACCCATGGCAGCCCGGTGGCGCGCCGCACACGGAGGCCGATCAGGTGATCGGAGAACGGCTGCGCGAACGACACCAGCACGTCGAAGCGCCGCTCGGCCGCGATCCGCCCCGCGGCGCGAGCTGCGGCGCCGATCCAGACCCACTTCTCGTCTGGCAGCAGCTTGAGTGGCGGCGCGATGCGCCACAGCGAACGGAACAGGAGATGTTCTTCGAGCGAGGGCACGTGCACGAGCGTCACACCGGCCGGCGCGCGCAGCCGCGATGCGAGCTCGGGGTCCTGGTTGTAGCGATTGGAGCGCGGGCCGAAACAGACCACCCACGATTCCCAACCAAGCGGCACGAGCTGATTCAGCGTTCGGCTGACCTGAACGGCGCGCGGTCCGGACATCGGCGGCATGTCCCAGCTGATCGCGAGCAGGCGCCGGCTCATGCGGCGGTCGCGCGAACTCTCGCCTCCAGCGCGGCAAGTGTTCTCGCCACGTGGGCGTGCCAGGTATGGTGTGCCAGTGCCTCACGGCGAGCGGCGGTGCCCAGCCGTGTCCCCAGCGCCGGGTCGTCAACCAGCCGGCTCATGGCGTCAGCCAGCGCCCCCACGTCGGCCGGCGGCACCAGCCACGCAGTGTCGCCGTGACGCAGCACTTCGCCGATCTGGTCGAGATCGGACGCGATGATCGCTCGTTCCATCGCCATGTATTCGAACAGCTTCGTCGGTGATCCGAAGAACGGCGAGCCGTCGGCGTTGGGCACATGTGGCGACACGAGGATATCGCACGCCGCCAGATACGAGGGACCCGCTTGCTGCTCAACCAGTCCGGTGAAATGAACGGCCGCCGCGAGACCTGCGCTGGTGAGGATTCGTTCCGCCGCAGCACGCCGGGGTCCGTCACCGATCAGCAGCAGCCGCACCGATTCCCGCAGCGCGGGACGCTCGCCAATCAGGCGCACGAACGCCTGCGCCAGCACCTCGGCACCATGCCAGGGCTGAAATGTGGAGATGAAACCCAGGACGGTCGCACTGTCCCATCCGAGAAGGCGTCGCGTCGGCTCGCCACTCATCGCCGGCGTGTAGCGCTCCGGATCGACGCCGTTCGGGTTCACCAGGATGCGCTCGCCATCGATGCCGCGGCCGATCAGCTCGTCACGCATCGCGCGGCTGACGACCACGACGAGATCCGCGCGTCGCACGTTGATCAGCTCAATGCGGTTCGCGAGCGATTCGTAGCGGAGCCGACGGCCCCAGTGCCGGCTCATCCAGATCTCCGAGCCGTTGTACTCGAGAACGAAAGGCACGCACAGCCGCCGTGCGACCTCGAGTCCCGCGTAGTTGTGCAGGCTGTATCGCTGATACACGAACGCGATCGGGCGGCCGTTCATCGCGCGGCCGGCGGCGTCGACAATCACCTCGTTGAGCACGAGCGCGGGCAGCTCGGGGAAATTCCAGAACGCTTCCGGCGCCGCCACCACATGCGTCTCGATGACGTCGCGCACCGTCGGCACCGGCGCGGTGGTGACCAGAACCGGCGGCCTGCCAATGTCGGCCAGGGCGTTGAGCACACCGGCGATATGACCGACGGAGCCGCCCGCGCGCACCCCGAAGCTGAGATCGGTGCGCAGGTATAACACCGCGCCGGCACGATTCCAAGAAGGCAGAGCGGGCGTCTGTGCCGCCACGGCGTCAACGTGCCGCTCGAGGCGGTGCAGCAGACGTGGGCGGGCAATCGCGTCGCAGACCATGGCCCACGACCAGCGCACGAGCAGGGCGAATGTCACCCGACGCTCGTGACCCTCCCGGTCGACGATGTAGCTGTCGTGCGCCGCGAGCCTGAGCGCCCACATCAGCATCGGGCGACCGGCGGTGGCAAGACGCTCCGTCAACAGGCGGCTGACACCATAGCGGCCCAGGCGGGTCAACAAACGGCCCTGCCGCACCCAACGCCGCACTTCATCGTCGGAGACGACAACTTCACCGGCAGCCGGCTCTGGCAGAGGCAGGCCACTTCGGACGACTGTCAGGTTCGTGGTGTTCAACCGATGGATGTCACGACTAACGGCGGCTACCGGAGACGCGGCGCTCCTCGGCATCGCCGCGGATCGCCGACTGCTGATGCGCCTTGTCCAGCAGGTACTCGAGGGAAGGCAATGGCTCGACGACCAGGAAGATCTGGTAGGAGAAAAGTCCGGGAGCGGCGGCGATTAACCACTGATTGAGCCGCATGACGAAGCGGCTGAGGGCCCTGTTCCTGATGGCGAGCGGGAAAGGCCCCGGGATGCCGCGGGTGGCGGCAACGCGAAACCCGCCCTGCTCGAACAACCGGCGGAACGAGTCGAAGGTGAACAGCCGTGTATGCGTCAGATCGAGAATCCCGCGTTTGCCGTAGTTGAACTGGCCGAACAGGAGCATCAGCCGATTGATCATGAAGCCGATGTTGGCGGTGCTGACGATCACTCGCGTGTCCGGCGCGAACTTCAGGGCCTGCCGCAACTGCTCGACGAACCGTTCGGGCGAGGCGAGATGCTCGATCACGTCGAGCAACAGCACATGATCGTAGTCTCCGGCATTCACCGGCGGGAACCCGTCGTTGAGGTCGTGGAGGACGAAGCGATCGAGCTCGACTCCGGGACCGAGCGGAAACTTGTCCACGCCGGTGACCGTGCAGCCTCGCATCCGGCGCATCATCGCGCCAACGTAGCCGCCGGCGCAGCCGAGATCGAGGACGCGGGCGCCCGCCGGCACCACCGCGAGTGCCTCCGAATGCGGGCTCACGTAATCGAGCTTCGGCTCGTACTGCGCGTTGCCTTCCGCCGGCGTGCAATCGAAGCGGCGGTCATAGAGCAGACCGAGCTGCTGGGTGCGTGCGACGACCACCGCCTTGGTCACGTCCCACGCGTACTTGAGGCCGTTCACCCGGCAGATTTCGTCGCCGTAGTAGGTGGGGATCGGCAGCTCGGCAATCCGCAGACCCGCGAGCATGAACTGGACGATGATTTCCGTGTCGAAGTGGAAGTCGTTGGTGTTCAGCTCGAATGGCACCTTCTTGAGTGCCGCGACCGAGTAGACGCGATAGCCCGAGTGAAACTCGCTGAGCGACGCGGCGAGCATCCGATTCTGGAACCAGCTCAGGATGCGGTTGCCGACGAACTTATACAGCGGCATCCCGCCTCGCCGCGCGCCGCCTTTTTCCAGCATCCGCGATCCAAACACGGCATCGGCCCGGCCTTCCTGAAGCGGCCGCACGAGGTCGGGCAGACACTCCGGGGCGTACTGTCCGTCGCCGTGCACCAGCGCGACGAAGTCGAACCCGCGCTCGATGGCGAAGTGATAACCGAGTTTCTGGTTGCCGCCATAACCCTGGTTCACCGGGTTGAACAGCACGTGAAGCGGGAACGGCAGCGCACCTTCGCGCCGCGCGACCTGGCTCTCCTCAAACGTGCGGTCCTGCGACGAGTCGTCGAGGACGAGCACTTCGACGTCGTACTCCGCGGCGAGCTGGTGCGGCACGCGCGCCAGCACCTGGCTGATCGTCTTCTCCGCGTTGTAGGCGACGATCAGAATGAGCAGGCGGGGCCTAGGCACCCGACGGCACCTGGCCTCTTTCGGCCACGGACGCACCGGTCAACACCGGCACCCGCATGAGCAGCCGCTGCGCGACGTACCACGCCGTGTCGAGAGCGCCAACGAAGAGGATAAAGCGCGTCACCTCGGAAACACTCTCATACGCGAGGCCGACGAAATAGAACACGCACGTGAGGACCACGTACATCACGTGCGTTCCGCCGGCAGCCACTGCCAACACTCGCCGATCGCCGCCCCGGACGACCATGCCGACAAAGCCGAGCAGACACAAGATTCGATAGGTCAGGTTCGTCATCGAGATGAAAGAGAGCACGCTGGTCCGAGTTGTGCCCAGCAGCGATTCCTTCAGCCTGCCGACAAACGATCGAATGACAAACGCCTTGTCGTTCTTCCAGATCTCGAAGAACTCCTTCCTGGCGGCCTGATCGTGCAGCCAGTAGTCCTCCGATTTGAACGCCACGCCGTACTTCCGCCGCGTCAGCTCGAAAATCACGCCGTCGTTCGCCTCGAGGCCATACGGATTCGGGTAGTAGCCGAGACCCACCAGGGCGACGTGCCACACCGCTCGAGTGGTGAACGTCAGCTGTCCACGCGCGCGCGACGATCGGATCACCTGCGGCAGCGCAATGGTCGCGAACAGGAGCAGTGCAACGACCATCTTTCTGCGCAGCGCCGGCTGCCAGGCGGCCACACCACACAGGAACAGGGAGATCGGCCACCACGAGCCACGCAGCCACACGCCGCAGCCGAGCGTCACGCCGGCGACCGCGAGCCACGCAGTGGCCTGGGCCGGCCGGCGGCAGGCCAGCAGCAGCGACCCCAGTACGATGAAGGTCACCGGAATGTCCCAGTAGTAGTAGAACGCGAACGACACCAGGTCGTAGAAGATGCCGTCCGACGCGTATAGGTACGCCGCCAGCAGACCCAGCACGAAATTCCATTGTGCGAACACAAAGAACACGAACCACATCAACGCGATGTCGAACACCAGTTGCATCGCTAACGCCCGAAGGTGGTTGTCGGGCAGCGTCGGAAATGCCAGCCGGGCCGCTTCGACGATGAACGAGTAGCCGACATCCAGCGTGTAGTAGTTCACCCACCGATGCTCGGCTTCACGGGGCAGGCGCTCATACGGCGCCCACGGGTTGGTCACTTTCGAGTTGTGATTGAGCGCGAGCAGATCGACCTGTCCGATCCGGCCCTCGCGAAGCCCCGTCGCCATGTCGTGATAGATGGCGTAGGTCGAGAGCACGACCGGACTGGCCACGCTCTGGTTCAGGTGAAGAATCGCGATGCGCGTGTTCACCCACTGCAGCGCAACGATAGCAATCGATGCCGCCACGAATATCCGCTTCAACCACATGCCTGCGGTCGCGGCACGCGCGGATGACATCGCTCCATCGAAAGAGACAGACATGCTCTAACGGCTCGTCCTCTGCCAACGGGCAACGAAATATGGAAACCACCAGGAACCCGGCAGCCGGTTGTACCAACGCTCGAGGGCGAACAAAGAAGGGGCGATGTGGGTCTTCAGCCCGGAGGACAATCGAAAGAGCAAGCTGTTGTAGATCAGAAAATAGGCTGGCCCACCCATATACCGGCAGACGATTGGCGAGAAGTGCTCCGACGCCATTGTCGCGAGCGCGGCATAATTCAAAGCGGTCTCTGTTTCCTCGTCAAAATACTTGTCGAGCCGGTACCAGAGTTGACGGGGACCCTCGAGGATGTACTGCCTGTTCGGTTCGTACATCAGCAGCAATCCACCCGGGCGCACCATATGAGCAATGTTCGCGAGCGTTTGCGGAAGGTTGGCGGCACAATGGTGCAGCCCGCCAATCACCATGGCCACGTCGGCCTTGACACCGTTGGTCGAGGCCGACATCAGGTCGACCTGATACGCTCTACGGCCCGTGGACTTCTCATATGCGTCACAGGCTTTCGAGGAGATATCGAAACCAACAACCTGTGCCCGTGGAAACCGCTGCATCACAGCGAGAGAATTGTGACCGCTGCCGGAGGCCAGATCCGCTACTACCTTGTCGTTCAAATCGAGACCGGCGAACAAGACATCGTAGACAAACTCGTTGCGAAAGGCCATGGACGACGGATCGTAGTAGTGCCGCTCGTAGTCGTCATGGATGGCTTCGTAGTGCTGCTTCTGGCGAAGCGCAGCAGACTGCTCGCTCATTGTCTGGTTCCTGACCCTAGCCGGGTACTGGCGCCGCGTTCGGGGGCACAAACACAATCGGGCGCATTGAGGCGCCGCCGTGTGTCATGGAGGGGCGACGCTCGATCCGCTGTCGGTGCCATGCGACGAGAACCATCAGGCCCCATAACTCGAAGCCCAGTTGCCTCCGCCCATCCATATGCAGGGCCTTTGCGTTCAGGGCCTCCCGCACATTCACGACGCCGATTCGCTCCAAGGATGATGGCGACAACAAGTCCTCGGCAATCTCCCGCATCGGACCGCGAATCCAGCGGTGCACCGGAATACTGAAACCCTGTTTGGCCGCACTGCCGATCTTGGGGCCGTAAATCCGAGAGGCCAACCGACGCAGAATGCGCTTCGGCTGGCCGAACATGGTCAGCTTCATACCTTCCGGAAGCGCGAGCCCGAATTCGGACACCTCGGGAATCAGGAAGGGTGCGCGCGTCTCGAGCCCATGCGCCATCGACATGCGATCGACTTTGACAAGGATGTCGTTCGGCAGGTACTCGCGCACGTCCGCGCGCTGCAGCGATGCCAGATCCGGCTGATCGCCGAGATGATGATGAGCCGCGAGCGCACGAAAGGCCCCGTGGGCGTCGACGGCCGAGTCCCGGGGCGTCATCAACAGCGCAGCATCGTCCGGCAGCCACGCGCCGTTCCAGCTGAAATGGGCCTCGCCTGACGGAATGCCGGCCGCGCGCAAGAATCGCATCAACTTGTAGCTGGCCGGGACCTTACCGTCGCCGACCGGCAACGATTGCGCATGCGAGGCGAGATATCTTCTGAGCGCCGGACCCGCGAGTTTCGTCAGCAGCTGATGCAGCTTCGTCGCTTTGTAGGTGAGGTACCCGCCAAATACTTCGTCGCCCCCGTCGCCGGTAATTGCAACCTTGTAGTCCTTCGCGACGGCCCGCGAGAGTGCCCAGACGGCGAGCGCCGACGAATCGGCCAGGGGGTCGTCGGCGTGATCGACGATCTCGAAAAAGTCAGAGAGCACGCTCGTCGTCAGGGCCACCCGCCGCAGTTCGAGGCCGAGCTTCCGTGCGACGACTGCAGCTTTCGCCGCCTCGCTGAACGAGTCTTCGGTGAAATCCAGGCAATACGCGTGGGTCAGGTTGCCCTGGCGGACTGCACTTTCCGCGATGATCGAGGAATCGATGCCGCCCGACAGGAAGAGCGTGACCGGAACGTCGCTGCGCAGGGCAATTCTGACGGCGCTGTCGACTCGGCGTTGCAGTTCCTGCAGCGTCCCGGCGGCAGCCGGTGCGGCAGCATCCTGTGGTAGAGCGGCCGGAGGCGTCCAGTACTCGCCGGCCTCCACGCGATTTCTCCCGTAGCGGCGCCACGTTCCCGGCGCAACACGCCGAACGCCCTCGAGCAGTGTGCGGTCCCCCGGCACATAGTTCAGACACAAATAGGGCGCGAGAGATTGCGCATCGACGACTCTTGGAAAATCCGGCAGGGCAGCAATCGCCTTCGGTTCCGATGCGAACGTCACCGAGTTGCCGTCATCAGCAACAAACAACGGTTTTTCGCCGAAACGGTCCCTCGTCACAAACAGTGCCGTTTCGACCCGATCCACGATGGCGAACGCAAACATCCCGACGAGGTGGCCTGGCAGGTCGGCGCCCCAGCGCTGGTATCCGTGCAGCAAAACCTCCGTGTCCGATCGCGTACGGAACCGCGCGCCGGCGGCGACGAGCTCGTCTCGAAGCTCGACGTAGTTGTAGATCTCGCCGTTGAAGACGACGACGTATCGTCCGTCCGGCGTGGCCATGGGCTGCGTGCCTGTCGCGACGTCGATGATGGACAGGCGGCGGTGTCCGAGAAAGAACGCACCGTCCGTCCACCAGGTCCCATCGTCCGGCCCTCTGTGCGCCAGCGTGTTCGTCGCGTCCACGAGCGTATCGCAGTCCGGCGGCCGCCCGGCCCGAGTGAAGCGCCCGAAAATCCCACACATCAGTTCAACGTCTCGAACTCACCGGCGGGGTTGCTTCCTGACCACGTCGTCCGGACTTTGTACGTCGTCGCCTGGTTCGAGGAGAAGAGAATTCGCGCCACCATCTCGCCGATCACGCCGGCGAGCAGGAATTGAACGGAGGCGAGCAGCGACGTCACCGCGAGCGTGAACCAGCCGCTGTGGTCGCGGACGACCGGGATGCCGGTTCGCAGCCAGATGACGAGCAGGACGGCGGCGATAATGGCTCCGAGGCTGAACGCAGCCAGGGCGATCTTGCCGAAGATGCGGATCGGCCGATCGAGATATCGTACCAGGAAGAAGATGAAGAAGATGTCGAGGAGGACGTTGATCGTTCGGCCCAGTCCGTAGTGCGACGTTCCGAACGGTCGTTCGATGTTTCGAATGGGAATCTCCCCAATCCGTGCTCCGACTACTTTGGCGTAGACGGGTACGTATCGGTGGCTCTCTCCGAGCAAACGCACGTCGCCGATGATCTCGCGCCGGTACGCGCGATAGGTCGTCCCGATGTCGTGAACGGAGAGACCGGACACCTTACGCAGCAGATAGTTGGCAGCCAGCGACGGCCACCGCCGCAGCCAACCTTCCTGACGCTGATGGCGCCAGCCGCAGACGACATCGTAGCCGTCTTCAATCTTCTGCAGAAACGACGGAATCTCCTCGGGAAAGTGCTGCAGGTCGGCATCCATGGTGATGACGATGGCGCCGGCGGCGGCATCCAGGCCGGCCTGCAGAGCAGCCGTTTGACCGTAATTGCGGCGCAGCTGAACCACCCGGAGGCGCGGCTCCGGCAGCGCAAGGCTCCGGGCAATTTGCAGACTGTCATCCCGGCTTCCGTCATCGACCAGGACGAACTCGAACTCGTATCGGTCGCCCACGCTGTCCGTTGTTGCCACGATTCTGCGGAGCAGATCGGCCAGCGAGGCGCCTTCGTTGTAGAAGGGCGCCACAACACTGACCAGCGCTCTCCCGGGTTTGTTCATGTCTGTCACTGTTGCGTCGTCGAGCGTGAGTACGCCGTGAACATCCACCATCCCGCGTTGATCAGAATCTGAAAAAACAGGAGGTTGACAAAAAACAGCGCAAAGAGCTGGGCGTTGTGATACTGGAGATAAAAAAACGGCATGATGATCGCCGACTCGATCGAGATCAAGAACCCCGCTCCGGCAAGCGTCGCTACCAAAACACCCGCACTCGGATTGTACCGATGCCCGAGACAGAGTGCCGCAATCGTAATTAATAGGAAGAGAACAGTAAAGCCGATTCCCGACGTGAGCCAACGCGTTGGAAGTAACACATGCTGCGCGAGCGAGCTCATGTTGGCATCGACCCACGGCGTCATCTGCGTCGTCGACAGACGCCATTTCGTGAGATAGATATTGACCATTTCATGTGGAAGCCGGCGCCAGAGCCCCGAGTAGTACGTCAGTAGCGCTCGATCGTAATTCGGCCCGAGGTAGGTGACGCCGGGATCCACCCGGCGCGCGAGCTCGGGGCCGACGGAATCCGACCAGCGGATGCCTTCACGCTCGCTGAGCGCATTGCGCGGCAGGGCCAATGAGAGCACGATCGGATGGGCCACCGAATGATAGGTACTGTTGAAGGTCACGCCAGAACGAGTAAGGGGGTATGTGAAGATCAGATAGAACAGCCCTCCACCGGCGACAAATCCTGCTAGCGCGAGGCCAGCGGTTTTCCACCGGCCAGACCGTTGTGGCCGCGGGCCAGGAATGATTTCGACAAGGATGACGGTGACGAACATCAGGTAACTGCCAACGACGATCGGGGCGTAGCTGCTTCGCAGATTGTAGAAAAACGCTCCGAACAGGCCGATGAGTACGGCGGCCGGTGCTAAGTGCCAGATCCTCTTGTGCAAACCAAAGTGCAACGTCAGAGCGAGGAGACCGGCATAGACTCCCAGGAAAGGCAGCAGGAAGGGATACAACGAATACAGGTGCGTTGGCGCGCCGAGACTAGCGATCTCCACACCGAGCATCAAGGCAAGCAGCGCGAACACCGGACTGGCGCCCAGACAAAGCAACGTGAAGGCAAGAAACACAATGCTCGCGACTCTGATCCAGGTCAATAGAATGCCAAGCCCCGCAAGCGTCACGTTGGAGTAAATCGAGAGCAGAGCTGAGAATATGTAGAAGAGGGAATTCTCGTTGTTGAGGAACGGCTCGGTCACAGCAGCACAATATTTCTCTCTCGAGCCGGCCACTCGTTCTACGATAGCGGGCAAAGGAAGGTCGCGCGTTTCAGCGTTGTGCGCGATCAGGTAGGTCGTCAGGTCGTACGTCGTCGAATGCGCAGAGTACTTGCCGCAGTACACCCAGTCGATCGCCAGATCCAATGACCAGAATGCATGCGCATCGTACGTCGAGATATTTGCCGGGATCGTCAGTTGTGCTCGGTTGAGAGTCAGCCCGACAAGCGCCACCACGCCGGTGACCACCAGTGTCTGGATGACGCTGGCCTTTCGGTCCGGTCGAGCGACGATCAGCCACCCCACGATGCGGGCGACCCGCGCCAGCAACCCGCTCGCCCGAGCGGACGTGACGGCCGCGCGTTCCACTGTCACGGCCCGATCTCGAAAACGTAGGTCCTGGCGGCCTCGACGCGCTCCTCGATGTCCAGGTCCAGGGCGAGACAGCGCTGGCGAACGCCGTACGACGGCGAATACCACGCCGGCACAATGGTCGCGTGCAGACCGTGTGGAACGGTCATTCGCAACCGGTTCTGTGCGCCGATGTCGAATTGACCAGACAAGCGATTCTCGACGGTCACGCCCGGCGCGAAATGGAAATGCCAGCGGAGCCGGTGCGTCCCGTTGCCTTCGAGCTCGTCGGCAATCACAACCGATCCGTCGGTCAGCCGGAGCCTGAACGTACGAGTGTGAACGAGGGCATCCCCCGGCCGTCCGTAGCCCCTGTGCCGGCCGCGATACTCGAGCTCGGCGCCATGCTCGCGAACGGACAGGTGCTCGGGCGACGCTTTCTCGAACATCCGGAACAGCCACTCCGGCCGGATCTCGTTCTGCTCCTGATCATCAATGCTGAGGGTGTTATGGGATCGGGTACTGCGAAACAGGTTGCGCGCGTCTGGGTCTGACGTGTACACGTAGCTGCCGGGGTCGACGATCACCGGCTGGCCGCCGACGTGGTACTCGAAACTGAGAAGGTCGTTGTGTTTGTGGTTGCCGAAACCGCCCGTACCCACGATCCCGTTGGTGACCAGAAGATAATCCCCTTCGCGGCGGATCGCGGTCAAGCCGGCGTGCGGGAAATGGCTCAGCGCGGCCCGCGGGGCGCCAGCCGCAGGGCGCTCGAGTCCTGAGGAATCGAAGCCCCACCATTCGGCTTCCCAATCGGCCGCCTCTCCGGCATCCCGCAGCCACCCGTCGCGCTGAAACAGACCGGCAGCCGGACCGAAGAGATGGCGGGGATCCTGCGGCTTCCACGTGCCATATCCGCTCAAGATGTGCAACCGTCCGTCGTCGGCATCGCCGACCTGGGGCATGAGACCGTCCGGCCGCAGGACCGCGGCGAGATAGTCGATCATCGTGGCGAGCCGATCGAGGAACCGCGCGGGCAGCGGCCGTCCGGCATGGGCGGCGAGGCGCGCGGCGCCGAGAAACAGTTCACTGACAAGCCGGTGGTACGGCACTGAGGATTCGTAGTCAGCGCCGTCCGCCAGCACCTGAACCTCCATCTCCTGCGCCAGCCAGTCGCGGCATTGCCGGTCCCACAACTGGCCTCGCGGCAGGTCGCGGAACACGGCCGCGACGTAGAACAGGCCGACGACGTTGCTGAGGAAATGATTGCTCGTCACCTCATAGCGGTTTTCGAGGTGGTTTTCGATGAAGGCGCCGTGATCGAAGAGAGCTTCGTAGGCGAAGTGCCAGAAGTCGTCCGGCACATCGGCACCGCGGATCATCTCGAGCGCAACCGCCCAGTTCGCCGCCCGCAGCGCCACGTCCATCGTGCAGGCCCAGTTGACGGCGGTCGCGATCGGATTGGCGTCCATGAAATCGCGCAGCTCGCGGACGATCTCCAACGCAAACCGATCGTCGCGGGTGAGCCGGTACGCCTGTCCCAGAAGCGGCCAGTGCTGACACCGCGCAAGCTCCCACGGCCGCTTGATGTCAGCGCCGGCAGGGCGCATCTGATCGAAGTTCCACGCCGACAGCGGCACACCCGGAAAGCGCAGTCCGGCAACCGGGTCGAGGTACCAGTCGATGGGGCGATAGCCGCTCGTGTCGCTGTGCCGATCGGGATCCACCGGCGTGTACGTCCCGCTGCCGAGCAGATCGAACTCGTGACGCAACACGCGGTCCGCGGCCGCAAGGGTGGCGCGGACATGATCCGGGTACAGCTGGCGCAGGCGCGCGACCCGTTCCTCGGGCAGGTCCACGAACAGCCGGCCTTCGGCCTGGCGCGCCGCCAGCCAGGCGGCCGCGCTGAGACCCACCTCGTTGAGGTCGTCGGCCCACCGCCGCGGCGCAGCTTCTGGCGCCGCGGTGGCCGCCGGCGCGCGCCGCAGCCTGGACAAGAGGCGGCCAGCCCGTTCGCGGATCACGCGCTCCTCACGGCTTCACGGCTTTGATGATCAGGTTCCAGCCGGCGACCTTCTCGATCACCGGCATCAACGCCCGCAGGCGCCGCGGCACAAGTTCCGGGGACATCTGGCGCTGTACGATCCGGATCTCCCTGAACGGCTTGAACAACGCGCGCAGCCGCGGCCTCGTGTACACCTTCACCAGCGGACGCGCGTCGTTGCCGGTACGCTCGACCGTGCGCGACATGATCTCGCCCATGGAATGGCTGGCGAGATCGCCGCTCTTCAGGCCGTAGTGCCACAGCAGGTTCCGCCAGTATTGCAGCGAGTTTTCGGCGTAGACCATGGCGATCACACGACCGCCCGGCTTGAGGACGCGATGGATTTCCGCGACGGCCTTCGCGGTGTTCGGCGTGTGGTGAATCACGCCGTTCGAGTACACCAGATCGAACGTGTCGTCGCCGAACGGCAGCGACTCCGCGTCGTGATGGACGAAAGTGCCGCTCAATCCGCGCAGACGGAAATTCTCGCGCGCGAGCTGCAGGTGCCCTTCGGACAGATCGACGTCGGTGACAATTGCCCCATGCCTGGCGAATTGCGCGAGATCGGTGCCCATGCCGCCTCCAACTTCGAGCACCTGTTCACCCGAGTGCTGCGTGAATTCCATCACCTCCGGCATCCACGGGGCGTACGTGCCATAGCGGTAGCGCTCGACCTCGAGAAACCATTCGAGCGACTGCGGCTGCGCGCCCCGCGCGGTCTCGGATCCAACCGGGTTGTTGTTCCACTGATGCTGGACCTGATCCTTGTAGGCATCGCCGGTGACGACCTGGCGCGTGCCGGCGGCACGTGGCATCCCGGCCGCAAACGACCAGAGCCGTTCGACATGGCGCCGCCATGAATAGTGATCCGCCACCGCCTGCCGCGCGTTGGCGCCAAGGGCGCGGCAGATGTCGGGACGGCGCGCCAGGGTGACCACGCCTTCGACGAACTCGTCGACATCCCCCGGCGTGCACAACACCGAGCGCCGATCACCGGCGATGACGCCGTTGCGCGCAAAGTCGGCGACCCGCAGCGCCGGCGACAAGACTTCGCCAATCTGCTCGAGATCGCTGGCGACGATGCCGCCGCCCATCGCCATGTATTCGAAGATCTTGGTCGGCGAGCCGAAAAAGCGCCCGTCCACCATGTGCGTGTTGTGCGGCGACACATAGATGTCGCAGGCCTGCAGGAGGCGCGCGCCGTCGGCCTGGGCCACCCGGCCGACACGGCGCACACGCGCGCCGAGGCCGGCCCGCTCGACCTCCGCATCGAGCTGAGGCTTGTGCGTGCCGTCTCCGATGATCAGGAACCGGGCATCCGGTTCGGCGGCGCAGATCTTCGGGATGGCTGCCGCGAGCACGTCGATGCCATGCCAGCCGCCGAAGGTCCCCGTGAAGCCGATCACCCGATCGCGGTCGGTGAATCCCAGCTCGGATCGCAGCTGCCTCTTCCCGTCTGCACTTGCGGGCGCATAGCTGTCCAGATCGGCGCCGTTGGGATTGACCAGGATCTTGCGTCCGTCAACGCCGCGCGACAGCAGGTCGGTCTTCACATGCTCGGAGATCACCGAGATCACCGCCGCCTGACGGAACGCGAGCTCCTCCGCCTTCAGGTACACATCGGCGTAAAACGGCGCCGTCTTGTCGAAGCTCCGCTGCATCGAGATTTCGGAGCCGTTGTATTCGATGATGTACGGGATCTGCAGCTCGCGGCTGAGCAACGCCGCCACATAATTGCCGAGGCACAGCCGCTCGTAGATGTACGACGGCCGCTGCACCTCACACGCAGTTTTGACGATCGGATAATAGTGCGTCGTTGCACTGACGATCGCGTCCTCGTTGATGATGGTGGTCGGCGCGTCCATCACCACCTGCGCTACGCCGAGCTCGTCGAGCAGCTTGAATGGGTGCGCCAGCAGGCAGACGAAGCGGCCGGTGACCGCCGACAGCTCCTTCGCCACATAACAGGTATGGCCATAGCTGCCGCCGGAGGTGATCGGCGCCCAGAAATCGGTCCGCAGATAGAGACCCGCGTCGATCTTGGCGGCCACGTCCGGTGGACGCTCGAGATCGGGAAACGGTACCGGCCTCGCGTCGAGGATGAGCCGCTCGAGGTCGGCGAGCATGTCGAAGCGGCGAACCGGAAACGCGCCGCGATAAATCCAGCGCAGCCCGGGCTTCACGCGCTCCCAGCTCTTCATCGCGCGATGCGCCCGGCGGCCGACTTTCTCGAGCGCAATGGCCGCGCGCCGGTGACGCTGCAGGCT
>Ga0163163_10002417_pt1 | contig 15794 bp, 14 predicted proteins | sample S65metaG_FD_119766 | JGI IMG/M metagenome (GOLD analysis project Ga0163163, IMG submission 119766) | Switchgrass rhizosphere microbial communities from Kellogg Biological Station, Michigan, USA - S6-5 metaG | ecosystem: Host-associated > Plants > Roots > Rhizosphere > Soil | place: USA... | reverse complement strand
TTCAATCCAGGCCTTTGGCATTAAAGTGCAGTCCTAGGTCCAGACTTAAGTCTTTTCTTTGGAAGATTTTGCGCAAAAAGAGGGGGGAGGGGGTCAGGCCTTGGCAGGAGCCTTCAGACCAAGCTCCTTCATCACCATCTGCAGGTCCTTCCACGCCTCGCCCTTCTGCCGCGGATCACGCAGCAGAAATGCCGGATGGTAGGTCACCGCCACCTTCGCCCCGCGGCAGCTGTGCCAGCGCCCTCGCAGGCCCGCCAGCGACTGCTTCACGCCCAACAGGTACGTCGCCGCCGTGGCCCCCAGCGCGACGATCACCTCAGGCTGCACGACGTCAATCTGCTTCACCAGAAACTGCGTGCAGGTATTCGCCTCCACCGGCTCCGGAACCCGGTTCGCAGGCGGCCTGCACTTCACGATGTTCGCGATGTAAACCTGCTCGCGCTTCAGCCCCATCGCACCAATCATGTTGTTCAGCAGCTGCCCTGCCTTGCCGACAAACGGCAAGCCCTGCGTGTCCTCATCCGCACCCGGTCCCTCGCCGACAAACATCAGCCGCGCGTTCGGATCGCCGTCCGCAAAAACGATCTTCCGCCGCCCTGCATAGGCTAGCGGACAGCGGGTGCAATCACCGATCTCGTCCTGGATCGCAACCAGCGCGGCAGGCTTCGCCGCAGCAGCAACACGCACTTCAGGTAGTGGAGCGAGATCATCGAAACTCACAGGCTTCGGAATAACAAACTCCGGAATCTCTCGTGTGGGAGGAACCACCGCTGCCGCGACCGGCGGCGACGAAGGTCTCTCTGGAATCACCCGCGGTTCAACCGACTTACTCGCAGGAGGTGTTACAGCGGGAACCGCCTCCGCCGCAATCGTCTCCGCCGCATAGACTGGATCGCCGCGGCGATAGAAGTCGTAGACGCCCAGGTCGCGGAAGTACTCGACGTAAGCGCGCAACTGCTCTTCTGCTTCTCCTGCCATAGCTCTATGCTATCGCGCCGAGAACGCGCACCAGAGCTTAGTGGACCTGTGGATCAACGATCGCCGGATTCGCAGGCAGAACGTACTTCACATGACCCTGCTTGATCTCGTCCTGCGCCACGCGGCAGGCCTTGGTCGACTTCGCCGCAATCAGCGGCTGTGCTCCCGACTGCAGCTGCCGCGCACGTCGCGCTGCACCCTTCACCAGGCTGTACTTGTTAATGAATGCACTCTCGGTCGTCATGCGGTCCCCCTTGCGTCTGAATGTATCTCAGCCTCTAAAAATATTCACCTGATATTGACGGTGGATATCTCGTCATTATCTTCCAAATCTGTCCAGCACGTCCTGCAACTTCGGTGCAGCAACATCGGTCCTGCAACTGTTCGCCAACTCCTCTGATTCCTCCGCGCCGCGCTCGTACATCACAACTGCGCGCATCTCAGCAACAGCCTTGTCCAGTACATCGTTGACCAAAGCGTACTTATAGTCCCAGACCTGCTTTAGCTCGCCCTTCGCCGCATTGAGTCGTTTCTCAATCACCGCCTCATCGGTTACGCCTTCCGCCTTGCTCCGATTGCGCAGCCGCAACTCCAGAACCTCCGGACTCGGTGGAAGGATAAAGATCGACGCTGCCTCAGGTAGTTTCTTCATTACCTGCGTCGCGCCCTGCACATCGATGTCGAGCAGGAGGTCCTTGCTCAGATCCTTCGCATGCTGCAACGCCGTCATTGCTGTTCCGTAGTAGTTGCCGAAGACCTCTGCCCACTCGAGGAAGTCGCCCGCTGCCACCATGCGTTCGAACTCCGCGCGCGTCGTGAAGTAGTACTCGCGTCCGTTCTCCTCTGACCCGCGCGGTGCCCGCGTCGTGTACGAGATAGAAAAATCAAGCCCCTCAACAAGAGTCCTCAGCTGGCTCACGAGCGTCGACTTGCCCGAGCCAGAAGGCGCCGAAATAATAAACAGTATTCCTGCCATCTGCTCCTAACGACCAATCTCTTTGGATACATCAAAGTGTAACCGCAGACCGCTATTCAAGGTTCTGAACCTGCTCGCGCGCCTTCTCGATCTCTGCCTTCATCTCAAGTCCCAGTTCCGTGATGCGCAGGCTGTTCTCCCCCGCCGCGGCGCTCGTCTTCGAGAGCATCGTGTTCGCCTCACGATTCAGCTCCTGAAGCAGAAAATCTAGCCGCTTGCCCAATTCGCCGCCCTCATCCAGCATGGAAACGAAGCGATCGATATGCGTCCGCAGACGCACAATCTCTTCCTCAACGTCACTCTTCTCCGCCAGCACCGCAGCCTCCGACAATAGCCGCTCTTCCGTTACAGGAACCCCCGAAGTTAGCTCCATCAGCCTTGCACGCAGCCTTTCGAACTGAGCCTCACGCACACCGTTCCGCAGCACTGCCATCTCGTCGCCAAACGCTCGCAACCGAGCCATCGAGGTCTTCAACTCCGCTGACAATGCCGTCCCCTCCTGCGCACGAACAGCGTTCAGCTTCTCGATCAACAACGGCATCTCGGACATCACCGCTCGATCGAGTTCCGGAATCCCTTCGACACCCACCGCGGTTTCCGCGCTCATCACGCCGGGAATTCGCAACATCGCGTTCAGGTCCGGCTGATTCTCTAGTCCATACTGCGCTGCCGCCTTTCCGAAAGCCCCAACGTAGGCCTCCAGAAGTTCCGCATTCAGTTGGATCTGCGCGCTTGCTCGCCGTTCGACCTGCAGCGTTACCTCCACATGACCGCGCTTCAAAGTCTCCTTCAATATGCGCCGCATCTGCATCTCGAGCGCATCGCAGTACGAAGGCAGACGAAGCTGCAAGTCCAGAAACCTGTGGTTCACACTTTTGATGGCAAGCGTAAAGCCCACCGTTTCATCCGCGGCACTGCGAACGCTCGCAAAGCCGGTCATCGAATAGATCGGACTCAAGCAAATCCCTCCAGATCACTCTGCTGCAGCGTCTCACCGAGCCCTGCTCCAACAGCAACACCTTCATCGCCAAACTGCATGTCGTAAAGCCGGCGATACGTTCCGGATCGCCGCATCAACTCGTCGTGCGTCCCGGTCTCTGTCACTTTTCCTTGTTCAAGCACCACGATGTTTGTGGCCCTTCGAACTGTCGAAAGCCTGTGCGCGATGACAAATACTGTTCGGCCCTGCATCAGGTTCGCCAACGCCGCCTGCACAAACTGCTCGCTTTCGGTGTCCAGCGCGCTCGTCGCCTCATCCAAAATCAGAATCGGAGCGTTCTTCAGAATCGCGCGCGCAATCGCCAGCCGTTGGCGCTCGCCTCCGCTCAGCCGCAGTCCCTTCTCGCCGATCTTGGTGTCATACCCGTCCGGCATCCGCATGATGAAGTCGTGCGCCAGCGCCATCCGCGCTGCCTCTTCCACACGACTCAATGGAACATCCGGCTGACCATATGCAATATTGTTCCGCACCGTGTCGTTGAACAGCACGGTCTCTTGGGTGACCTTGCCGATCTGCTCTCGCAGAGAAGCAATGGTCACGTCTCGCAGATCGTGGCCATCGATCAGGATCCTGCCTTCATTCACGTCAAAGAAGCGAGGAATCAGGTTTACCAGCGAAGACTTGCCAGCTCCACTCGGCCCCACAAACGCAATCACCTCGCCCGGGGTTACGTCGAGGTTGATGTCATGTAACACCTGCTCGACCTGGCCGTCATCTGCTACATAGCCAAAGCCGACATGCTCAAACTGGATGCCCTGACGAAAGCCTTTAAGTACATGCGCGCGACGCTTCTCGCGAACATCGTCCTGCGCATCCATGAACTTGAAGATTTCTTCGCTCGCTCCCAGCGCCTGTTGGAAGTTGTTGTAGTAAAGCGCGAACTTGCGGACCGGGTCATACAACGTGATGACCGCGATCAGAAACGTCACAAAGGACCCCGCAGTCATCCCACCGCCCTGAATCCTCGTGCGCCCGAATAACAGCAACAACGCAATTCCCACCGAGCCCAGAGCGTCCATTAGCGGCGAGCTGATCGCCTGCACACTCACCGACTTAAGGTTGGCCCTAAACAGCCTCCGAGCGGCCCGGCGGAAGCGGTTCATCTCCCACAGTTCCATGCCGAAGGCTTTTACGATGCGGTTTCCAGTAATGGTTTCGTGCAGTATGTTCTGAATCTCGGCCAGCTTATCCTGCCCTTTGCGGGTCGTCTGTCTTACGCGCCGGCCTATGCGCCGCGCCGACGAGATGACGACCGGTACAAACAGCAGAAGGACCCAGGCCATCTTGCCCCCAACTACGATCACAACGCCGATCGTGAACAGAAGCGTAAACAGCTGTTGCAAAGAATCGCCCAACACCGTCGACATCGCATACTGAACCCGCTCAATATCGTTGATCAGCGTCGACAGCAGCGTTCCAGTCGTGTGCTTCTGAAAGAAGGAGACAGACCGCCGCAACACAGCGTTGTAGAGGTCGTTGCGAAGGTCCGTAATCATTCCGAACCCCGCGTAATTCACCAGGTATGTTCCCAGGTAGTCGCAAACCGACTTCACGATTGCCGAAATGACCAGGGCATACGCGACGACGGTCCATGCGTTCTGAAGGTGATTGGGAACCAGAAAGTGCAGGTTCATCGTCCAGTTAAGGAGCGGAACCTTGTAGACCAGAACATCGTGTGTGACTGCGTCGGGACGTAGCACGTTGTCGAAGATAGGCTTCACCAGCAGCACACGCAGCGCAGCCATCGCACCGACCATGGCCATCAAGAAAACCGACCCAAGCAGGTAGAGCCCGTACGGTCGCACATAAAGCAGCAATCGCCAGATGCGCTTCAAGCCGTCACTCTCCTGTTTCTCATCATGCCGGGCATCTCTCTATTTTAGTAGCTGGGGTCGAATCCATAGCCCTCAAGCGGCTATCGCGGCATATCCCTGTGCGAGGTTTTCACCCGATATCCCGCAGCAGTCAGACGCTTCTTCATCTCCTCCGCAATGAAGACCGAGCGATGCTGACCTCCGGTACAGCCAAATGCCACCGTAAGGTAACTCTTGCCTTCTTTGATGTAATGCGGCAACAGGAATTCCAGCATGTCCATCGTCTTATCCAAAAACTCCGCTGTCTGAGGAAATTCGCGGACATACTTCGCAACCTTGGGGTGCTTCCCAGTCAGCTTGCGGAACTCCGGGATAAAGTGCGGATTCGGCAGAAATCGAACATCAAAGACAAGATCCGCCTCCGAAGGTACCCCATTTTTGAAGCCAAAACTGTTGGAGGAGATCGTAAGGTTGCGGTCACTCCCCTTCTCTCGCTGAAATTGAGCTGCAATGTGTGCCCTCAGATCGTGCACCGTAAACTTTGTCGTATCCAGAACAATGTCCGCAACGTTACGAATTGGATCCAGACGCTTGCGTTCTGCACGGATTGACTGCACAACCGTGTCGGTCCGTCCCATCGGATGAGGTCGCCGTGTTTCGGAGAAACGGCGAATCAATGCATCATCGCTAGCCTCGAGATAGAGAACCCTCGTGGGAAGCATCTTGCGAACTCTCTTGAGGATCGCCGGAAACTCCTCCAGCCGCATGCCTTCACGAACGTCGACTACCAGCGCCGCCCGTTCGATCTCCGCGGATTGCCGCACTAGGTCAGCAAATCGCGGGCCTAGTTCGAGCGGCAGATTATCTACCGAATAGAACCCCAGGTCTTCGAAGGTCTTCAACGCCGAGAGCTTTCCCGATCCTGACAATCCTGTCAGAATGACCAGTTCACCCTTGGTCTCCGGCTTCAGTGTTTTCTTTGCTAGCTTCTTCTCTTGCTTCCGTGGCATGACTGGAATCCTAGCATCGGTCCGTCATGCCACGGAGAAGAGAAAGATTTACGGAACCTCGATCAGTTCCATTTTTCCATCGCGCTTGCGGTGCAGCACCATCGCCTGACCGCCGTGATCGCGAAAAACAAACACATCACGATCCCTGAAGGCGGCCTCTTTCACAGCTTCCTCCAGTGTCATCGGGCGCAGAGCCACACCGTCCTTCGAGCGCACCAGATGCGGCTCTGCCAATGGAGAACTCGACGGGAACGAGTGCACCAGCATGGGAACTGCTTTACGGGCCGACCCGTTCTTCGAAGCTCCCGTCTTCGTCGCCTGCCGGGTCACAACGGCAACGGAGCCGTCTTCAGCGGTCGCAATCGCCACCTGTCGAACGCCTTCCTTGCCATTCCGTTTGATCGTGGTCTTCTTTTTCTTGTATCGAATCGCCTGCTTTTCGATTGTTGCAAGCGCGTCGCGCAGCGCCATCTCCATATCAGTCGCTTCGCAGGCCGCCACCAGTTTTAGATTCCTGGTCTGAATGGCGAGCTCTGCCGTATGCCTGTACTTCTCGGTCGTTAGAATCACGTGCACACTACCCGCATTGCCAATAATTTTCGCAATACGGTCCAGCCCTGCTTCGGTCTGGGTCTTGAGTTTTTTTGTTATGGTCGTCTGTCTACCGGTGTAATCCACGTTCATCGCGGTACCTCGTGCAGAACATATTACGCCCGCTTAGCGTACGCGGCGCTGGTGGGTGCTCGGAATCTGCATATCCTCGCGATACTTCGCCACCGTTCTCCTGGTCACCTGGATTCCCTGCCGCTGCAACTCGGCGGCAAGCTGGTCGTCGGTCAGCGGCTTGCGCGCGTCTTCATCTTCGATCAGCTTCTTTACCTTACGCTTTAGCAGGACTAAGGGCAGGTCTCCGCCCTCCGGCCCATTCACTCCTTCGGAAAAGAAGAAGCGAAGCTCGTATACGCCCTGCGGTGTATGAACATACTTGTTTGCCACAGCGCGGCTCACCGTCGAAGGATGAACACCAATCTCTTCTGCAACCTCTTTGATCATCATCGGCTTGAGCGCTTCAACGCCGTGTTCCAGGAACTCGGTCTGCCGCCGCACGATTACCTCACAGGTGCGAACGATCGTATTCTTTCGCTGCTCGATATTCCTGAGCAGCTGAATCGCGGACTTGTAGCGTTCCTTTACGTATTCCTTCACATCTTTATCCGTCTGCTTTTCCTGCAGCATGCGACGGTAGTTGTGGTTCAGGCGAAGGGCCGGCATGTCCTCGTCGTTCACCAGGACAACATATTTCTCATCGCGCTTTACGAAAGCGACGTCCGGTTCAATCAACCGGGTTTCGACCTGGTTGTAGCGCTGGCCTGGACGCGGATCGAGCGTGCGTATAAATTCTACCGCCGCTTGAACTTCGTCAGCCGTCCGGCCGCAGCTCCGCGTCAGTTCGCGCATGTCTTTCTTCTGTAACAGCGAAAGACAATTCGTTACGATATGCGTCGCGGTGTCAAAGGTGTCATCTCGCTCACCGGAAGCACTTGCAGGCTCCGCAGACGCGCCATTCTGGCTCCCGTTTCTTAACGCCGTCCGGCGCCTGCGCAACACAAGAGCAGCCTCAATTTTTTGCGCAGTAATCTGAATCAGCAAACACTCCCGCAGATCGCGAGCACCCACGCCCACCGGGTCCAGGTTGTTCACCAATGCACGCGCCTCACGAACGATGGCCAGCAGCGCCTCACGATCTTCCGTGCCTGAAGCGGCGAGTTCAACGCCAGCTTCTTCATCCTTTACATGTTCTGCGGACTCTAGCCACACATCGGTGCTGCGACCGCGCGAACCCCGCTCAAATGGAATCGGATCTGGGCGACTAGGCATTTCCAACTGAAGCAGAGAATAGACCAATTCTTCATCGCTTGCCGTCAGATATCCATTTTCGTTCAGATTTCCGATGACCAGTTCAGCGGCGGATCTCAATTCAGGCTCAAGAGTGAGCGACCCGAGTTGCCACATCAGGTGATCGCTCAGAGTTCCCGGCTGCGACAGAAAGTTTTCAAACGAAGGTTTGTCATACTCTTCGAAGTTTGAACTCGTTCGGAAGCCAGGATCGAGATATTCCTGAAAGTAAGACCCGAAGTCGATCTCTTCAAAAGGATCCTTTTCAGCCCGCTCACTCTCCGCAGCCACATCTTCCGCCGAACGTTCGCGATCTCCCTCAAGGCCGGCTCGTTCATCCAGTGAGACCCCTGTGTCCTCGATCTCCTCGAGCACAGGGTTTTCCACTATCTCCGTGTTAATCATCTCCTTCAGCTCAAGCTTATTCAGCGCGAGTACGCTGACCATCTGCACCAGTCCTGGTGTTAGCACCTGGCGTTGTGAAACCTTCAGATTCAGCTTGGGTTGAAGCAGCACGTCGAATCAATCCTCGTTACTTCGTTTGCATGGTGGGTTTGGATGCGCCGCTTCCACGCCGGCGGTGCATCGCTTTGGCCAGGTCGAGCGCCCGGCAAGCCATAGTCTACACGCGTACGAACAACTCTCGCACCAAGTCTACCCCGGCAGCGCTTTATACACCCCGCACGATGGTTGACTCACTGTTACAACAGAAGTTGTACCGGTTCGGCTAGTCCATCGAAAATTTTTCGCCGAGATAGATTCGCCGAACTTCCGGATCGCGACCAAGATCTCCCGGCGTTCCGGTTCGAAAGATTTTGCCCTCGTTTATGATGTATGCCCGATCAGTTACTGACAGCGTCTCGCGCACATTGTGGTCGGTAATTAACACGCCAATGCCGCTCCTTTTCAATCCGAAGATGATTTCCTGCAGATCAAGCACCGCAATGGGATCGATACCCGAAAATGGCTCGTCAAGCAGTATGAACGCGGGATCGATGGCTAAGCAACGAGCAATCTCCACGCGCCTGCGCTCCCCGCCGCTTAGGGCGTAACCTCTTGTCTTGCGGACATGCCCTAGGTTCAATTGTTCGATCAGTTTTTCGGTGCGCGTGCGCCTGCTCTCCCAACTCAGTTGCTGTGTCTCAAGCACGGCAAGGATATTGTCCTCCACCGTCAGCTTGCGGAACACCGAAGGCTCCTGCGGCAGATAGCTAATCCCATAGTTTCGCGCTCGCAGATACATCGGCAACCGTGTGATGTCATGCCCATCGGCTAGCACGCGGCCTGTATCCGGCCTCACCAGCCCAACGATCATGTAAAAGCTCGTCGTCTTACCGGCCCCGTTCGGGCCGAGCAGCCCAACTACCTCGCCCTGTTCGATCTTCAGGCTTACGCCCCGCACCACCTGGCGGCCGCCATACGACTTGCCGATCTCATCGGTCGATAGCGTCCTCATCTATCTCTCTTCACCCGCGTCTCCGTGCGAACTCTCTGACCCGCGCCGCCCATCTCTCCATTAGAAACCACGACGCTCTCGTCGGATGCGCGGAATCTTAGCTCCGCACCCGTGACAGTACCCCGCACCGAGTCCATTACACGTGGCGGCGTTCCCGGCGTTCCGGTCAGCACAAAAAGATGATCGCTGGCGGTATACACCAGCCTTTCCCCGGTGGCACGCCTTCCCTGCTGGTCAATCTCAATTGCGCCACTGACAACTACTCGGTCCACGCCACCGCCGAAAAAGCTTGCATCGTCACTGGACACAGGCTTCTTGGTCGCCTTCGCCTGCTGCCCTTCGAGATAGGCCGTCGCCTGTTGCCCGCGCATCACGCCATCGCTGCTGTCAACTTTCACGCCGCCGCTAAACTCCGCCGCACGCGTCTCCTCGGAATAGGTCATTTCGTGGCTCGCGATCCGCACCACTACAGGCCGGCGCAGCACATCACTTTTGGAAGTAGCTCCGGCTTTCTCCGCACTCGGTGCACCCATGCTTACCAGCACCGTACGCACCGGCATCATGTCTCCTCCTCGATCACCCCTGGCCACTAGCTTTCGTTGCTTTTGCGCAAACTCCAGCACCGGCGCCTCCACCTCCGACCCGCCTTGCCACAGCCGTGCCAATCTGCCCGCGCCACCGTAAAAAAACACCGTGTCGCTGGCCTTCTTCATCTCAGCATGATCAGCCAACACGTGGACGGACTCACCCTGCGCTGCCTGTCGATAGCTTGCCTTCAATGAGCCTTCGACGGTTACGTCTCCTGTCTTCTGCTCCATCACGACACGATCGGACCACATCGATCCCTCGGCGTTGCGCATCTCAACGCTCCCACTCAATGTCATCCTCTGTGTATCTCCGTCGTAGGACGCCCTCGCTGCCGTTGCGTGCTCGATCTCTGGAGCAGCTCCGTCTCCCGCCTTCGCAGCAACCTTGCGCGTCAATACAACATGCCCCTGTTGCACTGCCGATGCAATCTCCTCCCGCCCGGCAAGTCCAACACCACCAGCCGCGCCTTTGCGCACCGAACCACCCGCAGCGCTGCGGAACCGCGCCTCTAAAGAATCTCCCTGGCTCGTCTCCACCACACCTGTCTCACTCACCTGCTCGAGCGTCGTTCGTCCGGTTCCCTTCACCACATCAAGCCGCTGCCCCCCATTCGCCCCAACGAAATGCGCCGTCAGCACGTCCGCTTCCATCGCGCTTGTTCTCGACCCTTTCCCATCCTTGCCTGCATCGATCACCTTCAGACGAGCATCACCACTTGCCTTTACATCCCGTGGTCTCAACCGGCCGCGTTCATCCACCACCATCCCCAGTTCAACGGCCGATGCGCTTAACTCACGCGTGCTCGTCGCATTCGATGCCCCGTTCGTCGCACCTATATGCTCGTTCAACCGGACATCTCCGTTCAGCACAACCTTCTCCGCTTGACCGTTGCCGTCGAAGAATGCCCTTACCTCTTTGGCCTCGCCTTGCGCTTGGCGCACTGGCTCATCGACGGAGTATTTCACCTGTCCCGTCATTCGTATTGCCTGCGGCTTGTTCGCCTCAGACAGAAGCATCTCGCCACGCTCAGCCGTCATGCGAGAACCGTCACTGTTCGTCAGCGTTACGCCACCGTCGCCATTCAGCCGCTCAGCCGAGCCATCGTTTCGCATCCAGACCGTAGCCTGCCGCGCCTCTACCGTGCGTCGTTCCTCTGATCCGCTTCCCTCTCCTGCGACCGTCACATACTTCGCCTGCGATAGAACGACTTTGTGATCGGTTCTATCGAGTTCCGCCCTCGATGCCGTCAACAACACCGGCTGGCCTTTCTGGAGACCACTTACCTTCACCGCCGACTGCAGCACCAGCACGCCCGTATCGGCGCTGTACTCTGCTCCCTTAGCATGGCCAGTCAGTCCGTTGTATTCGAACTCGATGTCTTCTTCGGTCGCCGCCACGCCAAGCTTCTGCAGGTACACCAGCCCATACGTCTTGACGTGAATGAGCCGGGCATCGCCCTTGCCCACCTCATGGCTGCCCCCTGCGCCGTGTTCCGTCCCTGCCTTTAGGTCCTTGCCGGCAGCGTAGTCCATCTTGCCTGCAGCGTCTGTGGCCATCGGAGCCTCGAGATCCAGATGCACCTCGCCCTTCGCCCGCACCACCCCGTTCGCCTGATCTAAATCAAATTCATTGCCATAGATGCGATCTACACGATCGCCGTGCTCTTTTCCGTGGCCGTACACCGCGATCCCCACATCGTGCAGTGTGTACTTGCCGTCCTTATGCTGAACGGACTTCGCCGCATGCAACGTGAAGACCGTTTTGCCCTGTACTGTCTGCGACCAGGTGAACGCGTTCGTCTCCTGTCGAATGTCAGCTCCCAGCTTTTTCGGAAGTTCGGTCAAAAAACGGCGCGCGCGGTAATGCGCATAGGCAAGAAAGCCAGCGATGACCACCACCAGCAGGAACGCACCCGCCAGCAACCCCCGCCTCAGCCTCTCTACCGAAACACTCATCGTGAGCCTATCTCTTCTATCTTCTCACCCATTAGCGGCTCGTCACCGCTTGTACACTATCCCCATGGCCGACCAGCTCTATCTCAGCCTCTGGTTCCCGAACTTCCGCTTCGATACACTGCCGGCCGGGCTTGTCTCGGTTCTGCGCCAATTCGCGCTGATCAGCGGAGAAAAGCGGGTCGCTGCCGCCACTGTCTATCCCATCAGCTTCAACGAAACCCCTATTTACCAGCGCATCTACGTCAACGACGACCGCGCTCAATCAACCGAGGACTCCATCATCGAAAACGCCGTCGCCGAGGCCACTGAGCAGCTCCACGACGACATGGCCTACGAATTCGAGATGAAGTGGAAGCTATGGATGCCCGAGCCCGACTCAGCCCCCACCTCAGATGCAGCACTCGATGCGCTCTGGCGCCGGCAGCCGTCCACCGTCAAGATCATCGGCTTCGGTCCCCAGTTCGACCAGGCCACCTACGAACAGAACGGCCACATCCGCGTCGACTTCGGCCTCGATACTCCATGGGTCATGGATGAGGACGACGAGGCTCTCGATGAAGTAGCCCAGAAGCACATCCAGCAAAACATTGAGATGCTCTTGGCCTTTACCCTGTCGGTCGAAAAGAACTCCGGCATCTCCAGCCGCCTCCTCTGGACCGAGTCCGGCGAGCCGCTGGCAGAAAAGCTCATCGCCCGACTGCAGCGTCTGAACTAACGACCAGCCACGACAACCCCTGATCAAACAAATTAGCTCCAGCAGCAGCGGATCATCGGCGCCGACCCCGCTAATACGCTCTCTTTACGGTTGCCATACGTCTTCTTTATGCCTGCGCTGTTCACATGGAAGCAGTAAGGAGGCAACCTGCCTTGAAGACGTTTCGCACGCGCCGACCGCTTCTCGTAAAAGCCACGCAATGCTGTCACCCAACCACCCTCTTCACCGGTACCGGCGAACGCAAAGCCCTTCCCGGCGACTGGATTATCGAGGGAGAGAACAGCGAGCGCTACATCGTTGACAACACATTCTTTCAACGCACCTTCGCACCCGTCTCAGGAGCAATTTTAAACGAAGGGCGCAACTACGGCTGCTAGCCTGGGCCCGCCCGCTCACCCATTGGTGCCATTGCAAACCTTGATTCCGTTGGCGTTCAATGCCATAGCGGGAAGAACCTGTCTCAGCGAAACTCGATGAATTCCCGCTTTATCTGCTTTGGGATTCTGTAAGGACGGCCGATGACAATCACTGATCTCAACATCAACCAAATCGATACCAACGCCCGCGCGGAAGACGGTCTCAAGCGCAATGCGTGGAACACCCTGTGTGAAGATATCTTCATCCCGCTGGGAACACTCGTTGCCGTCTTCCTCGGAATCGCCGGCGTAATGTTGGTTTCTCGCTAACCCGGATCGTGACTGCCTACCCAGCCGTCACGATCTCCGAGAAGTCTGCGATCCCTGAGAAGCTCTTCACGATCGACGCCAGCAGCGCAAGTCTGCCCCTGCGAATCTCCGCATCCGGATCCATCACCATCACCTGATCAAAGAACCCGTCGACCTGCGGCCGCAGAGTCGCCACAGCCTCCAGCGCAGAGACATACTCATGTCCCGCACTCAAGCTATCGACGTTCCTGCCGACCTCGGCAGCAGCTGCGGCCAGCGCGCCCTGCGCCGGGTGAACACCCTTCCCGGCGTCCGCAGCCGAATCATACGACTCGCCCTTCTCCTGCGCCTGGGCCAGAATGTTCTTCATCCGCTTGAACGCCGCACTCACCGCCTCAAAATCAGCCGATCCCCGCACAGCACTCACAGCTTCGGCGCGTGCAATGGCATCCCGCACATCGTCGCTTCCTGCCGCGAGCACAGCCTTCACCACGTCATAGGCCTGTCCCTTAGCCTCGCGCAGATAAAACTCCAGCCGTTCCACCAAAAACGCTCGCACCCTGGCCTCAATCGCCTCATTCTCCGTCGCGCGCCCCGCCACCTCGCTTAGCGTCAGCGGCAGTGCAGGCACACTCTCCGCCAGAATCTTCACGATGCCGTTCGCCGCACGCCGCAGCGCAAACGGATCCTTTGACCCCGTCGGCTCCATACCAAGCCCGAACATCCCGGAGATCGTGTCGGCCTTATCCGCAATTGAAAGCACCGCGCCTTCCACCGTACGCGGCACAGCATCCTCCATCGACTCCGGCAAGTACTGGTCATAGATCGCATCGCTCGCCGCAGCCGATACTCCCTGCGCTTTGGCGTACAGTCCGCCGACTACACCCTGTAGCTCCGTAAACTCCTTCACCAACTCCGTCGTCAGGTCGGTCTTCGCCAACGATGCAGCCTCATCCAGCCCAACAACATCCACCCTGCCGCCTCGCGCAGTCACAATCTCCGCCAAACCCAGCGCCAGTTCTCGAACTCGCGTCGCCTTTGCAGCGTAACTGCCAAGTTCTTTCTGAAACGTGACATTCTCCAGTAACTTCATCCGTTTCTTCAACGGTACACGCTGGTCAAACTCCCAGAAAAACCGCGCGTCATTGAATCGGGCCCGAAGCACTCGCACATTGCCATGCCGAATCACATCCAGACCCTGGGCGTCGGCCTCGGTATTCAGCACTGCCAGAAAGTGCGGAGCCAACTTGCCGGCCTTGTCTTCCACCGCAAGATACTTCTGGTGGTCGCGCATCACCGTAACCAGAACCTCTTCCGGTAGCGAGAGATACTCCGGCTCAAAATTGCCCAGGACCACAGACGTATCCGATGCCCACTCCGTCAAGTGAGTCAGCGTGTCGATCAGCCCATGATCCTCGCGCCAACGCGCCCCCTCCACCGTGCGTGTCGCGCGATCCAGCGCCTTGCGAATCTTCTGCCGCCGCGTCTCTACATCCGCAATCACATGGGCATCCAGTAGCGCCTCTTCATACTTCGCCGGAGCCTCCAGCTTGATCGCTGCATCGCCAAACAGCACGCGATGACCATACGTCAGCGCGCCAGCCGTCTTGCCGCCAAACTCCACCGGCACCACCGTGTCACCCAGCAGTGCAATCATCCATCGCACCGGGCGTACAAACCGCTCCGGCTTGCCCGTGCGCCAATACATGTTCTTCGCCCAGTAGATGCCCGCAAGCTCCTTCGGCAAATCAGCCGCGATCAACTCAGCGGCCGTTTGCCCAGCCTTCACCACAGTCGCAGCCAGATACTCACCCTTAGGAGTCGTAACCGTCTTCAACTCTTCCACTGCGACGCCAGCCTTCTTGGCAAACGCCAACGCGGCAGGAGTCGGCACACCGTCCTTGAATGCAACCTTTACTGAAGGCCCCGTAAGCTCCTCGCTCGCGCCCCCTTGCTTCTCCGCAACTTCGCTCACCAAAACGGCAAGCCGCCGCGGCGTCGAGTAGCTTTTCGCGTTAAAGCCGTCACCCACCAAGCGCTCACGTTCCAGCAGCGCCACCACCCGTCGTTTCAGTTCGGCCTCGGCTCCCGCGATCATCCGCGCAGGAACTTCCTCTAACCCAATCTCAAATAGAAAATCCGCCATCAAATCGTACCCAATCCTCTGCTCGCCTTATCGCGGTGCTTCGTCTGTGTTTGAGCAAACGCGTCTTCAATTCCCATCTCGACGAATGCACCAACCATCTCGGAAAACAGCTCAAAAAGAAATTCAGCCATACTCCGTCTATACGGCGACCTCAGTGCCAACGTTCGCCAACAACTCACCCTGCCGTGCGTAAGCCTTCGCTACACCAATCACCAGCGTACGAATCCGCGCCATCACACCAACGCGTTCCGTCACCGAGATCGCACCGCGAGCATCCAGCAGGTTAAAAACATGCGAGCACTTCAACGCCAGCTCATATGCCCCCATCACCGGAAACCGCTTCAACGTCAGTGCATCCATCTTCTCCATACCCTTCGCTTTTTCAAGGAGATCCAGGCATTCGTTCTCGTACAGCTTCAAATGCTCCCAGAGCTTCGGAACCTCCGCATAGTCGAAGCTGTACGCCGAAAACTGCTCCTCCTCGGCCAGCCGCATCTCGCCATACGTCACCTTGCGACCGGTGTCAGGCTCAATCGCCCACACAATGTCGTAGATCGAATCCACATCCTGCAGGAAACCCGCAATGCGCTCCAGC
>Ga0163163_10002416_pt1 | contig 15798 bp, 24 predicted proteins | sample S65metaG_FD_119766 | JGI IMG/M metagenome (GOLD analysis project Ga0163163, IMG submission 119766) | Switchgrass rhizosphere microbial communities from Kellogg Biological Station, Michigan, USA - S6-5 metaG | ecosystem: Host-associated > Plants > Roots > Rhizosphere > Soil | place: USA... | reverse complement strand
GCCCGGCAGCTCGCCCGCAACCTCCTCGAGAAAGCCGACACCGCAGAAAGGCACCGGCACTAGATGCACGAGCTCTTCGAGGCCCGACGTCGCTACGCCACGCTGCGCCCGACCGAGCAGGCCGAGCTCGTCACGGCCGCCATGCGGATCTATCTGAAATGGCCGGTCACGGTGCAGGCGCGGATTCGCAAGCTCATCCTCGCGTCGCCGGATCGCTGGCTCGGCTTCCTCGAGCTGTTCGCGATCGCGGAGGTGTTCGCGGTCGAGCTCGCCGGCTTCGGCCTCGAGCCGGACCTGACCGCGCTCTACGCACCGGTGCTTGAGCACGTCGCGCTCGGCCACCCGATCGGGGCGCCATCGGAGCTCCCGACCGCGCCGGTCGACGTCGGAGGCACAGCGTGACGCGGTATCCGCTGAGCTGGCCCGCGAGCTGGAAGCGCACGCCGGCGCACGAGCGTCGACGCGCCCCGTTTCACGGCACGCGCCGGCAGGCGTACACGAGCATGCAGGGGTCGTACCTTCAGAAAGAAAGTCTCTCCGTCGGCGACGCGACCGGCCGGCTCGCCGCTGAAATGCGTCGCCTCGGCGTGCGCGCCGACGACTGGCTCATCTCGTCGAACCTGCGCGTGCGTATCGACGGCCTGCCGTATGCCGACCAGCGCAACCCGGACGACGTCGGCGTGGCCGTGTACTTCAAGCTGCGCGGCGCTGACCGCGTGCTTGCGTGCGACGCGTGGACGTGGGTCGCCGACAACCTGGCCGCGATCGCGGCGCACGTCGAAGCCATGCGCGCGATCGAGCGCTACGGCGTCGGCACCGTTGAGCAGGCCTTCGCCGGCTACGACGCGCTGCCGGCCAAAGGCTCGACCTGGCGCACGACGCTCGGCTTCGCGCACGACCAGGTCGTGACGCTCGAGGACGTCGACGAGGCCTTCAAGCGCCGCGCCCGCGAGGTGCACCCGGACGTTGCCGGCGGCAGTCACGACGCGATGGCTAGTCTCACGGCCGCCCGCGCAGAGGCCCGCGAGGAACTCGGAGGCGAGGCGTGAAAGTCGAAGTCCGCTGCTGCTGCGTCCCGCAGAAGCTGCTCGGCTGGCTGGACGTCGAGCCCGAGCGGGTCGTGGTCGGCCGCGTGCTCAGCTTCGTCGCGCCCGCGCAGTGGAACTTCACGAACCAGTTCGACGTCATGCGCGCTCCCGAATGCATCTCGGCCAGGAGCGTGAACCTGCCCGTGGCAGCGATCACAGTCGACGGAGCGACCTGGCTCGCGCTCAAGTCCGAGGAGACGCCGCTCGAGACGCTGCGCCGCATTCGTGGCTTCATCGAGAACACGTAGGCCCCGATGGCTGCAAAGAACAGCGAGAGAACAGCGAGGCGACGCAAGACGAAGGGCAAGCGCCGCGGCCCCGGCCGCCCGTTCCCGCCCGGCGTGAGCGGCAATCCCGCCGGCCGCCCGAAGGGCTCGAAGAACCTTGTCACCGAGGAGATGACCGAGCTCGCGAGCGGCCTGCTCCGCGACCCGGCGTGGCGCGAGAAGTTCGAGAAGAAGTGGCGCCGCGACCGCATGCCCGCGCGCCTGGTCGAGGTGATCTTCGCCTACGCGGCCGGCAAGCCCATGCAGCCCGTCGACGTGACGACCGACGGGCATTCGCTCCTCGAGCTGCTCGCCGGGCAGGACAAGGACACGGAATGACGACCCGCGCCGCGATCGCGCGTGAGAAGCTGCGCCGCTGGGCGGCCTCGGCGCCGATCTTTGTCCGCGAGTGCATCGGCGCGACGCCCGACGCGTGGCAGGACGAGGCGCTCACGGCGATCTCGACGTCCCCGCGCCTCGCGATGAAAGCCTCCAAGGGCCCGGGCAAGACCGCGGTCCTCGCGTGGATCATCCTGTGGTTTCTCACGACGCGGCCGCTCGCGAAGATCGGGGCGACGTCGATCACGGGCGAGAACCTGCACGACAACCTGTGGGCCGAGCTCGCGAAGTGGCGGATGGACTCGCCGATGCTTCGCGCGACGACGACGTGGACGGCGACGCGCGTCAGCGTGAACGACGCGCCGGAGCAGTGGTTCGCGACCGCGCGCACCTGGCCGAAGCACGCCGACGCGCAGCGCCAGGCCGAGACGCTCGCCGGCCTGCACGCCGACCACGTGATGTTCGCGCTCGACGAGTCGGGCTCGATCCCACAAGCGGTGATGACCACAGCTGAGGCGGTGCAGGCCTCCGGCAAGGAAGCGAAGCTCGTCCAGGCCGGCAACACGACGACGCTCGACGGGCCGCTGTACCGGGCCTGCGTGACCGATCGCGCGCACTGGGCGGTCGTGTCCATCAACGGCGACCCAGACGATCCGAACCGCTCGCCACGCGTCTCGATCGAGTGGGCGCGCCAGCAGATCGAGAGCTACGGCCGCGACAACCCGTGGGTCATGGTCAACGTGCTCGGCCAGTTCCCGCCGGCGTCGCTCAACGCGCTGCTCGGGCCCGAGGACGTCGAGACGGCCTTCGCGCGGCGGCTCCGCGACGAGGTCTACAACTGGGCGCAGCGGCGCATCGGCGTCGACGTCGCGCGGTTTGGCGACGACCGCACGGTGCTCTTCCCGCGCCAGGGCCTGCGCGCGTTCCGGCCGCGCGTCCTGCGCCACGCGCGCGGCTCGGCGGTGTCGACCGAGATCGCGGGCGCGGTCTTCGCCGGCAAGAACCGCTTCGGGAGCGAGCTCGAGCTCATGGACTGCACGGGCGGCTGGGCCGCGGGCGCGCGCGACGTGCTGCTGACGAGCGGCGTGCCCGTCATCGAGCTCGAGTTCGGCGGCAAGGCGCTCGACCCGCGCTACGAGAACCGGCGGGCCGAGCTGTGGTTCCAGATGGCCGAGTGGGTGAAGGGCGGCGGCTGGCTGCCGAAAGTGCCCGAGCTCGTCGGCGAACTCACCGCGCCCACGTACACGTTCTCGCGTCGTGGCAAGTTTCTCATCGAGCCGAAGGAGCTCGTGAAGGCTCGGATTGGCCGATCGCCTGACCTGGCCGACGGCTTGGCGACGACGTTCGGCATGCCCGAGCGGCCGCGCGACGCCGTGGGCCGCATGGGCACGGCGGGGCGCGCACTGACCGCGGACCGGGCCGCGGGTTGGGAGGAGTGATGAACTGCGACGATCCGCGGTACCTGCAACTGCTCGTGACGTTCGACAAGGTGGCGCAGCGCGCGATGGTGCGCCACGTGGTCGGCATCAACTACGCGTCGGCCGAGCTGCTTGTCGACGGCCGCAGCCTCAACGATGTCGAGAAGGCGATCGAAGCCGCGGGACTGGAACACCTGCGACAGTCGTCGTGCACGTGTGCGCTCGACGCGCACGATGCCAACTGCCCGACGCACGGGCATCCGCCGCCCTCGGAGCCGCGCTCGTGACGCGTCATCTGCCTGGCGAACCCGTGCACGGCGTGCAGCGCTGCTCGCGCTGTGGCCGCGTGCTCGTCGACTGGGCCGGCTACGAGGCGCAGGTTGTCGCCGGCGAGCCGACGCACGCGATGTTCTGGCGGTCCGGCGAGGCGATCGTCGTCGACGGGCCGTTCTCGGGCACCGCCGGCGACAACTATCCCGACGTGCCCGACTGCACGCCGGCCACGAAGGAGTGAGTCATGCCGAAGCCGAAGAAGCGCAACGCGCCCGACCTCACGCCGCGCAACGAGGGCCACGTCGAGAAGCTCATCGCCTTCGAGACGGACCGGATTAACCGCCTCGTCGAGCGCGTCGTCGCGCTCGAGGGCAAGGTCGAGATCCTGCAGATCGCCGTCGATGCCGCGCTCGCCATGTTGCGTGAGGGCCAGAACGCGAAGACGCCCCACGCGAAGGCTGTGCAGGACCTCATAAAGTGAAACCGCGCAGCCCGGAACGGGCCGATCGGCTTCAGCCCAGCGGGCTGCTGCTCGAGGTGTACCTGACCGAGGCCCAGCTCGCGCTCTTGCTCGACATGATGCGCGCAGGTGGCTGGTCGACGCTCAGCGGCGTCACGCGGAGTGCGCTCTCCGCGATGGCGCTGCACCTCAAGATCGACGCGCCGGTCGACGCGTTTCGGCTCGATCGCAAGGTTCGGTGATGGACGGCGGAGGGAAGTCGGCGGCGTCAACAGTCAGCAAACGAAAGGGAGTGTGTTGTATGGGATTACCGCTTTGGGTACTCGCTCTGTGTCTCGCGTTCGGCGCGGTCTGCCTCTGGTGGAATGACGACGGCACCGCCATGATCCAGCGCACCGACACGCTCGGGCAGGTCTACTACTGCTCCAACCAGGGGACGAACTGTACCTGGGCGGGGGGCGGCGGTGGCGGCGGCGTCTGGGACAACTAGACCCGTCACGCACACGGGACCGTGGCCGCGCCACGGTCCCGCTCTTGCTGATCTGGAGGGCTCATGAACGCCAACACGCTCCGCGTCGTGCTCGCGATTGTCGTCGGCGCCGCCGGCGTGGCGATCGGCGCCGGCGCCGTGCTGCTCGCGCTGCGCATCTGGAAAGCGAACTGATGGTCGAGCCGAAGGACTGCACACACGAGGACTTTGTCGCTCGCGTCGCGGTGACACGCATTCTCGACGTCGGGAAATTTGTCGCCGAGATCACGGTGGAGTGCACCGTGTGCGGTGAACCGTTTCGGTTCGTCGGCGCGCCGGCCGGCTTCGACTGTGGGCGGCCGACGTGTTCAATCGACGGCTTGAAACTCCACGCGCCGATTGAGCCAGAGCTCGAGAAGCGCCTTCAACACCGCGCGAGCTTCGTGGTCACGCCGGTCCCTGTGAAGCACTGATGGCCGACGCCGTCCGAGCCGTCACCCCGTCGATGCAGGCGTGGCTCGATCACGTCGCGCGCTGCTGGCACTGCGCGTCGGTCGGCTCGCGCTGTCCGGAAGGGCAGCGACTGCACGCGGAGGCCTCGCCGGCGCCGAAGCTGTTCTCGCTCGTCGAACGCCGGCCGGCGGCGCTCACGCCCGTCGAGGTACTCGAGGCCTTCGTCGCCGACGTGAAGGCCGGCCGCGTCAAGCCGCAGGGCGTCGTCATCCTCTGGTACGAGCAGCTCGAGAACGGCCGCCTGCGACCGTGCAGTTGGCACGCCAACATGAGCTACGCGGAGCTCATCGCCTTTCTCGAAGTGCAGAAGCGCATGGTCATTCACGACTGGATCGAGTCATGAAGCTCGAGGACCAGCTCGGCTGTTTCGGCTACTTCGGCTTCGGCGCCGGCTTCGACTGGGCGAAGGGGGGCCTCACGGCGGTCCCGGGCGACGGCCCGGCGCCCGCGAACTACTGCCTGCACACGTGCCGCCGCGCCGCGAAGTGTTGGCTCGCGCACCGCCGCCGCGTGCAGCTCTTCGTGCCCGAGGCCGCGCGCCAGAGCGACCAGGTGGCGCGCACGCGGCCCGGCCCGCGCTTCCTGGAAGTGCTGGCCCGCGCACAGGGCCGCGCGCTGACCGAGGCGATCGAGCCGTACTCCGCCGTGATGACGGCCAACGCCGTCGACGGCATGGCCGTCGCCACCGATCAGCCGCTCCGCTACCGCGGGCCGATGACGCTGCCGTGGGATCCGAAGACCAAGCGGCTCACGCCGATCGCCGATGGTCCGAGCCGCCACTAGCGCCGACGTCCCGGCGATCGTTGCGATGGCCCTGCGCTTTCGCGCGAGCGATCCGATCTTCACGCGCATCCCGCCCGACCCGATTCGCCTCGGCGCCTTCGCGTGCGATCTCCTCGAGAGCGGCGGCCTCTTCGTCGCCGACCGTGGCGGGAGACTCATCGGCTTGCTCGGCGTCATCGCCGCGATCGATCCGCGCTCCGGGACCCGGTTCGCGACGGAGATCGGCTGGTGGGTCGAACCGTCCGCGCGCGGGTCCATCGCCGGCGTGCGGCTCTTGCGCGCCGGGGAGGAGTGGGCGCGCGCGCACGACTGCACCGAGTTCCACTGCTTCGCCCCGTGGACGCCCCTGCACAACGAGATCGCGCTCGTCCTCGAGCGCGAGGGCTACGCGGCGTACGAAACGGCGTTCGCGAAGCGCCTGATCTAACCCGCCGCTCACGTACGCGCCCGAACCGGCACGCGACACTGTCGCTCCGTGGGCCACGCTGCGCGCTCGACTGCACTTCGCGTCCCGCCGGATCCTGCGGCCGTCACGGCGCCGGCGCCGACGGACGCCCAGCAGGCGATTATCGACGCGCTGCACGGGCCGGGCTCAATCTGGGGGCGATTCGCGCGCGCGGCGAAGGTCGCGCAGCAGCAGGCCGCCACCGCCGATCTGGCCAAGCCGCCGGCGGCGCCCGACATCGGCAGTGCCGCCGCGTCGGCCGCGTTTGCGGCCGGGATCGCCGCCACCAAACAACGCCGCCGATCGGCCGGGCTCACGGACCTCGGCCAGCCGGCCCCGTCGCCCTTCAGCACCGCCGCACTGTTGCGGCCACGCACGCTCACCGGCTACTGATGCCGTCGCCCACCGGCACCTTCGACGCTCGCCGCGCGGCGGACCGCACGCCGTCGCGCCTGTACTCGCCGGCCGACGCGGCCGAGCGCCGACAGCGGTACCTGCAGCTCGCGCAGCAGCTCAAGAAAGATCGCGTGAGCGGCTTCGACGCCGACTGGCGCGACCTGGCCGACTACATCGCGCCGCGGCGCGTGCGGTTCACGACGAGCGATCGCAACAAGGGCGGCCGCCGCGACCAGAAGATCGTCGATTCGACCGCGCGGTTCTCCGCGCGCACGCTCCAGTCAGGCCTGCACGCCGGCCTCACGTCGCCGGCGCGGCCGTGGATGCGGCTGACGACGCCCGATCCGGACCTGGCCGAAGTCCCCAACGTGAAGGCCTGGCTGCACCGCGTGACGCAGCGCATGCTCACGGTCTTCCTGCAGTCGAACCTGTACAACACGCTCCCGATCGTCTACGGCGACATGGGCGTGTTCGGCACGGCCGCGATGGCCGTCGTGACCGACACGCACGACCTGATGCGGTGCTACGCGTATCCGCTCGGCTCGTTCGCGCTGGGCCTCGATCGCCGGCGCCTGGTCACGAGCTTCGCGCTCGAGTATCAGCTCACGGTCCGGCAGATCGTCGAGTCGTTCGGCCTCGAGGACGACGGCCGCACGATCGACTGGTCGCGGATCTCGACCGGCGTCCGCCAGCAGTGGGACCGCGGCAACTACGAGTCGGCGATCGAGGTCACGTGGGTCACGACGCCGAACCTTGACGCGCGGCCCGACCGCCCCGAGGCCCGGTACTTCAAGTGGGCGAGCTGTCATTTCGAGACCGGCGGCGAGACCGAGAAGATCCTCCGCGAGTCCGGCTTCAAGACCTTTCCGATTCTCGCGCCGCGCTGGGACATCACGGGCGAAGACACCTACGGCACCGACTGTCCGGGCATGACGGCGATCGGCGACGTGCGGCAGCTGCAGACGATGCAGCGCAAAAAGGCGACGGCGATCCAGAAGATCATCGATCCGCCGCTCGTCGGGCCCGAGGCGCTGCGCACGCAGAAGACGTCGCTCTTGCCAGGCGACATCACCTACGTCGACGAGCGCGAGGGCTCGGCCAAGTTGCGGGCGATCCACGAGGTCAACCTCAACCTGCAGCACCTGCGCGCCGACATCGGCGAGACGCAGTACCGGATCCAGCGCGCGTTCTATGAGGACCTGTTTCTCATGCTCGCGCAGCGCGACGCGCAGGGCAGCCTCCAGCCGGTCACCGCGCGCGAAGTCGAGGAGCGGCACGAGGAGAAGCTGCTCGCGCTCGGCCCGGTGCTCGAGCGGACGAACGACGAGCTGCTCGATCCGCTGGTCGATCGCGTGTACCAGCTCATGGAGGACGCCGGGCTGATTCCCGAAGTCCCGCAGGAGCTCGACGGCGTCACGCTGAAGGTCGAGTACACGTCGCTCATGGCGCAGGCGCAGCGCCTGGTCGGCGTCGTCGGGCAAGACCGGTTCCTCTCGACGGTGCTGCCGCTCGCGCAGACCTTCCCCGAGGTGCGCCACAAGGTCCAGATTTTCCAGGCGGTCAACGACTACGCGGACATGCTCGGCATCGATCCGCGGATCGTCGTGAGCGACGAGGACGCGAAGGCGGCGCTCGCCGCCGAACGCCAGCAGCAACAGCAGTTCGCCGAGGCGCAGCAGGCCGCGCTCCTCGCGCGCGGCGCGCGCGACGCGGCCGCGGCGCCGCTCGGCACGACCGAGGACAACGCGCTCTCACGCCTCGTCGACAACGTGGCCGGAGCGGCGACGTGAGCCGGCGCGGCGAGACCGGCAACGCGGCCGATCCGCGCGCGGTCTACGGGGCGGGCCGTCGTGCGACGCGGCGCGAGCGGCGCTTCCGGATGGCGCTCGCGACGGTGCTCGAGACGCCGGCGGGCCGGTTGGTATTCGGGGAGCGCGACTACGGGCTGCTCGCCCGCGCGGGCCTCTACGAGTCGACGTTCCACCGCGAGCCGACGGTCATGGCGCACAAGGCCGGCCGGCAGGACTTCGGGCACTGGCTGCTCACGGAGCTGATCGAGGCGAACGAGACCTGCTACCTCGAGATGGAACGCGAGATGCGGGCCCTGGCCGCGAGCGACGTGGCTGAGACCGTGGCCGCGCAGACGCCGAGCGTCGAGGAGGAGTGATGGCGAAGGCGAAGCTCGGATCGGGCGCGCGGTTCAAGGCCGTCGAGCGGAGTGCCGCGAAGAGCGGGGCGCGCAATCCGGCAGCCGTCGCGGCGGGGGCGGGCCGCGCGAAGTACGGCGCGAAGCGCATGGCGAAACTCTCGGCGCACGGACGCGCGGTCGCTGCGCACCAGCGCCGCGGCAATCACGGCTACTGAACGGAGACCCGACCATGACCGACCAGAACCAGGACGACGCAGCCGCGAAAGCGGCGGCGGAGAAAGCGGCCGCCGACAAAGCCGCGGCCGACAAGGCCGCCGCGGACAAAGCGGCGGCCGAGAAAGCCGCCGCGGACAAGGCCGCGGAAGAGAAGGCGGCCGCGGAGAAGAAAGCGGCGGAGGAGGCGGCGAAGAAGCCGCCCGACAAGTACACGCTGAAGCTGCCGGACGACCAGTCCGTCGCGGCGGAGGACGTGCCGATTTTCGAAGCGGTCGCCCGGCAGTTCGGGTTCAACAACGAGACCGCGCAGAAGTACCTCGACGAGCACGTGGCGTTCATGAAGACGCAGCAGGCGGCGCTGCTCGAGGAAGTGAAGGCCGACCCAGAGCTGGGCGGCGATCACTACGCCGAAACGTTGCGGTTAGTCACATTGGGCCGGAACTACGTGTTTCCGCCGGGGTCGGCGGAGCAAAAGCAGTTTGACGGTGAGAGCCGTCGCACCGGTCTCGGTAATCAACCCTGGCTCATGCGTGCGCTACGCCGCGTGGGCAAATTGCTGGCGGAAGACTCCCCGGCCCACGGATCGGGCGGCGGCGGCTCCAAACCGAAGGCGCGGACCTTCGAGGAGCAGGCCGACACGATCTACGGGAAGCGGTGATCGCCAGCACGTCGGAGCTGACATGACCTCTTTCCTGCGCTACGTGCTCTTCACGGTCGTCGCGATCTTCGTGGTCGCGGTCGAACCGGCGAGCGCCGCGGCGATCGTTCACACGCACCCGCACGCGCCGAGCTGGCTGACGAAGCCGGAAGTGTGGCTCGGCGTCGGCGCGCTCGGCGCCACCATCAACTCGACCGCGCTCACGCTCCTCGAGTGGGGCAAGCGCCTCGACCCGAACGGCAGCATCGCCATCATCACCGAGATGCTGTCGCAGATGAACGAGGTCCTCGACGACCTACTACTCGTCGAAGGTAACCTGCCGACGGGCCATCGCACCACGGTCCGCACCGGCCTGCCGTCGGTCTTCTGGCGCCTGCTCAACCAGGGCGTGTCGCCGAGCAAGTCGACGACCGTGCAGATCGATGAAGGGCTGGGCATGCTCGAGGCCTGGTCGGAAGTCGACAAGGACCTGGCGGACCTCAACGGCAACACGAACGCGTTCCGCCTGTCGGAGGCGACGGCGTTCCTCGAGGCGATGAACCAGGAAGTCGCGCAGACGATGATCTACGGGAACGCCGGCCTCGCGTCGGAAGAGTTCTCGGGGCTGTCGGTGCGCTACTCGAGTTCGACAGCCGGCAACGGCTCGAACGTTGTCAAGGGCGGCGGCGCGGGCTCGGACAACACGAGCATGTGGCTCGTGGGCTGGGGCGCGAACACGGTCCACGGGATCTTCCCGAAGGGCTCGAAGGCGGGCCTCATCCACGAGGATCGCGGCGAGCAGATCATCATGGGCGCGACCGGTCTCGGCGCGACCCGCTTCGTGGCGCTCGTCGATCACTTCCAGTGGAAAGTCGGCCTGGTCGTGCGCGACTGGCGGTACGCGGTCCGCATCTGCAACATCGACGTGAGCGACCTGATCGCGAACGCCGGCGCGCAGGCGGTGCTGCCCACGCTCATGTCGAAGGCCTATCACCGCATCCCGAACCTCGGCGGCTGCCGGCCCGTGTTCTACGCGAACCGGACCGTCCGCGAGTTCCTCGACATTCAGGAGCGCGCCGACGTGAAGTCGGGCGGCGGCCTGACCTACGAGAACATCGACGGCCGCAAGGTGCTCACGTTCCGCGGGATTCCGATCCGCACGGTGGATCAGATCCTCGAGACCGAAGCGACGGTCGCCTAGTCGGTCCGTTCACCCTTTTCAGGAGCGCACCCATGATCGTAGATTCTCAGACTCGTGTCTCCGACGCGCAGGCTCTCGTCGCGTCGGCCAACAGCACCAACGTCATCGACCTCGGGTTGATGACGCCCCAGCGTGACGTCGGCGTCGGCGAGCCGATCGGCTTCAACTTCCAGGTGGACGTCGCGGCCGACGTGGCGGACGGCAACGAGACGTACCAGTTCGAGATCATTCAGTCGACGACGTCCGGCCTGGCGGCGCCGGACACGCTCGCACAGGTCGCGATCGCACGCGCGACCCTCGTCGCGGGCTTCACGTTCGAGCTGAAGGTTCCGCAGAACCTGGTGACGAAGCAGTTCCTCGCCGTGCACTACACGCTCGGCGGGACCACGCCCGCGATCACCATCACGGCGGATCTGCTGCCGAGCTGCCTCTCGCACCTGGCGAAGCCGCAGACCTACGCGAAGAACTACCCGATCTCGTAGCGCACCGCGCGACGAGAGCGCCCCGGGGGCATGGTGCCCCCGGGGTTTTCTCCATAGGAGGCCTCCGTGAGCACGAAAGGCAAGCCGCCGACCCCGATCTCCCGACCCACGTCGGCCCGCAAGGACGTCCCGGGCGCGCCGCGCGTCACGCAGCCCGCGACCCGCGGGATCAAAGTCCGCGCCACGCGCACGGGCTACTACGACGAGAAGCGCCGGCGCGAAGGCGACGTGTTCCTCATCCGCGAGGAAGCCGCGTTTGCCAAGAGCTGGATGGAACGCGTCGATCCGACGACGCCGGAACACACGACCAGCGCGCCCGAGGCGCTCGCGCGCCAGCTGGCCAGCCAGCGCGGCGAGGCGCAGTCGGTCGACACGCCGACCGACGACACCGATCGCGCGCTCACCGACGAAGACGTCCTCTGACCTGACTGAGGTGACGGCGCTCCGATGGCCCTGATTCTCGACTACACGATCACGCTGACCGACAAGGACCTCGTCGCGCAGTTGCAAGCGGCGAAGCCGAAGATTTGGAGTCCGAGCAACGACGACGCGGGCACGCTCGTCGAGATCCCGGACTTTCAGGGTCTCTTCGGCACCGACGCGGCCAGCGCCTTCGGGTTCGGGAACATCTACGCGGCGCCGGCCCACGCGGCGACGTTCTTCAGCGCGCCGATCATTCCGGTCGGCGCGCAGTTTGCCCCGCCGTGCATCACGAGCTCGTGGATCTACAGCCTGACGCCGAACGATCCGTTCTTCCTGGCGGACTTCACGCGCGACAACTACAAGCCGGTCTTTCCCCTGCTGCAACGGATCTGGCGCGGGACGTTCGCCTTCGCGCCCGGCGCCGAGACGGGCGTGGACCAGAACGGCGACGCAATCGTGCCGATCGCGCAGCGGCGATGGATCGACGGGTTCGAGATGCCGCCCAACGGCGCCGGCGGCCTGGCGATTGGCATCTCGAGCAACGTCGCGCGCGAGGCGTCACGGCACGCGGAAGGCTACGGCCTGGCGATCCGCGGCAGCAACGGCACCAAGTCGCACTCGGTGACGGAGAACGGCGCGGCGGCGTCGAACAAGTCGTGGGAGCGGCTCTACGTGCGGCTGCGCCAGGTCCCGTCGGCCGACGTCACGTTCTGGCGCTGCCGGAACAGCGTCTCGCCGAACTGCGGCATCCAGCTCGCGATTAACTCGACCGGCCGCATCGCCCTCAAGGACACCACCGCGGCCAACGTCGCGACGCAGCTCGCGCAGACGACCAACCCGCTCGAGGCCGGCACGTGGCACAAGCTCGACCTGATGTTCGAGTACGGCGCGACCGCGTACTTCCGGCTCTACATCGACGGCGTGCAGGCGGTGAACATCGTCTCGTTCGATAACTCCGGGCTCGGCGCCGCCGCGAACCACGCCTCGAGCGAAGTCGGCAACGACACCGGCGACACGCGCGCGCTCGGGCTCGACGTCGACGACTGGGAGAACGCCGAGGTCCCGAGCGGCAAGCTGACGAACGGGAACGATTTCCGCAACGGCACGAAGATCGTGCACGTCACGCCGCTCGCGCCGGCGGCGGACTTCGGGACGTGGGTCGGCAACTGGCGCAACCTCCTCCAGGAGCCGGCGCAGGACGGGACTGAGCTGATGACGTCGTCGTCGGCGCTCGACATGCTCTCGCTCCTCACCAACGGCGAGAAGGCGATCGACGGCGAGGTCGGCGCGCTCGGGCCGGTGGCGCTCGCCGTCGGGCTGCGCAGCAAGAAAACCGCGGCGGCGGCCGACGGGCAGCTCGGGTGGGGGCTGCAGGGCAACGCGCGCGACATGGCGGCGATCGCGCAGGGCAGCGCCCAGCAGTGGAACAGCCGGCTGTATCGGCCCGCCGGGCTCATCGCGCCGTCGGCCATCACGCCGGTCGAGATCGCGCACACCAAGGGCAACGACGGCAACGCGAACGCCGCGGTCGCGTTCGCCGCGCAGGCCTCCGTGATTGGCGCGTGGGGCCCAGAGGACGTCGTGCCGACGTCCGACGGGACGCGGCCCGACACCCCGCCGGGCCACACGGGGATCCACAACTCCGCGTACCCGCGCACGCCGTGGGCGCGCAAGGGGCCGCCGCCGATCTCGATGGTGAAGATCGTCGGCGGGACCTACGCCGGCAATGACACGTTCCAGGACCTGGCCTTCACGGCGCCGGTCTGCTTTCTGTGGGTGCGTCGGATCACAAACGTCAACGGCGTCGGCTCGAAGTGGTGGACGTCGATGATCGCGGCGCACCAGGGCTTCGAGGAAGTCACCTCGCCCGAGGCGATGGTGCAGGCGCTCATCGATCCGTCGGTCGACCCGTTCGCGACCGAGAGCAGCGCGCCGACGATCTTGCGCGTCGTCGGCAACCAGCTCGAGAGCAACAAGGGCGGCGAGACCTACCAGTACATCGCCTTCTGCGATCCGGGCATGCGGTTCGCGCTCAACGCGGCGCTGAAATACTGGAAGGGCGCGGCCGCGCAGACGTCACTGCTCGTCAATAGCAATTTCCTGGCGCACGCCGCGTTCGCCTGGCAGGAAGTGCTCAGCGGCTCGGCGAACACGCGGATGTTCTTCAAAGGCGCGGGCCAGGCCGGTACCGCCACGCGGCGCGCGGACGGCACGGCGCTCGCCAACGGCCTCAGCTTCGCGGCCGGCGCGATCGGTTCGGGTGCCGACATTCACTTCAACGGCGTCGGCCAGCAGATCCCGCTCGCGATGTTCCGACGCGACGATCACGTCGGCGACCCGGGCACGAAGAACGTCGTCGGGATCTGGAGCTACGTGGGCGACGGCAACAACCCGCGCACCGTGACCTGCCCGGACGTCTCGACGAAGCGGCCGCTCTTCGCCTACGTGCAGCCGGTCGCCGTGCAAGCGGCCACGTACCGCGACGCGTCGCACACGGGGACGACGTCGACGAACGTGCCCGGCGCGGCCAATGCGGCCAACGGCATCCGCGGCGGCGACATCAACTCGCTCATCGTCGGCTCGGATCTCAATGCGAACGGCGTGACCTACGACGTGTTCGTGCTGTGGGGTGGCGACGTCGCGTGCAACGGCGGGTTCTCGTGCAACGGGACCTTCGAACCGGTCGTGCCCGCCGCGCCGGTCGACGGGCCGTGGGACTTCCCGCCGGACGGCCTGCCCGGCGGCCTCGACAGTTTCGTCCCGGGCGTCGAGCCGCCGACGTCAGGCGGATCGGGCACGACCGGCGACGACCTCGGCGCCGGCTGCGTCGCCAGCTCCACGCAGGTCACCAACCTCGCGCTCTCGCACATTGGCGTCACGCAGTTCCTCACCGACATCGTGAACGATCCGTCGGTCGAGGCGCAGCTCGCGCGCCTGCACTACGCCGACGAGGTCGACGCGGTGCTGCGCGACTTCCCGTGGCCCTTCGCGACGGCCTATCAGGCGATGGCGCTCGTGGCCGGCACGGTCGACACGCCGGTGAACGGCGACTGGCAGTACGCGTACCGCGAGCCGGCCGACTGCGTCTACATGCGGCGGATCGTGAACCCGGACATTCCCGATCGCACGTTCGATCCGAAGCCGCCGCCGTTCCGGCGCGGGAAGGACGCGACGGCGGGCCTGGTCTTCACGAACCAGCCCGACGCCACGCTGGAATACACGTTCCGGCCCGACTGTGCCGCCGGCGCCGGCGACGCGCTCTTCCGCGACGCGCTCTCCTGGCGCCTGGCCGCCGCGTTCGCGCCGGCGATCGCGCGCAACAAACTCACCGCGAAGGACTGCTTGGTCGTCTACGAGTCGAAGCTCCTGACCGCGAAGGCGCGCGCCGCCGCCGAGCAGCAGTTTCCCGACGACGGCTACGGCGAGGCGTCTTGGATCCGCGACCGTGGCTGATGCCGTCGTCCTCCGATCGTTTGCCGGCGGCGAGCTCGCGCCCGCGTATGCGGCGCGGGCGGATCTGCCGCGCTACAACGAGGCGCTGAAGACCTGCCGGAACTGGATCGTGCAGCGGCACGGCGGCGCCGCCAACCGGGCCGGCACGCGCCACATTCGCCCGTGCAAAACGAACAGCCAGAACGTCACGGCCTTCCCGTACATCCACGAAGACCCGACGCAGAGCGTGCTCATCGAGGCCGGCGCCGGGTACCTGCGCTTCTTCCAGGACGGCGCGATCGTCGAGTTCGACGGCACGCTGCTCGCCGCGTGGAACGGCGCCACCGCGTACAACGTCGGCGACCAGGTCACGTCGGGCGGCCACGTCTGGTACTGCATCAAGGCCCACACGAACCACGTGCCGCCGAACGTCACGTACTGGGTCGACCAGGGCGCGACGTCGGCCGCGATGATCTACGAGCTCGCGACGCCGTTCAGCGGGACGGGCGTCGTCAACTGGTCGCAGTCGGGCCGGACCATCACGCTCACGCACCACTCGGCCCCGCCCTACGAGCTCACCTACGCGAGCCTCACGAACTGGATCCTGCAGCCGGTCGCGACGGCGCCGAAAGTGACCCCGCCGACGAGCCCGGTGCTCACGAACACCGTCGGCACGCGCAAATTCGGGTACGTCATCACCGCGGCCGCGCCGGATAGCTACGAGGAATCGGAGCCCTCCGGCCAGGTCATTGACGCGTCGGCCGCGGCGCCGACCCCCGACGCGCCGCATCAGCTGTCGTGGACCGGG
>Ga0163163_10002415_pt1 | contig 15800 bp, 15 predicted proteins | sample S65metaG_FD_119766 | JGI IMG/M metagenome (GOLD analysis project Ga0163163, IMG submission 119766) | Switchgrass rhizosphere microbial communities from Kellogg Biological Station, Michigan, USA - S6-5 metaG | ecosystem: Host-associated > Plants > Roots > Rhizosphere > Soil | place: USA... | reverse complement strand
CTTCTGGCCGGTACCCAATGTGGAGTCCGGACTGGTCGCCTTCACCCGCCGGACGCTCGGTCTGGACGTACCGCGCGAGCAGGTCTTCGCCGTCATTGACGCCGCGTTCGGGCAGCGGCGCAAGATGCTGCGGTCCGCGCTCGCGGAGTGGGCCGGTTCGCCCGCCGAGGCGGTGGCGGCGCTGGAGCGGGCCGGCGTGCCGCCCACCACCCGCGCCGAGGAGTTGGACGTGTCGGCGTTCGCCGCCATCGCCGCGGCCCACCGCGGCGTCGGCCCCCGCCGCTAAGCTGAACCCGTGACCGCACGACCGACGGCGCCCTGGGACCACGACCGGTGGACCCTGCCTCCGATCGGGGCAGTCACTGCATGACAGAGCCCCTCTGGGAGGACGAAGGCCGTCCCCGGGTGGCCGCGATGGGCCCGGTGAAGGTGCGCGTCCCCGCGAAGATCAACCTCCACCTCGGCGTGGGCCCGTTGCGCGACGACGGCTTCCACGAGCTGGTCACGATCTACCACGCGATCGCGCTCTACGACGAGCTGACGGCGCGGCCGGCCGACTCGCTCGCGCTCACCATGGACGGTGAGGGCGCCGGGCAGCTCGCGCTCGACGACACGAATCTGGTGATCCGGGCGGTGAAGACGTTCGCCGCGGTGACCGGTCGCGAACCGCACGCCCGGCTGCACCTGCGCAAGCAGATCCCACTCGCGGCCGGCCTGGCCGGCGGTAGCGCGGACGCGGCGGCCACGCTGGTCGCGTGCGACGCGCTGTGGAGCACCGGGTACACCCGCGAGGACCTGGCCAGCGTCGCCGCCACGCTCGGCTCGGACATCCCGTTCCTGGTGCTGGGCGGGACCGCGCTCGGCACCGGGCGGGGTGAGACGGTCAACCCCGTGCTGGCGCCGGGCAACGCGTGGCATTGGGTGGTGGCGGTCGCTGAGGATGGACTGTCCACTCCGGACGTTTACCGGGAGCTGGACCGGCTGCGATCCGTCGGCGCCGCGCCCGCCCCGATCGGGGCGCCCGACGACATGCTGGCCGCGTTGCGCCAGCGCGACCCGTCCGAGCTGGCGGCCTGCCTCGGCAACGACCTGCAGGCGGCGGCGGTCTCGCTCCGCCCGGCGCTGGCCAAGACCCTGGCCGCCGGTACGGAGGCAGGGGCGTTGGCCGGCCTGGTCTCCGGATCCGGCCCGACCTGCGTGTTCCTGTGCCGGGACGCCGCGCACGCCGAGACGGTCGCGGCCGACCTCGAGGCGCGCGAGGTGTGCCGGGCGGTCGGTGTGGCACACGGCCCCGTCCCCGGCGCCCGCCTGGTCTGAGCCATGGCAAACATCGTCAGCCTCGACCGGGTGGCCAAGGGGTACGGCCCTGTTGGCCGCCTGCTGGTCGACGTCTCGCTGGGCCTGGACGAGTCCGACCGGGTCGGCGTGGTCGGTCTCAACGGGGCCGGCAAGTCCACCCTGCTGCGGCTGCTGACGAAGCAGGAGGACCCTGACGAGGGCCGGCTCACCCAGCGCCGCGACCTGCGGGTGCTGTCGCTGCCGCAGACGCTCGACCTGACGCCGGAGGCCACCGTACGCGATGTGGTCATCGGCGACGCCTGGCTGCCGGCCGGTTTCGCGGCCGAGCACGAGTGGGCCGGCGACGCCGGGGTCCGCACCGTCCTATCTGGACTCGGCATGCCGCACCTCGGCCTGGACGCGCCGGTCGGGCCGATGTCCGGTGGCGAGCGGCGGCGGGTCGCCCTGGCCGCGCTGCTGGTTCGCGCGTGCGACCTGCTTGTGCTGGACGAGCCGACCAACCACCTCGACGTCGCCGGCATCGCGTGGCTCGCCAACTATCTGCTCGGGCGCAAGGGCGCGCTGGTCGTGGTGACGCACGACCGGTGGTTCCTCGATGCGGTGTGCGACCGGACCTGGGAGGTGGCGGACCAGACCGTTCGCGCCTACGAGGGCGGGTACGCGGCTTGGATCCTGGCCCGGGTCGAGCGCGACCGGGTCGCCGCCGCGACCGAGGCCCGCCGCCAGAACCTGCTGCGCAAGGAGATCGCCTGGCTGCGGCGCGGCCCGCCCGCCCGTACGTCGAAGCCGAAGTTCCGCATCGACGCGGCGAACGCGCTCATCACCGACGTGCCCGAGCCGCGCGACGCCGTCTCGCTACGGCGGTTGGCCACCGCCCGGCTGGGCAAGCAGGTGTACGAGCTGCGCGGCGCGACGCTCCGCGTCGGATCCCGCGAGCTCATGTCCAATGTGGACTGGAACGTCGGGCCGGGCGACCGGATCGGCATTCTCGGGGCCAACGGGGCCGGCAAGTCAACCCTGCAGCGCGTACTGGCGGGCCTGCGACCGGTCGACGGCGGGTCGCTGATCACCGGATCCACCGTCCGCACCGCGTTCCTGTCCGAGGAACTGGCCGAGCTACCCGGATCGGCCCGCGTGCTCGAGGCGGTCGAAGAGGTGGCCCGACGGGTCAACCTCGGTGGCCGGGACCTGTCCGCCGCCCAGCTGGCCGAGGTGTTCGGCTTCACCGACCGTCGCTTGTGGACACCCGTGTCCGACCTGTCCGGGGGCGAACGGCGGCGCCTGCAGATGCTGCGCCTGCTCGCCGGCGAGCCGAACGTGCTCCTGCTCGACGAGCCGACCAACGACCTCGACACCGACACCCTCGCCTCGCTGGAGGACCTGCTCGACACCTGGCCGGCCACGCTGATCGTGGCCTCGCATGACCGGTACCTCGTGGAACGGGTGTGCGACACCGTCTTCGCGCTCTACGGCGACGGACGCCTCACGCATCTGCCCGGCGGGGTGGACGAGTACCTCTCCTCCCTGGACGGCACACCCTCCCTCGCTCCGGCCGCGCCATCCTCGTCGCCGGCCCCTGATGCACGGGCGGCTGTGGACACCCGGGCGGCCCGCAAGGAGCTGGCGCGGCTCGAGCGACAGGTGAGCAAGCTGGAGGACAAGGCGGTCCAACTGCACGAGCAACTGGCCACCCACGCCACCGACTACGAGAAGGTCACCGCGCTCGACGCCGACCTGCGCGCCGTCACCGCCGAGTTGGCCGACGCCGAGCACGCCTGGCTGGAGCTGGCCGAGCGCGTCGGGGATGCGTGACGCGCCACATTCCCGGGGGCCCCTCAGTTCGTCCCCAGCACGGTGGGTGAGAATCTTGCCCGCTGGTCCGACGAGGGGAAGATCCATGTCGCACATTCCGGTCAACCACCACCTGCGGCCGCTGTACCGGACGCTGGCCGGGTTCGCGGCCGTCTACCTGCTCGTGTTCGGCGTGGTCGGGGTCGCCCAGACCTCCGGCGCGGGACTGTTCGCCCGCGACAACGTCTCCGCGCTCGGGCTGCGCACCAACCTCGCGTTCTCGGTCGCGTCGGTGATCGCCGGCGCGGTGATCCTGCTCGCGGTCTTCGTGGGCCGCAACGTCGACGCCGCGCTGAACCTGTGGGGCGGCATCGGGTTCATGGCGGCCGGGCTGGCCGGGCTGGCGCTGCTGCGCACCGACCTCAACGTGCTGAACTTCTCCCTGGCCACGGTGATCGTGTCGTTCGTGATCGGGGTGCTGTTGTTCTCCGCCGGGCTGTACGGCCGGTCCGCCCGCCCCGCTCCGGCGCACGCGCGCACCGGGGACTGACGTTCCGCCTGCGCTTCGCCCCGGTCTGCGGGACCATGGCGTTATGTCCCACTTTCCGGTGAACCACCCCCTGCGTCGGCTCTACCGTGCCCTCGCCGCGCTGGCCGGGCTGTACGTGTTGATCTTCGGCATCGTCGGGGTCGTCAAGACCGGTGGGTACGGCTTTTTCGCCCAGCACGGCACGCCGTCCGCGCTCGGCCTGCACTCCAACCGGGCGTTCGCGATTCTGTCCATTGTGGCCGGTGCCATCATCGTCGGGGCCGCGGTGTACGGACGCAACCTCGACATGTGGGTCAACCTCGCCGGCGGCGTCGTGTTCCTGCTGTCCGGGTTCGTGATGATGGTGCTGCTGCAGACCACCTTCAACTACCTGGGCTTCACGATGACGACCTGCATCGTGTCGTTCGTCATCGGCCTGATCCTGCTGACCGCGGGCTTCTACGGCCAGGTCGCCTCGCCGTCGCGGGCGGCGTACGAGGACCGGTTCCGCCGCGGCGGCCCGCCGGCCCTGCGCCCAGCCACACCGCACGCCGTCTGACCCATCGGCGTGCCGAGATCAACGCAACTGTGCGTGTGTTGTGGGCCTGGGAGCGCTTCCACGCCACAACATTGCAACAGTTGTGCGGATCTTGACGCTGGGGCAAGCGTCAGCGGGCTTTGCGGGTCATCAGCGAGGGCTTCGGCTCCAGGTGGGACAGGCCGTTCCAGGCGATGTTCACCAGATGGGCGGCGACGACCTCGCGGCGGGGCTTGCGCACCTCCAGCCACCAGCGACCGGTCAGCGCGACCATCCCGACCAGGGCCTGCGAGTAGAGCTCGGCCAGCTTCCCGTCGTAATGGCGGACCTTGAACTCCCGGGCCAGTATGTGCTCGACCTGGTGCGCCACGTCGTTGAGCACGGACGAGAAGTTGCCGGTGGCCGAGCCGACCGGTGACTCGCGGACCAGCACCCGGAACCCGTCGGTCTCCTCCTCGATGTAGTCGAGCAGGGCGAGCGCCGCCTGTTCCAGGAGTTCCCGGGGGTGGCCGGCGGTGAGGGCGGTGGTGATCCGGTCGAGCAGCGCACGGACCTCGCGGTCGACCACGACCGCGTACAGGCCTTCCTTGCCACCGAAGTGCTCGTACACCACGGGCTTTGAGACCTTGGCCCGGGCGGCGACCTCCTCCACCGAGGTGGCGTCGAGGCCCTTCTCGGCGAAGATGCGCCGCCCGACCGCGATGAGCTGCTCGCGCCGCTGGGCCGAGGACATGCGGACCTTGCCGCTGGGCGCGTTGGCCGTGGGGGGTGCAGGAGGCGCGGGCCGAGGCACGGACGTGAGCGTCAGCTCCGACCGTTCGTCGTCATCCGTCAATGGCCCGGCCCCGTCCTCGCGACCTATCGGGCCGCGCTCCCCAGCGTCGTCTTCTCCGGCTCGACCATTTTGGCCTGCAGCCGGTCAGTTTTCGGCCACCGTACGTTTGACACCCAACCACACTTCTCGAAGAACCAGATGATCCGGGCGTTGATATCGATCTGACCTCGGAGAACGCCATGGCGCGCGCAGGTGGGGTCGGCGTGGTGCAGGTTGTGCCAGTTCTCGCCGAACGAGAGCAGTGCGAGCGGCCAGAAGTTGGTGGCCTTGTCCCGGCTGTCGAACGGGCGCTCGCCATAGACGTGGCAGACCGAGTTGATCGACCAGGTGACGTGGTGCAGCAACGCGATCCGGACCAGGCTGGCCCAGAAGAACGCGGACAGCGCGCCGGCCCAGGACCAGGTGGCGAGCCCGCCGATGACCGCGGGCAACGCGGCGGAGGCGACCACGAGCCACGGGAAGGCCTTGTCCACGGCCTGGATGTCGCGGTCGGCGACGAGGTCGGGGGCGAAGCGCTCCTGGTTCGACATCTCGCGGTGGAACAGCCAGCCCGTGTGGGAGTACCACAGCCCCTTGGTCAAGCCCCAGAACGATTCGCCGTAGCGCCACGGGGAGTGCGGGTCGCCCTCCATGTCGCTGAACTGGTGGTGGCGCCGGTGGTCGGCCACCCACTGGGTCACGGCGCCCTCGATGGCCAGGCTCCCGGCGACGGCGAGCGTGATCCGCAGCCACCGCTTCGCCTTGAACGAGCCGTGCGTGAAGTAGCGGTGGAAGCCGGTGCCGATGCCAGCCGCGCCGATCGAGTAGAAGACCACGAAGATGACGACGTCCACCCAGCTCAGACCCCAACCCCACATCACCGGTACGGCGGCGAGCAGGGCGAGGAACGGGATGGTCACGAACGCCCAGAGGGCGACGATGATGCCGGCGGGCTGCCGTCCAGTGGTGAGTGGCTTGCCTTCAGTGGGTGGAGGCTCGAGGACGGCAGTGGACATGGGCACCTCATCGGTTCGGCGGGGTTTGCCTACGGCTACGGAACCGTAACTTACGCAAGCGTAGCGGCGACAGGGTCGATGAGTGTCCAGACGATGACCATTGGTGAGCAGGCTCTCGACGGCGCGCCGGTCGTGGTCCGGGGCTGATGAGCGAAACGGCCGCTACCCGGACGCGTTAGGCTGGCGGGGCCTTCGGCCGTAGTGTAATGGCAGCACTAGCCGCTTTGGACGGCTAAGTCCAGGTTCGAACCCTGGCGGCCGAGCTCGTGCGCTATGTCGTTTTGTGCGCCAGAGCCGAACCTATGAGGCGCAACTGTACCGGGGCCATCGAGCGCCAGAACCCGTACTCGTGACAGCCCTTGGTGACGTGCACCGCGGCCGGGTCCGGAAACCGCAGCGACGTCAGGGCCGGCTCGAACGGGTCGGACGCACCGCAGTCGACGCGCATCGGGACCCCGCGCAGGCTGTCCAGGAACGTGTGCGGGTCACCCCAGCGCCGCCAGTCGTCGGCCGAGTCGAACGCGGTCGCGTTGGCGCCGCGGGCGTCGTCGTAGGACAGCCACAGCGCCGGCGAGTTCGCGACCACGGCGGCGAACCGCTTCGGCGCCTGCGCGGCGGCCAGCATCGCCCCGTAGCCGCCCATGGAGTACCCGAGCACCGCCATGACGGACGACGGCAACCCGTGCTGGGCCAGCACGACCGGGAAGTCGGTCATCAGCATCGTCAGCGGGTCGTCCGTCGGACGCGGGTGCCACCAGGCCTGGCCGCCATCGATGGTGGCGAGGACGAACGGCGGCACCCCGGCCGCGACCGCCGCCGCGAGCAGCCGGTGGTAGCGCAAGCCGTCGATCGGGCTGCGGAAGTCGTCGCCAAATCCGTGCAGTACCAGGCAGACCGGCAGGCTGGCGCCCGCCTTGACGCCCGGCGGGTACGCCAGCGCGTAGCCGACGCTGCGGGCCCGGCTGGCGGAGTAAAAGGACGCCCGTACGACCAGACCGGGCTCGGCCTCCGGCGGCGGGTCTCCGGGCAGGTCGCACCGGCCGAACAGGCTGTCGACGGCCGATCGGCCAGGCACCAGTCGGGCGTCGGCCAGCAGACCCCAGCCGGCCACGCCGGCGGCAGTGCCGAGCACCGCCGAACCGAGGATGATCGACCGTCTGGAGATCCCCACGGGTTCGGAGGGTATTGCAGGACACGCGTCAGCGCTCTTGGGAGAGCGTGACTAGCATGAACCGGTCCGGCATACAGGGGCGAAGGAGCCGCGCAGTGACCGAGGAACGGACCGTGATCGTGCTCGCCGCGGGCGAGGGCAAGCGGATGAAGTCAGCCACCCCCAAGGTGCTGCATCCCATGCTCGGACGCACGCTGGTGGGGCACGTCCTGGCCGCCGCCACGGCGGTGCGTCCGGACCGGCGCGTAGTCGTGGTGAGCCGCGACGCCAAGAGTCTCACCGACCACCTGGCCACGGTCGCCCCGGACGCGGTCGCCGTGGTCCAGGAGGAGCAGCTCGGCACCGGCCACGCGGTCCGCGTGGCGGTCGAGTCGGCCGGGATCGTGGCCGGCACGGTCGTCGTCGCCTTCAGCGACACCCCGCTGCTGCGGCCGGAGACGTTCGCCGGCCTTGTCGAGGCGCACGAGACGGCCGGGGCGGCGGTGACGATCCTGACCGCGGTCGTGGACGAACCGTTCGGGCTGGGCCGGATCCTGCGTAATGCGGACGGTGAGGTCGAGGCGATCGTCGAGGAGCGCGACGCGACCCCGGACCAGCGCGCGATCAAGGAGATCAACGCCGGGGTGTACGCGTTCGACGCGGCCCTGCTCAACCCCGCGCTCGGCAAGCTCACGACTCAGAACGCCCAGGGCGAGGAGTACCTCACCGACGTGATCGGAGTGCTGGTCGACTCCGGCCGGATCGTGCAGGCGTACCCGGCCGCGGACCAGGCGGAGGCGCTGGGCTGCAACGACCGGGTTCAGCTCTCGGCGCTGCGGGCCATCCTGCGCGACCGGGTGAACACGGCCTGGCAGCTGGCCGGCGTCACCATCGTCGACCCGGCCACCACCTGGATCGACGTGACCGTCGACCTCAGCCCGGACGCGGTCATCGAGCCCAACACCCACCTGCGCGGCCAGACCTCGGTCGGCTCCGGCGCGGTGGTCGGGCCGGACGTGTCCCTCATCGACACCACGGTCGGTGAGAATGCCCACGTCGTGCGCGCACACGCGGTCGGCTCGGTGATCGGGCCGCGGGTCAACGTCGGGCCGTACGCGTCGCTGCGCCCGGGCACGATCCTGCGCGAGGGGTCCAAGGCCGGCACCTTCGTCGAGATGAAGAACGCCGACGTCGGCGCCCGCACGAAGGTGCCGCATCTGTCCTATGTGGGCGATGCCACCATCGGCGAGGAGTCGAACATCGCCGCCGCCAACGTCTTCGCCAACTACGACGGCAAGAACAAGAACCGCTCGGTGATCGGCGACCACGTCCACACCGGCGTGGACAACACGTTCGTGGCGCCGGTCACGGTCGGAGACGGTGCCTACATCGCGGCCGGCAGCGTCATCGACAAGGACGTGCCGCCGGGCGCGCTCGGGGTAGCCCGCGCCCAGCAGCGCAACGTGGAGGGCTGGGTGAAGCGCCGCCGGGCCGGATCCAAGGCCGCGCAGGCGGCGGAGGCGGCAGAGTCGCAGGCCACATCGTCGGGGGATGACCCGGCGACCCCGACTACGCGGGGTAATACTTCAGACGAGTAACCGCGCAACCCAGGGAAAGCGATGACGTCGATGAACAGCATCAGTACGGAGAATCGCAAGACCCTGATGCTCTTCTCGGGCCGGGCCTACCCTGCCCTGGCCGACGAGATCGGCAGCGTGCTCGGGGTGGCGCCGACGCCGACCGAGATCTACGACTTCGCGTCCGGCGAGGTGTTCGTCCGGTACAAGGAGTCGGTGCGGGGCTCGGACGCGTTCGTGATCCAGTCGATGGCGTCGCCGATCAACACCTGGATCATGGAGACGCTGATCATGGTGGACGCGCTCAAGCGCGGCTCCGCCAAGCGGATCACCGTGGTGCTGCCGTTCTACCCGTACGGGCGGCAGGACAAGAAGCACCGCGGCCGGGAGCCGATCTCGGCCCGGCTGATGGCCGACATGTTCCGCACCGCCGGGGCGAACCGGATCCTCACCGTCGACCTGCACACCGCGCAGATCCAGGGCTTCTTCGACGGGCCGGTCGACCACCTGTTCGCGATGGACATCATGGCCGAGTACGTCTCCAACCGGTACGCCGGCCGTCCGATGGCCGTGGTCGCGCCGGACTCGGGCCGGGTGCGGGTGGCCGAGCGCTGGACGGACCGCCTCGGCGGCTGCCCCCTGGCCTTCATCCACAAGAGCCGCGATCCGCTTCTCCCCAACCAGGTGGTGGCGAACCGGGTCGTCGGCGACGTCTCCGGCCGGGTCTGCCTCATCGTCGACGACATGATCGACACCGGTGGCACCATCTGCAGCGCGGCCGAGATCCTGCAGGAGGAGGGCGCGGCCGAGATCATCGTCGCGGCCACCCACGCGATCCTGTCCGACCCGGCGATCGACCGGCTGCGCAACAGCAAGATCAGTGAGGTCGTCGTCACCAACACGCTGCGGATCCCGCCGGAGAAGGCGATCGACACGATCACCGTGCTCTCCATCGCGCCGCTGCTGGCCCGGGCCATCCGTGAGGTGTTCGACGACGGGTCGGTGACCACGCTCTTCGGCGGCCTGAGCTGAGCTGAGACTCAGCCCACCACGACGGCCTGCACCGCGACGATGCCCAGCACGACCAACACCACCCCGAGCCCGCCTGCCGCCGCGTACCGGGCTGGACGGGTCACCGACGGCGCCGGCGGAAGTCCACTATGGATGATCTGCCACCACCGCGGAGCGGTCGGGCCGGGGTTGACCCGGATGAACCGCAGGGCCAGGTACGCCGCGCCGAGGCCGAGCACCGCCGCCAGCCCGTGCGGGACCAGCCCGAGCCAGGCGAGCCCCTGGAACGCCAGCAGGGTCCCGAACGCGATCCCGCGGTCGGGCCGCAGCGTCCAGACCAGCGCGTAGCACAGCATCGAGCCGACGAGGCTGACCACCACGGCCGGGCCGGTCAGGCCCTTGGCGGTCGAATCGGCGCCGGCGAACGCCCCGAAGAGCACGCCGGCCAACAGCGCCGAGTCGACCAGTCGGGTCCGCCAACCGGTGGGCCCCTCGGTCAGGGCGTCCGGGCCGGAGGTGCGCTGCGCCGGTACGGCGAGCCGGGGCGGGTTTTCACCCACGCGCGGCACGTCCGAGTGCACCACCAGAGCCTGCCCCGAGCGCATGACATGGAGCCGGGTCGTGCGGACCCGGGCGAAGATCCGGGCGAACAGCCGGACGGCCAGCGGCCGGCAGAGCGCGACCAGGCAGGACAGCGCACAGCCGGCGGCCACCAGCGCCAGCACCGAGGACGGAACCCGTCGGCCGGCCGGCAGTGACCCGGCGACGGCGACGGTCAGGCTGGTCAGGCCGGTCAGAGCCACCGCGGTGACCGCGTCGAGGCGGCGCAGGTGGGCGACGAGCGCCGTGCCGGGGCCGAGGCCGGCGAAGGCCAGCACAAACGCCTCCCGCACCGCCGTGTGCCCGGGAGCGGCCAGCGCCGCGGCGACGTTGACGGCCAGGCCGAGCACCGCGAGCGCGGTCGCCGCGTGGGCGTTCTCGACCGTAGGGCGCACGGTCACCCCGGGCCCGCCGGTTCCCCGGCGGTCCCCCGTCCACTGTGGAGGTCTGTTGGCATGGATCACACCGAACTCGTCACTCCACCCTCGGCGTCAGTTCTCCGTTGTCCCGTCCGCCCCGCCCGGCGCTCGCGCCCCGCGATCCTGTCCGGCCCGGCCGGCGAACCAAGCCAGGATCTCACTCCTGGCGGCGCTGCCGGCGGGGTTGCGAACCCGGACCGGGCCCGCCCGGTGGGCCGCCGGAGAGTCCACCCGTACGGGTGACGGGGCGGCCACGGTCGCGTCGACGGTGATCTCGACATCGGGGTGGGGACGGCGTGAACCGACGTCGAAGCCTCCGGTAAACTGTTCCGGTTGCCACGGCGAGGGCACCGCCTGGACGCCTCCTGGGAGTCACAAACGGGTTGGGTGCCGTGATCGGCGCGGTGCTTGCGGCATGCGTGCAGGCACCTCCCCTGCGCCCTCGCCCGCGCACCGCAGAGCCCGCACCGTTCCAGCACCGCCGACCAACGTTCGTAGCAGATCAGGAGTAGTCCCGTGTCCGAGGTAAAGATCAGCGCCGAGCCCCGTACCGAGTTCGGCAAGGGCGGTGCCCGCCGGACCCGCCGCGCCGGGCTCGTGCCCGCGGTGCTGTACGGGCACGGCGAGGCTCCCAGGCACATCGCGCTGCCGGCCCGCGAGTTCGCCGCCGCGATCCGCCACGGCGGCATCAACCAGGTCTTCAGCATCGCCGTGAGCGACGGCACCGAGGCGCTCGCCCTGCCCAAGGCGATCCAGCGCGATCCGATCAAGGACACGTTTGAACACGTCGATCTATTGATCGTTCGCCGGGGCGAGCGGGTCACGGTCGACGTGCCGGTGCACCTGATCGGCGAGGCGGCCAAGGGCACCCTCGTCGTGCACGAGCACGACCGGATCTCCATCACCGCCGACGCGCTGTCGCTGCCGGAGTTCCTCGAGGCTTCGATCGAGGGCCTCGAGGCCGGCGCGCACGTGACCGCGGGCGACGTCGTCCTGCCGGCCGGGGCGGACCTCGCGGCCGACCCGGAGCTCATGGTGGCGGTCATCTCGATCGCCCCGACCGCCGAGCAGCTCGAGGGTGTCGTCGAGGCGCCCGAGGAGGCTGAGGGCGAGGAGGCCGAGGGCGCGGCCGAGGCACCGGCTGAGGCGGCCGAGGCGCCGGCGGAGCAGGCGGAGGCCTGAGTCCCCACTCAACATTCGGGTACGGAGGAGGTCACCGATGAGCGATCCGGTGGCCTCCGGCGTCTGGTTGGTGGTCGGCCTCGGTAACCCGGGTCGCGAGTACGAGCAGAACCGCCACAACATCGGCTTCCACGTGGCCGACCTGCTCGCCGCCCGCCTGGGGATCCGGTTCGCCCGGCACCGGCGCGCGGTCGCCGAGGTGGGCGAGGGGCGGCTCGGGGTCGGGGTGGACGCGCCGCGGGTGGTGCTGGCCAAGCCGATGACGTACATGAACCTCTCTGGCGGGCCGGTCGCCGCGCTCCGCCAGTTCTACAAGATCGCGCCGGCTCAGGTGCTGGCCCTGCACGACGAGCTCGACCTGCCGTTCGGACAGGTGCGGGCGAAGTTCGGCGGCGGCGAGGGCGGGCACAACGGCCTGCGCTCCATGTCGCAGTCGCTGGGGACCAAGGACTACGCGCGCACCCGGTTCGGCATCGGCCGGCCGCCCGGCCGGCAGGACCCGGCCGACTTCGTGCTGTCCGACTTCTCGTCCGTACAGCGCAAGGAGCTCGACTTCCTGATCGACCGGGCGGCGGACATCGCCGAGGCGATCATGACCAACGGGGTGGAGTGGGCGCAGAACCAGTTCCACGCCCCCTCGGGATCCGCCCCATCCGATCCGTCCTGATTCCGTCCACGATCCGGGATCCTGGCCGGACCGGGTGTGGCGCGCGCCACCGGGACCTGCACCATGGACCTTTCCCGCGCTTGAATCAGTCCATGAGGTTGTCCGCATGAGCGCCGTCGCCGCGTACCGCTTCTCCCATCTCGACTCGCTCGAGGCGGAGAGCATCTTCGTGATGCGTGAGGTGGCGGCCGAGTTCGAGCGCCCGGTGCTGCTCTTCTCCGGCGGCAAGGACTCCATCGTGATGCTGCGCCTGGCCGAGAAGGCGTTCTGGCCGGCGCCCATCCCGTTCCCGGTGATGCATGTGGACACCGGCCACAACTTCGACGAGGTGCTGGAGTTCCGCGACCGCCGGGTGGCTGAGCTGGGACTCAACCTCATCGTGGCGAGCGTGCCCGAGGCGTTGGCCAGCGGCCTGGTCCGCGAGTCCGGCGACGGTACCCGCAACCGGATCCAGACCCCGGTCCTGCTCGACGCGGTGGAGAAGTACCGCTTCGACGCGCTGTTCGGCGGGGCCCGGCGGGACGAGGAGAAGGCCCGGGCCAAGGAGCGGGTGTTCAGCTTCCGCGACGAGTTCGGCCAATGGGACCCGCGCAACCAGCGCCCTGAGCTGTGGTCGGTGTACAACGCGCGGATCCACCCCGGTGAGTCGATCCGGGTCTTCCCGCTGTCCAACTGGACCGAGCTCGACGTGTGGCACTACATCGCTCGGGAGAAGATCGGGCTGCCGTCGATCTACTTCGCGCACGACCGCGAAGTGGTCGACCGCGACGGCATGCTCTATGCGGTGCACGAGTTCCTGCCCGTACGGGCGGGGGAGTCGCCCTTCACCGCGCGGGTCCGCTACCGGACCGTCGGGGACGCCAGCTGCACCGCCGCCGTGCGCTCCGACGCCGACACGGTGGAGCTGGTCATCGACGAGGTGGCGGCGACCCGCATCACCGAACGCGGCGCGACCCGGGGCGACGACCGGGTCAGCGAGGCCGCTATGGAGGACCGCAAGAAAGAGGGCTACTTCTAGCCATGAGTGACGATGTTGGCCGGACCGCCCGCGCCGCCTCCAACCGCCCGATGGACCTGCTCCGCTTCGCCACCGCCGGTTCGGTGGACGACGGAAAGTCCACATTGATCGGTCGCCTGCTCTACGACACCAAGGCGATCTTCGCCGACCAGCTGGCCGCGGTCGAGGCGGTGAGCGCGGCGCGGGGCGACGAGTACACCAACCTGGCGTTGCTCACCGACGGCCTGCGGGCCGAGCGGGAGCAGGGCATCACGATCGATGTGGCGTACCGCTACTTCGCGACGCCGCGGCGGAAGTTCATCATCGCCGACACCCCCGGGCACATCCAGTACACCCGCAACATGGTGACCGGGGCGTCCACCGCCGACCTCGCGCTGATCCTGGTCGACGCGCGCAAGGGTCTGGTCGAGCAGTCGCGCCGGCACGCGTTCCTGTGCTCGTTGCTGCGCGTGCCGCACCTGGTGTTGTGCGTCAACAAGATGGACCTCGTCGACTGGTCCGAGGAGGTCTTCGAGTCCATCGCCGACGAGTTCACCGCGTTCGCGGCCAAGCTCGAGGCGCCGGACCTGACGATCGTGCCGATCTCCGCGCTGCACGGCGACAACATCGTGACCCGCTCGCCGAACAGCCCGTGGTACGACGGGCCGGCGCTGCTGCACCACCTGGAGCACGTGCACATCGCGTCGGACCGAAACCTGGTCGACGTCCGGTTCCCGGTGCAGTACGTCATCCGTCCACAGTCGACGAAGTACACCGACTACCGTGGGTACGCCGGGCAGGTCGCCTCCGGCGTGCTCAAGCCGGGCGACGAGGTGATGGTGCTGCCGTCCGGGTTCACCAGCCGGATCGCCTCGATCGAGAACGCCGACGGTCCGGTGGCCGAGGCGTTCCCGCCGATGTCGGTGACGATCCGGCTGACCGACGAGATCGACATCGCCCGCGGCGACCTGATCTGCCGCCCGCACAACGCCCCGAAGCCGGCGCAGGACATCGACGCCCTCATCTGCTGGATGGACGAGACCGCTCCGCTGCAGCCGGGTCGCAAGTACTCGGTCAAGCACACGACCCGCTCCGCCCGGGCGGTCGTGAAGGAGCTGCAGTACCGGCTGGACGTCAACACCCTGCACCGAGACGAGTCGGCGCAGTCGTTGGGGCTCAACGAGATCGGCCGGGTCCGGCTGCGCACGACCGCGCCGCTGCTTGCCGACGAGTACCGCCGCAACCGCACCACCGGGGGATTCATCGTCATCGACGAGACGACCCTGCGTACGGTCGGCGCCGCGATGATCGTGGACGCCGCCTGACCCCCTTGCGTCGCTGTGGTTCCGTGGAGGTCTGGCGCGTCCACGGGCGCTCGACACGGGAATGACCGGCAATGTCGTACGTGTTCATCTGCTTCGGCCCGGCCGACCGCGGCTACGCGGCGCAGCTCGGCGACTACCTGCGCGCGAGCGGGGTGCCGGTGTGGTTGGACGAGTACCCCGACCTGCCGGGCCGCTGGGAGCAGGTGGGACGCGACGCGATCGACGGATGCGCCGCGTTCATCGTCGTCATGTCGCCCGACTCGGTCGACTCGCCCAACGTCATCCGGGAGATCGACCACGCCTTCGCCGTCGGTCGGCCGGTCGTCCCGCTGCTCCTGCTCGGGCAGGCGTTCCCCGCGCTGCACGGTGTACCCGCCATCGACGTCTCCGACGGCCGGATGCCGGCGCCGGAACGGGTCGCGGCCCTGCGCGGACTCATCGGCACCACGCCGCCGCCCTCGTCTCCGTTCCCCGCGCCGTCGTCCCCGTTCCCTTCATCGCCGTTCCCCGCCCAGGCCTCCCCGCTGACTCCGCCGCCGTCCTCGCCGTATCCGGTGCCGTCCTCGCCCTATCCGGCGCCCTTCTCGCCATACGCACCCACCGCGGTCCAGCCGCCGTACCCGACCGGCCTCGGCTACCCGGCGGCCGGCGGAGTCGACCGCTACCTGCCCGGCGCGGCTCCCGTCTCGCTCGCGTCGTCGCCGGTGACCGGAATCGGCCCGATCCGGCCCAGCCGTCCCGGGCCCGGGTTCTGGGTCGCGATCGCCGCCGGTTCGGCCGCCCTGGTGCTGATCGTGGCCTGCACGGCGTTCGCGGTGCCCCGGTACCTGAGCGGTCGGCAGCGGCTCGACCCGGTGGTCGCGTCGTCGTCCGTCCCGTCGACGG
>Ga0163163_10002414_pt1 | contig 15804 bp, 14 predicted proteins | sample S65metaG_FD_119766 | JGI IMG/M metagenome (GOLD analysis project Ga0163163, IMG submission 119766) | Switchgrass rhizosphere microbial communities from Kellogg Biological Station, Michigan, USA - S6-5 metaG | ecosystem: Host-associated > Plants > Roots > Rhizosphere > Soil | place: USA... | reverse complement strand
CGCAGTCACGCTTCGCAAAGATGGGAAACACCCCTTCCCGCCGGAAAGCGACGAGGTGACGATTTCCAAGTCAGGGGAAGAATCAGCAAAACCTGCCGCATCACCTGCTGCAGACAAACCAGCCGAGACTCCGGCAGCGGAACCAAAAGCAGATGCGACACCAAAGCCACCGGCAAATCTTGTCATCGATTTTGATCGCATTTCGAATCGAGTGTCGCGCGTTCCTTTGGCCGCCGACAACTATGGAAACCTGAGTGCAAAGACCGGACACTTGCTTTACGCCGTTGGTGGAGCTCCTTACTACGGCCGCCAGGGTGACCGCACCACGTCGTTGCGCATTTACTCAATCAAGGATCGAAAAGAAACAACGCTTGTCGAAGACATGCGCGGTTACACACTTTCTGAGGACGGCTCAAAGGTGCTCGTGTTCCAGGGACCGGGCGCAAATTTGTACGATGCCACTCCGCAGGGCGAACGCAGTCGTAAAGCTGTATCTGTTGCCGGCTTGTACGTCGATCGTGTTCCGGCGGAAGAGTGGAACCAGATCTTTAATGAAGTTTGGCGCAGATATCGTGACTGGTTCTACGTGTCCAACATGCACGGGTTTGACTGGGTCGCCCTGCGCGAGCAATACAAACCATTGCTCAAGTACGTGGCTCATCGTTCAGATCTGAACTACGTCATCCAGGAAATGATTGCCGAGTTGACGATTCAGCACGCCTACATCGATGGCGGCGACTTTAATATTCCTCCACGTCCGCGGTCGGGTCTGCCGGGTGCGCGATTCGAACTTGATCAGCAGGCAGGACGCTATCGCATCTCCGCGATCTTCGGAGGTGAAAATGAGGAAGACATTTACCGCTCGCCATTAACCGAAGTCGGAGTTAATGCAAGTGTTGGTGATTACGTACTCGCAATTGACGGCGAAGAGTTGAAAGCGAACGACGATCCGTATCGATTGTTGAGAAACAAAGCTGACAATCCCGTGAGTCTGACACTAAATAAGACGCCGACGATGCAGGGTGCCCGGACAGTTTCGTACCGTCCGATTTCGGATGAAAGCAACCTGTTATATCTGAACTGGACGAACGGCAATCGCGAGAAGGTGGCTAAGGCAACGAATGGGCGTGTCGGTTACCTGCACGTTCCCGACATGGGCGCAGCGGGAATACGTGAGTTCATTAAGTGGTACTACCCGCAACTGCAAAAGGAAGCGCTGATCGTAGATGTACGTGCAAATGGCGGTGGCAACGTATCTCGCATGCTTATCGAGCGACTTCGTCGCAAGGTACTCGCACTCAATTACTCACGAACAAACGATGAAGCGTCGACTTATCCGGATGGCACGTTCATTGGACCGATGGTCGCGCTACTCGATGGCAATTCCGCATCTGATGGAGACATTTTCCCCGCGATGTTTCGTGAAGCCGGACTTGGTCCCTTGATTGGAAAACGATCCTGGGGCGGAGTGGTTGGCATTTCAAATCACGGACAACTGATCGACGGTGGAACTGTGAATGTTCCCGAGTCAGGATTTGCAAACAAGAACGGTGAATGGATCATTGAAGGTTACGGAGTGGATCCAGATATCGAGGTCGATAACGATCCGCAGTCAGTTATCCAGGGCAAGGACCCGCAACTCGAACGGGCCATCGCGGAACTCATGAGTAAGCTAAAGAATCCAGTTAAGCTTCCTGGTAAGCCCGCGCCACCTGTAAAGACGATCAACTCGAACGCCACGAGTAAGACGAACAGGTAAGTGGAAGAATGATCATCCGCAGATTACGCAGATTTCGCAGATTTTTTTTGGAATAGATACTAACCAAACCCGTCTGAGGTAAATCTGCGTAATCGGCGTAATCTGCGGATGATTGTTTCGTAGTCCAGTTAGATCAACATCTGAGTGATTAGCCTTCCCATGTCCTGGGCCTTTATCGACGTTCCCAGATCCTGAGGCCCACCTTTCATCACGCAAAAGCCATCGAGCGCGTGCTGACCGGTCTTAATTCCAGTTGGCGGCGACTCAAAATGTGTATCGCCGATTCTGAAGCGCGATGAAAAAGCCGCATCGTGCCAATGAACGACCAGGTCAGGAATTCTGTGATGCAAAGCCATTGCGTCATTTGTGACTGTGCGAATAACTTCGCGTACAAGAGGTTGACCGGCACTATTTTCTAATTGCGAAAGCATTGACTCGAGTTCGTCTCGGGTTTCACAGTAACTATCTAAAGGTACGCTTCCCTTTGCCTCACGCCCCTTCAGGTTTATTCGAATCCAACCATACTGATCTGTTGGCAGTGAAAATGCGCGCGTCTTCTGCCAGTCGTACACAGGAAGCATCGTCGGCCTGGCGACTTGTTGAATCGCTGATTCCGGCGTGGTTCTGTAGTAAAGATTCCTGACAAACTCTGGAGATCGTTTCTTAACACCGGCAAGCATCGACCAGCGTCGTTCAGACCACGACTGTGAACTCCAGGTGCTGATTTGAGAAAACCCGCGCATGCAAAGTACCTGCTGAAGGAATACCGGGGAACCGCAGCCCGCCTTCATCCCGTGAAGCGAGAAGACCATCACTATCGCATCATCGCCCGCCTTTGCAGCGAGCTTTGTAATTTGGCGGTCGACTTCACTATAGACGTCTTGCAGCAACGGTTCTGACGACAACAAATTCTTAGAGCGATACACCGGATGGTCAGAAGCCACCGTGTGCCACATTTGATGTCCGGTATGATGTGTTTCGGGAAATACGATCAACGCGAGTGCGGGTAGTGTGTGGTCGATCAGATGTTGGATAAGCGTTCCACGTCGACGAACACCTTCCTTCGAGTCCTCCGTGAGCTGACGCAATGCATCCCGATCATCCGGCTTCACAGCGCCTTGCCGTTTTAAAGAAAGCGGATGTACTGGAACTTGCGTTAGTAACTCAGAAATCTTTTCCGGACCACTTTGCGTTTTCTCAAGTACTGAATCATGTGACCACCATTCTGCGACTTCGAAGCCCGACTTGAGTCCAACCGGTGTTGCAAAAGGCACGTCCAACACACCCACGGCTATGCCTCTTTCGTCGAGCCTTTTCCAAAAGGGATCCAGGTCCCGTCCGTGGTAGCGTTCGAGACTCATCCTCTCTGGTCGCCAGATCCATTCGCTATAACGTCCATGCTCTGTTGGCGGTGTGCCTGTAATGAATGTGGGCCAGACTGAGCCGCTGCCAATGTGTGCCGGCGCCTCTACACGAAACCAACCTCCATCGGACGCAAGCGCCGCGAGGCCCGGCATCGAACCATCCTTCATCAGTTGCTGAATCAGCGAAGGTTCCGCTGCATCCAATCCAATTGCCAGTACTTTAAGATCGCTATTGGAGTTCATTCAGTAGCTCTTGCGGATTGACCCATTTGTTTTCTGTCGCTGAACGCAAACAGGCTTCAACTATAGCCATCGTGTGCAAATTATCTCTCCCACTTGCTTCGGTCTCCTCGTTGCGAAGGATGGCACGTTCGAATTGATGGAGGAGTATTTGTTCTTCAGTAATTTGTCGTCGTCCACGTCGAACAAAGCGAGGCAGTTTTCCTTTTTCACACAGCAGAAGCCAGCGCTGGAAAACATGCAGAGTTGCCAGTTCGCCAACAAAACGCGCGTAGAATTCCTGGCCACGTTCAAAAAACTCGTGTCCGCTGGATTCATAGGTAGCGGTGTAGAACGCGCGAGCGCCACTTTCGAATGACAACATGGTTCGCATCGATGCACCTTTGGGAAGGCTGCCCCACGTGAGCGTGAAATCGTCTGACAGTACATTGTTGACTTCAGTCGCAAGTACATAACGCATGACATCGAGGTGGTGAACTCCCATTCCCCAGAGAACACTTTGAGTCGCCCTGGTTTGAGCAGACGACATCTCATGCGGCACACGATAGTACTGGCAAACAACCATCCCGATCCGTCCCAGGCGTCCTTCACTAATGAGTTTGCGAACTGCTCGATACACTCTTAGATAGCGATAGTTTTGTGCAACGAGCAGCGGAACATTCTTTACTTTGGCAAGTCGAACCAGTTCATTTGCTTCGACGAGATTTGTGGTGAATGGTTTTTCGACTAGTACTGCTTTGCCACGCGCAAGGGCTGTCTGACAGTCTTGAAAATGTTGTTCTGCCGGAGTTACTACGAGTACAGCCTGGCACTCAACGTTGTTATCAAGCGCTTCTTCAAGACTGCTATAACATGCCGAGTTGGGGAGTTTGTAAGTTCGAGCGGTACTTGCTAACGCTGTCTCGTCGACATCAATACAGGCCACGATCTCAAACGCTGGGGACGAGATCAGCTCTCGAATCCAATTGCGACCACGGTCTCCGACGCCGATAATTGCCGTCTTAATCGCCATTCGTATGGTCTACCCTCCTTGATCTGCATCCCTGCAATTGAGTCACGAAAACGAATAAGGAGCCGGAGAAAGGTCCGCAAACTAGCTGGATGAATGTTCCCCCAAATAGCCGAAGCGAGTGTAACTAACGTCTCGTGGTTCCATTTGAGCGAGCTGTTAGCGAGCAAGTCGCGCAAGATCATGGGCTTGTGACCCGCCCAGAGACGCATAGCCCCAAGCATATAAAACGCTGCAAGCTCGTGTCCGTTGTGAAGATGTTTCTGATTGATCAAAATTGTACCGTTGCCGATAGTCGCGTTGTGCGTGTGGTAGCGATAGCTGTAGAGGACGTCGGGCAGAGTAACGACGCGGCTCCTCTGCGCCATTCGCATAAATAAATCCTGATCCTCACCGGCGACATAGTGAGTACGGTAACCCCCGATCGATTCAAACACGGCCAAACGAAACATCGCTGAACCATGTGGAAACGGCACGTAATCAGATCGTCGCAAAATTCGCCAACGATCGCGCGGTCGCACCTCTTTGCCGGTTGCATCAATCCCTATGCAGAGCGTGCCGACGGCAGCGATGTTAGGTTCGTCTTGCAGGACCTGCCACTGCTGCTGAAGACGATGTTTATGTGAAATGTCGTCAGCATCCATTCGCGCTACTATCTGCGAACTCGATTTTGAAACTGCACAATTCGAACTGCGCGACAATCCAAGGCATTCCTGACTCTCAAAATACTTTATTCGCGAATCCTTGAGCGACCATTCGCGAATGAGATCGCCGGAGCCATCAGTAGATCCGTCGTTAAAAATGATGAATTCATAGTCCTGGAATGTCTGATTGAGGATGCTTTCAATGCTTTGATTGAGAAACGGGTGCGCGTTATGCACGGGCATTACGACGCTGAGCATTGGTTGGGGCATTTGTGTCGTTAGTAAGGCGCGGGAATTTTAACATTGGTCGCACGTCATCGTGGGTACCAATGTTTGAACAAAATTCTAAACGAATCCCTCTGATATTTTCAGGTTGGGAAGGACCTGTCCCCGCTCGATTCTTAAATCTCAACTGCTGGGAGCGCAGGCGTCCTTGCTTGCTGTCTTTGTACGAGGCCCAGATTTTGAGTTGAGCGGGGACAGGGTCCCCTTCCCAGCCTGAAAATATTCGCATCAAGTTTTGAGTTCTTACTGCTGCACTCGCAACTTCTCAATTGGAAGCATTCCCGGACTGCCTTTGTGTTGCCAACAGCGGACTGGTCCATGAACACGACGTGAGCAAGGCGTCCCTTTCTTCGTCCTTGCACCACAAATGTAAAAATCATCTTCAATTGTTGGGGGTTGTGGAGCTGGGGTATTTGCAGTCTTTGCGACAGGTGATTCCGCGATCCGTTGAAGCACCAAAGGTGGAGGCGCTGGTCGCAGCGAACGACCAATCAGAATTCCAAGTCCAAGTAACCCAATCACAACCATTGCCGATTGCAGTTTGTTTTTGCTGAACTGAGGTATGCATTTATTGCAAAACCTGTGACTACTCCACGGTCGCCAGTGCAAGCGAATGATTTTGGCGCCGCAGTTAGAACAAAAGTTGGGACGATAACGAGTGAAAATAGACAAGGTATGAGGACCCTTCGCGTGAGATTTTTGTCTTCAAGAATTTCGCTGGAAGATGTCACAACTTTTTGAGAGACGCAAGTTTATCCGCGGATTATGCAGATTCCCGTTAGGACAGTTGGGTTAGTACTGTTTTCACAAAGAAATCTGCGCAGCAAAACAGCAACTTCTTGTTTTCGAGGCAAGAATTAGTACAGAACCAGGTGCGAAGCGACTGCACGCCGAAGAGAAGAACACTATGGGAATCAAGCGACTACTCCCTAGCGTTCAGTCGCTTCGCTCCTGGTTCTGTGTATGAGGCTTGACGTCAAAAGTATTACTTCGTTGCGGCGTGAGCCGATCTGCGAAATCTGCGGATGATCATTTCTTCCTCTCCAAAGCGTTGAAGCAACGGATGACCGCCTCGAAGCGTCGGAATAATGCCCTGGATGCGCGTCGTTTTGAAAAAGTGACCGCGGGCGGGCATACTCTGCGAACTGATTTTTCCATGCGCATTCCAAGTCACCTGATATCCCCTTCCCTTCACCGCATCGCCTTAGCGTGTCTTGTTGTTCTCGGCTCTGCTTTGTTTGTCAACGGACAAGACGTCGAGGACGTTATCTCGACTAGCACATCGCTGGTTCAGTTGAATATCGGTGTGGTGGACAAACAGGGACATCCGATTACCTCGCTCACGCGAAACGACTTCTCGATCTATGAAGATGGAGTGAAGCAAACGATACAGCGTTTCGAGCCAGTGGAAGCTCCTTTCAGTCTCGTAATTCTTCTCGACATGTCGGGTTCCACAATTAACTTTCGCGATCAACTCAAACTTGCGACGCAGAGATTTCTGGATGCCCTTGCTCCGGAAGATCGTGTCGCGGTAGTCCAGTTCGATGCGAAGGTGAAACCGCTTTCAGGCTTTACGACTGATCGTTCGAAAACTGCCTGGGCAATTCAAAATGCAAACGGCAGAGGTGAGACGCATTTCTACGACGCGATCAAGTATGCGTTGCAGGAATTGGACAAGGAAGGTAAACGAAGAAAAGCGATAGTGGCGATCACCGATGGTCTCGACACAGAGATGCGTAATACTGATCGACGTTCTTTCGTATCTGCCAGGACGGATGAGGAAGCGTTGACGCTCGTAAAATCACAATCGAACTCAGAACTCAATCAACTTCTTTCGTTGGCGGATCGGCAGGGCGTCTCCATCTTTCCACTGGCGCTGCCCTCGGGAGATCCAAAACGATTGCCATTGCCCGATCCAAATATCACCGGCATCTACGCGGCTGCGCGAACTCGTTTGCAGTCACTCGCCGATCGTACCGGTGGTCGTCTCAACGAGATCGATAAGCTCCAATACATGGCGCAACTCTATCGAGAGGTCGCTGCCAGCATTCGTACGCTTTACACAGTTGCATACCAGGCAACAGGCGATCGAGCTCGTGGCAAGTGGCATGAGATAAAAATTGAAGTGGTCTATACGGATCTTACGGCGAGGACGAAGCCGGGGTATTACGGACGATAGTTTGTGCTTTGTACTTTGTTCTTTGAGCTTTGTGCCTTGTTCTCTGACCTATTGAAGTGCTTGCTGCTTCGGGAAAATCGAGGTTCGTCAAAGTACAAAGCACCAAGTACAAAGCTCATTTCCGTCCCGTTTTACTATTTCCCTTCGAACATTTACTATCTACGTCGCCGTTGCACCCGTAGCTCAGTTGGATAGAGTACCTGACTACGAATCAGGGGGTCGCATGTTCGAATCATGCCGGGTGCACCAATTAGAATCAATAAGTTAGGGCGTCACAAATGGACGCCCTTTTCTAATTTGTGTGCCAGTGGTGTGCCAACTATCCTGCAAGGGCTTTTTCGAGTGCTTGCGCGGCGTCGTTTTGCATTGAAGGGATCGTGTGAGAGTAGACATTCAGAGTCATGCTAATTGACGAGTGTCCTAGCTTTTCCTGCACTACCTTCGGATTAGTTCCCGCTTTGAGCAACAGCGACGCGCAAGTGTGTCGCAAGTCGTACCATCTGATACTTACCTTGCAGGGGCCTGTTTGGTGCGGCTCTGGGCAGAATGCTTTGCACAGTATTGGCTTAAGATGGCGTCGTAAAACGTTACGACGTTGTAGCGGAGTGCCTATAGTCGTGCAGAAAATCAATTCCTGATTCTGATAGTCCTTGCCTTGGCTTAATCGTTCTTCGTGCTGCGCGATTCTATGCTTGTTGAGCACTTGGAGCACAGAGGCAGGAAGCACAATGCAACGTTGACTTGAACTAGTTTTTAGCTCGCCTAACTCATAACCTCCACCCTTGCTATTCCACGTTAGACCACGGTCGTCAAGGTTCAAGTGAGGAACTGAAAAGGCCAGCACAACCGATCTGATGACGGCTGACTGGCCTTTGCTTTTAATGCGGGAGTTCTTTGTGCTAGACCGCCTTGCGCCGCTTACGCACCTTAATAACGATTCCTGTTAGCCCGCTGCCGAGCAGGAGCATTGTTGTCGGCTCGGGTACAGGAGCTGGGCCAGCTGTTAAATTGATAGTCGCTGAGTATGGGCTACTAATACTGCCTCCCCCGTTGATAGTGGTCTGGATTTGCGCAGCTGTCTGCCCGGCAAGCTGCGTAGTGAACGTCCCGCTCCACGGAGTCGTCGTAGCTGAAGCATCACGCGCTATACCGGCAGCGTTCAAAGTTATGGCAGTACCAGTGCCAATGTTGGTCAGTATAAATTGAGAGCCAAAGAATGGAGAACACGCCTGTCCCAATCCCAAGAAAGTACAGGTTGTATTACTCACGCCTGGACCGAGGGAATTCAAGTCGAAATGTAAAGCTGGCTGGCTCGCAAAGGTGATGAAGTCACTGTACGTGAAGGGAATTAACAAGTCTTTAATCTGTCCTTGCACCGGAGACCCCAACGGACCTCCACCTGTGTAGGTGACGTTGGTGCCGGAGTCGGTCGTGGTACAACCGGGCGAAAAAACTATACTAATTGCATTTATGGTGAAGCCTCCGCCGGCGCAGACTCCGATATTCAGCACTCCCGCGGGTGCTGCCTTCGCAGGCATCGACAGGACCAACACAGCAAAGATGGCGATAGTTAACAAACTCAAACGTTTCATGTCGTCTCTCCTCTGGGCAAATGCGCCTCCCGCACTTCTCGGCGCGTTAGTCAACGGCAACACGTAAGCTCATCCGCACGATTAAGCTTGAAGGTATGGGACGTACAACTGCTCTTAGGAAACAGATCAATGCTGTAAAGCTGGCGAAGAAGGTTTCCTACTAGGGACGCCTGAAACGAAGCGCATTCTCCGCACCTCACTCTTTGGCGATCATGACGATTGTTTCTGCGGAATTGTGGCACTTCAGCGAGTTGTTAGACAGTGAGGTAACTACTAATTTTGTCTAAGTAGTAATACTTATTGTGTCTAGCAGAACTACTAACATCAGCCTCGCACAAAAAAGTGAACTGAGCGGTCTCGAATGGGTGGAAGAACGTGTATCACTCTTGAATATTCAGTCGAAAAAACCGAAAGCCCGCCTTTGGAGACGGGCTAATATCGGTTGGCGGAGGCATTCAGCCTCATTGTGATTCATTGTTAAGAGTCCACTATTTGTCTGGGGTCACGCCAGTAATCTCTGCTAAGACGGTGCCGCTAAGTGTTTGGTGCTATTGGTGGGGCCGAGGGGGATCGAACCCCTGACCTCTTAATCAAACATTTTGAAGCGTTGACTGATACACCTATCTTTGGGTGCAGGCGCTGTGTTAAATCATTCCGCGATTGCCCTACTCCAACTGTCAGGAGGCTTTGAGATGCGTAGACTCGCACTCGTGTCAGTCATTATCACGTTTTTGAGTGCATGTGGATCGCCAACACAGAATCCAAATGTGAATCCAACGCCAGTCCCGACGCCCGATTTAACGGGGCGTTTTGTTGAGGTACCGAACAACCAGCCTTTCAAATATTCAGTGGTCGCTGCGGGCCTGTTGCAAGTTGGTGGCGGTCTCACAACCGTTGGTAGCACTGGAGCCATCGGACCCTCTTACAACAATTTGCGCTTACTCCAAAAACTAACTGGCGGTAACTTTATCGTCACTTATGACGGGTATGCGCAGCCGGATGACAACTCCAATGTGATCGTCAAAGCGCTTGCCGAGGGGGTCAACCAAGGTGACGGTCCCTACGTTGTTTCTTTCAGAAGCTTCAACGCAGCGGGGATCAGTTTGCGTGTACATGATCTAAGCGCTAATGGGCCACCAAACGATTTCAAAGAGGTGAAAGTAATGTTGGAGATTAGCCGATACGTTCGCACAAACTGAGGTTCACCCTAACAGCCACTTTGCCAAAACTGTAATTTGCCTATAGGCGTTCTTCCACAAGCGCTTCAGCCGAGCGAAAGAGCACGGTCATCAAGTAATGTCTGCTGGAAAGTTTTTGGTGTGCCAGTGGAGTGCCAACCAATCAGAACTCACTCGCACTCAGCAACACATGGCAGTTGTGTATGGCTGGAAATTACTGCCTCAGATGTACAGGCGAACACTGAGCAACACTCAGGAAAATAGACGTTTGTGGACTACGAATCAGGGGGTCGCATGTTCGAATCATGCCGGGTGCACCAAAGGGTTCCAAAAGTTAAGGGCGTCCAATTTGGACGCCCTTTTTGTTTGTGACGGGTCTATCCTAAGCGGACAAAAGCCCGAGGTCTTGTATGCGTGGAACGCTCAGCGAGTCAAATCAAGCAGCTAGCCGGGCAACTCGCGTACAAAGGTCTCAACCGGTACACCAAGCCAGGCAACCATGGCCAACATACCATCAACCTCCAGGCGACCTCCTCGCTGCGTCCGTGTGATTGTTGACACACTCACGCCAATTTCGGCCGAAACTTGAGACCACGACATTTGATGATCGCGTCGCTTTTGGTCAAGGGCATCATAAAGCGCCTTAGAATCGAATCGCTTCATCACTAAGACCAAATGTCTAATAACTCCGCCACGGAATCAATCAAATGCGTGTGTGGCGCTTGCTCGAGTTCATGGCGATCGTGCGCACCCGACAATACACCGATGTTCCATCGGACGTGTGCGTTCTGGCCGGCATACAAATCGAGACTCGTATCGCCGACATTCGCCACGTGTCGTGGATCATCAACGCCTGCTCGCTTCATTGCCTCATGGATGAGATCCGGCGCTGGACGACCGCGCTCGACGTCATCGCCACATACAACTGCGTCGACTGTTGATTCATTCCACCCAAGAGCCGTCAACAACAGCTGAGTAGTCTGCCGGTCGAATCCGGTGTTGAGAACAACCCGTACACCTAGTTGACGCAAACTGGCAAAGACGCTTTCGGAACCGACGATCGATTGCGCGCCGCTTGTTTGATACCGGGCTGAGAGTTGTTCACAAAAACTTTCGTATACAATCTTTCCCTGTTCAATTTTTTCCGGCGTGTCAGGGAGCAGATCCAGCACTGCCTGCTTCTTTGAACTGCCGCGAACTTTCCTCACTTGCTCCGGAGTAACTTGCACACCGTGTTGAGTAAGCGCCGCGGAGAATGATTCAGGCACTTCTCCGTTGTCCTGCACGGTAGTGCCGGCGAGATCGAAAATGATCAGCTGCGGGTGTCTCATGAAATTATTCACGTCGCGGACTCATAACTGGAAGTCAACCCTGATCAACTCGGAGTCACTCGTTATCTCAGTCGCCTTATACAATGAAATGTAGATTCGTCGTCAACTGCGTATGTAAAAAAGGACTACTTCCTGTTTTCTTGGCAAGATTTTCTTTCGGCACGGCTTCGCCGCCTGTTGTGAGAAATGGCTATGCCCTTCCGTAAAGCTCACCTTTTCGCCTAGGCTTCGCTCCTCAGGCCTTCGACTTCAAGATTTTGGCGACACTTAGCGAACAAGGGGCTCAGCCCGGAAGAAATAGCGAGCAAACGGCAAGGCACAGCCATTCCTCACAACAGGCGGCGAAGCCGATGCGAGCAACAACATGATTTTTAGTAGCGGCACAAGCCGCGCTGCGTAGTGTGTGTAATCTGCTGATGCAACCTCTTGCAACGTTTCTTCGTTTCTACATAGTTCCTAGAATACGAACGGTACAATCACAAGTCTTTAGAGACTCTTAGAAGTTCTTAGATTCTCGATGAACAACTCCTCGAAAACTATTTATGAATTCGGGCTTTTCCGCATTGATATGGAAAGGTACTTGTTGCTGCGCGACAACCAACCGATCCCGCTTTCGCCAAAGGTGTTCGAAACTCTGTTGTTTCTGGTGGAGAACCGAGGACGCGTCGGGAAGAAGGATGAAATCATCAACAGTGTCTGGCCGGATACATTTGTTGAGGAAGGCAATCTCGCTCAAAACATCTTCCTGCTGCGCAAAGCGCTCGGCGAAGAGAAGAATGAACATCGGTATATCGTAACGATTCCTGGAGTCGGTTATCGATTCGTAGCGCCCGTCCGCGAGTTCGATGGTCCAAACGCAGCGCAAGAACCGGCGCCAACGGGTATTAGTTCAATCGCTGTCCTGCCGTTCAAAGATTTGCTTGGCGACGATGAAGACAAGTTTCTTGGCCCCGGTCTGGCGGATGCGCTAATCATGCGGCTCAGCAGCATCCGCGAACTCAAAGTCCGGCCAACTGCGGCAGTGCTTCGTTACAGCAACCTCAAGGAAGACCCACTACATATTGGCCGCGAACTGAATGTCGATGCATTGTTGGACGGCGTCTATCAACGCGAAACGGGAAAGATAAGAGTCTCAGTTCAGCTTGTGAGCGTGAGGGATGGTGTGACGCTCTGGGCCGCTAAGTTTGACGAGCAACTCACCGACATCTTCGCGATCCAGGACTCGATTGCGGATCAGGTTGTGCGCTCTTTGGCTATCCAATTAAGTGGAGATGAACAACGACAGATAAGAAAAAACTACACTCGCAACGCAGATGCATTTCAACTCTTTATCAAAGGCCGCTACTTCTGGAATCAACGCACGACCGAGGGCTTGCGCAAAGCCCTGGAACATGCACAGCAGGCGATCGCCGTAGATCCGGCGTACGCTCCCGCATATGTTGGCCTCGCTGACTCCTATAACTTACTCGGCGCCCAGCACAACGTCCTGCCTCCCAGGGAATCCTTTCCTAAAGCTCGCGCGGCAGCGAGTCGAGCGCTTGAAATCGATCCGATGTTAGCTGAAGCCTACGCGTCTCTGGCGTTCATCAATTGTTGGTTCGAGTGGAATTGGACTGCGTCCGAACAGAATCACCTCAAGGCTATTGAGCTTAAGCCAAATTATCCCACTGCACATCACTGGTACGGTGAATTGCTGACGACGATGGGTAGGTTTGAAGAAGCCTTTGTCGAATTACAGATGGCGCAGGAACTCGATCCACTCTCGCTCGCTATTAACGTGGACCTTGCGGCCTCGTTTTACTATGCAAGAGATTTCAAGCGCAGCGAACGGCAGTTAATCAACCTGCTGGAATTGAATGCCAGCTTTGTCAGAGCACACGTCATCCTGGGAAAGGTGTTTGTACAGCAAGGCGAATTCGCCAGGGGCATTGAGATTCTGCAAAAGGCAGTTGAATTGTCAGGCGAAGATCCAGTGACGTTGTCTGCTCTTGCTCATGCCCTCGCTTTAATCGGCAAGACTCGCGAGACACAAAAGCTTGTCGATGATTTACACACCACCGCTAAACAAAGTTACGTTTCTGCATATCACATCGCTGAAGTTTATTTAGGACTGGGAAACAAGGACCTCGCTTACAAATGGCTGGATCAGGCTTACGAAAACCGCGATGTAGAACTCGTGTGGTTAAGGGTCAGTCCGGTTTTCGACTCGCTTCGTTCTGAATGCAGGTTCACTGACTTGATTCGAGCAGTGAGTCCAGCATTGCACTGAAGATCTCAAATCTCAGATCTCAGATTGCAAGCCGTGCCCCTCATTTCCCTGCCATCGCAGGCGGAGAGGGCGGTATCAAACGCACTATCGAGCGGCTGAGATCAAACACAACACGAAACTGACTCAAAAAATTTCCACCGATAATTCCCGTCTGTCGGAAACCAGCCGATTCACTGACTGGATCCAGATCAAGAACAGCAGCAAGTACGTTCTGTCTTCCACACGAACCTAGCGAGAGTAGCGGTAACACACGAGTCGTAACGTGTTCCTCGATACCTGCTGCCCCAACAACGCGGAGCATTATTCCGTTCTTGAACATCCGCACCTGTTCGAACGACTCCAGGTCCTTCGACAACACAGAGACACTCGAACCAGTGTCGATGATGAAACTCAGAGGCACTTCCATATTTCCAATTGTCGCTTCGCCGCTCAGAAATCCACCCGACGTACTCCTGATTGGAATCTGAAACTCGGAGTTTTGAGATTCCTCAAGATCTTCGTTTGGCCTTCCAAGGCGCGCCAACCCAAAGCGTTTACCTACGTAGTCGAGTGTAGTTATGAATCGCGCAATAGCAGGTAAACCGATGTAGCCGTCGATCTTGTCCGCTCTCTCGGGGAATGGTCGGATATAGACCGGGACATTCGCGATTTTTAAATCACCGATGTCTATTGACGAGAGTAGACCGTAGACGATTTCGAATTGCCCGCCGACCGCATTCGCACGTCCGCCGTGTGCCGCGACTTTGATTTTCAATCGCGCGGCTACTTGATCGGAAATAACTGTCATCCCTGAGCCAGTATCCAGAACAAATCGAAACGTCTCGTTTGAATCATTGAGCCGGACGTTAAAAGTTGGCAGGTTTCCCGTGACATCCAGTGGAACTTCTGTGGAAGGTGCTCCCTCGGCACGATAGAGTTTTTTTTGACCTTTCAGGTAGTGAAGGAAAGATATCAGGCCTTCGATCCGAGTACGGCGGTTGACGTCGTTAGCGGGAATGACGGTTAGGTACTTGGAGTAAGCTTCAGCTGACTCACCGTATCTCTCCAACTTAGCGGCGACCTGTGCAAGATGAAAGTAAAAGTCAGGCTCGTTTCGTTCCAACTGTATTGCACGTTGAAAGCCTCGAATGCTATCGCTCAAACGATTCTCGTAAAGATCGATAGTTGCCAGTCCTCCAATAGCCAATCCGTTTTCCTCAATTTGCAGAGACGTGCGGTAATGCGCGATCGCATTTCGAAAGTCACCCAAATTTAGAGAGATATTTCCAAGAAAAGCGTGAGCCTCCGCTGAAGACTTCTTTTGCTTAAGAACAATCGAGGCCTGCTCAAATGCTTCTGACCAGCGCTTCTGTTTTATGAGCGCGGAGGTCAAGCCGAGACGAGGAGAGATATTTCTTTCGTCTTCAGCAACCAGCGTTCGAAATATTTCTTCCGCTGTTTGGAGATCTCCATCGCGAAGCGCTCGCTCGCCTTTGTTCAGGCGTTCCTTACTCCTACTTGAATCTGCGAGGGTGGTTAGGGAGACAAACAGAACGACGATAAGTGAGACCACTGAGAAGCGGTGCAGGTTGGTGTTCATCTTGATTCCCTTCTTTGGAGTGGGCTTGAGCCGCGTTGACTTATTCACCGCGATCGGGGAGTTACAGTTGGGACCGGTGCCCTGTGAGTGGAGTTGTACATCGAACGTAAATCAAAAGTACTGAGGCAGGTTTAGAAGTTGTTAGGAATTATTCGTGAGGCGGACAGAGTCCGATATGTTTTAGCTTGTCGGCGAAATGTCACGCCTAACGGGTTGCTCATTACACATTAAGCTTGCCGACAAGCTAAGCATATCGGACACCTCGAAATGTTAGTTGCCGTGTCTTAGTTCTCTTCCTTGCACCTCACCGAGCGGCGTGTAAAAGCGCGACATTATGTTAAAGCGCTTCATCTTCGCATTGAGCGTCGTAACTTT
>Ga0163163_10002411_pt1 | contig 15812 bp, 21 predicted proteins | sample S65metaG_FD_119766 | JGI IMG/M metagenome (GOLD analysis project Ga0163163, IMG submission 119766) | Switchgrass rhizosphere microbial communities from Kellogg Biological Station, Michigan, USA - S6-5 metaG | ecosystem: Host-associated > Plants > Roots > Rhizosphere > Soil | place: USA... | reverse complement strand
TGATTGCCGATTCTGCATAGCCTGCTGATCGCATCCGATTCAGGACCACTAACGTCCTTAGGGGAGAGGTCAATGCGAAGACTTGGTGGGATTGCCCTGGCATCCGCCCTATCCGCATCCACCTGCCTACTGACAGCTGCGGCACAGACGATCTCGCCTCACTCCGGCGCACCTGCGCCTGCTATCGGCCCTCCGCCTGCGATCGCAGAGCAGGCAAGTCTGCAGCTGAGACAAATGGCGGCATATGTCGGATCAGCCGAACAATTCACCTTTCACGCTGACATCACGTTCGATCATGTGCTGCCGTCCGGTCAGAAGCTGCAGTTCTCAGCGTCCGAGGACGTGGCGCTGCAGCGGCCCGGCCGCCTCTATGTTGCATGGAGCGGTGATCTCGGCGATCGGCGGTTCTGGTATGATGGAAAGTCGGTTACGCTTTACGATCCAGCCACTCCCTTCTACGCCAGCGAGCCGGCGCCAGGGGAGATCGACGCGATGTTGGACAAGCTGCTGCCGCAGCTGAACTTTTCTCCGCCGCTCGCAGACCTAATGTACTCCGATCCATATGGGCGGGTGCATAGCAACATCCAGTACGGGTTCGATCTGGGGACCAATGAGGTCAATGGCCGCAGCTGCCGCACATTTGCTTTCGTCGAAAAGGACGTGGACTGGCAGATCTGGATCGATCCCGGGCCGCAACTGGTCCCGTGCAAGCTCGTGATCACTTATCGCAGCCTGCCGTCACAACCGCAATTCAGCGCAGTATTCTCCAATTGGGATTTCTCGCCGCGCATTGCCGCGCCGGTGTTCACGGCGACGCTGCCGGCAGGCGTGCAGAAAATCCAATTCCGCAGTGTGGCGGCGGCAAAGTAGGGGGAGGTGATGGCCATCCGCAAACAAATGTCACGTCGAAGAACCTTCACCCTTACGCTGCTGGCTGGCATCGCCGCGGTATGTCTCGCTGGCGGCATCGAACGGGCGGCGGCATTCCGCGGTGGGTTCGGTGGCTTCCACGGTGGAGGGTTTGGCGGCTTCGGCGGCTTTCATAGCGGAGGATTCAACGGCTTCCACTCTGGTTCCTTTGCCGGCGGCGGTTCGCGTTTCGGCGATGGCGGCGGGTTCGACCGCAGCACCGATGCAGGTTTCGGACGCGACGGATATGGAAGCATACGTAGCGCAGGGAACTTCAGCGATCACGCCGACACCTTCCGACAGAGCCATCCCGAAACCCAGCACGACGCTGACCAATTTCAGCAGTCCCATCTGAACGACCGGCAGAACGTGTCGCAACTACAGCAGAACCGAAGCAATGAAGCTAATACGCTGCAACAGAACCGCACAAACGAGGCCAACACTCTGCAGCAGAATCGCGACCGGGAGGCCAATTACCTGCAATACAACCGCGTCAACACCTACAACAACTACGCGGGCTCCTGGGGCGGATATTACTCAGGCCTGGGATTTGGCGCGGGAATGGCCATCGGCGCTACGCTGGCCGTGCTGCCCGCCGCTGCAATGGCCATTTCGGTGGCAGGCAGTTCATATTACTACGCCAACGGCGTTTATTATGCGCCGCAAGGCGGCCAGTACGCCGTTGTTCCACCGCCCCAGGGCGCAGTTGTAAATAGGCCGCCGCCGTCCTGTTCCACGGTGTATGTCAGTGGCACGGCGAAGCTCGACTGCGGCGGTGCTTTCTATCAGTCTGTGCCTCAGGGTTACCAGGTGATCCCGCCACCCGTCGGAGCAACCGTAACTACGCTGCCAAACGGCGCAGTGGATGAGAATATCAAAGGTACGACCTATTTTACCTTCGGAGGTGCTTATTACCAACCGTTCTACAGTGGCAGCAGCGTGATTTACGAAGTGGTGGCGAAGCCGGCTTAGGAGGCGATATGAGTCGTGCAAGCTTGCGGGCGACGGTCTGGGTGGCAACGTTAGCGTTGGTGTCGCCTGTCCTCGGCGAGGCCCAGACGCCCAGCCGCAACGGCAATGAATCCGACTTCAGAGACTGGCAGCCGAACCGGGGAGAAGTATCCAAGGAAGAGCGCGCCGCTGGCGTCGCACAACCACCAGCAGAGCGAAAATCCGAGGATCGCGAATTGCAGCAACTTTACAACAATCTGCTGCGGCAGGAGCCAACGCAGCCACCCAAGTGATGCCGCGGGCCTACTCGCAACCCACCATGTGTTGCCAAATACAAAGGGGGAACGCAAATGATCGGACATCCTGTTGTCGCGACGCTATCAATGGTAGCGGCAATGCTAGCCACCGCTGGAGCTGCCAACGCGCAGCAGCGGTCATTGCCGAGGCAGCAGCCGAGTTCAGTCACAGCATATGTCGTCATGACTCCGAACGGACCCGCGACGTGCGCGACTTGGACCCAATGGCGCGGACCAGGGGCGAATCCCACAGACAAGGAGAGCATCCAGTATTGGGCCGAGGGCTACATCTCGGGATTGGCTGCGGGGAGTCGCCACGACGTCTTGGGACAGTTCCAGCTGCGGGACCTAGGGGCGTGGCTGGATCGATATTGTGCGGCCAACCCACAGACAAAACTGCCGCTGGCACTGAATGCGCTTGGCCGGGAAATGCTTGCGCACCCAGGAGGCAAGCTATGATGGCACAGATGCGATCAGCTATCATCGGCCGGTTCCTGCCCTTCGTCACGATCCTGGCAATGGCACTCGCTTTGGCAGGTTGCGCTTCCGGACCACTGGGCAGCCATGGTGTAGATTACATCCCGGCGTTTGAAACGGGACCAGAGGGCGTCGGCAGTTAACAGTGGCAGGCCCATCGACATTACCAGAGGGTGCTGACCGCTTTGAGGTAAGGGTGACGGCAGATAGCCATTTCGGCTGGATCCGTACTCGGCTCAGCCTGGAACGCACGCTGATGTCTTGGATGCGCACGGGCACGGCACTGATAGGATTCGGCTTTGCCATCGTCCAGTATCTCGACCGTCTGCAGCAAATCCCGGGCACCAATCCGGCCTATCTGCCAAGCGCGCCACGGTATCTGGGGTTGTCGATGATCGCGGCCGGGGTGCTGGGTCTGCTGATTTCGATCGTGCAGTACCGATGGACGCTCCGCTACTTGTGGCACGGCTCGTTTGCTTCCATAGCCGGCATAAAGCAGGAGGGAATGCAGTCGGCCGCGCTGGCCGTTGCCGTTCTGCTCATCGGTGTCGGTCTGTTTGCCTTCTTTGCCGTGCTGTTGCGCCTTACGTAGTCAATACCGCCGCCAATCCGGTTCAACAAACAACACGCGAACCACTGAATAGAGGAGTCTGCCATGGCCAACACGGGTAAGCCGAATATCTTGGTCCTTTGGGGCGACGACATTGGCTGGTGGAACATCAGCTACAACAACCGTGGCCAGATGGGCTATCGGACGCCGAATATCGACCGGCTCGGGCACGAAGGCTGCACGTTCACAGACTACTATGGCCAGCAAAGCTGCACTGCCGGGCGTGCCGCCTTCATCACCGGACAGAACCCAATCCGCACTGGACTCACAAAGGTGGGGATGCCTGGTGCAGATGTCGGCCTGCGGGCGGAGGATCCGACGATCGCGGAGCTACTGAAGCCACTGGGATACGCGACCGGACAGTTCGGCAAGAACCACCTGGGCGATAAGGACGAGTTCCTGCCGACTATGCACGGGTTCGATGAATTCTTCGGCAACCTGTATCACCTCAACGCCGAAGAAGAGCCGGAGCTGCCGGATTACCCGAAGGATCCTGAGTTCAGGAAGCGGTTTGGACCCAGAGGAGTTCTGCACTGCTGGTCGGATGGCAAGGGTGGGCAAAAGGTCGAAGACACTGGACCACTGACCAGGAAGCGCATGGAAACCATCGATGACGAGGTCACCGAGCATGCCCGCAATTTTATCGACAAGGCCCACAAGGACGGCCAGCCTTTCTTTATGTGGTATAACACCACCGCGATGCATTTTCGGACCCATTGTGCCGAGAAGCATCGCGGCAAGAGCGGCCAGGGTTTCTACAACGACGTCATGGTCGCGCATGATGAGAACATCGGCCGCATGCTGGCAAAGCTGGACGAGCTGGGTATCACAGACAACACCATCGTGATGTATTCGACCGACAACGGCCCGCACTACAACAGCTGGCCGGATGGTGGCATCACGCCATTCCGTGGCGAGAAGAATACCAACTGGGAGGGCGCATGGCGTGTCCCCGTGTTCGTGCGCTGGCCTGGAAAGATCAATCCGGGCTCGGTGTTCAACGATCTGGCGTCGCACCAGGACTGGTTGCCGACCCTGCTCGCGGCCGCCGGAGATACGCAGATTGCGGCGAAGCTACTTGAAGGCCATCAGGCGGGCGACAAGACGTTCAAGGTGCATATCGACGGCTACAATCTGTTGCCGTATCTAACCGGCGAGGCCAAGGAAAGTCCCCGAAAGTTCTTTTTCTACATCAGTGATGACGGGGACATCCTGGCGATCCGCATGGGTGACTGGAAGGTTGTGCTGATGGAGCAGCGAGCCAAGCAACTGATGTGCTGGTTCGAGCCATTCGTGAAGCTGCGGGCACCTAAGATCTTCAATCTACGTCGCGACCCGTTCGAGCGCGCGGATGAGAATTCGAACACTTACTGGGACTGGGTGCTTGACCATATTCCGGCGATTTACGCGATGCAGGCAATCGTGGCGGGGCAGATCGAGAATTTTGTGAAATTCCCACCACGGCAAAAGCCTGCCGCGTTCAATCTGGACGAAGTGCTGCGCCATCTTCAGGAAAGCGGGGGAAGCGCCAACCACTGATCGGAAGTCTCGCGCTGCAGAGGCATTGATGATCTGCCTCTGTAGTGCTGGACACAATGTGGCTTGGTGATGCTCGGCGGAGCATGATGTTCGGCTTGACGACGGCCCGGTGGGGGAAGTCCACATGCAAAGCGCAGTGTCGGCACAGCAATCGGCCGGCGAGGACGTGCTGGCGGATATGGGTTTCATCCCCGGCGGCACGTTCTTGATGGGGTCCGATCGTCACTATCCGGAAGAAGCGCCCGCACATCGTGTGAGCGTCGCGCCGTTCCGGATCGATCGCGCCCCGGTCACCAACCGGCAGTTCAAGCAATTCGTGGCGGCAACGGGCTATGTGACGTTGGCGGAAATGGCTCCCGATCCGAAGGATTACCCGGGCGCACTGCCGCACATGCTGAAGCCGGGCTCGCTGGTGTTCACTCCACCCAGGCATACCGTGGACTTGGGCGACTGGTCACAATGGTGGCGGTTCGCATTCGGCGCCAATTGGCGGCATCCGTTCGGGCGAGGGAAACAGCGGGCGCTGCCTGAACATCCGGTAGTTCATGTCGCGTATAAGGATGCCGAGGCTTATGCCGCGTGGGCAGGGAAACAACTGCCGACCGAGGCCGAATGGGAGTTTGCCGCGCGCGCTGGGTTGGACGGCGTCGAGTTTGCCTGGGGCGACGAACTGACGCCAGACGGGCGTCACATGGCGAACACATGGCAGGGCGAGTTTCCGCAGCAGAACAAGGCAAGCGACGGGTACCAGCGCACATCGCCGGTCACGGCATTTCCGCCCAACGCATACGGCGTGTACGACATGATTGGCAATGTGTGGGAGTGGACCACCGACTGGTTTTCTCCGCGCCACACGGCTGATGCACCGAAAGCATGCTGCATTCCGGACAATCCGCGCGGGGCGCGCGAGGCGGACAGCTACGACCCGCGCACACCGTCGCTGCGCATTCCACGCAAGGTGGTGAAGGGTGGCTCGCATCTCTGCGCCCCTAACTACTGCCGCCGTTACCGTCCTGCCGCGCGCCATGCGCAGCAGATTGATTCTGGCATGAGCCATATCGGCTTTCGCTGCGTTGTGAGGTCTGGAGGGGAAACGAGTACCGAAGAAAATGCCTGAAACAGAACAAGGTCTGACGTCGCGAGCATCGAAGCGAATCAGGCAAGGTTCGGGTGAGACTGCACTGACGGTACCCGCTGCTGTGGCGACATCGTCGACCGACGCACAGGCGCGCCAGCGCCGCAGCACCCGAACTTCCTCTTCATTATGGCAGATGATATCGGCCTGATGCAGGTGGGCGCGTACTACCGCGGCAAAGCGCTCGGTGAAACGCCAAACATTGAGCGCATCGGGCAGGAGCGTTCGAAGCAGATCGTCACGGAGACCATCATCGCTGTCTGCCAGCGACTGTCAGGGGGGAGGCAATCGTGAGTGGTCAACATAGAACATTGGCCCACAAGGCTGTCGAAGAGTTTAAAGCCATGGTGGCGCTTGCCGCCTACCTCTACGTCGGCCTTGGTGCGCTATTGCTGGAGAGGACTGCACTGCTGCACGCGGAAGGCATCAGTTACGCGGCATGGGGCGGAGCAGCAGTGAAAGCACTTGTCTTGGCCAAGTTCATGCTGATCGGGCATGCGCTGCACCTCGGTGAGAGTTACCGGCATAAGCCGCTGATCTGGCCCACGCTGCACATGGGGCTGATGTTCCTGATCCTGCTGCTGGTCCTGACGACCATCGAGGAACTCGTGGTCGGCGCGATCAACCATAGGCCTATCGCCGAGTCTCTGACGCACATCGCTGGGCCGACGATCTTTGTGGTTGCCGGCAACCTGCTGCTCATGTTCCTGATCCTGCTGCCGTATTGCGCATTTCGCAGCCTTGGCAACGTCCTTGGCGACGGCGCGCTGCTTCGCATGTTCTTCGTGTCGCGCGACGCGACCCCGCCCGTTCGCTGACGGCGCCGCGGATTGCGGTTAGGACTGCACGCGCGCACAGTTGCGCCATGTCGAAGACCTATCAGACCCTGCAGGTTGCAGAGCCGCAGCCACATACGCTGGTGGTGACGCTGAGCCGTCCCGAAGTCGCCAATGCGATGAATACGCAAATGGGGCTCGATCTGCTCGATCTGTTCCATGCGATCGGCGGGGCGCCGAGCGAGCAGCGCTGCATTGTGCTCATCGGTTCGGGTGCGCGCGCTTTCTGCGCCGGTGGCGACCTGAAAGAGCGCAACGGCATGACCGATCAGCAGTGGCAGGACCAGCACCTGATCTTCGAGCGCGCCATTCGCGCGATCATCCACTGCCCGGTGCCGATCATCGCCGCAGTGAATGGAGCGGCGTACGCCGGCGGAATGGAGATTTCACTCTGTGCCGACTTCATCTACGCCGCCGAGCACGCCCGCTTCGCACTGACCGAGGTGACGCTGGGGATCATGCCGGGGGCCGGCGGCACGCAGACCTTGCCGCGTGCCGTTGGAGCGCGGCGGGCCAAGGAGATCCTGCTGACAGGGCGGCCGTTCACCGCGCAGCAGGCGTTCGAGTGGGGCATGGTGAACCGGATCTGCAAGGCCGATACGCTGCTGACCGAGGCGCTGGAGACGGCGGCAACCATCGCCGACAATGCGCCGATCTCGACGCGGCAGATCAAGCAGTCGGTGAACTACGGGCTGAACATGGACTTGGCCAGCGGCATGATGTTCGAGATCGAAGCGTATAACCGCATGGTGCCGACCGAGGACCGCCGTGAAGGCATTCGTGCATTCAATGAAAAGCGCAAACCGGTGTTTCGGGGGCGCTGAGGAGCGAACGACATGAACGTGATGACCGATATCGGTGCCCAGAACCTGACACAGACGCTCGCCGAGCAGGCGCGGACACTGCGGTATGATGAGCTGCCCGATGACGTGCGCAAGCTCGCTGGGCAGTGCGTCCTGGACTACCTCGCCTGCACACTGGCTGGCGCCAAAGAAGAGCTGATCGAAATACTACTGGCCGAGATGCTGGAGCACGGCGGCACGCCGTCCGCGACGATCCTAGGGCGTCAGGAGCGCCTTCCGGCGCTGTCGGCGGCACTCGTCAACGGTGCCGCGTCGCACGCGCTGGATTTCGACGACGTCAACATGGCGATGACGGGACATCCGTCAGTCGTGCTGCTATCGGCGCTACTGCCGTTGGCAGAAGAGCGTGGCAGTGCGGCGCGCGATGTGCTGACAGCGTTCGTCGCGGGGTACGAGCTGCAGTGCAGGCTGGGGGTGTTGCTCGCGCCGGGGCATTACAATGTCCTTGGTTTCCACGCGACCGGCACTCTCGGCAGCTTTGGCGCAGCGGCGGCGTGCGCGCACCTGTTGGGGCTGAACGCCGAGCAATTTGCCACCGCACTGGGTATTGCCGGGACGCAGGCTGCAGGCCTGAAGTCGATGTTCGGCACGATGTGCAAACCACTGCATGCGGGCAAGGCGGCGCAGAATGGATTGCTGGCCGCTCGCCTGGCGCTGCGCGGCTTCACCAGCCGCGACGACGTGGTGGAGTGCGTCCAGGGGTTTGCGCGAACGCACAGCCCGGACTTCAATCCGAGCGCTGCGCTGGCCGAGCCGCCGGGCGGCTTTCATATACGCAACAACCTCTTCAAGTACCACGCGGCCTGCTACATGACGCACGCCCCGATCGAGGCCGCGCGCAAGCTGCGTGAGCAATACGGGCTGAGGCCGGAGCAGATCGCACGGATCAAACTGAGCCTGGATGAAACATGCGATCGTGTCTGCAATATACCGGCCCCACGCACCGGGCTGGAAGCCAAGTTCAGCCTGCGTCTGACCACAGCGATGGCGCTGGCCGGCATAGATACCGGCGGCCTCGGCAGCTATTCGGAGGAGACAGCCGCCAATCCGGCTCTGATTGCGCTGCGTGACAAGGTGGAGTTCGATTTCCAATCCGATCGACTCAACACCATCGCGCAACTGGAGATCCGCTTGACGGACGGACGAACCGTAGCGGCGTCACACGACTCAGGTGTCGCCGCCAGCGATGTCGACGAGCAAGGGCGAAGGTTGGTGGAGAAATTTATGGCCCTCGCGTCGCCGGTGATCGGCGAAGCCAAGGCGCGCGACCTCGTTACACAGGTCAACGAGCTGCAAAGCCGGGACGCTTTGCAGCACATCCTACAGCTCTGCGCCGCCAGCTAGCCGCCTCTCATACGGCCGGGCGGGACCCGGCCATATGAGAGTGGGCGATTACTGATTAGGAGGCGGCGGCGCAGACCATCCAACCATGATGCCCTGACAGCTCACGTTTGGACCGGTGACGTTGGCGACGAGATAGCCGTCGCTTCGGACAGTTCCGCTAATATCAGCGGTGCGATGCCGGCCACCAAGCTCCTCTGCGGTCATCTGGAATGTTCTAGCTTGCGGGTTGATACTACCGGTGGCATGCGCCATTGACTGCCAATTATTCCAGGCGACCATTCCATCGAGCATGTTGTCCGGCGTCAAAACGACATGCCAATCCAGCCCAGGACATCCGGCCTGCGCCGATGAATGGAAGGTATATATCCGTCCCGGCGGCAATTGCTGCATTGCCGCGGCAGCAGCAGGCGGCGGTGGCGGTTTCGGTGTGCAAGCTGCGGCAGCGACCGCGAGCGCACCAGGGCCGATATATTTGGCCAATGTCATATGCGTCCCCTTCCCTGCAGAGAACTTGGTTTCCCGCAATTCCGACGGACCGGCAACACCCAGTGCAGGTATCGTCGAAACGATATGCACATCTTGGTCACAGTGTTGTTGCCAGACCACACTTCGCCCTGCCATGTGAAAGCCCCTCCCAAAGGAGGTGCGCCCAGGGGCAAAAGTTCATTCGGCGCCGGCGCTGCGCCGTTGCATGGCGATGCGCTCGCGCGCGTTACCATTAGTCACAAAAGGAGCGCGTCAGCCAAAGGCGGCGAAGACTTCCTCGAGCGCTTTGAGCTGACCGCCCGAGGTAGATGACGGCACAATGACAGGCGTGTGCACACCCGCGGACTGCCACGCCTCGACACCTTCGCGCACCCGCGACGCCGGGCCGAACAGAGCGACATCCGCAAGCCAGCGCTCAGTAAGGAAGCGCGGCACATCGTCACGACGGTTCTCGCTAATGGCGCATTCGATTGCAGTCATCTCCTCGACGTAGCCGGCTTCTTTCCAATAATTGCGATAGTTTGGCAGGAACGCGTAGTGGATCAGGTTCTTCCGGCAGACGGCCCTCGCTGCCTCGACATCGTCGCTGATGCAGGTCGGCAGCATGTTGCCGATGAAGAACGCGGGATCTTGCCGCTGGGCTGGCGACAGCGCGGAGAGCGACGCTGTCATATGCGACCGAGAGGCGTTGGCGAAGACCACGCCCTGGGAGATCTCGCCGGCGAGAGCCACCATCTTCTGTCGCAGTGCGGCGATGACGATGGGTGGAAATTCACCGACGCCCTCCACGGCGCGAAGCTTTTCGACGAAGGCGCGGGTATCGCCGAGTGGCTTGCCGACGGTGACGCCCATGCGCTGGTGACCCGGCGTGTGGGCGACGCCGATGCCGAGACGGAAGCGGCCGCCAGACACCTCATGCATGAACGCAGCGCTCTGCGCGAAGTCCAGCACGGTGCGGACATAGATCGGCGCGATCGCGGTACCGAACGGGATGCGCTCAGTGTTCCAGCACATCGCCTCACACTGCGACATGTTGCCGTACATGCTGGGGGTGTAGATACCCGCGTAGCCGCGCTGTTCGATGTCGCGGGCGATCTCAAGGGTGAGACGACGGCGGCCAGGTACGGCAACGAGCGAGATGGCTGGCAGGGGCATGGTGGTTCACCTATTTGGCGGCAGCAATCACCTTGCGGGCCGGCCGGTCGAAGGGCAAGCTGCCAAGCGACTGAATGGAGGTTGCCATGGCTGTTGCAGAAGCCGTCCAGGAGAAGCCGAAGCTGCTCGCCGAGCCGCCGCAGCGTCTGCACCACCATGCGTATGTGGTGCGCGATCAGGAAGCGAACCGGCAGTTCTTCGAGGACCTGCTGGGCATTCCACTGGTCGCCACCTGGTGCGAGAAGCACCACAACGCACAGCTCGGCCGCGAGGTGCCGATGTGTCACACCTTCTTCGGTATGGGGGACGGCGGCGCGCTGGCGTTTTTCTCGTTCGGCGACCCGGAGGTTTACAATCTGGTGATCGCCGAGAAGCCACCAGTGGTCGGCAGCTTCGACCACGTGGCGTTCAAGGTATCGGATCGGACGTATAATGAGATTGTCGATCGGCTGCAGCGGGCGGACGAAAAATTCCGCGAGAACGACCATGGCTACTGCAAGTCGGTCTATGCGACTTCGCCGGACGGGCTGATCGTTGAATTCACCGTCGATCCGCCCGGCGTGGAGCAGATTGATGCGATTCGCCGCGCAGACGCGCACTCGGAACTCGCGCGCTGGGTGGCAGGTGATCATCGCACCAACAACGACTTGCGACCGCGCTGAGAACGGATAGCGCCGCGCACGCTGGGTTGAGTGGGGCGCGGGTTAGGAAAATGACGGCGAAGTCGCTATTTGCCTGAGCGACCGGTCTGGGCGTCCGGCGGCAGGCCCGCGTCGGTAAGCAGTTGCGTCACCAGCTCCATCAATTGTCGCCCCATTTCGGGATCAATCGTTCTGCTGGCGATCGCAGCCAGAGCATCAGCGATAGCTACCGGATCTAAGCGCATGGCGAGGCCTCCCCAGCCCAGCCGCTGCTAGGTCAATATCACTGCCTTTACAGTGCGTTGACTGTGCTCATCAGCGCCGTTTTACGACAAGCCCGGGCGGGTGATGCAAGAAGAAAAACAACCGCACCGCGAGGTGCTGCGCGCGCAGGCCGAACAGTGCCGCAGATGGCCGCGGCCGGCCGCACCGTTACCAAGAAGCTTCTTGCAGCTTTCGTCCGGCTACAGGCCGTCGTCGGTTTCCTGTCCGGTTCGCTACGCGCCCCAGAAACGTATCAATGGCCCGTTGTCGCCCGATACCGGGTCGGTCGCGGGCATCCTTACCGTGGCGACGTTGCGGACGACTTCGTCGTGCTCGGCTGGATTGCCACGACGTAGGTCGCGTTGCTCGCTGTTGTCCGGATAAGCGCCGACGATCAGGAGGTCGTGGGTCTTGCTTTGACGGCAATGGCCTACGCCGGCGGGGACGACGACTACATCGCCGGCGCTCACGTCCAGCACCTGGCCCGACGGGCCACCAAACAGCACTTTACCGGAGCCACTAGCGACACCCAGCACTTCGTGGGCGTCGCTATGGAAATGATGGAAAGGGTGAACCGAGTCGCGCCACGCTGCGGGCCAGCGATTGGCTGTGAAAATGTGCTCGATGGCCGCCGCGTCGGGCGGGACAGCCTGGCGATACACCAGGAGCGGCAGCTTCGAGTTCGGGACGGCGCCGTCGTCAGCAAAGGTGAAGGCCTGAGGTTCTGTCATGAATATCTCCGCTGTCTTCGCATTGCCTTATTGGCAGTAACACGTCTCGTGCACGCCTCCCGACAGCCAGCAGTTCATACTCTAGCGTAAGGCGTGCGTGCCGCCTGACCGCTTTGAACGACGCAGCATATGATCAGGTACTTTCTCAATTGCGAGGTCAACCGGCGTCGCCATCAAGACCTAACAAGAGGCAGGCACCTCCTCAACCAAGTCGTCCTCCTCGCCATAACCCACCAGGCGCAACGCGCGGCCGCGAATACCGCGCGCGGCGGCAGCATGGATCAACGCCTCTTCGCGACCGTGTGTCACCCACACTTCGGACGCGCCGACCTCGTCGATGGTGGCATTCAACTCGTCCCAGTCAGCATGGTCGGAGATAACCAGCGGCAACTCCACGCCGCGCGACTTGGCCCGCTGGCGAACACGCATCCAGCCAGAGGCAATAGCCACGACCGGGTCGGCAAACCGTCGCGCCCATCGATCAGTAACCGCACTAGGCGGCGCGAGGACGATGGCGCCGACCAGGTGATCCTTCGCGGCTGCAGTAGCGAGGCGCAGGTCGCCTAGCGAGATGCCCCACGACTCATAGACTTGGCACAATGAAGCGAGCGCGCCGTGCAGCCAGATCGGCCGGTCCCAACCTGCCTGGCGCAGCAATGCGATCAGCCGCTGGCACTTGCCTAGCGCATAGCAGCCGATGACTTGCGTTCGATTGGGAAACAGGGCGACGCTGTCGAGCAGCCTGGCGACCTCCTGGGCTGGCGGCGGATGCCTAAATACCGGCAGAGCGAAGGTGGCCTCGGTAACGAAGACGTCGCACGGCTGTGGCGAAAAGCCAGCGCACGTCGGATCGGCGGTGCGTTTGTAGTCGCCGCTTACCACCACGCGACAGCCTCGATGCTCCATCACTACCTGCGCGCTGCCCAATACGTGCCCTGCTGGCAGCAGCCACATGCGCACATCGTTGATGTCAATCGTCTCGCTCCAGGTCAGCGGCTGTTGCGTGTTCCCTGCCTGCGCGCCAAGCCGTTCCCGCATTAGCGCCAGCGTCTCAGGGCTTGCCAGGACTGCTTGGTGGCCAGGGCGGGCGTGATCGGAGTGGGCATGGGTGATCACGGCACGATCCACCGGGCGGGTGGGGTCAATAAAGAAGCCGCCGGGCTCGCAGAACAGACCCTGCGGTAGGACACGGAGCCACTTGGAAGGCGGCAGCATTCGATACATCCTACATTAATCAGCGGGTCAGGGTCAGCTTCGTAGACGTCAGTCTAGCGTTCCCTACCGGTCGGGAACATGCGGTCGGCAAGTCTGGGCAAGCTTTCCGATCCCTCGTTAAGATGCCGAGGCAATGAAGACCCGTTCCATCATCGCCAACATAGCGTCACGGCACTTGCGAGCGCTCCTGCCGATCCTCGCGGTCGGCTTGTCACTGACGGGGTGCGGAGCAAGTCAACGCCCGTCCGATGAGTATCTCGCCTCGCACGGCTATTGGTATCACGACGGAAATCATCAGGACGGGTCGAGCGGCTCTTCCAGCCCAGAGGCGCAGCACAATGCGCTTCACGGCACGTGGCTTTGGTCACCAGCAGAAGTCGACATACCCAACTAATGGGCCCTGTGAAGCCCTGACTGCCCGCCGAAGCGCCAGCCGTTGTGCGGACTGGCCGGTTTGACCTAGGTCAATGCCTATTTGCAAATATACCGATATTGCAACTTATACCGATAATGGAGAGCTCGCCTTGCCCGTTCTAGATCCCTTCCAAGTGGCTGTACTTCGAGCGTCTTCCGCTTTTGGAGACGATGTCTGGAATAGGCTCAGCCTGTCAGAACGATCGTCTGCCATCTGTCGAGAACTCCGTCGGCTTGACGTTGAGCAAGTCGCATCGCGGTCAGGGCTAGTGGGACGCAACGGGGCAGCGAAGACACGGGCTGCAGTCCAACAAGGCGCGCCCCAACTGGATGTCGCATCTGAGATATCGCCAGATTCATCTGCAGCAACAGTAGATTGCGATGAGGGGTGCCAAGCCTCGACCGCTGGAAGACGGCGCGTGGCCAGGCAACAGGCGGCTACGTTGCCATCTTCTACCAAGACCAGCACCAAGGCCTACCGCATTGTTATTAGATCAAATCAGTCCGGCGGCAGATCCTATCGGTGGGAGATAGTGAACGACAACACTGACGTGGTCATCAGGCGATCGAAAGCGCTGTTCAGGACCATGGAACAGGCTTATGATCACGGAACCGTTGAGCTCACTGCGCTCGGCTGCGGGTCCGGCGCATGACCCATATCATATCGATGCGCAATATTGCGGATCGCTAAGATTACCCGATCAATTATTGAAGTGCACTTTGCTTTTAGGCAAAAAGAAAGGCCACGCCCGTAGACGTGGCCAAGGTTCAGTAGGAATAGGTATTCAATACACAACCGCCACGAGTGTTGCATTTCACGCTTTCGTGAGGCTTATCAAAGCCGGCCTGATGGGCGGTCTTGTCCGGCCCGCGCACTGATCCAGGAGTGGCGAGCAAACCGGTATCTTCCCCGAGATCACGGGGGCGAGAGGCGGCCGGTCTCCCGTATGAAGCAGGTTGGCGCCCCGATTGAGCCGCCGCGGTCCAAGGATTGGGGGTCTTTGGGACCCTCGAGGCCGTCGGGTCCATGACACCATGGCTGCGGCTATCGGCGAGGCGGCGGGGCCGGTCAGCGGGTGGAGAATTTCTCCTGCTGTCAATCCGGCTGCTCGCCGACCGAAGCTGCCACCATCGCGCTTTTCTTAGCGACTGGAGCCGCCGCCGCCGCTCGGGTTTGAGCGAACAGGGTTGGTTGCATCCGGCTGAGTCGAACCTGTCGGGCCAGCGGCACCCGGATACTGCCCGGTTGATTGGGCACTCACACTAGGTGGGGTGGCGTTGCTAGCGCTGCCAGTGGCTGGGGTGTTCTGGTTGGCCGGAGCCTGCTGGCCTCCATCGTTGCCGGCTGCCATCGCCACTCCCCCGCTGGACAAGAAGGCTGCGAGGCTGAGGGAAGCCAATGTTCTCTTCATGTAGGACGCTCCTGTGTCGATCCGAGCAACAGCAACGCCGCAAAAGGCAACGCGATGCCAAAGGTCATAACAAATCCGGAGTAGCAACAGAAAGTGTGGTGCAAAGCCTGCCACCATCAGGCGCCCGCTGACCTATGTCGTCCGGGAAGGGCAGCGGAGCGATGATTTGCCTAGGGTTCCGCTAAACGCCGCCTAATGATTTGCCCAAACCGTCCAATCTCCTCAGCGGGTGGCGCGCAGCCCCGAGAACCCTCCTCCTCGAGGCACACCGGGGACGCGCCTACGCCGACGCTCTTGCCCCCTGGTGGGGCTTCGATATCTGGGCTGCCAGCCTCTCGTATCCTTCCGCAATCTCGATGCAGTGCGCGCGATTTGGGTCCGTCTCGGGGAGAGTGACGGCCTTCTCGCGCCAGACCTTGGCCCGCTCAAGATAGGTTACTGGGTCCCACGCGTGGGGCATTTCTTGCCTCCGGGGAGTGTTCGGAAATTTGAAGACAGGCAGGCAACTCGAAAAATAATCTTGTCCGTTCGGGG
>Ga0163163_10002410_pt1 | contig 15814 bp, 14 predicted proteins | sample S65metaG_FD_119766 | JGI IMG/M metagenome (GOLD analysis project Ga0163163, IMG submission 119766) | Switchgrass rhizosphere microbial communities from Kellogg Biological Station, Michigan, USA - S6-5 metaG | ecosystem: Host-associated > Plants > Roots > Rhizosphere > Soil | place: USA... | reverse complement strand
TCGTCGACAAGAAACACACCGGGGTAGGCCATAAACATCTTAAAGCTCGTCACGCCTTCATCCATCGCGGTGTAGAGTTCTTCGATCTGTTTGTCTTCCAGTTCGGTTGTGATGAGGTGGAATCCGTAGTCAATTGCTGTCTTGCCTTCAGCCTTCTTGTGCCAGTTATCGATCCCTTCGATCAGTGACTGACCTTTGTACTGAACGGCGAAATCAATAATGCTGGTTGTTCCGCCATGGGCAGCGGCGATCGTCCCGGTACGAAAATCATCGGATGACTCGGTGCCACCAAAAGGCAGTTCCATGTGAGTGTGTGGATCGATGCCACCCGGGATCACGAGTTTGCCTGATGCGTCGATGATGTTGTCGGCTTCCATTTCGAGTTTGGCGCCAATGACAGAGACACGTTCATCTTCGATCAAAATATCGGCTTTGTAGTCGTCAACCGCAGTGATGATTCGTCCGTTCTTAATGATCGTTTTCATGATTGTTCTTAGGGTGCGCTTGATTGTTGTAGTTTGTCGCTTTGAGTTTCTTCTCTGCGCAACCTCTGCGACCTCTGCGTCTCAGCGGTTCAATTTTAGAGCCATATATAACCGCCGAGACGCAGAGGTCGCAGAGGTTGCGCAGAGAGGTTGAGAGCGAGCCAAGTTAGCGATTCAACTGGTTGCCTCAGCTAATACAAATTGCCTTCGCGCTTTCTACCAGTGTAGTCCACATACACAACTTTAAGTTCGGTGTAGAAGTCCAACGCTGTGGAGCCCTGCTCGCGATCTCCGATTCCAGTTCCTTTTGTTCCGCCGAACGGGATATGAGCTTCGCCACCTGTCGTCGGCGAATTGATGTGGGTCATTCCTGTTTCAATGTCGTCGACGAAACGGAAGATGCGCGCAGCGTCGTTTGTAAAAATCGAGGATGACAATCCATATTCACAGTCGTTAGCCACTTGCATCGCCTGATCGAAATCCTTGACACGCAAAACAGACAAGACAGGACCAAAGATCTCTTCGCGAGCAATACGCATATCGGGCGTCACATGATCGAAGACCGTTGGTTTCACAAAGTAGCCTTTGTCGAGACCATTCCCTGTGGCGCGTGAACCACCGCAGACCATCGTTGCTCCATCTTCGCGACCGATGTCAATGTACTGCAAGACAGTATTGAATTGGCCTTCGTCAACACTTGGACCCATTTCAGTTTGCGGATCTGAACCCAACCCGAGACGCATAGAGCCGGCGCGCTTAGCAATCCGACTCACAAATTCATCGGCGATTTGATCTACAACAACGGCGCGACTGGTAGCGGTGCACCTCTGTCCAGAAGAACCAAACGCACCTTGAGCTGTCGACTCGACGGCCAAATCCATGTCTGCATCTTCAAGTATGACGACCGGGTTCTTGCCACCCATTTCACATTGAACCTTGGCGCCGCGCCTCGATGCTTGTTCGTAAAGACGTATGCCGACTCCGTTGGAACCAGTGAAAGAAATCGCTTTGACTGCCGGATGGTTAATGATTTCGTCACCAGCCTCAGAACCGGAACCGATGATCAGGTTCAGAACGCCGGGAGGTATTCCGGCCTCTTCAAAGATTTCAGTGATCCGCGTTGCGGTTCCAGGAGTGATAGTTGCGGGTTTAAAGACTACTGTGTTTCCGGCAACAAGTGCCGGTGCGATCTTCCAAACCGGAATTGCTACTGGAAAATTCCAGGGAGTGACACAGGCGACAACGCCAAGCGGTTGCTTGATTGTGTAGGCAAAATTAAGTGGCAATTCGGAAGGGATGGTTTCGCCAGTCAAGCGGCGTGATTCGCCAGCGCAGAATTCCGCCACGTTTATGGAACGTTGCAACTCGCCTCGTGACTCAGCGATTGTCTTGCCTTCTTCACGAGTCAGAATTTGAGCCAGTTCTTCTTTGTTTTCCTCAAACAGTCGCGCTGCCTTGTTAACGATCCTGCCGCGTGTCGGAGCAGGAGTTGAACGCCAGGTACGAAATGCTTCCGCAGCGGCCTCGACAGCCTCGCGTGCTTCATTGCGTGTTGCTAACGGAGTATCGGCAATAACATCGTCGGTGTTTCCGGGATTTATGTTTGCGACTGATTTGCCAGAGTTTGATTGAATCCACTTACCGTTGATGAAATTTTTGTAGGTAGTCATAGACAATTCACCCGCTTGGAAAACTAATACTTAATGGCAGGAATTATTCTGATTGCGAGTCGCAAATATAGCATGAGGTTAAGGGACAGCGGCTATTTCAAAAGGCATCGACGGTTCAAAGATTTACCAATTGTTGTGGGCAGGGATAGAAATATAGAAGTCTTCTCTGCGACTCCTCTGCGTACTCTGCGTCTCGGCGGTAGCGGATTAATGCACCGTTTCAACCGCCGAGACGCAGAGTACGCAGAGGTGACGCAGAGAAGAACCAACGAGCCGCATGGTCGAGTTTGAATGTCGAATTGAGCTGTTGTAGCTTATCGTCTCTTCAAACGATGAACACTCATAGCTTCCAAAACATTCCATCTCTGCTTCGCGCGCGCGTTGTTGAATCACCCGAAAAGGTTTTTCTCTTTTCCCAAACGGACGGTCGCAGCTTCACCTATTCACAATTTGCCGATGCGGTCGATCGAACTGCTGCCTTGTTGTCGGAAAAAGGAATCGGAAGAGGCGATGCCGTTAGTCTGTTGATGCCAAACTGCGTCGAATACGTGATCGCGTATTTCGCGTGTTGGAGGCTTGGAGCGTTGGCGGGTCCTGTTAACTCCCTCTTGAAGCCGCAGGAAATTACTTACGTGATTTCCAATTCAGAGGCAAAGGCCCTACTCGTGAATTCGGAATTTCTTCCAGCGGTTGAATCTCTGCGCGATCAGTTGCCCTCGCTATCAGCAATCATCGTGTTTGATAACGAAGCCGAAGCAACCCAAGGTGTGAAGCAAATCGACCTAGAACCACCTGAGATCTCGTCCGACGATGAAGCGATTATCATCTACACTTCAGGTACGACTGGAAAACCCAAAGGATGTTTGCTGACCCATGGGAACGTAATTGCTAATGCAAGACAGATCAGTGAATGGTTGGGCTTTGGAACAGATGATCGGCTGTTGACGATAATGCCGCTCTTTCACATGAATGCTGTTTCAGTAACAACGATGGCGGCTCTTTACGCCGGTGGTTCTTCTGTCGTCAGCCTAAGGTTCTCCGCGTCGCGCTTCTGGCAGATCGTTTCGGAGTATCAGATCACTTCATTCGGTTCCGTGGCGACAATGCTTTCTATGCTTCTGACGACCTATCCTGATGGCCTTCCCGAGGGTCTCAACACGAGCCAGCTTCGCTTTGCTATGTGCGGTTCCGCTCCAGTACCTGCTGAGACGATCAAACGCTTTGAGGTGAAGTTTCATTGTCTCGTGATTGAAGGCTACGGGTTATCAGAATCCACCTGTCGTTCCACCTTCAATCCGCCGGACCAACGCAGACGTGCAGGTTCGTGTGGATTGCCGATTGGAAATGAAATGAGAGTTGTCGACGATGACGATCAGTCGGTACCTGATGGCGACTTAGGTGAGATCGTTTTACGAGGTGAGAACATCCTGAAAGGCTATTACAAGAACCCGGATGCAACAGCCCAGGCATTTCGCAACGGCTGGTTTCACACTGGAGACATTGGTTACCGAGACGCTGACGGCTTTTACTTCATCGTGGATCGCAAGTCAGACATGATCATTCGTGGTGGAGAGAACATTTATCCACGAGAGATTGACGAAGTGCTCTATCAACACCCGGAGATTTCAGCAGCGGCTGTAGTGGGTGTGCCTGACGAACTGTACGGCGAAGAAGTAGCCGGCTTCGTTGTGTTGAAAGAGGGAAGTGCAGTGACCGAGCAGGAAGTGATCGAGTTCTGTAAGAGTCGGCTTGCTGACTACAAGTGTCCGAAGAGTATCCGTTTCGTTAAGGAAATTCCGAAGGGACCGACAGGTAAACTTCTTAAGCGTGAATTAGTGAAGATGGTTTGAAAGTTATCTCGCGCCTTCCAGGTGTGACACTCCCGAAACCCGCGTAACTCGTGCTCGGTCGACGAGCCAAGAGATGAATAACCACAATCCGCAGATCGTAATCATCAGCGGTGAGAACCATTTTCCATAGAGTCCATCGGGAGAAAACTTCTCGGTCGCCGCATGTAGCACTTCGCTGTTGGGGAGTAAACCAGCTTCTGCAAATTCATGGAACGAATAGATCGCAACTTGAATCATGAATAGCAAAAGAAAGATTCCGGTGACTTGAAAGAATCTTCTTATATTTATCAAATGACCGAAACGGGCCCATCCCCAGGCAAAAGCTGCCGCAGCGAGCACACCGAACATCGCTCCATAAACGAGTTGCGAATCACGAACCTGCATCAATAAGAGAGCCGTTTCCATTCCCTCACGAGTGATCATCAGGAACGTAAATAGGAATACGCCTGCAATAGCCGCAACACGCGAACTCCTGGAGGATACCGCGGAGAGGCGCTCACGCATTTTCTGTTGGATCTTCGGACCGGTTCGCCACATGTGAATCACGAGCGTCGCAACCATCACAATGGCAACAACACCAAGGACACCTTCACGCAGCGCTTCGTTAGCAAAGAACTGACCGACATATCCGCCAACTCTGGTGCCGAATAGTTCTTCGAGCACCGCCTCGTCAACTCCTTTATTAAGGAAATAAGCCAGGCCGAAGCTGACGGAGAGGGCAAGAGCGATTCCGAGGTAGACAGCAGAAGACAACCATCTTTGGCCGGCTTTTCGCAGGTAAGAAAGTATGACGGCAACGAGAAGAAAGGATTCGAAGCCTTCGCGGAGCACAATGATAAATGAGTTCAGCATACGATTTAGCTGCTTGTTTTGCTAAGAATGATCTGCAGTAACACCCGGTGTGCCTGCCAGCAACGAGACGGAGTATAGCCTAGTTGAAAATAGATTTCAATTTCAAAGGGAGCCGCTGTCCGATATGCTTCAGCTTGTCGGAAGGTAGTGAGGGTTTGGTACCTCAGAACGACAAGAGGCTCTTTGGGCTCGTCGTAATAACCATCGAGATTTTGTCGGACAAGCTAAAGCATATCGGACATGATTACTGTGGTGCGGTGGGGACTATTGCGAGATCAGCCTTTAACGGGCCCAACTCTGTTTGGCAGGTCATTCGCAAAGGAAGCCGCCTACGGTCGTCGCTGATCCAAACGCGGAATTGGTACTTGTCGCTCTGCGGATCGTCTGTGGTTAAAGACAGAGCAATTGCCGAAAGTTTCTTTTCGCCCAACTCGATTGTCTCCCGCTTGCCGGCAGTGATGAACATAGTCTTTGGTTTTCCATCCACGAGCATCGAGATAGCGCTGCGTCTTGAAGGGGAGAGATTAAACGTTCGAACAACGTAGAAGAACGATAAATAGTCGTGGGTACCAACAGGAATATCGATCCTTTGTCCTTTGTCAGTCGTGGCGTTGCCTCGGTCCTGGTTCACCGTGAGCGTCTGGTTTAATCGTCGCTTGCCTTCAACTAAATTCAGCACGGTGCGATAGGGAAGCAGAGACTTTGGATCGACGTAACTTTCGATAGTGTCCTTTGCGACAAACAGTCGAGCCACAGCGCCAGTGGTTTCTGCGGTCACCATCAGATACAAACCATCTCGATCAAAGTAGCGAGAACGGGCGCGCACCTGAAATGTTGCCAGTCCAACGGGTGTGTTGCTGCCGCCGAGGAACACCTGGTAGTTCAGTTGCTCACCAATCTTGAAAGGCCAGTCTTCAAGGGACGGCGTCGGAGTTGGCGTCGCTTTAGGCCGCGGTGTGGGCGTCGGTGTTGCGACTACTGTTACTGGCGGCGTTGGCGACGGATTAGCCAGGGCATTGGACTTAATAAATTCCGAACCTGCTAGTTCAACCTTCACTTCGCCCGTGCTTACTCTCGCCGTCATCAGGACGGGTACGTGTCGTTCATCGTCGCTGAAGTAAGCCCGTGCATTTTTGAAATTCGTATTTCCGATCACACGGACCTGCGTAACGATCGTGTTGAACGACCCCACATTTGTTCTTATTACCTCATTTCCGGTTACCCTTATCTCAACTTGATACGTCTGAGATTCACCGCGCACCGTGAGTTTGTAAAACCCGCCGCTGATAAGGGGCAGTGCGCGAACACGGTAAAAAGCCGACAGGAAATCGTACGTACCAGGAAATGAAGCTTGCTTCGAAGGGATTGCGTCCGTCCCTGCCGGTTGAGTCAGATCGAGTGAGACGTCATTGGACCTGCTTGCATCGCGAATGGTTTGCTGAGTATGAAAGGGCAATCCCGTTGTAGGATCGATGTAGGTCGCGTAGTCGTTGTTGATGGAGAACAGTGCGACATTTACCACACCAGTAGTCTGCGCGTGCGCTCGTAGTTGAATTGAATCTCTGCCTTCGAAGACACCGCTCGACATTACTTGGACTTCGACATGTGCGACTGACAGAAAGTTTGAGAAAGAAATGTCATAGGTCAAATGCTCCCCAACTTTATACGGAGCAGGGGAAAAGGGTTGCGAAGTTGCGCCGTTGCCTTCCTGAGCAAAAACCGGAAATGTAAGCGCGAGAAGGAGGAATGGCAGACTTAGAATGAGCCTGGGGTTCAAACTGAGATTCACCGTCGCATGATAGGTTCAAATCAAAAGTAGGGCAAACACGAGTTTGCCTAACTCATTTACACGTTCATCGCATTCGCTTGTTCCGAATTATCAACTGTTGCTAACTCATCAACGATGGCCTGTGCTGCTCGGGCCGGGTCGGAGGCGGAAGTGATTGGTCGGCCCACAACCAGATAACTGGCGCCTGCACGCAGCGCATTTGCAGCCGTGGCAACACGTTTTTGATCATCAGCATTCGTAGAATCAGAGGGACGGATTCCGGGAGTAACGATCAGGAAGTCCGGTTTCGTGAAGGAACGAATTGCTGGTGCCTCATTCGCAGAAGAAACAACGCCATCGACACCTGCGGTTTCCGCAAGTCTTACCAGTCGCGCAACTGTCTCCGCTGGACTACCGTTGATACCAATTTCTGCTAAACCGGTTGCGTCCATGCTGGTCAAGACAGTCACTGCAAGGATCCTCGAACGCGACGTTCGCTTTTGTTCCGCAACCTCACAGACAGCATCGACTGCCCGTTTCATCATTTCTGTTCCGCCACTCGCATGTAAAGTGAACAACGATACGTTTAGTTCTGCGGCAACTCGTGCGGCTCCCGCAACCTGGTGGGGAATGTCGTGAAACTTAAGATCTAGAAAGACCTTGTTGTCGCCGTCTATGATTGATTTCACAAATGCCGGACCGGCGGTTGCGAAAAGTTGGGAGCCAACTTTGAACATGCCAACGACGTCTTTCAGTTCTGAGATCAACTTGTTGGCCTCAGCGACAGTCGAAACGTCCAGAGCCACGATTAGTTTATCTTTAACCTTCAATCCCTCTTCCTTTCGACTACTGGTTGTTTGGGATCCTGCAGCCAACTGCGTCGTCCAGGTTCTTGAACCCGTGCCTGCTCATGATATCAACAAGGCCCTGGTTGATTCGCTGCGCAACACGCGGTCCCTCGTAGATGAATCCAGTATATAACTGTACAAGACTGGCGCCGGCGGCGATTTTCTCCCACGCATCGTCAGCCGTAAAGACACCGCCAACACCGATTATTGGAATCCGACCCTTTGTCTGTTGATAAAGCTGAGAGATCATTTCCGTAGACCGAGCCTTTAGCGGCAATCCACTTAGCCCGCCTTCACCACAATCAGTTACCTCCTGCCGGGGGGATTGCAGGTTGTCCCGACTGGTAGTTGTGTTCGTGGCAATAATTCCGTCAATCCCGCGTCGGTTGACTACATCGACAATGATCTCAAGTTCGCTTGAGTTCAAGTCGGGTGATAGCTTCACAAGCAATGGCATTGGCGCCGCCCGATTCGAGCGCTTTTGTAGTTCCAGGTTTTTGGTTTGTAATGAACCCAACAATGAGTTGAGTTGTTCTGACTGTTGTAGTTCACGCAGTTGTGGAGTGTTTGGAGAGCTGACGTTCACAGCGACATAGTCGGCAACATCGTAAATAAGTTCGAAGCTTCCCAGATAATCCTCAACGGCATTTTCGAGCGGTGTGATCTTGCTTTTGCCAATACTTATGCCCAGAACGATGTTTGGTCGGCTGAATCTCACACGTTTCGCAAAAGCGGCTGCGCCATCGTTGTTGAAGCCGGCGCGATTAATCAAGGCCTGATCTTTTGGCAAACGAAACAGACGAGGTCTCGGATTTCCGGGTTGCGCGTGATAAGTGACGGTGCCCGCTTCTATGTGACCGAATCCGAGCGCAGACAGCTCGCGTAGAGCAACCCCATTCTTGTCGAAGCCGGCCGCTAGGCCTACTGGGTTTGGAAAAGTCAGTCCGAATCGTTTCACACGTAGCGATTGATTTGTAGTGAACTGGCGCGCGACGAGCTGATGAACAGGCCTTATTAAAGACAGAGATGATAGTGCCAAATGGTGAGCGGTCTCGGGCGGGAGACTAAACAGGATCGGGCGCAAGAGTGATCGATAGACCATGAACGGCCGTGTCCGGCTGATGTTTGCAGACTAACAGAGCCGACTGTTGGTGACAATAGCCCCATGGGGGGATCTCAGACCCAAGGGGATCTCAGATCTCATAAGCAGGGACACAGTGACTAGGGTTTCGGGCTCTGAGATCTGCGATTGGGATATGAAATAATCTGAGATCTGAGATCTTTGATCTGAGATCCCCCTGGGCCTGAGATCCCCTTGGGCATTTGTCACCTCAATAATCTTCTTGCTAGTATCCGCGCACATGGATTTTGTCGAGAGAGCACGAATAATGGACGGGCCGCGGATCAATCGCGCGCTCGCCCGCTTGTCTTCGGAAATTGTCGAAGAGAATCATGGCGCGGGGGATCTGTTTCTTGTGGGAATCAGACGAAGAGGTGTGCCTCTGGCTGAACGCATGGCTAACAAGATCGCGGACCTTGAGGGCTCACGGCCGCCTGTAGGCGTTCTCGACATCACACTTTATCGTGACGATTTATCCACCGTCGGCGCGAAACCCGTAGTTAACCGCACTGAACTTCCGGGCGATATTGAAAATCGCAACATAGTTTTGATTGACGATGTCCTTTATACAGGTCGCACCATTCGCGCAGCTCTCGACCAGTTGATTGACTTCGGACGACCTCGACGAGTGCAACTTGCCGTGCTGATTGATCGTGGCAAAGAACATCGAGAGCTTCCGATTCAGGCGGATTACATTGGCAAACTGGTGCCTACTAAGAAAAGCGAGATCATTAAGGTGATGCTGACGGACTTTGACGAGGAAGAAGGCGTGGTAATCGTCGAGCGGCCGTCTGAGACGGCATAATGAAGCGGCCAGTTGGCCGCTTTTTTTTTGGAAGAATGTTTTTGAGTTAACTGGAACTCAAGCCGCCGCCCAAAGACCAAAGTCCCAAGACCAAAGAGCAAAATGGAAACGCAACAAACCTTCACACGTCGCCACTTGCTTGGCATTCGTGAGCTAGGTGCCGGTGAAATAAACTATCTCCTCGACACTGCTGAAACGTTTCGCGACGTTTCGAAACGCGAGATTAAAAAAGTCCCCGCCCTCCGTGGCCGAACTGTTATCAACCTCTTCTTCGAACCTTCAACACGCACGAGAACCTCATTTGAGATTGCCGCTAAACGCCTTTCAGCCGACGCCGTTAATGTGAGTATTTCAAATTCAAGCGTTACGAAAGGCGAAACCCTGCTCGACACCGCCCGCAACCTCGAAGCGATGTCGCCCGATTGCATTGTCATCAGGCACTCGATGGCCGGAGCGCCTCACCATCTCGCGAGAATGTGCAACGCTCCGATTATCAACGCCGGCGACGGTTCGCATGAGCATCCAACTCAGGCTTTGCTCGATGCACTGACAATTCGTGAGTTCAAAGGGAAGATCAAAGGTCTCAAGGTTGCGATACTCGGAGACATTCTCCACTCGCGAGTTGCCCGCTCAAACGTTTACTTACTGACGAAACTCGGAGCTACGGTTAGTGTCAGTGGGCCGGGGACATTGGTGCCTCAGGAATTTGCCGAGCTTGTCGATGGCGGGTTGAGCATCGAGAAAAAACTCGAAGACGCGATTGAAGGTGCTGATGTTGTCATGATTTTGCGGATTCAGCGCGAAAGACAGGACGCGGCGTTTTTCCCCTCGATGCGGGAATATGCAATTCATTACGGGTTGAACTTGAAACATCTTGAGTCGGCTGCGCCGGATGCCATCGTCATGCATCCCGGTCCGATGAATCGTGGTGTCGAAATTTCTTCGGAAGTTGCTGACGGAAGTCGTTCCTTGATTCTGGATCAGGTAACGAATGGCGTTGCTGTGCGAATGGCTGTTCTCTATCTTCTGGCTGGTGGTAGCAATTCCGATGGTGAAAAAGACTCTGACGCGGGATGAGTAAATAATGAAATTGGTAATCGTAAATGGATATGTGATTGATCCGGCGCAGGAGATTAATGCCGGTAGAAACCTTCTTGTTGAAGATGGTCGTGTTGTTGATGTGCTTGACCGATCGGAACCTTTACCTGAGGATGCGCAGACGGTTGATGCGACCGGACTGATCGTGGCGCCCGGCTTTATAGATCTTCACACTCATTTGCGCGAGCCCGGACAGGAATACAAGGAGACGATTGCAACAGGCACGGCGGCCGCGGTGGCAGGCGGATGGACGAGTGTCTGCGCTATGCCCAACACTGATCCAATAAACGACAATCCAGCAGTCACTCGTTTCATGATTGAACAGGGCCATGCGGCTCAACTCGCAAACGTTTTTCCAATCGGCGCAATTACGAAAGGAAGTGGCGGCAAAGAGCTCGCTGAAATGGGTGAGTTGAAGAATGCGGGTATCGTCGCGGTCTCGGATGATGGCCGTCCCGTTCCGTCAGCCTCGATGATGCGACGCGCGATGGAGTATGCACGGGGCTTTGACCTGACTGTAGTCGACCATTGCCAGGATCCCTCATTGAGTGCAGGCGGCGTCATGCATGAAGGTCGTTGGTCATTGATCCTTGGGTTGCGAGGAATGCCGGCGGCTGCTGAAGACGTTGATGTGGTTCGTGATTGTGTTTTGGCTAAACTCACCGGAGCAAAGATTCATATTGCGCATGTCTCCACAATCGGCGCTCTTGAAGCTGTACGCACGGCGAAGCGTAACGGCCTATCGGTAACCTGCGAGGTAACGCCACATCATTGGACTCTTACAGACGAAGCAGTGTCTGACTACGACACAAATACGAAAATGAGTCCGCCATTGCGAAGTCGGGAGCACGTTGAGGCCATACTCGAGGGCATCAAGGATGGCACCATTGACGCGATTGCCACTGATCACGCGCCGCATCACATCGACGAAAAAGGTTTGGAATTCGACCAGGCTCCGTTTGGTATCACTGGTCTTGAGACTGCTGTTGGTTTGGCTTTCGATCTAGTTCATCAGGGCCAAATTGATTTAGAGCGCATGGTGGAAATGTGCTCGACGAATCCGGCTCGCATATTTGGGTTGAGCGAACGCGGGTCTTTGCAGGCAAAGGCCCACGCCGACATCACCATTCTGGACCCGCAGTTAGAGTGGGTATTCGATGTAAACGGGTCAAAATCGAAGAGCCGAAACACGCCATTTCACGGACGCTCAATGCAGGGTTGCGCGGTTGCAACGATTGTGGGTGGCCGTCTCGTCTACCTGCATCCCGACTATGGCCGCATCACTGAGATGAAGCGTGGGGCCACCGCAAAATAAAACTCGATCTTTCGAGATAGCTGTATTACAGATCCAGTCGAATTTTCCCGCCCGCAACCGTAAAACCATTGCGTATCACGGAGCGTCACTCTAGAATGCTCCAGTTCCTTTTCCGGTTGTCATAATCATCAGCAGCAGAATCCGGGCTTGTCCTAAGTCCTGCCCCACGGCCTATTAATTCGGATTGCCTGTTTCATTCGGAAGAGTCGGTGATAAGCCGGTTCGGCCGCTCGCGAACATTTCGGAACAACGGAGGTCCAGATGAAACGTACTTTAGCTAGTCTTACCATCATGGCCATCGTGATGTTTCTGCTCACTCCCACCTGTGTGGCCCGTTCAAATTCCTCGAGTGTGTTGAAGCAACAGGAACGCTATACCCTCTCACTTGAGTTGGAGTTTACGAAGAAGGAGCAGAATCCGCTCGAGCACGCCATCTCTGTGCTATTCGATGTTGGCCCTAACGGTTACGCAACGGGTTTCCTGGTAGGGAATGGACTCGTAATGACCGCCTACCACGTAATATCCGGCAACCTGAGTAATACAAAGAAAATCATGTTGGGGTTTAGGCCGGATGACGAGTTGAGTGTGCGCGTCTATGTCGAGGGTTGCCGGGCCAAGGTGATTAAAGTAGACAAGGAATCTGACCTCGCGCTGTTGGAGATGTGTCACACCTCCAAGGAGGCAAAAGCGCCGACGTTTCAAACGTCTCCCACAAAGGACGACAAGCTTTTCCTGATCGCTCGACCGCACGGTGACAAGGTCGTCAGTCACGGAAGCTTCTATGGAAATTATATGTTGGGTAATCAGGAGTACTGGTCCGTCAAGATCGACAGTCGCGACGGGTTTTCCGGCAGTCCGGTTTACAACTCAAAAGCCGAGGTTGTTGGCGTGTTCAGCGGTTACGACTGGTCGCAGAAGCTGGCTCTAATCAGTCCAAGTTTTCGTGCTCAAAAGTTATTGGAGGATTACAACTCCACAAGACCTTAGTGACCTTTCAAATTGAATGAGCCGCGACTGGAGAATGTTAGTCCAGTCGCGGCTTTGCATTTGAATCGCACTATGACTCTAACGACACGATACTAGTAGACAGTTCTGTGCTGCATTGTCTCTTTTGCTTTTAGCGCAAATCTTGGTTCTGTAGTTGCGCCACCGGAAATCATTGATAAGACGTACTCGGCAACTGCCGGCCCATGTTTGAATCCGTGTCCAGAGCCACCTCCCACGAGCCAGACATTTTCAAAGTGCGGATGACGATCGATTAGGAAATCCCCATTGGAAGTGTTTTCGTACTGGCATACACGGCTTTCTACAACCGGAGCATTCGACAGATCAGGAACACGTTTGCTCAGATACGTTCTTGCGGCTTTGATTCCCGCCTCAGTTCCCACTCGTTCACCAGTGTCAGGATCGAACTCCGGACCATGTTCATCGATGGCGATCTTGAAACCACGTTGCTCCAGATCCGGTATCGCGTATGCCTGGTTATTAAAGTCTACCCAAATGGGTATTTCGTCTGGACCGAAACGATTGTCGCCTGCGGGTGTGCCAAAGAAGAATACTTCCTGACGTGTGACATAAATCTTCTGTCCGAGAGTGTCCGGAAAAAGTTTTGGCAACCATGGTCCACAGGCGAAGACAAACTTGTCGGCTCGGATTTGAGGCGGCTGAGCTGTTGAAATGAAATCGAGTCGATTCCCATTACCTATCGGCGCAACTCTTTCCCGCTTAATGGTTGTGCCATCAGCCTCAGTTTGTGCAGCCAGCGCTTGCACCGCACGTCGAGCCATTAGGGCGCCGCTGGCCGGCTCGAGAATTCCCCAGCTTACGCCCGCGAAACTGATTTGCGGATAGCGTCTTTGTAACTCGTCTGGTTCAAGACGTTCGACGTGAACGCCAAGACGGGTGAGTATTTCGAGTGTCGACTCGCAATATGAATCAGATTCTCCCGCCAGCCACAGAACCCCGGTTTGACGAAAGAGCTTTTGGGAAGCGGGCAGGGTTGGCGATTCTATTCGTGCGAAGAATTCACGCCACAAGCTCGACGACTGTAGTGCCGACCTCGTGTAGATTTCATCTGGTCCGTAACCCATGCGAATGATTCGCGACTCGCCGCCTGAACTAGCCCGACTGTTTCCCGGACCATACGCGTCAAGCAAAATGACTTCCGCGCCTGACTGCCGCAGAAGGTAGGCGGTCCACACACCAAAAACTCCGGAGCCAATGACAGCGACATCGTAAGTATTAGTTCGCATCGCCCAGATTGTAGCCTTGGAAGCAGGAATGCTAATGACATTATTTTGCGCGCCCTCAGTGAACTCGACGCTTCTTAGAAACCTCTGCGCCTTCTCTTGTCTTGTTATATTTACTGCCCTGGTATTCCAAAAAGAGGAGGATCGACAAATGCGTCCCTGGACTGTTGCAGTGATTCTGTTGGGTCTACTTTTGATGATTGCCTGCTCAAATCCCGCTGACAATAAGTCAAAGGCGGTTACAAGAGAAGCCACTCCCGCAACTCCACAATCATCTTCGCTGGGCGTGAAGTATTTGATAACGCCGCAAAACTCCAGGATCGAGTTTGTCGCTTCAAAAGTAACCGGAAGCCATAACGGATCATTCAAAGACTTTTCCGGCGGAATTGATTATGCGGGCCAACCTGAAAAAGGTCGTGTGACAGTGACCATCAACACGGCATCAGTACAAACGGATACTCCTGATCTGACGAAGCACCTGCAGACCCCGGACTTTTTGGATGTCGCGAAGTATCCGCAAGCAACATTTACATCAACTGAAATCAAGCCCGGTGGCGAGAAGGGCGCGACGCATACAGTAACCGGAAATTTTCAACTGCATGGAGTAACGAAGTCGATAGCCTTTCCAGCCACCATAACTCCAGACGCGGATGCGATTACTATAGAGAGTACCTTTGCGATCAACAGAAAGGACTTTGGGGTTAACTATGCGGGTGCTGCCAACAATTTGATTCGCGATGAGGTGGTAATGAGTCTCCACATCAAAGCAGAACGAGCAAAGTAAGGTTGGGCAAATGCGTTAACACTCGGAACCTTTATGAGCCGGGATTGTGTTAACCTTCATTCGAATGGAGCGTCTCCCGGTTCAAATCCTCATTGCCGTTATTGGGTTCTTATTCATCGTCGCAACGGACGCACATGCTCAATTGCCTTTCTACACCGACGACACGGACACAACTCCGAAAGGGAAGTTTCATCTTGAAGTCTACAATGAGCACGACCTTCTTCAGTCATCAGCTTATCCCGCGAAACGTCAGAACACACTCGTCTTTACACTCGACTACGGCATAACTAACAAGCTGGAATTTGGGATAAACTTTCCTTATCTGACTTTCAATAATTCCCGGATTGTTAAGCGGAGAAATCCTTCCGGAGTTGGTGATACCCAGTTTGGACTCAAGTACAACTTCTACGCTGAGCATGAAGGTTCGAGACTTCCGGCAATGGCAGTGGTCTTTTATTTTGAGGCTCCGACTGGGAATGCCAAAGAGCAGTTCGGGTCTGGATTAAACGATTATTGGCTCTATGGCATTCTCCAGAAGTCGTTCACGAAGAAAACCAAAGGTCGACTCAATGGTGGAATTCTCTTCAGTGGAAACGACAGCACCGGACTCATTGGTATTGAGTCAACACGCGGCCAAATCTATACGGGCAACGGTTCTCTCGTCCACGAGTTTTCGGGGAAGCTCCAGTTAGGCGCGGAACTATTTGGGGCGGTAACAGGGAATTTCAAACTGCAACGCGGTCAACTCACGACACAGATTGGTGGAGACTATCTACTCACAAAGAAGTTAACGCTGTCGTTTGCTTTGCTTGGCGGCCGTTTTACAGCGAGCCCACGCCTCGGCGCGCATCTCGGTTTCGCTTACGACTTCTAACTTGCCTCTAAAGCAGCGTCCCTCTCAACAAGACTACCGCGACGCTGAAGTAAATCACCAAGCCAGTTACGTCTACCAGGGTTGCGACGAATGGAG
>Ga0163163_10002409_pt1 | contig 15818 bp, 12 predicted proteins | sample S65metaG_FD_119766 | JGI IMG/M metagenome (GOLD analysis project Ga0163163, IMG submission 119766) | Switchgrass rhizosphere microbial communities from Kellogg Biological Station, Michigan, USA - S6-5 metaG | ecosystem: Host-associated > Plants > Roots > Rhizosphere > Soil | place: USA... | reverse complement strand
CCCGGGCCGCGGCGTCGCGGAAGGTGTCCGGGTCTCGGACGGTCTCCAGGAACATCGCCACCGCGCGGGTGTGCGGGTCGTCGACGAGGAAGTCCAGGACGTGGCCCGCGGTGATCATTGCCTCGTTGCCGAGGGTCACCATGTACGACAGGCCCACGCCGGCCAGGCCAGCGAAGTCGCACATCGCGGCCGAGCTGGCGCCGCTCTGCGACAGCAGCGCGACGGGGCCCGCCTCGGCGGGCAGCCCGGGGATGGACGTCACCGGTGTGCGGTCGACGATGTTCGCGAAACCGAGAATGTTCGGGCCGAGCAGCAGCATTCCGAGGGACTCGGCGTGGGCCACGAGCTCGGCCTGCGCCGCGCGTCCCGACTCGCCTGCCTCGCCATAGCCGGAGGACAGGACGACCGCGTTGTGGATGCCGGCGGCCGCGGCGTCCGAGAGGGCATCGAGGGTGCCCGCCTGCGGGACCATCATGAACGCGATGTCGACCGGTGTGCCGATCTCCTGGCAGGACGTGACCGTCGGGCGGCCGTGCGTCTCGGCGCCCCGGCGATTCACCAGGTGCAGGCTCCCGTCGAACCCGGACTGGGTGAGGTTCTGAAATACTCCCCGCGAGAACGGGGATTTATTGGATGCGCCGACGAGGGCGATGCTCCGTGGCCGAAAGAGAGCGCTGAGCCGGTCCGATGAGATCGTCGTCATCGGCGGAGTCCCTCGCCGTGCTCGCCGGAGAGGTCGGTGCGCGCATCACTGGCCCCGTGTATTCGTAATCGCAACCGCACGGTCGCATAAAAGCACTGGTTCGTCGCCCAGGCAAGGGAACCGTCGACGCCGGCGAGCGCCCGGACCGACGGTCGCCGGGGCATCAGCCAGCGTTGGTTCCCAACCGCATACGTTCGGCCAACGCTGTCAGCTCGGCCACCGCCACGCCCAGCTCGGCCGTCGGCGAGCCGTTGACGACGAGGCGTGTCACGCCGTCCGTGGTCGCCCGCCGCACGCTTGCCGGGTCGAGGTCGTCCATCGTTGCCGGGATCATCAGGTCGGTCGCCTCAGGCGGGCCTCCTGCCCGCGTGGCCGCTGTGGCGGACCCGGCCATCCAGCCTGGGCCCGCCACCACGGCCGCGACGATCGCCCCGTGGGGCCCGTCCGCTCATGCTCCGAGGCACGTCAGCCCTGGGCGAGCGCTTCCTTGGAGAGCGGGCCGGCCTGCGGGGCCCTGTCGTCGGGGGCGGGGCTGTCCGGCCCGGGCGGCGGGAGGGCCCGCATCCGGCGCTCGTCGAGCTTGCGGCCGACCCAGCGTCCACCCTGCTGCAGCCGGCCCGCGAAGCCCTCGGGGTTGCGGACGGCGGCGTCGATGAGCAGCAGGCCGGTGACCAGCTCGAAGTAGCCGCCGGGGTCGACCCAGTTGCTGAGCACCACGTAGAAGATGCCGCCGGGGAAGAAGACCGCGGCGAGCAGCGAGCCGGTGATCGAGGTGATGCCCGACAGGTAGACCAGCGCGAACAGGCTGAGGCCGAGGAACACGTCGAACGAGACCCCGCTGACGCTGCCCGACTGGTAGGCCATCAGCGACCCCGCGATACCGGCGACGAACGCGGCGAAGGCGAAGCTCACGAGCTTGATCATCGGCACGTTGATCCCGCCCGCGGCGGCGGCGCGGTCGTTCACGCGCACCGCCAGCATCTGGCTGCCCAGGCGGCTACGACGCAGCGAGGCGACCAGGAGCCCGACGAGGACCACGAAGACGGCGAGCATGACGGCGAACTCCACCCGCGGGTAGGAGCGCCCGCTGCCGATGCCGAGATCGAGGCCGAACAGCGAGGGGTTGGTCACCTTGGCGCCGGAGACGCCGCCGTTGAACTGGTTGTTGTTGAACCAGGCGGACTGCAGGGCGACGCCCGCGCCGAGAGTGATGATCGCCAGGTTGACGCCCCGGATCCGCAGCGCCGGCAGGCCGACGATGACGCCGACGACCACGGCGACGAGCGCGGAGAACAGCACCGACAGCGGGAACGGCACGTGCCAGTCGGTGGTGAACCGGCTGCACATGAACGCGCTCACGCCGCCCAGGCTGAGCTGGGCCAGGGAGATCTGCCCGACGTAGCCGACGACGACCACGTAGGACATGGCGATGAGGGCGGCACACATCGACGTCATCAGGCCGGCGCGGTACTCGTGCTCGAGCAGCAGGCTCGCGACGACCAGCACGACGAACCCGACGCCCGCGGTGGGCAGCACGGCCCGGGGCCGCGGGGAGTGCGGCAGCGTCGCGATGAAGCTCATCCCACGCTGCGGAATCGCCTTGCCGCGGAAGAACAGCACCAGGATGATCAACACGAACGGCACCGCGTCGCCGATTCCCGACTTCGGGAACCAGGAGAAGGTCTGGAACTTGGTGATCTCCGACTGGAGCGCCCCGATGAGCAGGCCGGTGATCACCGTCGGGCCCAGGGACGTCAGTCGGCCAACCAGGGCGGCCGCCAGGGCCGGGACGATGAACAGGGTGTAGCCGCCGGGGGTGAGCGGGACGATCGGCGCGATCAGGATGCCGGAGAGGCCCGTGACGACGGCACCGATCGTCCAGTTCAGCGACGCGACGCGGTGCGGCGAGATCCCGACCATCATCGCCCCGCGCTCGCTGTCGGCCGCGGCGCGGGTCATCAGCCCGAAGCGCGTGAACCGGAAGAACAGCCAGAGCAGGACGGCGATCCCCACGATCGTCACCACGAGGTAGAAGCGGTCCTTCGGCAGACGCAGGTCACCGTGGCTGAACACCCCGGCGGGCATGATCGGCGAGACGGGCAGCGACTCGGTGCCGAAGCGCAGGCCCACCAGGGCCTGCAGGACGATCATGACGCCCAGGGAGGCAACGATCTTGGCCAGCGGCAGGGCGTTGATCAGCCAGCGGAAGACGACCCAGTACATCAGCAGACCCAGCACGGCGGCCGTCGCCAGCGAGATCAGCATGGCGGGCCACAGCGAGAGCGGATCGCCCAGGCTGATGAAGTCCGGAAGCCAGGGGATCGGCTGGAAGTACTTTCCCTCGGAACGCAACGTCGCGAACGTGTAGGCGGTGTAGCTGGCGATCGCGCCGGTGGCGAAGTTGATGGCGCCGGAGCTGCGGTACGTGACCACCAGGCTGGTGCCCAGGGCGGCGTACACCGCCCCGGCACCGAGGCCGAGCAGAAGGAAGGAGAGGTAGATCATGCTGGCACGTCCTGGCTGTCGTCGATGAGCGCGGGGTCCACGGACTGGCCGAGATAGGCACGTTCCAACTGGTCCGGGTCCCTCCGCAGGACGTCACCGGGCGCGGAGACCCGGACGTCGCCGTGGACCAGGACGATCGCGTGGTCGGCGATCGCCAGGGCCTGCTGGACGTGCTGCTCGACGAGCACGATCGCGGTGTTCAGCTCGTCGCTGATCCGGCGCAGCACCGGCAGCACCTTGGCCACGATCGCGGGTGCCAGGCCCATGCTGAGCTCGTCGATCATGAGGATCTTCGGCCGGCCGACCAGCGCACGGGCGATGACCAGCATCTGCTGCTCACCGCCGGACAGCGAGCCCGCCTTGACGTCGAGGCGCTTGCGCAGCTCGGGGAAGTAGTCCAGCGCCAGGTCGAGGGTCCCGCCGCCGTGCCGGGCGACCTTGAGGTTCTCCCGGACCGACAGGCTCGTGAACAGCGCCCGGTCGTCGGGCACGTAGCCCAGGCCGTAGCGCGCGAGCTGGTGGGGCGAGTGCCTGTGGGCGGGGTGACCCAGGACCTCGACCGATCCGCTGATCGCGGGGAGGAAGCCGGAGACGGTCATCAGGGTCGTGGTCTTGCCGGCCCCGTTGGGCCCGAGCAGCGCCAGGATCTCGCCGGCGCGCAGCTCGAAGCTCAGGTCGCGCAGCACGGTGTGCCGGGCGTAGCCACCGTTGAGATGGGTGACCCGCAGGACGACGTCGCTCATACCCGCTCCGCCTCCGTCGCCTCCGCCGCCTGGGCGGCCTCCGTCGTCTGGGTGGCCTCTGCCATCTGAGTGGCCTCTGCCGTCTGGGTGGCCTCTGCCGCCGGGGCGGTCTCCGCCGGTTTCGCGGTCTGCGCCGGCTGGGCGGCCTTCGAGTCGGCCGGCTCCGCGTCGGCGACGGCGGGCCCGCCGAGGTAGGCGGCGACCACCTGTGGGTCCTTGCTGACCTTGTCGGCGGTGCCCTGCGCGATCAGCCGGCCGAAGTCGAGCACGTACAGGTAGTCGCACGTGCTGAGCACCAAGTCCATGTCGTGCTCGACCAGCAGGATCGAGATCCCGGAGCGGACGACGGAACGCAGCTGCTCGCCGAACCAGCGGCTCTCGGTGCTGTCCAGCCCCGCCGCCGGCTCGTCCAGGAGCAGGACGGACGGCTGCGAGGCCATGGCGCGGGCGATGCTGACGATCTTGCGATGTCCGTGCGAGAGGTTGTTGACGCGCTCGGAACGCAGGTGCCGCAGGTTGAGCAGGTCGAGCAGCTGCTCGACGAACTCCGGCGGGCGCCCCGGCCGCCCCGTGACGACGTCTCGCGCCATCTGCCACGGCGAGATGTTGCAGTTGGCGACCATGTTCTCGACCACGGTGAGGTCGTCGAACAGCTCGAGGGACTGGAAGGTCCGGGCGACGCCGAGGCGCTGGCGCAGGTGCGGGCGCAGTCCTGAGATGACCCGGTCGCCGAGACGCACCTCGCCGGCCGCGGGCACGAAGCCGGACAGCGCGTCGATGAAGGTGGTCTTCCCCGCGCCGTTCGGGCCGATCAGCCCCGTGATCGAGCCCTCGGCCACGTCGAGGCTGACGTCGTTGACCGCTACCACGGCCCCGTAACGCACGGTCAGGTTCCTGACGCGAAGCGCGGAGTCGGGGCGCGGGGCGGTGGGGACCACCGGGCTGTCGGCCCCTGAGGGGGAGCGATGGTCGGGGTCGACCGCGCTAGCGGGCGTTGTCATCGTCGTTTCTCCATCTGATGGCAGGTCCACTATTCGGTTGTCAGCCGTCCTCGGGGCGCCTGTGCCCCGAGGGCCTCATCGCGCGTTGGTCCAGGCGATGGGCAGGGTGGCCAGGCCGCGGAGGTTGTAGAGGTCCTCGTCGCTCTCGCCGCCCGGCAGCCTCAGGTCGTCGACGCACCGCAGGATGACGTCGAGGGCCTCCTCGCCCTCCGCGTGGGAGAACGCGACGTACCCGGTCGGACTGCGCCAGACGGGCGCGTTCTCGCGCAGGAGCGCGTAGGCCGGGAAGGGGCCGGTGATGAGCGTGGAGGAGGACAGTGCTGCCCAAATCGCCGCCTCGTTGGGGTCGGGCGATGCCTTGGCGTCAGCCGCAGGGCTGCTCTGCTGGTTCCCCACGAGACCTCCCATACGTCAATGATTTGCAATAACAACCAAGTGTTCGCCAGTAAACAGTGACTGGTGCCACTTGGCAAGGTTTTCCCGGGGCCCGCGGCCGACCGCCCGTTCCTGCTGCCGGTTTGCGGTCGGTGCCGCCGCCAGGCGCGTGGGTGTAGAGGGCAATGGCGTCGGTGTCGCACGCGGTGTGCCGCCCGCCGCGCCGTTGTCTGGGCGCGGGCCGCCGTGATGATCTGGGCCGGCCAGGGGACGCGCCGGGTGGGCGGTCCGTCCCTGCTCAGGCCGCCGGACGCGCCGAAATCTACCGCGGGGATCGCCGCTGCTCTCCGGCGGGGTCTCGCCCGGTACGTGCCGATGATCTCGGATGGTGTGGCTCTGGACGCGCCTGCGGTGAACTGCCAAGCCGGGGCAACTCGTGATCGATAACGCACGGTTGCAGTAGTGACCACGTGGGGGCGGGGAGCGGGCCCCCGGCGGCGACCGGACGTCTGCGGATGTCGAGAGGACGAGTCCGGCCGCGGTGAGTGTCCGGGTAAACGCGGAGAGGGCATTGGTGTGGCGGATCGGGAGCGTGCGGGACGCGCGCGGCTGGCCGGTCGAGTCGTGTGGGTGACGGGGCTGACGAAGGGGATCGGTCGCGGGATCCGGTTGGCTGAAAGCTGTCAAGGGTCCGGCCGGCGGCGCGGGAAGATCGAGATCGACTGCCGGACCCGGGTGCCTCCTCGGGTCCGCGGCGCGCGGTCCGCAGTCCGGGCCGACCGCCGTGGGCACGTCTAGTGAGCTTTGACACAGGCGCGAGCCTTGCTTAGGATGCGACCAGATGGACGCAACTGCAAACTAACCACTTGCCTGCGCCGACTGGTGATGGCCGGATCGGCGATCTCGGCGACCTTCTCGTTGGGGCGGCCACCCAGTCGCGCGCGGCTTCGAGGACCGCTGCCCGACAAACCCATATCGTCTCCGGTGCGTCCACCGTTTTCGTCAACGTGCTCGTGACGCATTCGCATGTCCTTGCCAGTCCTTTGTCGCCACCGGCTCCAGCGGATGATCTGTGCGCGAAACATCCAAGATCGAAATTGGTTGACGTCCTACCGCCGCTGATCGGCTCGTTCGCGGCGTCGCACCGTCGCGTACGGGTCGGTTGTCGAGCGCGTACATATGGTGCTCCGCAATCTTTGACACGGCCTGGTGCCGGCCCTAGTCTGCAACCAGTCAGACGGACAACCATTGTCCGTTTCGCGCGGGGGGCGGGTGCCGGAGCGCTGCTGTCGTCGTTACCCAGACCTGGGACGGAAAGATCGTCAGCGTGGCGTCGACTGATTCGGAACCGTCGGCCGTCTGATGTCGGGCGACGTCCCTCCTGCTTCGTGCCGGCGGCTTCGGGCAGCCTCACAACAAAAGACGGTCGAAAGGCGCTCATGACGCACACCTGGACCAGCGACGTCGGGACGGCGGGCCAGAAGTGCCCACATCTCGCGGCCAACACGAAGGACTTCACCGAGACTTTTCACGAAACGCTGCACACCGCTCGGGCGCAGTTACCGGTGGCGTGGGACGACACCACCGGGCGGTGGTTCGTCATGGGCGCGGACACGCTCTTCGAGGTGGCCCAGAACTGGGAGACGTTCTCTTCGGCGCACGGCGTCGCGGAGGCCTACGTCCCGAAGCTGCTGCCCATTGACTCCGACCCGCCGCTGCACACCCAGTGGCGCTCGATCCTCAACCGTCACTTCACCAAGGCGGCGGTGGACAGGCGCGCCGAGGAAATCCGGAAGATCGTGTCGGAGTTCATCGACGCCATGGCACCGGCCGGCCGTGCCGACCTGGTGCGGGAGCTCGCGGAGCCCCTTCCCGGCCGTATCTTCTTCCAGGCGATGCTCCGGCTGCTGGACGAGGACCTCGAGCGCTGCACCCAGCAGGTCGAGATGGCGATGGACTACGGGCATCCCAAGGTGCAGGCGGCCGGTTTCGCGGGTCTCTTCGAGGTCTGCGCCCAGCTGGTCGACCGGCGGTCGGCCGCCGCTCCGAACGACGACAGCATCGCCGACTCGGTGGTCCACGCACGCATCGACGGTCAGCCCGTGTCGAAGCAGGACGCGACGTCGATCCTCGCGATGCTCGTCCTCGGCGGGCTCGAGACGACCGTGAACACCCTGGGCGCCTCCCTGCTTCACCTGGCCCAGGACCCCGATCTCCAGGACCGTCTCCGGTCGGACCCCGACCTGATGCCGACCGCGGTGGAGGAGTTCCTCCGGCTCTACACCCCGGTGGTCTATCTCGGCCGGTACGTGCAGAAGGACACGGAGCTCGCCGGGCTGTCGATCGCCGCGGGCCAGCGGGTCTCGCTCTCGTTCGCGGCGGCCTGCCGGGACCCGGAGAAGTTCGAGGAGCCCGACCTCTTCCGTCTGGACCGCGAGCACTACCGGCACTACGCCTTCGGCGTCGGGATCCACCGGTGCCTCGGCTCGAACCTGGCGCGGCTCGTCCTTCGCCTGGCCCTGCAGACGGTCCTCGACCGCCTCGGGGACCTGCGTCTCGCGGAGTCGTTCACGCCCACCTACCGGGTGAGCAGCGTGCGTGGCCTGGAGCGCCTCGACGTGACGTTCTCGTCGCGGGCCACGGCCTAGGGAGCGCGGCGGCCCGCACTTCGGCATGTCCAGGAACTCGACGACGAGCACCGCGAACCCGCAAGGAGCGGCGTGACATGAGCACTGTCCAGACGGCTACGCACATCGGCGGCCCAGCCAAGCTGTTCGGCGCCGAACCGGTGTTGTATGTGGCCGGCGAGCTGGGCCCGGCGCAGGCCGGCGGCACCTATCCGGTCATCGACCCCTCGACCGGGCAGGTCGTCGGCCTGGCCGCCGACGGCCAGCCGGCCGACATGGAGCGGGCTATCCAGGCGGCCCGGGTCGCCTTCGACACCACCGCCTGGGCGCGGGACCCGGCGCTGCGGCGCCGGGTGCTGCTGGCGTTGGCGGACGGCCTCGAGAAGGTCAAGGAGGAGTTCCGTCCGACGTTCATGAAGGAGACCGGGATCCCGCGCGGGGTGCACTCCCGGTTCTACGACGTTGCGATCACCAATCTGGCCTACTGGGCGGACATGGCGACGTCGTACGAGTACGAGCGGGAGCTGTCCCCGGTCACGCTCGGGAACGTCGAGCACCGGCGGTACGTGTGGCACGAGCCCTACGGCGTCATCGGGGTCATCACGCCGTGGAACAGCCCGTTCCAGCTCAGCCTGATGAAGATCGCGCCCCTGCTCGCCGCCGGCAACGTCGTGGTCCTCAAGCCCGCGATCGACACCCCGTGGAGCGGCACGATCCTGGGCCAGGTCGCCGCGTCGATCCCGGAGATGCCGGCCGGCGTGCTCAACGTCGTGACGTCCGCGGCCAACGAGGTCGGTGACGTGCTGACCGGGCACCCGCGGGTCGACGGCGTCACGTTCACCGGATCGACAGCGGTCGGCCGGCACATCGGGGCGCGCGCGGGGGCCGCGTTGAAGAAGGTGACCCTCGAGCTGGGCGGCAAGTCGGCGAACGTGCTGCTCGACGACGTCGACGTCGCGGCGACGGCGCGGGCCGCCGCCTACGCGGTGTGCCTGCACGCTGGCCAGGGCTGCCTGCTGATCACCCGTCTGGTCGTGCCCCGGCACCGGCAGGCCGAGATCGTCGACGCCGTCGCCGCGGCGATGCGCTCGTTCCCCGACCTGGACGTGACCGACCCGAACAGCTTCATCGGCCCGCTGATCAACCAGCGCCAGCACGAGCGGGTCCTCGGCTACATCCAGAGCGGCATCGACGAGGGGGCCACCCTCGTCACCGGTGGCGGCGTACCCGCCGGCCGTACCCAGGGGTACTTCGTCGAGCCGACCCTGTTCAGCGACGTCACCGCGGACATGACGATCGCGAAGGAGGAGATCTTCGGCCCGGTCCTGGCCGTACAGCCCTACGACACCCTCGACGAGGCGGTCGCGATCGCCAACAGCACCGAGTACGGCCTGTCCTCCGCGGTCACCGGCGGCCCGGCCGAGGTCGCGCTCGACGTGGCGCACCGGCTCCAGGCCGGCTCCTGCGCGGTCAACGGCGGCGCCTGGTTCGGCGTCGACACTCCCTTCGGCGGTTACAAGCAGAGCGGCCTCGGCCGCGAGAACGGCATCTGGGGCTTCGAGGAGTACCTGCAGGTCAAGACCATCGCCCGACCGACGTCGTGAGCGCCCGGCCAGCTCTCGTCACGCCATGCTCTTCCCCGCTCGGAGACAGAAGGTAACCAGGCTATGAAGGCAGCTGTTGTACGCGCGACCGGCTCCCGTTTCGAGACCGCTGAGATCGACATCGCGCAGCCGCTGGGCAGGGAAGTGCTGGTGGACGTCCGGGCCTCCGGCCTCTGCCACACCGACTACACCTTCGTCCAGCACGATGCCGGCCTCCCGCTGCCGGCCGTGTTCGGGCACGAGGCGGCCGGCGTCGTGGCGGCCGTCGGGCCGGACGTGACCCAGCTAGCCGCTGGTGATCATGTTGTGGCCTGCCTCGTGCCGTACTGCGGTGTCTGCGTGAAGTGCCTGTCCGGCCGCGTCTACGAGTGCCTGCATCCCGAGGTCGTGCGGCGCGGGGAGAGCACGCCGCCGCGGCTGAGCGAGGGCGGCGGGACCGTCTACCAGGGCTTCGGCATCGGCGGCTTCGCCCAGCAGACGCTCATTCACGAGAACCAGCTGGTGAAGATCCCCGACGCCGTCCCCTTTCCCCAGGCGGCGCTGCTGGGGTGCGGTGTGGTCACCGGCGCGGGTGCGGTCCTCAACACCGCCGACGTCCAGGCGGGCGCGGCCGTGGTGGTCGTCGGCGCGGGCGGGGTGGGGCTGAACGTCGTCAGCGGCGCCGTCGTGGCCGGCGCGGCCACGATCATCGCGGTGGACATCGCCGACGACAAGCTGGACAAGGCGCGCTCCTTCGGTGCCACCCATGTGATCAACTCGCGGTCCACCGATCCGGTCGAGGCCGTCCTGAAGATCACCGGGCGCGGCGCCGACGCCGTGTTCGACGTCGTCGGCATCGAACAGGCCACCCGGCAGGCGCTCGCAATGGTCGGCCCTGGCGGGGGACTCTATCTCATCGGTGTGCTCGACCCGACGCTCCAGATTCCAGTCAACCTCTTGGACTTCATCAGGACCCAGCGGCGCGTACAGGGCGTGAACATGGGATCGACGAACCCCAAGCGCGACATCCCGTTGTACGCCCAGCTCTACCTGGAAGGGCGCTTCGAACTCGACTCGCTGGTGTCCAAGACGATCTCCCTCGACGAGATCAACGAAGGCTACGCGGCTCTCGAGGACTCCGCCGTCACCCGGGTCGTCATCAGTTCGCTCTAGTGATCCTGGGGACGGGGGCCGCCGGGCGTGCGAAGGAGGAGCATTTTCGCACGCCCTTTGGCCCTTTAGGCGGCGAACGCGAGGAGAGATGCTTTCGTGGAGGGAGCCGTCACGTAGTTTGTCGACGCTGACGGCTCCCGCGGTCAGTTGGCCTTGCCGAGCACCGCGATGATGTCGTCGATCTCGGTTTCGGTCGGCGCGGCGACCGAGACTCCCCGGCGGTCGGACCGGTCGAGCATGAAGCCGTCCAGAGTGGCGTCCACATATCGGCGCCATAGTTCGGGGCGCACGGGTCCGGTCGCCTGGCTCAGGGTGCCGGTAAACAGGTAGATCATCGCGAAGTCGGTCACCGAGAAGTCGTCGCGAATTCGTCCGCTGGCGCGTGCGCGATCGGCGATTCGCGCGGAGACCGGCGTCAGAATATCGTTCGCCAGTGGGCCGTACCGATTGGCATCGGTGAGCAGCGCCTGCCACAGGCCGCGGTCGGTGAACTGGAGCTGGCACATGCGCGTGATTGCCTCGCGCAGCGCGTCGATCGGGTCCTCGATCTTCTCGGCGGCCAGCAGAAGGTCACGCGCCGCCTCGAAGCGCCGCTCGATCAGTGCGCCGAGCAGGGCGTTCTTGTCCGCGAAGTGCCGATAGACGGTGCCGACGCCCACGCCGGCCGCGGCTGCCAGTTCGTGGAAGGTCAGGTCCAGGCCGCGCTCGGCCAGGAGTTTGTCAGCGGTCTTCAACAGCAGGGCACGGTTGCGGATCGCGTCGCTGCGCGCCCGCGGGCCGCCCTGCGTGACGGTCGCTTTTATCGGCATGTAGTCATCCTCGCTTCTCGGGTCCCTTTGCGACAAGCCGAAGGAATTCTGCCGCCCGCCGGCATTGCGCGCGGGAGTTCGCCGCCACAGCCCAGGCATCTCGCCGCCACTCCCCAGGCATATGGCCCCAGGCGGCTCGCCCACGCGGAGGCCACCGTCCGTTGGCTGTCCGCCCCCTCGGCACGGAGCCCGTGGCCGCGTGCCCTCGCCGGCGGGCGAACCGGTCACGTCAACCGGCGCCGAGCTGGTCGCCGGCGCGGTCCGCCGGCGCCGGGATCGCCGGCGGGCCGCATACTGAATCGCTGATTGCGATAGCAAACGTGGTCGGGCACGATGGGTTCGGATGGATGCCTCGCGAGGACGCGCGAGGACGGAAGGGATGCCATGAACGAGGTGGAGTCATGGGCCGTCGGCGCACCGGGGTCTCCGTCCGCACCCTTCGGTCGGGATCGCCGCGTCGTGGTGAAGCTCAACGGCCTGGTACCGCTGCTGTCCTCGAACCTCGCCGATCTCCCGGCCGCGGTGGCCCAGGTGGAGGAATGGGGCGCGCACGCGGTGGTGCTGGGCCAGCACCTGTTCTACGACTCGCGGGTCGACCACGGCACCGTGCACCTCGACCCCACCAGGGTCTCGCTCGACCCCCTGCTCACGCTGGCCGCGATCGCCGCCGCGACGTCCACGATCCGGCTCACGACCGGCGCCGTCGTCGCCCCGCTGTACAGCGCGCCCGGTCTCGGCAAGGCCGTGGCGACCCTCGACCAGCTGTCGCGCGGCCGGGTGGAGCTCGGCGTGGTCGCCGGGTGGCAGCGCTCGGAGTTCGACGCGCTCGCAGTTCCGTTCGACGAGCGCTTCGCGCGGCTGGAGGAGACCGTCGCGTTCTGCCGGGTGATGTGGGCCGGCTCGCCGTTCAGCTTCGACGGCCGGTGGACCCGCGTCCAGCGGGTGTACTCGAATCCGGTGCCCTGGCAGGGGGCGGGCCTGCCGATCCTCATCGGTGGCCGGCCGACCCGGATCACCGCCCGGCGGGTGGTGCGGCTCGGTGACGGCTGGATCGCCAGCGAGGGGGCGACGCTGTCCGACATCGCGGTGGGCGTGGCGCACCTGCGCGCGGCCTGCGCGGAGCTCGGCGCCGATCCGGCCCGGCTGCGCGTCCGGGCGAGCGCGCGCCGTTCCGGCTCGGGGGACGCCGCCGGCGACCTCGCCGAGCGGGCCGCGGAGCTCTTCGCGGCCGGGGCCACGGACGTCACCGTCGCGCTGGGTGACGTGGCGCGGGACCGGGCCGAGGCCGAGGACGTCGCCCGGGCGGTCCTCGAGCGCGCTCGTCCGGGCGCAGCGTGACCGTGGTCCATCGACATTCGCTATAGTAAAAAGACGTTCGCAGTGTTATATGTTGTGTATCACTGGGAGAGTGGCCGCCGGGGGCGGCCTGGGCGACGGACAAACACGAGCGAGGACCGACGTGGCATACGACCTGAAGATCACCGGCGGGACGATCATCGACGGCACGGGCGCGCCTCGGTTCGTCGGCGACATCGGCATCAAGGACGGCAAGATCGTCGCGGTGGGCTCGGCGCCGGAGGATGCCGAGCGGGAGATCGACGCGGCCGGGAAGGTCGTCTGCCCCGGGTTCATCGACATCCACACGCACTACGACGTGCAGATCCTCTGGGACCCCTTCCTCACGTTCTCGCCGAGCCACGGGGTCACCACGATCGTGCAGGGCAACTGCGGCTTCGGCATCGCGCCGACGCGCACGGAGCACCGCGAGTACATGCTGCGCATGCTTCAGGACGTCGAGGGCATGAGCTACAAGTCCACCTCGGCGGGCGTGGGTGAGGACTGGGGGTACGAGACGTTCCCCGAGTACCTGGACCTGCTGGAGCGCCGGGGCATCGCGATCAACGTCGCGCAGATGATCGGCCACACCGGCGTCCGCGTGTGGGTCATGGGCGAGGACGCCGCCGAGCGCCGGCCGACCGCCGAGGAGCTCGAGCAGATGCACGCCCTGGTCCGGGAGGCCCTGGCCGCCGGCGCGGTCGGCTTCTCGACCTCCAACAGCCCCGCCCACACCGGGCACGGCGGCAAGCCCATCCCCAGCCGGGTGACGAGCTTGGAGGAGCTCTCCTCGTTCGCGAAGGTCCTGGCCGAGGCCGGTCACGGCTCGTACCAGATGACCTGGGGGCCGGAGGTCTCGCTCGACAACATCGAGAAGATCATGGCGGAGACCCCGCAGGTGCCGGTCACGGACCCGGGCATCGCCTCGCGCGGCGGCCAGGAGGACGGCCGCATCGCGGCGGTGGAGCGTGCCTGGGAGCACGGCTTCCGCTGGTACCCGCAGGTGTCGGCGCTGCCGAACACCTTCGAGGTGGGCCTCGCGAGCCCGTTCATGTTCGCCCTGGACCAGCCCTCGGGCGTCATGAACTGCGAGCCGATGCACGACCTGTTCGACAGCCTGACCACGATGGAGTCGATCGACGAGCGTTACCAGGCCTACCTGCGCCCCGGCTTCCGCGAGGCCTTCATCGCCCACACGAACCGCGAGGACTGGCTGAACAACTACTGGCCGTGGCTGCTGGTCGGCTTCGCGCCCGGCCACGAGGAGTGGGAGGGCCGCAAGGTCCTCGAGGTCGCCGAGGAGCAGGGCGTCACCGCCGGTGAGCTCTTCTTCGACCTGTCGATCGAGACGAGGCTGAAGGCGACGCTGCTGGCGATGTCCGGCAACCGCGTGCCGGAGGGGCACCTGCGCATTCTCAAGCACCCGCACCTGCGCATCGGCCTGGCGGACTCCGGCGCCCACAACGGCGAGATCTCGGACTACCGCTACCCGACCTACATGCTCAGCCACTGGGTGCGCGAGCGGCAGGCGTTCACCCTCGAGGAGGCCATCAAGAAGATGACCACCGACGAGGCGGAGTGCTACGGGATCGTCGACCGCGGCAGCCTGGCGCCTGGCCTCGCCGCCGACGTCGTGGTCTTCGACCCCGACACCGTCCGTGACACCCGGATGTACCAGGTCCACGACCTGCCGATGGGCGCCCGCCGGCTGCGTAGCGACGCCGAGGGCATCGAGTACGTGATCGTCAACGGCGCCGTGCTGCGCGACAGCACGGGCTACGTGGTGGACCAGGACGGCCCGCTGCCGGGCAAGGTCCTGCGCGAGTTCGCCAAGCACAGCTGAGCCCGGACGAAGAGGAGCGGATCCGACATGATCAGCGAGGACACGAAACTCATCTCGGTCGACGACCACCTCGTCGAGCATCCCCGCGTCTGGCTCGACCGCCTGCCGGCGAAGTGGCACGAGATGGCACCCCAGGTCGTCGAGGTCGGCGAGACCGAGCAGTGGAAGTTCGAGGGCGTCGTCAACGGGATGACCGGCCTGTCGGCGGTCGTCGGCACCGACCTTCGTGAGCGCGGGCTCGACCCGATGCGGTTCGAGGACATGCGCCGTGCCTGCTGGGACCCGGTGGCGCGCCTCGCCGACATGGACACCGACGGCGTGCACATGCAGCTGTGCTTCCCGAACTACTCGGGCTTCGCCGGCGGCCGGTTCTACCGGGCGAAGGACAAGGAGCTGGCGCTGGCGTGCGTCCAGGCCTACAACGACTACGTCATCGACGAGTGGTGGGCGGCGGCGCCGGACCGCTACATCCCGATGATCATCCTGCCGCTGTGGAGCGTCGAGCTGTCCGCCCAGGAGATCGACCGGTGCGCCCCTAGGGGCGTCCGCACGATCGCGTTCCCGGACAACCCCGCGATCCTGGGGGAGTCGTCGTTCCAGAGCGGCGACTGGGACCCGGTGTTCGCCCGGGCCGCCGAGGCGCAGCTGCCACTGTGCATGCACTTCGGCGGGTCGGGCCTGGTGCCGCCGATCTCGAAGGACGCGCCGCTGGCGGTGCAGAGCACGGTGATGGGGGCGACGCTGTTCGCCTCGATGACCGAGCTGCTCCTGTCGCCGGTGTTCCACAACCACCCCGGGCTGAAGGTGGCCTACTCGGAGGGGCAGATCGGCTGGCTGCCGTACGCCCTGCAGCGCATCGACCAGGTGTGGAACGACTACCGGTACTTCAACATCACGCCGGCGATCAACGCCGACGTCCGGCCGTCCGACCTGTTCCGTGAGCACGTGTACGGCTGCTTCATCGACGACCAGGTCGGCGTCAACCTGCGCCACCTGATCGGCGTCGACAACATCCTGTGGGAGTCCGACTACCCGCACGCCGACTCGCTGTGGCCCAACAGCAAGACGACGGCGGAGAAGCAGCTGGCCGACGTCCCCGCCGACGAGTCGAAGAAGATCCT
>Ga0163163_10002407_pt1 | contig 15820 bp, 12 predicted proteins | sample S65metaG_FD_119766 | JGI IMG/M metagenome (GOLD analysis project Ga0163163, IMG submission 119766) | Switchgrass rhizosphere microbial communities from Kellogg Biological Station, Michigan, USA - S6-5 metaG | ecosystem: Host-associated > Plants > Roots > Rhizosphere > Soil | place: USA... | reverse complement strand
GTGGTCTTGTGGTGTACGCAGGTGAGGGCGTCGAGCAGATCGCGCTCGTCTTCCATGGCGTGCGAGACGCCGTTGGTTGCCAGCAGCGGCAATTGCAGCTTGCGGGCGGTTGCGACAGCGGCCTGGTTGCGATGCTCTTCATCGCGGTCGTAATGGCGCTGGAGTTCGACGAAGACATTGTGTCGGCCGAAAATGTCGACCATCTGCTCCACCCGTTCACCACTGAGACAAACCAAACCCGCAGCGTGTTCGGCGACCTCTTCAGCTGTCGCGACGGCGCTTTCCTGATCGCCATGTCCGGTGCGTAATTTTATTTTGGTCAGCAGGCGACACAGGTTCTGGTAACCCTGGCGCGACTCGGCCAGCAGCGCATAGCGGAAGCCTTCGGCCGCGACCACCTCGGCGCCGATGATCGCGCTTACGTTGGATTTCTGTGCTTGCTTGTGGAAGCGTACGGCGCCCGAGAGACTGTTGCGGTCGAGCAAGGCTATGGCGGGTGAGCCGAGTTCTGCCGAGCGTGCGATCAAAGCTTCGGGTAGCGACGCGCCTTCGAGAAAGCTGAAGGCGGAGCGGGCGTGGAGTTCGATGTAGGTGTTGCTAGTCATACATTCCTTCGAGAAACCAGCGCTGCGATGCTTGGTACACGCGATACAGGCCGCCGTTACTCAGCTCGACGTCCCACTCTTCGCGATCCCAGGGCGCGGTGGTCCACCAGTCACCGGAAACGCGCCAAGGCCCAGCGGCGGTCAGGATAGGCTGAGCGTTTATGGAAACCGGCCGCTCGGCTTTCATGCGCACTTGCGCGGCAATGGGCGGGCGGTAGTAGCGGAAGGCGAAGCGAATAGTGGTGGGGGGCTGGGCCGGGGCCGTTGGTACTTCGGCAGAAAACGGGCGCATCACGAAAGCATCGGGGCGATGCGTGTCGAGCAGTTCGGGTGACCCGACGTTGCCTTCGCCCAACAACGCAGTCAAGCGCGCCAGCGTCAATTGCAATTTTTCCGGCGCGGGCGCTTGCGGGATGAACAGGCCATGCTGCAACATTCGTGCCTCGGTGGGATTCAACTGCACCTCGACACTGAGGATGGCCGACTGCGGCGGATGCGCTTCGAGATCGAATTGCAATTGCTTTAGGATTACTTTCGAGTCGCGCACGGGAACGGGAAATTCGAGCGTGCGGGGAATCTGGTTCAACATGAGAGTCACGCGATTGAACGACAACCCCTGCATCAGCTCGTTTAAGAGCGACGAAATCACGAATAGCAGCGGTTCGAGCAGGCGTTGCGGATGCTCCAGTTCAATGCGGCGCTGGTAGCTTTCCGGAGGCGTCATCACACGCAACGACCGATGTGTTTCGCCACGCGCCAGGCGCATGATACGTTCGCCCGGCTCGCCAAAGCGCGCGATGAAACCTAACTCCGGCAGTGCCGCAAGCTCAGCCAGCGTACGGATGCCCCAGCGGTCGAGTGTTTCAATTAATTCAGGCTCTGCCGGCAACACGTGCACGGGGAGGGTGCCTAAGCGATCCGCTTCACGGTCAGGCGGAATTAGCGTGATGCCGCGGAAGTGGCGGGCCGCGAGCATGGCGGTGTCGGGATCGGCCGAGATCGCGAGGTTCGCCTGGATGCCAGCTTCAGCGCCACGGCGCGCGACGGTGGCGGCGATTTCCTGCGGCGTGCCGATCAAGCGTCCCAGGCCCACGATGGAGAAGATCACAATGCCGGGCGCGGTGTCTTCGACTAGCGGCGAAAACGAAGAGGCCAGCGCAAGCAAAGTCGCCTGCTCACAAGACGGCGCGTACACACAGGCAAACATGGCTCACCCCGCCATTCGCAAATCTTGGTTTGCCATTGCGACACGCGCCTTACGCGGCATGATTTCGAAATCGATGCCTTCGAAGACAGGACCGCGCCACAGCAGGCGCTCGCGCTTCACTTCGAGTTGCACGCGCGCGCAGGATTTCACCAGCGGCTGATCGCCGGTGACGATCAAACTAGTGGGCGTGTTTTCGACAGCGAGACGGAAGCGGTACCAATAAGACAGCGGGATGCTATTGAGATCGCGCAGAGGGACGTCGCACAGATCCAGCACCACTACGCCGAAGCCACCGGCATGCAGAATCAGGTCGGCCGCTTTGAAGGCGCGATCGATCTTATGATTGGCGCGATGGCTGGCGCGAACCCACAATAAGCGCCGCAGATCGACGCCTGCGCGCGAGGCGGAAAGCGGATCGAATGCATCGCGCGAATCCACCACAGCGCAGAACTCGCCGCGAGCGCTGGCGGAGGCTAGTAACTCCTGCAATACCAGTGTTTTGCCGGATGAAACACAGCCAAATATTTCGCTGATCGCGCCTTTGGGGAGGGCTTCCATATTCGCTTTTTGTTCGCCCTTTTATTGTGCGAGAAATAGGAGCCAAAGTCAATACACCGTTATATACTGAAGTACTGCGCCCCGCCTCACCACCCACGATGGATCTTTATCGGTACCAAGTCCGAGAAATTGACGAATACGCGATGTTCACGCTGGATCCAGATGGAAATCTACAATCCTGGAATGCAGGCGTCGAACGCCTGCTGGGATACTCTGAACAGGAGTGGATCGGCCAGCCCGCCAGCATCATTTTCACACCCGCGGAGAAATCCATGGAGGTGTGCCAAGCAGAGATGCGCAAGGCTCTGGAATCCGGTTCGGCCACGGACATTCGCTGGCACCGCCGCAAGGATGGAACAGAATTCTTCGCCAACGGATTCATGAACGTGATTCGAGATGATTCCGGCGCTGTGCTCGGCTACGTCAAAATCATGAGCGACGAAACCGCGCGCAAACAATTGCAGGATTCTTTGTCTGAATCCAACGCCGCTCTTGAACAATTTGCCTATGTGGCCAGCCATGATCTCCAGGAACCCTTGCGGACCATGTCCAGCTACGCCGAACTCCTCACCCGCAGATACACCGGCAAATTCGACTCAGAAGCTGACCGGTTCCTGGGTTTCATCGTCAACGCCTCTCAGCGCATGAGCAGTTTGATTCATGACTTGCTCGAGTACGCTCGCGCCACCACTGAAGAGGAGCGGCCCACATCTATCTCCCTTGATGAGGACCTCGAGGCGGCCCTGACTCACCTTACCCAGGCCATTGAAGAAAGCGGCGCCAGCATTACCCACGATCCTATGCCGACCATCGAAGTCGACCGCGGACAAATGGTGCGACTGTTTCAGAATTTGATTGGAAACGCTTTGAAATATCGGAAGCCCGATCAGGCTCCGCAAATCCACGTGACCGCCGAACAGGCAAATCGGGAATGGATCATTGCCATTCAAGACAAGGGCATAGGCTTCGATCCCCAATTTGCTTCGACGATTTTTGCCCCGTTTAAGCGACTGCACCAACCAGATGCCTTTCCCGGCACCGGCGTGGGCTTGGCCATTTGCCGGCGCATCGTCGAAGCTCACGGGGGCCGTATTTGGGCCGAATCGCAACCTGGCGAAGGCGCAATCTTTCGGTTCACGCTGCCCGTGGAAGGAAAGCCGGCGAAAAGCCACACTCAGAGTATGGTCAGTTCTGCCGAGTGGCGTAAATCCAGTTCGGCCGATTTCAACTAGTGAATATGGTGCTGGTTTAGACTAGGGTTAGGGTCGCGGCCGGCTTTTCCTAAACCGCGCTGGACGCATGTTCTTCGCCCTCCCGTTGGCTTACTCATTGATTGCTGTCTCCATTTACTTGTTGTCTCCATTCTTTAATTTGGGCGCGCCCAATACGGCTTTACGGTAGTCCGCTCCCGCCACACTGACTTTGCAACCTGCGGAGGAGCTCGAGACTCCCGCACATTGCGACCGGATCCCCGTGGGACAACCCGATTCTTACGTGCTGAGTGTAGGGGGTGTTTTACGAAGGCCGAGGAGAGCCAAAACGCGAAGTAACTGGGGAGAGGAAAGATAAAACAGGGGAACTGAGAGAGATTGGCAGGGCAGCCGCCCGAGCAACTGCCCTGCCTGGAGGAAAGTTAGTTACTGTGCGCCGCCACTACTGGCAACGGACTTACCCTGGCTTTCCGGAACCCACAGCCGGACTTCCACGCGACGGTTCATCTTGCGGCCTTCGCGCGTTTTGTCGTCGGCAACCGGCCGGGCATAACCCGCACCCAACATCGAGATGTTGCGCACTGGGATCTGATGCTCATTGGCCAGATAGCGCGCCACGGCCTGCACGCGGGCTTCGCTCAAGTTTTCATTGTAGGTGGGTGAACCACTCTTGTCCGTGAAGCCTTGCAACTCGATCACGAAACGCTCCATGCCCTTGGCCTGCTGCGCGATTTCATCCAGCTTCGCCTTGCCGTCGGCAGTCAGCTTGTCCTGGTTGAATTCGAACAGAACCGAATCTTCCTTGGCGACCTGGAACTTGTTCATCGCCTGCATCGACTGATCCATCTTGTTCAGACCCTGCTCGGCAAAAGTGCGCGCGCCATCGGCGGCCGTCTTCGCGCTGTCAGCGGACTGCTGAGCAGCGCCCGCCTTCTGATCCGCCACCTTGGCGGCCTCACCGGCCTGAGTTGCCTTGGCATCGGTGTCGCGCAGATGTTCCTTGGTCTGGGAAGCGTCCTTATCCAGGTCCGCAATCTCCGTCGTATGAGTTGAGAGCTGCTTATCCTGATCGGTGTTCTTGGCCTCGGTTGAGCCTACGCGCTGCTCCACCGGAGCGATGGTCTTTGCGACATATTTGTGGGTTGCGACGCATCCCGTTCCGAAAAGGCTCAAACCGAGCGCGCCCACCGTTAGAAGTGTAGTTTTCATTTGTAATCTCCTTTTTGTCCCTATCAAGCGAGTCCTCTTCCTACTGAAGGCGGCGTGACGGGCGCCCGCCCTTCCGCTAGGCCGCTTGTGCTTAGCGGAAGCCGGTAAAACCTTCTTGCCAAAACGGGGAGTTTTTTCGGACTTTCCCCGCAACTGATTGATTCCGTCAGGCCCACGGCTGTGTATAAGCACGTAACATACCAAGGGAGTCGTAAGGCGTTTACCCGAGGGCGGCCTCGGGGCAATAGCCCATCCCCACCGGCCCTAGAACCTGCCATACTTTGATGACAAGAGGATTAATATGTCACGGCGATTCACCTTGCTCATCACGATTGCGATCGCGATCTTGCTTCCGTGGACCGGTCTGTTCTCGCAGGAGACCGTGCCCAACACTCTGGCACAGCTTCAGGACACCCTAAAGCGGTTGCAGAACGAGGTAAAGGGGCTACAGGGTACCATCCAGCGGCTGATAAAAGATGCCAGGAACAATAAGGGTACGGCCACCCCCGCAGCGGCTCCGGAAACAGCCGCGGTTGCAGTCCATTCGAATTGGCGCAATGCGCTGGATGCCTACAAGCACGGAAAACAGCTGGAGCAACAGAGGCAATATGGCCCGGCGATCGAGGCGTACAGCCGCGCCATTCAGTTTGATCCCAAGAGCGACACGGCATTTCTGCATCGCGGCAATTGCTTGTTCCAACTCGGCGAGAATGCCGACGCGATTTCGGATTTCACACAATCTCTCGCGCTGCAGCCGAATAGCTCGCGCGCGTACTTAGCCCGCGCTCTCGCGCTCGCGGCGAGCGGGCAAAGTGAGAAGGCGCTGGCCGATTCCGGTGAGGCTGTCCGCCGCGATCCGCAATTTCTGGACGCATACCTGCTGCGTGGGCGCTTATATGAATTGCAAGGCAACCACGAACTGGCGTCGGCGGATTTCAACAAGGCGGTATTGGTGGCGCCCCAATCCGAGAAGGCCTATCTGGGGCGCGCGGATATTTTGGAATCGGCCGGCCAGCCGGAGCAGGCGCTGAATGATTGCCAAAACGCTGTGCGCATCAATCCCAACTCCGCGGCAGGATATTTGTGCCGTGCCGAGTCGTACCTGAAGATGAAGCTGGCCGAGCGCGCAATGGAGGACGTGAATCGCGCGGTGGTGACGGCGCAAACCTTCAATCAGCCGCTGCCCTTGGGAAGCTTGCTCGCGCAGGCGCTGCAGGAGTCTGTATCGGCGCCGGTGAGCGCAGCAGCCCCGGCTCAGCCATCAGCGGCTTCACCAGCAGTAGCGCCGGTCGCAGCGCAACCCGCAGTAACGCCGGTGGTGGCGCAGCCCGTAATAACGCCGGTTCCATCGCAGCCCGTGGTGGCGCAGGTTCCGTCGACGCCCTCGGTGACGCCGTTTGCGCGGCAACCCGTGGCGGCTCCGACGACCGCGGCATCGCCTCTTGCGCCGAGTGCAAGTCAGTTGCCTACAAGTCAGTTGCCTACAAATCAGCCGGCCGCAAATCAGCCACGCGCGACTGCTGGGCCCACACCAATCGCGGGCCGGGTGCAGCGCCCTGCTCCCTCTGCTGCACAGCAGGCCAGCGCCCAACAGTACGTCCAGCAAGGCAGGGAACTGGTTCAGAAGAATAAGTTCCTGGAAGCGATCAGCCCTCTTGAGCGCGCTATCGACACCGACCCGTGGTCGGCGCCTGCCTACAATCTACGGGGATATGCGCACCTCCGCCTCCGGCAGTTCGATCAGGCCGTCGCGGATTGCAGCGAGGCTATCCGGCTGCAGCCCAATTTCTTGAACGCCTATGAGAATCGCGCTTCGGCGCGGCGCCACAAAGGCGATAATGTGGGCGCCCAGCAGGACGCGCGCAAGGTTTCGGATTTGCTGGCGGGACCACAGAAGCCGGCCATCGTCAATGCATCGTTGAGCGCCAAGCGCTAACAAAAAGGGGACAGACGGCATTTCGCCGCTGTCCCGTTTAAGCCAAGTGAGGCGATGACTGCTTACGCGGTTCGCATGCTCTCCGATTTGTCGTTGCCGGAGATGGCTGCCTGCGCCGCTGCCAGCCGCGCGATCGGCACGCGGTAGGGCGAGCACGAAACGTAGTTCATGCCCACGCGGTAGCAGAATTCGACCGAACTGGGCTCGCCGCCATGCTCGCCGCAGATGCCGATCTCGAGATCCGGACGAGTCTTGCGCCCCAGTTTGATGGCCATCTCAATCAACTGGCCCACGCCCTCTTGATCGATCGCGGCAAACGGATCAGCCTTGAAGATCTTGAGATTCTCGTATTCTTTCGAGAACTTCGTGTAGTCGTCACGGGAGAGGCCCATGGTGGTCTGCGTGAGATCGTTGGTGCCGAAGCTGAAGAACTCGGCAAACTCGGCGACCTTGTCGGCGGTGATCGCGGCGCGCGGGATCTCGATCATGGTGCCGATCATGTAATGTTGCTTCTTGAGGCCGGCTTCCGCGAGGACTTCGTCAGCAATGCGTTTGACGATGGCCTTCTGGTGTTCCAGTTCCTTCGCGTCGCCCACCAGCGGAATCATCACCTCGGGGATGACTTTGACGCCCTTCTTGGCGACGATCACGACGGCTTCGAAGATGGCGCGGGCTTGCATTTCGGTGATCTCGGGATAGGTGATGCCGAGGCGGCAGCCGCGATGGCCTAGCATGGGGTTGAACTCGTGCAGTTCTTCGACGCGATGCAGCAGCGGGGGCAGCGCCTTCTTCAACTCGCCAACCGGGATGCGGTACTTCTCCGACATCTCCTTTTTGGCCTTGGAGTCGGCGTAAGGCAGGCGGGCCAGATCCACCATCAGGTCTTCACGCTTGGGCAGGAATTCATGCAGTGGCGGATCCAGCGTACGGATCACCACCGGGAATCCGTCCATAGCGGTAAACAGGCCGGCGAAGTCTTTGCGCTGCATGGGCAGCAGCTTTTTGAGTGCAGCGCGGCGGGACTTTTCGTCACGCGCTAGAATCATGGCTTGCACGTGCGGGATACGATCCTCGGCGAAGAACATGTGCTCGGTGCGGCACAGTCCAATGCCTTCGGCGCCGAACAAGCGCGCGGCTTTCGCATCGCGCGGGATATCGGCATTGGCGCGGACGCCGAAGTTGCCGCGGAAGGTGTCGGCCCACTTCATGAGCTTGCCGAAATAGGACGAGTTGGGATCGGGCTCATTGGTCTGCGCCTTGCCGAGGTAGACGTTGGCGCTGGTGCCGTCGATAGAAATCCAGTCACCTTCCTTTACGGTGAGGGGTTTGCCACCGACCGTGGTGGTAAAGGCTTTGTCGCGCTCGCTGATGGTGATGGAGCTGGCGCCGACGATACAGGGGCGTCCCATGCCGCGCGCGACGACTGCGGCGTGGCTTGACTTCCCACCGACGGCGGTCAGAATGCCTTTCGCGACGTCCATGCCGTGAATGTCGTCGGGCGTGGTCTCTTTGCGAACCAGAATAACCGGACCATTCTTCGCGAGCTCCACCGCGTCATCCGCGCTGAAGGCGCAGCGGCCCACGGCGGCGCCGGGCGATGCCGCGATCCCGTTGGCGACCAGGGTCAACTTCTTGAGTGAAGGCGCATCGAACACCGGGTGCAGAAGCTGATCGAGTTGATTAGGAGCCACGCGCAGCACGGCTTCCTTTTTATCGATCATGCCCTCCTCGGCCATCTCGACCGCGACACGTACCGCGGCGGGGCCGGTGCGCTTGCCGTTGCGGGTTTGCAACATGTAAAGGGTCCCGTCTTCGATGGTGAACTCAAAATCCTGCATGTCGCGATAATGCTTTTCGAGACTGTCGGTGATGGTCCGCAATTCCTTATAGGCGGCCGGCATGATCTTTTCGAGATCGTGAATCGGAAGCGGCGTGCGGATGCCGGCGACCACGTCTTCGCCTTGCGCATTGACCAGGAACTCGCCGTAGAAGACCTTTTCGCCGGTGGCAGGGTCGCGCGTGAAGCCGACGCCGGTGGCGGAAGTGTCGCCCAGATTGCCGAAGACCATAGCTTGCACGTTGGCAGCGGTGCCGATTTCGTCCGGAATCTTTTCCATCTTGCGATAGTAAGAGGCCTTGGGGTTCCACCATGACCGGAACACGGCGTCACGCGACATGGCGAGCTGCTGATGGGCGTCCTGCGGGAAGGGCTTTTTGGTTTCCTTCTGGACCAGCTTTTTATAGTCTTCGATGATGGCTTTCAGATCGGCGGCCGTCAGGTCGGTATCGAGCTTGACCTTGGCTTTGGCTTTGCGCGCGTCGAAGATGTGATCGAACTTCTCCATGTCGATATCGAGCGCGACTTCGCCGAACATCTGAATGAAGCGGCGGTAGGAATCGTAGGCGAAGCGCGGGTTGCCGGTGAGCGTCGCCAAACCTTCGGTGGTAGCGTCGTTCAAGCCGAGGTTCAGAATCGTGTTCATCATGCCCGGCATAGAGAAGCGCGCGCCGGAGCGGACGCTGACCAGCAGAGGATTCTTGGGATCGCCGAACTTCTTGCCAATCTGCGATTCGAGCTTCGAGAGGGCGTTCAGCACCTGCTGGTTGATCTCGGCGGGTACGCTGTTCTTGTTCTCGAAATAGATGTTGCACACTTCCGTGGAAATAGTGAAGCCGGGAGGCACGGGCACTCCCGCGCGGCACATTTCCGCCAGTCCGGCTCCCTTGCCGCCGAGGACGTCTTTCATCTTGCCGTCGCCGTCGGCTGTGCCGCCGCCAAAGCTATAAACGTAGGTCTTCATGATTTTATTTGTGGTCTCCTGAGGTGACGATTTCCGAGAAATCGGCGATCGTCGAAAATTCGGTTAATAGGTTGTGCAGTAAAGTGAGGCGATTGTTGCGGACGCGTTCGTCCTTGGCATTCACCAGCACTTTGTCAAAGAAAAGGTCGACGCGGGGACGCAGGGAAGCGATTTGCTCTAGCGCCTTGGCGTAGGTTTCGACTTTTGCAGCGTCACGGACGCGCACGAAATCGGCGTGGAGCGCGCGCTCGGGGCCATCTTCGAGCAGCGACTGGTCTAGTACGTCGTTGGGTTCAAAATCGGCTTGCTTGAGGATGTTCTGGATGCGCTTGAAACTGGCGGCGAGCGGCTCGAAGTCCTCGGTGGGGCGGACGGCGGCGAGGGCGGTCAGGCGGGATTCGACGTCGGCTAAAGTGCCGCAACTGGAAGCGAGTACAGCGTTCACTTCGTCGTACTTGAAGCCCTGAATCTCGCGGAAGAAATATTTGATCCGATCGAGCAAGAATTCTCGCAGGTCGCCGGTGGCCAGGTCGTCGAGTTTGTAGTCGAGCTTCGCTTCCACCAAAATCTTGACGACACCTTGCGCGGCGCGGCGGAGAGCGAATGGGTCCTTGGAACCGGTCGGCACCAGACCGACGGCGAAGCAGCCACGTAACGTATCCAGCTTGTCGGCCAGCGCTACCAGTTGGCCTTCGTGAGTGGATGGGATTTCGCCTTCCATGCTGAGCGGCTTGTAGTGATCGTAAATAGCTTTGGCGACGGACTCGGGCTCGCCCTGATGGCGCGCGTAGAGGCCTCCTACCTGACCTTGCAGATCCGTGAACTCCTTCACCATTTCGGTGGTGAGGTCGGCCTTGCACAGGTAAGCCGCACGCTGGGCGTGGGCGCTGCCGCCCAACTCGTCCACCAGTTTCACAATCCGCTCGGTCTTTTCGAGATACGAACCGAGCTTGGCTTGAAAAGTGACATGGCTCAGGTCTGCGACGCGATCGGCGAGTTTCTTGTGCTGATCGACGTCCCAGAAGAAGCGAGCATCATTGAAGCGCGCTTTGAGGACGCGCTCATTGCCGCGCTTGACCAGGCCCTCGGGATCGCCGCTGGTGTTCATCACCGCAATAAAGTGGGGCGCGAGTTTTCCGGGCGTGGATTCGACGGAGAAATACTTTTGGTGGTGACGCATCACCGTGGTCAGGACTTCGGCGGGCAGTTCCAGAAAGGCCGGGTCGAAGTCGCCGCGGATCGCGGTGGGATATTCGGTGATGAAGGTCAGGGTTTCGACCAGATCAGTGTCGGGCTTGGCGCCGAGCTGCTTGATTTCCGCATCGATCTTGTCGCGGCGTTGGTCGGCGGAGAGAATGACGAAGTTTTTGCGGAGTTCGGCTTCGTAAGTGTCAAACGTGACCGGAATGGAGGGCGATCCCAGAATTCGATGGCCTCGCGTGATGTTGCCGCTCTTGACGCCGGCCAACTCGAACGGAATGACTTGGTCGTCGAGCAGCGCCACAATCCAGCGGATCGGGCGGATGAAACGCGGGCCGGTTTTGCCGCCCGTCCAGTACATGGTTTTCGGCCACTGGATCCCGAAGATGATGCCGGGAAGCGATTCTGCAAGGATGTCCCGGACGGCACGACCGGGGACATCCTTGCGCAGTTCGTAGTAATCGCCGACCTTTGTCAAGGCCCCGAGACCGACCCCCTGCTTCTTCGCGAATCCGGCGGCGGCTCTGTCCCCCGCAGAAACGGGAGGGCCTTTCACGATCATAACGTCGTCCGGAGTGCGTTCCGCGAATCCTGTATAGCGCACCACCAAGCGTCGGGGCGTGGCATCCACTTCCGATGACCCCATGAAAAAGGGCACCGCAGCCATTTGTTCAAGCGCGCCCGGAATCATCCAGTGAGGAATTTCTTCAGTGCCGATCTCTAGGAGGAAGTTCACGCAACCCCCTGCTGCTGATCCGCCCACAACTTCGCCGTCCCCACCGCGAGATCACGCACGCGCTTGATGACGCCGACGCGCTCGGTCACCGAAATCGCGCCGCGGGCGTCGAGCAGATTGAACAAGTGCGAGCATTTCAACACCTGGTCGTAAGTCGCCAGTACCGGGAAACGCTGCTTATCGGGATAGTCCTCGTACTTGGCCAGGAGTTCCTTGCACTCGGCTTCGTATTCGCCGAGGAGGCGCCACAGGCGGTCTACATTCGCCATCTCGAAGTTGTAAACAGAAAACTGCAACTCGTCGGCGAGGCGCACGTCGGCGTATTTCACGCCGCGGGTCCACTCGATGTCGTAAACGCTTTCGACACCTTGCAGGAACGCGACCAGCCGCTCCAGTCCATAGGTGATTTCCGCAGGCACCAGATCCAGATCGATACCGCCGCATTGCTGGAAGTAGGTGAACTGGGTGATCTCCTGGCCGTCGAGCATCACTTGCCATCCTATGCCCCAGGCCCCGAGCGTGGGCGATTCCCAGTTGTCCTCTTCGAATTTAATGTCGTGCTTCGAAAGGTCCAGCCCGATGGCTTCGAGGCTGCCTAAATATTGATCCAGGATGTCGTCGGGCGAAGGCTTCAGAATCACTTGCAACTGCATGTGCTTGTACAGGCGGTTGGGATTCTCACCGTAGCGGCCGTCGGCGGGGCGGCGGCTGGGCTGCACATACGCGACGCGATAGGGCTTGGGTCCCAGCACGCGCAGGAACGTTTCCGGACACATGGTTCCGGCGCCCACTTCGACGTCGTAAGGCTCCTGAATGATGGCGCCGCGCTCATCCCAGTAGCGCTTCAACTTGAAAATGGTTTGTTGAAAGGAATCCATGGGGAAGGGGCTACAGAGCCTCCAGCAAGGGAACAGTCAGGAAGCGGCGCTCGGCGTGTTGTTCCATGGTGCGGATCAGGACGCGTCGCAGATCGCTGGCGGTGCTCTTCGACCAGTGGCGCGGAGCGAGCGCAGTGATGGGCTGCTCGAACATTTCATGAACGATCTCGACGGTTTCGTCGCTAACGCGCGCTTCGGGCCACAGGCCGAGCAGGCGCACTGTCCAGACGGTGAAGTAAGTGATGGCGGTCCATGGATTGCCGCCCGCGCGCAGATACGCCAGCATCGCCACCATCAGGCGGAAGAACTTTTCATTCGGTTCATGCGCAGGCAACAATTGTTCGGCGACCTCAGTGAAATAATCCAGCACCACACTCAACGCATACTCGGACTGCAAACCGAACTGCGACTCGATCAGCTCGCAGCCGGACAGATTGACCAGCTCGGCATTCTCCTTCTGGAAGTAAGCCATGCGGACCTGCGACAGCCGCTCCAGCCCCGAGCCGAAGGGACTCTTCGGCCGGCGCGCCCGCCGGGCCACTCCACGCAATTTCCCCAGATCACGGGTCAGAAAACTGACGATCAGGTCCGCTTCCCGGAAAGGGTATGTGCGCAGGACGAAGGTATCGCTTACCCGCGCAGGCATAGACTAAACGCAATATCTCAGGTTAGCATGCGGGGGGCGGGAAGAGGCGGACGGATGAGGATTATTGCGCCCAGAACCAGCGGACGGTGTGGAAAAAGATCGGAGCGGCGAAGCATAGCGAATCGATTCGATCCATCACCCCGCCGTGACCGATGATTACGCTGCCGTAGTCCTTGACGCCGCGGTCGCGCTTGATGGCCGACATGACCAGCCCCCCCGCAAATCCCATCAACACGATCAACAAGCTGAGCAGGGCCGCCTGCCACGGAGAGAATGGAGTGGCCCAGTACAGCGATGTCCCCATGGCGGCTGCCGTCAGGCCGCCGCCGACTAGTCCCTCTACTGTCTTGTTGGGACTCACGTGCGGCGCAACCTTGTGTTTGCCCAATACCTTGCCCCAGACATATTGAAAAACATCGCTCAACTGCGCCACTACAAGTAGGAAAAGCAACAAGGCTGGTTCACGCCCGTTGTAGCCGCGAATGTGGAGAATCAAAAGCGCTGGTGCGTAGCTCACGCAGTAGACGCACACCATCAGCCCCCACTGAATCTTGGCGGTTCGCTCGAGGAACCGGGTCGTATCGCCAGCCGCGGCGATGCGTAACGGAAGAAACAGGAACGCGTAAACGGGGATCAGGATGGCAAACATGCCATACCAGTCGCGCCAGATTAAAAGGTATTGGATGGGGGTGACTACGAAGAAAATCCAGAACAGTGCCCTGTGGTCACCGCGATGTGTGGGCGTCAGCGTGATGAATTCGCGCAGAGCCAAGAGTGAGATTATCGCGAACAAAACGATGGTAACCGCAAACCCACCGAGAAGAGCGCCAGACATAATTCCAGCCATGATCCACCAGGCGGCGATGCGAGCGTTCATATTTGCCACCACGATCCTTCCGCCTTCGCCCTTCACCGTTAAGCGCAGGATGAAACCAATAATGGTGAACAAGGCAAGCAGTCCGAAGATGATCGCCAAGAGACGAAGCAGGGGGGAGTTCATCGAGCGTCCTCCAGACTGCGCACAGCCTTTCTTGCGCGTTCCAGGAACAGGGGTTTGCGTTCGCCGTCTTCGAGACGCAGCGGCGGCCCGAAGCTCACGCGGCTGAGGAGTGGCACCATCACAAATTCTCCCTTGGGAAGGATGCGGTTGAGGTTCGCCAGGTAGGTGGGCACAACTTCGACGCCTGGCGTCATGCGGCACAAATAATATAAACCGCTTTTGAAGGCGGCAACTTCGGTGCCAGTTCCGCGCGTTCCCTCAGGGAAAAGAATGAGGGAGGAGCCTTGCCGCAATGCATCGGCAAGCGGCCGTAGCACAGTATCAGCACCCACCATCGTGCCGGGGTTACGGTCGACCAAAACGGCGCGAAACACTTTCGAGGCCAGCCAGCGCCGAAGCGCGTTTCCTTCCCAGTAGTCCTTGGCCGCAACTGGCCGAGTGGCTTCCCGGACAGTGTTTGGCAAGACGGCCCACAGGACCAGAAAGTCCAGATGGCTCGAGTGATTCGCAATATAAACCCGTTGCCCAGCGCGTGGTTGGCAATCGAACCAGTGCCCTTGTGCTCCGGTTATCAATCTCACGAGGAAAGCAACAAAATTCTTCATCTGGCCACTAGCTGCCGCAGGATTCGCGAACTGCGGCGCAGCACGGCGCCCAGAGCTCCCAGGGTGATCAGCACCAGCGCTGCCATCAGAATGTAGCGGGGCATGTGCCAGTAGGATTCAGCAATTGCGCCGAGAGAAGCGACAGTGGCTGTAGCCATTCGTTGCTGCTTAGCCATGGGACCGGCGTAATCCTGCTTGAGTCCGAGTGCGCCGCCCAGCAAGCGGACATACGCCGTGAACACCGCCATCGCGCCCGCTGCCCAGCCGAGTTCGCCGCCCCAGGGCGCAAGCGTGGCGTATCCCAACGGAACGAGGATTAGGAGGTCGGCAAAGCGATCGGGCAGATCGTTATAGACATCGCCGGTTTTAGATTTGAGGCCACCCTCTACTGCGACCATGCCGTCAAATAAGTTGCACAGAAGGCGAAGCTGAATTCCGGCAGCGGTACCAAGAAGCCACCACGGGTACGCTTCCGAGACCAAAGCGCAGACCCCGGCCATGGCCGAGAACACAAGGCTCAAGACCGAAATCGTGTTGGGCGCAACGCGCAGCCGCACTAGCCAAGTAGCGACAGAACGCGCCCAATCCGTGTTCCGCGCGGCGATGGGGCGTCGCGCCGATTCGACCATACCAGGATTATGGCGTAAATAGCTGCAAGCCTGCGGCCTCGCTAACCGACGGAACCCATCAACCACCAGGGCTTTCAGGGTTGCCCGCCCAGGCGTTTTCGTCCTGCATCCGCCGGCTTGGATCCCAGGAAAATCAGCGTGACGTCGACCGTCTTACGATCCTCATTCACCTTGGTCTGCGCGCTGGTGTCGCCCAGGTTGTCGAAGAGTCCCTGGTCGCGGACGTCTTTCAGAAACGCGTCGGGATATTCCGCGTCGAAGGGCTTGCCCTCTTTGACGCCCCACATCTTGCGGATGGCCGGCTCGCTAATCACGTCCAAGCCGCGGATCTCCAGCGCCCCGTACTTGAACTCCGGGCCGGCGTCGACGTTCACTGCCAGATCCACCGTGTGTTCCTTGTCGTCAATAGTGCGGTCCGCACGCGCGGCTGCGCGCAGATAGCCGGTGGTTTTGTAGCGCTTGACGATGCGGTTGAGCCCGGTCTTGATCTCGTCGAAATTGATGGTCTCGTCCTTGCGCCACTTGACCAGGTCTTCGAGCTCCTTGGCCTGGCGCGCCGCCGCTCCGGTGAAACGCACAGCTCCGAGTTTGTAGGGCGG
>Ga0163163_10002406_pt1 | contig 15837 bp, 14 predicted proteins | sample S65metaG_FD_119766 | JGI IMG/M metagenome (GOLD analysis project Ga0163163, IMG submission 119766) | Switchgrass rhizosphere microbial communities from Kellogg Biological Station, Michigan, USA - S6-5 metaG | ecosystem: Host-associated > Plants > Roots > Rhizosphere > Soil | place: USA... | reverse complement strand
GAAGGCGGACAGCTCACCGAAGCAGTTCGTCGCCGGCCCTACGCGGTGATTCTTTTTGACGAGATCGAAAAAGCGCACGCGGATGTTTTCAACGTGCTGCTCCAGATTCTCGACGACGGGCGGCTTACGGATTCAAAAGGCCGCACGGTTGATTTCAAAAACACCGTGCTGATCATGACTTCGAACCTCGGTTCACGCGAGATCCAAGCGGCCGAAGGCGATGAGAAACAGGTGCGTGAAGCGGTACTTCAGGAGATGCGCCTGCATTTCAAACCGGAGTTTCTGAATCGTATCGACGACATCGTTATCTTCCACCAACTCTCGCACGAGCAGATTGGCAAGATTATCGACGTGCAACTGGAACGCCTGATCGCGATGCTGCACGAACGCAACATCACGCTGGTGCTCGAGCCTTCGGCGCGGGAACTGTTGATGCGTGAAGGCTACGATCCGAGTTATGGCGCGCGACCATTGAAGCGCGCGATACAGTCGCTGATTCAAAATCCGCTGGCGGTGAAACTCCTGCAAGGCGAGATCATACCGGGGCAAACGGTGAGAGTTGCGGCGAGCGGCGATACGATGGAGTTTAAGACTGACGCGGCGTTTGCGACCGCATAAACTGGAGAATTGAAGAATGTCACAACAATGGAATCCGTTGCAGGATTTGATGGTCCTACAGGACCGCATGAACCGGCTGTTTGAGGACGCAACGCAGCGACGCAGCCAGCCAGACGATGAGTTTGAGCGTGCCGATTGGACGCCGGCGTCGGACATTGAGGAGCGTGAGTCAGGTTACGTTATCGCGTTGGACCTTCCCGGCATCGATCGCAACGCGTTGGAAATCGATGTTGATGAGAATCGATTGGTCGTAAAAGGAACGCGCCACATCGAGGCTTCGAAGCAGCATCGCTCGGAAAGACCGCGCGGCAAATTCCTGCGCACTTTCAGCGTTCCGGGTTCAGTCGATCAAGGCAAGATTGCGGCTGAATACAAAGACGGTGTTTTGCAGATCCGATTACCGAAGCGCACCGAACAGAAATCGAAGAAGATCGACATCAAAATCAGTTAGGGCACGGATGAACAGGATTGGGGACGGATTTATGAGTAGAGAAGAGAACGAACTGAGGGTGACGGATCGGCGTCGAGTCTACCTCGATGATCAAGGCGGCGAGCGCGTAAACACGGAAGCGGAACAGCCGAATCTGAAACCGACTTACGTCGAAGAGCTTGAAGCGCGCACTAAAGCTGCGGAGAAACAAGTGCAGGAAGTGCAGTCGCGTTTCGATCAGTTGCGTCAGCAGTTGCAACGTGAAACGGACGAGACCAGGCAGCGACTGAATCGTTCTGCCGAGGAACGCGCATTGAACGAGCGAGCGCGGTTCATCGCGACCTTGCTTCCGGTCATGGACGACTTGAACCGGGCCATCGATGCGGCAGTGTCAGAAAACTCACCGCGCGAAGCGATTCTCGAAGGCATTCGCGGCATCGCCACCAGCTTCCAATCGGCGCTGACGAATGCAGGGGTCGAGGAGATTCAGTCGGTCGGAGCAGAGTTCAATCCGGAGCTACATGAAGCCGTCGACACTGGAGAATCAGACGGAGAGATGGACGGAAAGGTAATTGAGGAATATAGTCGCGGTTTCCGCATGGGAGATCGGCTGCTGCGTCCTGCACGCGTGAAAGTCGGGCGCGCAGGAAGTCAGGCCACAGGTTACACGGATGTGAAAACGGAATCTGCGTAATCTGCGGATAAACAACTAAGGAGACACGAGAGTGCCGGCAAAAGAATTGAAGTTTAGAGAAGAAGCGCGCAATGCGATGCTTCAAGGTGTGGACGTGCTTGCGAACGCAGTCCGCGTGACGCTTGGACCAAAGGGACGCAACGTGGTCCTCGGAAAGAAATTCGGTTCGCCAGTGATCACAAAGGACGGCGTCACTGTCGCCAAAGAGATCGAACTTAAAAACAAGTACGAAAACATGGGCGCGCAGATGGTCCGCGAAGTCGCCGTGAAAACGAACGACAAGGCCGGCGACGGCACCACCACTGCGACCGTGCTCGCGCAGGCGATTTTCCGCGAAGGGGTGAAGAACGTTGCGGCCGGCGCAAATCCGATGTCATTACAGCGCGGTATTCAGTTGGCAACTGAGCAAGTGGTCGCCGAACTCGAGCGCATGTCGAAGAAGATCAAGAACCAGGAAGAACTCACAAACGTCGCGACCGTTTCCGCCAACAACGATCGCGAGATCGGACAGTTGATTTCCGCAGCGATGGACAAAGTTGGCAAAGACGGCGTCGTCACGATTGAGGAATCAAAGACGCTGCAAACCGAACTCGACATCGTCGAGGGAATGCAATTCGATCGTGGTTACTTGTCACCGTACTTCGTCACTAATCCGGATCGCATGGAAGCGATTCTAGAGGAACCGTATATCCTGATCTACGAGAAGAAGATCTCGGCGATGCGCGACTTGTTGCCGGTGCTCGAACAGACCGCAGGCGCCGGACGCGCGTTGCTCATCATCGCCGAAGATACCGAAGGCGATGCGCTGGCAACTCTCATCGTGAATCGCCTGCGTGGAACGATCAAAGTGTGCGCAGTAAAAGCCCCGGCATTCGGCGATCGGCGCAAAGCGATTCTGGAAGATATCGCGATTCTGACGGGCGGGAAAGTCATCACTGAAGATCTCGGTATCAAACTCGAGAACGTCACCCTTGAAGATCTCGGAACCGCCAAGCGTGTAATCGTCGACAAGGAAAACACAACCATCGTCGAAGGCGGTGGCGACAGCAGAGCGATCCAGGGACGCGTGGCCACTATTCGCAAACAGATTGAAGAGACCACGTCTGATTACGATCGTGAAAAACTACAGGAACGACTCGCAAAACTCGCGGGCGGCGTCGCCGTTGTTAGAGTGGGCGCGCCGACCGAAACTGCGATGAAAGAAGTCAAGATGCGAGTCGAAGACGCATTGAATGCGACCAAGGCCGCCGCGCAGGAAGGCATCGTGGTTGGCGGAGGCGTGGCACTGCTGCGAGCAGCGCGTGTGCTCGACAATCACAATTCCGACGATCCTGATGTGCAAACCGGCATCAAGATTGTTCGTCGTGCATTGCAGGAACCAATCAGGCGTATCGCTGAGAATGCGGGCACCGAAGGCGCCGTGGTCGTGAGTGAAGTAGAACAGTTGAAAGGGAATAAAGGATTCAATGCGGTCACGGGTGAGTATGAAGATCTCGTCGCCGCGGGAATAATCGATCCGACCAAAGTAGTACGCACCGCGTTACAAAATGCGGCGTCTATTTCCGGCTTGTTGCTGACGACTGACGCTGCCATAACTGAGCTCCCTGAACCAAAGAAATCAGGCCCACCAAGTCCGGGAGGCGACGACTACGATTATTAGTCAGAAACAGACATAAAGTTGCGCAAATTGCCTCATCAATCATTTAGATTTGTGTGCTCTTTGCGGCCACAAATTTGCAGGCATAGGCTCGCCGGAATTGTTATTGCATTGAAACGCAACGGCGCTTATGCTGACAACATCCAAGTGCAGCAACTTGGATTGAGGCGAGTTGTTTGAAAGTAGAGTGTTACCTCGCAGTAAATTGCTGATCAAATAGGCTGCGATGGTCGTAAAAGAAATATGAGTGACTTAGGTTCATACAAAGACAAATTTGGCGACACCGGACAGCGCATTCTGGAGCACGCGCTGAGCGAGTCGCGCCGTCGTGACCAGAACTTCGTCTCGGTGGAACACATTCTCCAGGCTTTGACTGTGGAAGAGCCGGACATGTTCAACTCCGCGATGCGCGAGCTTTCGCTCGATCCTGTTGTGGTCAAAATGGCGATCGAAAAACGGCTCAGCAATAGCCGGCAGCAGCACGTTGGAAAAGGATTTCGCATCGCGCCTGATACAACTGACCTGTTCAAGCGTGCCATGGAACGGGCCAGAACACAGGGGCGCAAAGTAATCGAGGCAACGGACATCTTCGAAGCCTTGAGCAGCCATGATGGTCTATTCGTCGACGTGTTACGAAACATGGGCGCGAGCCCTGAAGCAATCCAGGAAAACGTGCGGGCACAGGTACAAAAACGGGAACAGGAAGAAGAGCAGAACAGAAAGAAGTTTGAGCTTCCGCCTTATCTGAAACACTTCGGAGTTTCACTCAACCGCCTGGCAAGGGCCGACAAGATTCCGCCCACCATCGGACGAGAAAAAGAAATCCAACAGATTATCGAGATCCTCTGCCATCGCGAGCGAGCCAACTCGCCGATGTTGGTTGGTGAACCTGGTGTCGGCAAAACTGCCGTCATCGAGGGACTCGCGCGTTTGATCGAGTTGGAACCGGAAAAGGTTCCGATGCGGCTTCGTTCGTCGCACATCGTGCAACTTCAGATGGGCGGCATCGTCGCGGGCACGATGCTGCGCGGCATGTTTGAAGAACGAATCAAAGGGATCATCGACGAAGTTAAAGAACGCGACAATCTGATTCTCTTCATCGACGAGGCGCACACGATCATCGGCGCGGGCGCCGCGCTCGGCACATCTTCAGATGCAGCCAACATGTTCAAGTCAGCGTTGGCACGCGGCGAGATGCGCATCATCGGCGCGACTACGTTGTCGGAGTACAAAGAGTACATTGCCGACGACGAAGCACTCGCACGTCGCTTCCGCATGGTGAAAGTAGTCGAGCCGTCGATTACCGAAACCAGAGAGATCCTGCTTGGGCTTCGTCCGCGACTCGAGAAAAACTACTCGGTCAAGATTTCCGACGACGCTATCAACACGGCGCTCGAGATGGCGCCGAAGTACATCCGCAATCTGCACCTGCCTGACAAAGCCATCGGCTGGCTCGACACGGCGGCAGTGAAGGTTGAAATCAACGAGCCGCAGAAGATGGTGGTCCGGCCCGAGCACGTGATCGACGTGATCTCGCAGGAGTCGCGGATTCCGAAAGACATGATCTTCCGCGACACGAGCGATCGCTTTGCGATGACCGAGGCGATGCTGAGTCGCCGGGTTATCGGTCAGAAGGAAGCAATCAAAGCAGTGGCGCAGCGTCTTCGCTTGAACAAAGGACCGCTGAAAGAGTCGCACTACAAACCTGATGGTGTGTTGTTGTTTCTTGGTCCAACCGGCGTGGGTAAGACTGAATTGGCGAAAGCTGTGGCTGAGTTCATGTTCGGTGACGAAGAGAAGATGGTTCGCATCGACATGTCAGAGTACAGCGACGGCACGGTCAGTATCGAAAAGCTGATCGGTATGCCACGCGGGATCGTCGGGTCGGAACGCGGCGGTATCCTGACCGAGCAACTGCGTGAGAATCCGTACACGGTTTTGTTGCTCGACGAAGTCGAGAAAGCCTCGCCGTACCTGATGAATCTTTTCCTTCAGGCTTTTGACGAAGGCTGGCTGACGGATGGACGCGGTAAGAAGGTTTATCTATCCGACGCGATCATCATCATGACTTCGAACCTCGGTTCGGAGAACTTTAAGAAGTATGAGAAGCCCCTGGGCTTTGGCACGAAGACGGCTTCGGACTTCCGCGCGGTCAAGAATGAAGTGATGAAGGCTTCGGAACAACGGTTCTCGCCGGAGTTTCGAAACCGCATCGACGAGATTGTCGTGTTCTCGCCGCTGACCATGGATGAGGTACGCCAGATTGCGAGACTGTACCTTGAAAGACTTCGACGGCACATGGAGCGACAAGGCAAGGCTGTTGAAATCACTGAAGCGGCTGTGAATCTGCTGACGGAGAATGGTTACAATACGGCTTACGGCGCGCGCTTCCTGAAGCGGCACATCGACGAGAAAGTGAAACTTCCGATTACGGGTTTGTGGAAGACCGCGTCGAGTTTCCGAGTCGATGTGGAAAATGGTGAAGTCGTGGTGAAACCCACCGAGGGCTACAACCCACAGTTCAATTAAGACACGTCATCCACCCACAGATTACACAGATTATTTTTGCAATCTGCGTAATCTGTGGATAGTCTGTATCTCAATGATTCTCGCACTAATACTTTCTCTTTTTTTCATCCAGACTCCTGCGCAAACACCGCCGTCGGCATCCGTTGACGAAAAGTCGCAGCAAATCATCGACAAAGCCGTCGCTTCTCTTGGTGGTCCAAAGTATCTGAACGTGCAAACCGTTATCGGCAAGGGCTTCTACACGACGTTCAAGGACGGCATCTCGCAATTGCCCGCGCGCTTTCTCGACTACATTGCCTATCCCGATAGTGAACGCACTGAGTTTGTCGGCGCCGGCATCAAGACGATTCAAACCAACACGGGCGACACCGGTTGGACATTCGATGGCGCGGTAAAGAAGATCGCGGACCAAAGTCCGGAACAAGTCGACGAATTCAAACGAGCGATGCGCACCGGTCTCGAATATCTGCTGCGTGGCTACTGGAAAAGAGACAGCAGCAAGATCACATATGCGGGACGCCGTGAAGCTGGTGTCGGCAAGCGCAATGAGGCGATTCGACTGACTGACCCGGATGGTTTCTGGATCGAATACGAGTTTGGCGCACGCGACGGTTTGCCGGCGAAGATTATCTACAAGCGCATGCGGAAGGATCCCGATTCGGGCAATAGCGTCGAGACTAACGAGGAAGATCAGCTATTGAGATATATCGAGGTCGATGGAGTGAACGCGCCCTGGGTAATCGATCACTATGTCAACGGACACCAGACCTCTCGCATCAACTACGAGTCAGTGCAATACAACCAGAGCTTCCCGCAGACCCTTTTCAAGAAGCCCGACAACATCAAGGCAATCAAATAAAATCCGCCTTTATCCGTGTCTCAAATAGCCAGGCCGCCATCAACCTGGATCACCTGCCCGGTTATATAACGAGCATCATCTGAAAGCAGAAAAGCCGCGATACGTGCGACTTCGTCCGGTTCGGCGAAGCGGCCCAGCGGGATCTGTTCACGAATCTTTGCCTGGTAACTTTCATCGAGCTTCCCGGCCATGTCAGTCGCGACCATACCTAACGCCAGCGCATTTACCGTGACTTTGCGGCTCGCAACTTCTTTCGCCAGCGCTTTCGTCAACCCAACCATGCCCGCTTTCGAAGCGGAATAATTCGACTGGCCCGGCATACCTACTTCGCCGCTAATCGACGAGATGTTAAGGATTGAACCGCCCGTGTCCTGGCGCAACATCGTTCGCAACGCCGCCTTCGCGAAGTTCCAGGCACCTTTCAAATTGGTGTTGAGCACTTCGTCCCAATCGTCTTCTTTCATGCGCAGGATGAGATTGTCGCGCGTGATGCCGGCGTTATTGATGAGGAAATCGATCCGGCCGAACGCTTCCTTGACTTGTTGGACCATCTGCGCCGCGGCTTCGGTGTTGGCTACGTCACATTGCACTGCAAGAGTGCGCACGCCCAAAGCTTCGATGTCAGACTTCAAACTCTCCGCCGCTTCGGCGCTCTTCGCGTAATTGAAAGCGACGTCAGCGCCGCGGCTTGCGAGTTCGAGCGCAATCGCTCGTCCAATTCCACGTGTTCCACCGGTGACAATCGCCACTCGGCCTGCAAACTGTTTCTGATCCGGCATGGATTTCTAATAACACAAAAACGTTTAAGCCACAAAAAGGCACAGAAGCCTTTTTGTGGCTAGAACATGAACTAGTGGCACCAGTCGCCTGTCTGTTGCAGGCAGCGGAAGTTGTTACCGAGCGCGGGAAACACTGGGGTGCCGTCGGCCCGTTTCACGTCCCGCAGGAAAGCATCAGGACGGATAAAACCGTCGCGTGGATCTTCGGGGATCGGACAGAGGACCCAACGAAAGACACCGTCGTCAACAGGACGCGTGCGCAACTCGATGAGACCTTTTGACGCGAGTCCATCGATTTGCGACGGGCTGGTCAGGATGGCGGTGCCGTCGAGGTCGCGACCGTTCGTAGCAGCGATTGGGTCAAGCTCCTTGCGTCCTTCAGCAGTGAAAGCTTTCGGAGTGTAGACCACCCAAACTGCCAGCCACATGCCGAGCGGATCGTTTGAGAAGTAACCATCGCGCGTATCGAACAAGTTGTCCTGTCGTTTGTTGGGAAGGAACGGATCGAGGATCGAGCCATTTGAAGCCTTCGGGAAAATGAAGACGCGAAAATGCTCTGCCGTGTCGAAGGCAGCCTGACCTCGTGAAGTTAATTGACCGGCGGCGTTGTGCTCGAAACTCGTCGAGTTCAGCACGCCGAAGATGTTGGCGTAAGTTAGACCACTCGAGCCGGTCGTGCCGGGGGTCGTCTCGATGGTGCGGACGTTTCTGCGATTCGGATCGGTGTTTGAGTTGTCGATGACGAAGTCGCCGGTGCGAGACGGAGTGCCGACACGCAGAACGATGTTTTCGGGAACGATACCGTACGCGCGATACGTGGCATCAGCGAAATCAAAAGGAGACGTACCGAGGTCGCTTCCGCCCGCGGATACGTTGGTGTTGAAACTAAAACCGGCAACTGCTGCAACGGTCAGGGCGAAGGCAGCGAGCCAGACTTTCCACTGTGAGTTCTTCCTATTGAGTCTCATGATCGGTTGGTTCTCCTTAGAGTGTTGTCGTCGGAATGCGACGCCGAGCATGAGGGAAGAGTCGTTGCTGGTCTGTCAGCGTGGCGACATCAATGTCAGCCTGCTGACAAAAGCATGGAAAAAATTTGGAGACCCGCCGCGAGCAGCAGACCCGCGTACGTTTGCAGATCTTTCAAACGCTTGACGCGAATCCAGCCCCGGCCGAGTTCGATTATCGCGCGGCGTTCCAGGTCATTTAGGACAGTGGTGGTGGTTTGACGCGCCGCGCCGATGAGACTGGCGACGTCGTGATGCGTTAGTGGAACGAGATAGTCGCTGGCAGTTGTGTCCGGTTCAACTCCGCTCGTCGAAAGTTCGTGCAGCAGTTCGCAAACACGCGCGGAGACAGCCTTCGACGTGATATCCGAAAGTTTCTTCTCCATGCGCCGGCGTCGATCGCCGACCAGCCGGATGTAGCTCAGGGAAAGTTTCGGCTGTGAGGCAAGCAGATGCGTAAACTCGCGCGTGGAAAACACCCAAAGCATGACGTCGTCGAGAGCTTGCGCCATGTTACTGCGCGGTGCGTCGTCAACGAGCGCGAACTCACCGAAGATTTCGCCCGGCTGGATGATATCGATAGCGATTTCTTTACCGGTCTCGGATAGCACGGACAACTTCACGCGTCCTTGTCTCAAAATGTATACAAAGCCGGCGTTGTCTCCGGGCATGTAAATGAACTCGGCGCGTGCCTTGCGCAGGCTGCGGGCGCGGATAGCGATGTGGCTCATCTCGTCTTGATTGAGACCCGCAAAAATCTGCACGCGCTGAGTGCGTGGAGGGCGGTGACTGTTCCCGGCGCTAAATTGCCGTTGAGCGTCACGAGATGAATCGCCGGCGCCAAACGTCGCGAAAGAGGATCCTGCGACCGTCATAATTTCAACTCCTAATCCTGTTTAAGCACACTTATCGCTGCGAGGACATTGACGTTACCTGGGTGGAGCTGAGACAGCAAACATCCACAGATTACACAGATTCCATAAAACAATCTGTGTAATCTGTGGATATAAAACCCCAATTTAGATCACCTCTACTCAAACTTCGCTGGAAACTGGTTGATGATGCCGGCGCTGAGCATGTCGGCCATGTGCAAGATTTGCATGTGAACTTTGTCAAACGCGGCGATGTCCGCAACCCAGTCACCGTGCAGACGCGCAACAGCCTCGGAGGTCGTTAAGTCGAGGTGCTCGTGCATCATTTTCTTCATCTCTGCCGCTGGCCAGGCTTTCGGATTTGCGCCGCTCAGGAAGGTCGCGATCTCGTCGGCATTTGCGCCCCAACGTTTACTGGCGTCCCCCAACTTTGCTGTGTCGTTGGCCTTCGCAGCGGTTACGACTTCAGCCGCAATAATGATGTGATCTTTCAAGAGCGCCGCCAGTTTGTCACCGGCAGCGTCTCCGTAAAACGGTTTGACTGCGTTGCCGATATCCACCTGGTTCTGCAGCAAGCGCTCGGTCGCTGCAGCTTTGTCCGGCGAGTCTGCAACCGCGCTGACGATGAACTGGCGCGTCCACACAATGTGGTCTTCCCACAACTTGCGCATCGCCTCCTGGAAAGCTAACTGCTTCATCGTGGCTTTCTCGTGATTCGTCGTCACACTGCTCGCCATCGCTGGAACGCTCAGGACAGCAAACAGTGCGACTAATAAAAATGACTTGATTTGATATTTCATAAATCCTCCAAACAAAAAGTTATCTGTTCGTACCCAACGCAGGCACAACTTCTCTTGACTCCTCTGCGTTAACATCCCACGTGCTCATCGATTCGGGCGCGTGCAGCCGCTCGAAAAGATTTACCTTTCCCCATTTGAGTTCTTCACGCGCGGGCATGCGATCGAGTCGCATCAATTCTTCGGCGGCCGCCATCTCTCGATCGCGGTTCATGCCAGCCACTGCCCGCACACGTCCGTTCTTTACATAAAAGGCGAGAAAGTCGTGTGAAGAAACGTCGCCGTGGTAAATGATCTCGTCCCACGAAGCCGCGCGACCGACATAGAGCAGGCCGGCATCAAACTGTCGCGTCCAAAAGAAAGGAACACCTGCGAACGGCTCATTGCGTCCGAGCATATTGCGGGCGGCGACGCGACCCTGCTGTTGTGCGGTGCGCCAGTGCTCGATCCGCATGCGCTCGCCAGTTCTAACGTCGGGAAAACTGGCAATGTCACCCGCCGCGTAGACTCCATCTGCCGCACGCAACCGTGAGTTAACGACTATGCCTCCCGCATGGTCCAACTCGACGCCTTCGACGAACTGCGTGACGGGCCGCACGCCAACCCCCATGACCACCATATCCGTTTCGATCGCTTCACCGTTGTCCAGCGTGACCGCTTCGACGTTGTGCACGCCTTCGAAGCGAAAGACGATCGACCCCAGTTTGAAACGCACTCCGTTCTTCTCATGCACGCGCCGAAAAACCGCGCCCACTTCGGCGCCCAGCGTTGCTTCGAAAGGTTCGCGCGAAGGCGCGACAACCGTTACTTCAAGCCCGCGCTCGCGCAAGCTGTACGCTGCTTCCATCGCGATAAAACTCGCGCCCACTACAACTGCCCGGCGCGAACGTTTGGCCGTCTCAATAATCGAGTCGGCGTCGTTAAAACTGCGCAGCAGACAGATGTTCTTCAAATCGGAACCGGGAATGTTGAGACGGACCGGCGCGCCGCCCGTAGCGACAAGCAGCGCGTCGTAGTCCATCGTTTCGCCCCCCTCAAATGTGATCGTTTTTGTGCGCGGATCGACGCGCGTGACTTCCCGATTGAAGAGGAGCTTGATGTCGTTGTCGCTGAAAAACTCTTCAGGACGCAGTGGCATCCACTCGGGCTCAGCATGACCGTGCAAGTAGTCTTTGCTCAGATTTGGTCGATCGTAAGGCGCGCGCTCTTCGCGTGTGATCATGACGATTTGACCGCGGAACCCTTCTTCACGCAGTGTCTGCGCGGCGCTGTAACCAGCAGCGCCGGCGCCAATGATGACAAACTGGCGCGAATCGACGTTCGGATCGCACTTGGCCATCGTGGGTGTGCGTCGATCCTCTGGCGCTTCAGGAACGCTGACAAAGATCTTCTCGTCCTCGACTCGCACTGCGTACGAAACGAGCGCGTCGAGCGCCGGCGGTTCTTCTAAGTCACCGTTGACGACGTTAAAAACTGCGTGATGCCAGGGACACATGACCCTCGTGCCGCAGAGAGCGCCTTCAGCAAGTGGTCCACCATAGTGCGGACACGTCGCGCTCACTGCATGAAACACGCCGTCGACGCGTGCCAGTAAAATCCGCGTCTCGCCGATAGAAACTTCTTTCATCTCGCCATCGCGTAAGTCGGAGATGTTCGCTACCTGAACTTCTTTGGAACCCATCCTGTTTGTCAGGCCACGCTGACGAGGTGGCCCATCTTCTCCTTCTTGGTCTTTAAGTAACCGGCGAAGAAATCGTGAGGCTCGATGTCGAGCTGCACTCGCTCAACGACGCTGAGGCCTGCCTGCCGGAGCGCCCGAATCTTCGCCGGGTTGTCGGACATCACTCGCACGGCGCCCAGTCCCAGCTCGAGCAGGATTTCGGCACATTGATCGTAACGCCGCATGTCTGCCGCGAAGCCGAGTCGCTCATTGGCTTCGATCGTGTCGGCGCCTTCGTCCTGCAGTGCATACGCGCGAATCTTGTTGATGATGCCGATGCCACGCCCTTCCTGCTGCTGGTAAACAATTGCGCCCTGACCTTCTTCCTCAATGAGCTTCATGGCCGCGTTAAGTTGACGACCGCAGTCGCACTTAAGCGAACCGAACACGTCGCCGGTCATGCACTGTGAGTGAACGCGCACCAAGGTGGGCCGATCGCGCCGCAACTCTCCTTTGACCAGCGCGACGAACTCTTCCGTTGAGACAAGCGAGCGGAAACCGATAATGCGAAACTCACCCGTCTCCGTAGGCAAACGCGCTTCGGCCACCTTCTCGACTGTCTTCGTAGCAACGTGACGGTCGGCGGTAGAGTTGATCAACCTGAGTGCCATTTTTATTTTCTCCCGATCGCGGGCCGCGCTCCGGGATGAGCATTTTGCGGAGCGTGGCCCGAAAGTTCTGTCTGCCAGATGCGTCCCGTGTCAGCTAGCTGACAGAAAGTTGAAAACAGTTGCGCTTACAGCGACTTCAGATACTCGACCAGGTCAGCCTTCTGCTGCTCGGTCAAGTTCGTTCCGAAGAAGCTGTTGTAGTGATCGACCACGTCACGCAACGTCGTGAAACGACCGTCGTGATAAAAACCGCCGCGTTGGTGTGTCCACAGTCCTTTGAGTGGCGAGGTGCGGTAACGTTCGTCGGGTGAGCGTTTGGCCTGGAAATCGTCGATGCCGATCTCTTCCGGCGTGTGCATGTTCCATCCCGGCTCGGTGTAGATCGGCGGCACGTGACAGGTCGAACACTTGGCCGTGCCTTTGAATAGCGCCGCGCCGCGCGCTGCTGCCGCCGGATCAAAACTTCCCGCAGGCGCTGCCGGTGCCGGAATCGCGAGCTGATAAAAGTGCAGTGCCGGAAGTTTCGCCGTAATCAAATCCGGATTGCTGCGCACGTTGCCGAAGCCATTCGCCGCGGCGATCGGGAACTTGGTCGCGTCGTTCAAACGCGGGTCATAGAACGTTCCCTGCCCGTGCATCTCGAGATTCGCTACAAAGGCATTCCAGTGCGTTACCGATCCCCAGCCAGTCCACGTGTGCAGGTTCACACCGGCGAGACCGAAGGCGGGCGGGATAAGCGTCGCGGCCGATTTGCCATCAGGCCGGAAAGCTTTGCCGTCGAGAAAGAGTTCGGCGTCGAATTTGCCCGGACCCCAACTCTGCAACACTGCGCGTACCGTCGCTTCATCAACACCGAGCAGATCCGCAACGGGTTTGAGATTCGGACTCAACGCGGTGATCGCGCCCACATTCAAATCGCGATTGGCCCAACCATCGAGTCGACGGCCAATGCCGGGCGCGAACGAGTTGTCTACCGTCGAATGACAAAGCGCGCAGGTGATGCCGACAGACTGAAGGCTGCCATCATCTTTGAAAGTACCCTTCACGCCGACGACGGCATGGAGCTTAAAGAGCGCGAGCGTCGTGGCGGGGTCGTCAAGATTCACGCGACCATGCTTCAACTGCGAAACGAGCGATTGCGGCAGTGCGTCTGAGTCAACTTTCAGTCCGACTGCCAAAGCTGTTTTCGGGCTGACACCTGGTCCAACGCCCCCGAATTGCGCGCCTTCGATCGCGCGATGGAGTTGCAGCGCATCGCTCCAGAATGCTTCGTCGCCAAAAGTGTCAAAACGAAATGTTTGCTTGCCTTCGTCGAGCATTCGCTGCGCGTTTGCGTCGGTCTGCTGTTCAGACTCTGTGCCCGATTTCCCTGAGTTGCTGTGACCAACCACGATCACGGCGGCGGTTAAGAGCACTAACACGACCTTAATCAAGCTGCGTTCGTTCATGATCCTGTTCCTCCTCCTCGTAAAGAGCGAATTTAGCGGTCGTATTCCTGGCTGAGCCGGGCCAGTGCGAACGCGCCGAGCGAGAGGCCGAAGTCTCTCAATGCAACGTCAAAGTAGCCTGGAATCATGAGCAGATTAGCGACAATCAGCAGCAGCCACGCTGACACAACGTACGCGAAGAGACGCGGCTTGAATGCGACGCCGAGGCCCGCTACGATCTCGATGACGCCGACCGCGAGCATTAACTGGTGCCCGTGACCGCCCGTAAGATTGTTGACGAATGCAGGTAGGTACTGATCCCAGTTCACCAGCAGATGAAAAAACTTATCGAGGCCGGCGACGATCGGGGCGACGGTGAATCCGAGGCGTAGAATCTGATAGGCCTGATAGGCCGGCGACGCTGTACTTATGTTGTCCCTGTTGAGGGAAGTAACTTCCGCTGAACTACGTATTGCCTGTGCCATTGCTTCGTTCTCCTGAATTAAGAAATACTTTCCAAAAGCCTGCGAGGGAGTATGCGACTATCAAAATACTACTCTCGCATAATAAGTCAAGCAGTTATTTGACTTTTTGTGTTTTCTTTGGAAAAAGGCTAGAATCGGCAGTCGGACGGGCTGCGAATGGAGACGATCAAGTTGGATAGGCGCTTTTTCGAAAGTACGCGCGGGCAGATCGTCACTATCCTGCGCGGTTCGGCCTGCACCGTCGACGAGTTGGCCACCAGGCTCGAACTCACTGACAACGCGGTGCGCGCACATCTCGCGACGCTCGAGCGCGACGGACTGGTGCGGCAAAGCGGGCTCAGGCGCGGCCCTCGCAAGCCACACTTCACTTACGTGCTGACGTCCGAAGCTGACGCTCTCTTTCCCAAAGCTTATGACGCGCTTTTGAATCAGCTCATCACCGTGTTGAAGACGCGTTTGCAGCCGGCGGAGATCGAAGACGTCCTGCGCGAAGTCGGGCGCGCGATGGCCGCCAATGCGCCGGCGGGAGACAGTCTCGAAGCCCGTGTGCAAACTGCGTTGAAGGTGTTGGAGGCGATTGGCGGGTCGGCGGAAGTCGAACAGGATGATGACAAGATCGTGATTAAGGGGAATGGTTGTCCACTCGCTGCGGCGGTGAATGTGCACCCGGAGGTTTGTCGACTGGCCGAGACTCTGGTCGCGGAAATTGTTAAAGTGCCGGTCACGGAATTTTGCGATCGCGAAGGGCAGCCTAAGTGTCGGTTTGAAATACAGCCAGAAAAAGGCACATAAGACACAAACAGAATGTTGGACCTTAATTACGTTCGGGAAAATTTTGATCGAGTGCTTGAGGCGCTCGAGGCGCGGCGCGCTGACGTCGCCGCGCTGAACGATTTTAAGTTAGCTGATGAAGAACGGCGGCGAGTGATTGCCGAGTCCGATCAACTTAATGCGCAGCGCAATGCGTCGAGTCGTGAGATTGGCGGCTTGATGAAAGATGGCAAGAAGGATGAGGCGGAAGCGCGGCGTGCTGAGGTCGGTAAACTGAAGGATCGAATCGGCGAACTCGATCAACTGCGGGCGCAGGCTGAGACGCGTATGCACGAACTGCTCTCGACCTTACCGAACATTCCGCACTCATCCGTGCCGGTTGGGATTGATGAGAGTGCGAATATTGAGGTGCGTCGTTGGGGCAAGGCGCCGGAGTTTTCGTTTGCACCAAAGGACCACGTCGATCTCGGTACGGCGCTGGGAATACTCGATCTTGAACGAGCGACAAAAATTGCCTCCGCACGTTTTGCGATTCTCAACGGCGCAGGTGCGCGGCTCGAACGCGCGCTGATCAACTTCATGCT
>Ga0163163_10002404_pt1 | contig 15841 bp, 8 predicted proteins | sample S65metaG_FD_119766 | JGI IMG/M metagenome (GOLD analysis project Ga0163163, IMG submission 119766) | Switchgrass rhizosphere microbial communities from Kellogg Biological Station, Michigan, USA - S6-5 metaG | ecosystem: Host-associated > Plants > Roots > Rhizosphere > Soil | place: USA: Michigan... | reverse complement strand
TCGTATAGCTGGGTTACCCGAGTGATGGATTGCAGCTGCGTGTTGCGTTCGTTCTCGTAGCTAAGAGCCGACGCAAAGGCGACAGAGGAGACTTCCGCAATACCTTCGACCGCCGAAAGATCCTCCAGTGCCAGATTTGTATCGAACGTAGCGATCTCAATGGCACCCAACATTTGCCGGTCGAGAATAACCGGCACCAGTGCGAGAGACTTCATGGTCCGGCGGACGTTCAAGTGGGCGTAGTCTTCCCGCGTCAAAATCGCCGGATCAAAGACCAGAGAATTATGCGATCCCGCTAAAATTCCAAGAATTCCATGCTCATAAGCTACAGTCCGCTCGGGCGATACCTCTCCGCGGACCGCCTTCAACTTCCACACCGGTGCATGCTGGTCTTCCACGACGTAGACTTGCACGGAAGTGCCGGGCAGGAGTTCTTGAACTTGTTGTGCAGTGATTGCGGCGCGTGGGGCCAACTCACGTTCCGCTAACAAGGATGCCGCATACTCTATCAATGGGGCCGAAAAAGCAGGCCGTTGAGTCGCCACGCAACTCGCTCCTTCAATTTTACGACTACGATCTTTGAACTGGTACTATGGCTGTACGGGGAAGAACTTGCAAAAAGCCCGGGAAACCTTGTAAGTTGTCCGCGAACTGTAACAAAGCGTTACAGCGCTGTCAACGCGAATACCCTGATGCTTTTGGGCTAAACCCTCGGGAGGGTTGATGGATATTGATGTTCGGAAGCAATCGAACGCGCAAGTGATTCGCCTTAGAGGCGACTTGAAGATCGGGCAGCCCGCCGAAGACCTTCGTAAGACCTTAGAAGACCTGATGGCCAGTAACGAGGTGCGGTTCGTGATGATCATGCAGGATGTGAATATGGTCGATTCCAGCGGAATCGGCGTCCTGGTTCGCGGTTTGACGAGCGCCAAGAAGAGCGGTGGCTCCCTCAAACTGGTCAGCCCTTCAAAGCTAACCCTCCAGACGCTCAAAATGGTCGGCCTTCTTCCCCTATTCGATGTCTACACAGAGGAATCCACAGCGGTCGCCGCGTTTGTCTAAAGCTGCTCTGTAAAATGAAAAGCCCACCGATGTCGGTGGGCTCTCCACAACCACTGTATTTACTTGACCGAATAGCTGTTCAGCACCTTCATATAATTTGCCCGTTCGAACGCAGCCGGGTGAGCTACATTCTTTTGGCTCATGCTTCCCTGCATCTGCTCGATTGAATCGTACTCGTGCTTTTCCAGCCACGCGCCCAATTCGGTGCTCAGGTTCTTGAGGTACCCGATGCCGTGTTCCAACAGGACCGAGGTCATCATCGCTACCTTCGCTCCCGCCATCATCGACTTCACGACATCCTCTACTACGTGTACGCCGCCCGTGATCGCCATGTCCGCACGAATCTTGTCGAACAGGATGGCCACCCAGTGCAGCCGTAGTTTCAATTCATTGCTCCGGCTCAGAACAAGGTGCGGTACCACTTCGAGGTTCTCGAGATCGAAATCCGGCTGATAGAAGCGATTGAACAGCACCAATCCATCCGCTCCTGCCTTCTCCAGTTTCACGGCCATGTTCGCCATCGCGCTGAAGTAGGGTCCGATCTTCACCGAGACCGGAATCTTCACGCTCTGCTTAACGGCTTTCACCAGGTCCGTGTACATTGCTTCCACGTCGCCGGCATTCTGGTTCGGGTCCGTAGGCAGGAAATAGATGTTCAGTTCCAGCGCATCCGCGCCGGCCTGCTCCATGTCCTTCGCATAGCGGATCCAACCACCCTTCGACACACCATTCAGGCTGGCGATGATCGGAATCTTCACCGCTTGTTTTGCCTTGCGAATGTGTTCCAGGTACTCGTCCGGTCCGATGTTGAAGTTCTGGAAATCCGGATAGTAGTTGAGTGCCTCAGCCGAGACATCAGCCGATGACCATAAGAAATGATCAAGTTCATTGCTCTCGATGTTGATTTGCTCCTCGAACAACGAGTGCAGTACCACCGCCGAGGCTCCGCAATCTTCCAGTTGCTTGATACTGGCGATATCCCGGCAGATCGGCGAGGCCGATGCAACCAACGGGTTCTTCAGGTTTAGTCCCAAGTACTTCGTCGAAAGTTTAGTCATTGCCCGCCCCTTTGCCGATTGCCTTATCTTCCAACGGTTTCACCTCAGGCGACCCTCCAGGACCGCCGAACGGCATGCTCGCCCAGTGCTCGTACACTTTCCATCGGTCCACTACATCCTGCTGTGCTTCCTTCAGCAGTTCTTCCGCCGCCTTCGGATTGCTCTGCCGCAGCATCGTGTAGCGCGTCTCGTTGTAGATGTACTTGTCGAGCGATATCGTCGGCGCCTTCGAATCCAGGTTGAATGGATTCTTGCCTTCCAGCGCCAGCTTCGGGTTGTATCGGAACATCGGCCAGTGTCCGGACTGGACTGCCAACTTCTGTTGATCTAGTCCGTGGACAAGGTCATACCCGTGGGCGATGCAGTGGCTGTAAGCAATGATGAGGGACGGTCCATCCCACGCCTCGGCTTCCAAGAACGCCTTCAGCGTGTGCATGTCGTTCGCACCCATCGCAACTCTCGCGACGTACACCGACCCGTAGTTAACTGCCATCATGGCCAGATCTTTCTTCGCCATCGGCTTGCCGCCTGCAGCAAACTTCGCGACTGCACCGCGAGGCGTCGACTTCGACATTTGGCCACCGGTATTCGAGTAAACCTCGGTATCCAGTACCAGGATGTTCACGTTCCGGCCGCTCGCCATCACGTGATCCAATCCACCGTAACCGATGTCATAGGCCCAACCGTCGCCACCGACGATCCAGACCGCTTTCTTCACCAGCGTGTCAGCCAGCGTCAGCAGGTCCCTCGCTTCGGCCCCGGCGACGCCAGCTAGCTTCTTCTTCAGTTCGGCAACCCTTGCGCGCTGCGCCTGGATGCCCTTTTCGTTCGTCTGGTCAGCTCCGAGGATCGACTTCACCAACTCCTCGCCTAGCTGCGCCGCCAATCGGACCACCAGTTCACGCGCATATTCGGCCTGTTTGTCGATCGCCAGCCGGATACCAAGCCCGAACTCGGCGTTATCTTCAAACAGCGAGTTCGACCAGGCCACGCCGCGTCCATCCTTGGTCTGGGTGTAGGGCGTTGTCGGCAAGTTCGCACCGTAAATTGAGGAGCACCCGGTTGCATTCGCAACCACGGTGCGGTCTCCGAACAGTTGCGTCATCAACTTGATGTACGGAGTCTCGCCACAACCGGAGCAGGCGCCGCTAAATTCAAACAGGGGCTGCATCAGTTGGACGTCTTTTATCTGGGTAACGCTGAGGGCTGTGCGATCGACTTCCGGCAGGTCGAGGAAGAAGTTCCAGTTCTGAGCCTCAGCCTCACGAATCGGCGGTTGTGCAACCATGTTGATCGCCCGGTGCTTCACTTCGGTCTTCGACTTCGCAGGGCATGCCTCGATGCACAGTGCACAACCTGTGCAATCCTCCGGCGCGACCTGCAGCGTGTACTTCTGGCCGGCGAACGTCTTCCACTTCGCTTCGGCTGACTTGAAGCTCTGCGGAGCCGTGGCGAGGACGGCACCGTCATACACCTTGGCTCGGATCACAGCGTGCGGGCATACCAGCACGCACTTACCGCACTGGATGCAAAGTTGCTCGTCCCACTCTGGGATTTCCAGCGCGATATTGCGTTTCTCCCACTGCGCGGTGCCAGTCGGGAATGTTCCGTCGATCGGCAGAGCGCTAACCGGCAGGAAGTCTCCGTTGCCGGAGATGATCGGCGCCAGGACCTTTTGCACAAACTCCGGGGCTGCCTTCGGAACAGCCGGCAGTACCTCGAACTTGCTGCTGACCGACGTCGGAATCGTTACTTCGAACAAGTTCTCTAACGTCGCGTCCACTGCTGCGAAGTTCTTCTGCACAACCGCTTCGCCGCGTCGTCCGTAAGTCTTCTTAATCGCGTACTTGATGGCCTCGATGGCCTCGTCGCGCGGCAGGACGCCCGAGATGGCGAAGAAGCAGGTTTGCATGATGGTGTTGATGCGGCCGCCCATTCCGGTATCGCGAGCCACCCTCACACCGTCAATCACGTAGAACTTCAGCTTCTTCTCGATGATGTCTTTCTGTACCTGCCGTGGAAGATGATCCCAAACCTCATCTTTTCCGAACGGCGAGTTCAGCAGGAACGTCGCACCAGTATCAGCGCCCTTTAGTACGTCCATTCTTTCCAGGAACGTAAACTGGTGGCAGGCCACGAAGTTCGCGCGGCTGATCAGGTAGCTCGAGCGGATCGGTTTCGGCCCAAAGCGTAGGTGTGACGTGGTCATCGAACCCGACTTCTTGGAGTCATAGACGAAGTAGCCCTGAGCGTAGTTCTCAGTCTCTTCGCCGATGATCTTGATCGAGTTCTTGTTCGCGCCCACCGTGCCATCGGCGCCCAGCCCGTAGAACAACGCCCGGACCGTCTTCGCATCTTCGGTAGAGAACGCCGGATCGAAGTCGATGCTGGTATGCGTGACGTCGTCCACGATGCCGACAGTGTAGTGATTCTTCGCGCGCTCTTTCTTCAACTCGTCCAGAACGCCCTTGACCATCGCCGGCGTGAATTCCTTTGAGGACAGTCCGTAACGCCCGCCAACAATCTTCGGGAAGCTCTTGAACGGCAGCGTTCCAGCTGTCAGACCCTCTTGGATCGCTGTGACCACATCCTGGTAGAGCGGCTCGCCAATCGAGCCCGGCTCCTTCGTGCGGTCCAGAACGCTGATCGACTTGACGGTTGCGGGAATCGCTTTAAGAAAATGCTCAATCGAGAATGGCCGGAACAGGCGGACTTTGATCATGCCCACCTTTTCACCCTTCGATACCAGATTCTCAATCGCTTCCTCTGCAACTTCCGCGCCTGAACCCATCAGGATGATGACGCGCTCGGCATCTGGTGCGCCGTAGTAGTCAAACAGGTTGTACTTGCGTCCGACGATGCTCGCGAACTTATCCATCGCGTTCTGCACGATCGTCGGGGTCGCGATATAGAACGGGTTCACGGTCTCGCGGGCCTGGAAGTAAACATCCGGGTTCTGCGCTGTGCCGCGCAGTACCGGGCGATCCGGCGAGAGAGCGCGAGCCCGGTGCGCATGCACCAACTCGTCCGAGATCATCGCCTTCAAGTCGTCCATCGTCAGCTGTTCCAGCTTGGCGACCTCGTGCGAGGTGCGGAATCCATCAAAGAAGTGAACAAACGGGATTCGCGATTCCATCGAAGCAGCCTGAGCGATCAGTGCGAAATCCATTACTTCCTGCACCGAATTCGACGAGAGCATGCCCCAGCCGGTCTGGCGTACGGCCATCACGTCCTGGTGATCGCCGAAGATTGACAATGCCTGCGCCGCGATCGAGCGTGCCGCAACGTGCATCACCGTCGCAGTTAACTCGCCAGCGATCTTGTACATGTTCGGAATCATCAACAGCAGGCCCTGCGCCGACGTAAAGGTCGTCGCCAGTGAACCCGCCTGCAGTGCGCCGTGAAGCGCGCCCGCTGCGCCACCCTCACTCTGCATCTCGACTACGCTCGGGACCGTACCCCATATATTGGGTTTACTCTCCGAGGACCACTGGTCCGACCATTCGCCCATCGGCGATGACGGAGTGATTGGGTAAATAGCAATTACTTCGTTGATCTTGTGTGCAACGTAAGCCGCTGCTTCGTTGCCGTCGATTGTCACTTTTGATCTATTCATCGGATAAGTCCAAGTCACTTCGCGTATGAAATCGTCGAACTTGGGTGTCGAGTTCCATCCCCATCCACCCAACCTTCCATTGGGAAGGTCCCTCCTGTTCCAGTCGGTCGCTACCTTCGGCACGCGTCCGCCGAAGACGGCCAATTCGTTCGCAACCTAAGCAGCTGGAAACAGATAGAGCATGACTAGATTAGAAAGCCGAGGAGACCGGAGCGGCTGTGATTGACCTCACAAGAATAGGTGACGATTGTCCGCGTCACAGCCGTATGTGTTGGAGAGGAGAATGTTTAACCGGCAGGTAAGCTACTTTGCCCCACTTTGATTCTTAAACCGCGCCTGGCATTCCTGCGCCGACCCCAAAACCGCCTGGTAATCGGAATACTTCCTGTAACCATCCAGCGCTGGATCCTTCTGGAGTGCCTCGGTGGAGCAATAGTTTTGCTGGATGGCGCTCTTGATGAGTTTTGTTGCGACGTCCATTTGACCGCAGTAGGCCATAAGAGCGCCCTGGTGATAGCGGAACTCCGGATCCAGTTGACCCATCAACGCCTTCTCTGTGCTCGCAACCATCAGGTTCATATCGCTCGCCGGACGACCGTCCAGGCATGCCTGCAGGATCTTGCCGAACCAGACGTCGTTGTTGTTCATCTCGTGTGCGGCGATTCGCGCATCTTCGACCTTGCCCGCCCGCAGGAGGATTGCCGGTGTCAGGTTTCGCGAAAAATCCGATCCCGCATCCGTCAGCAAAAACTGCATCGCCTTGTCAGTTTCACCCTTTTCGAAGAAAACAAACGCACATGAGCGATAGAGATAATTGCCGGGGTCCAACTCGTTTGCCTTGTCGCACTCCTTCCCGGCTTCCTCCAGCATTCCCGCATAGCGAAGCACGTAAGCCATCGTGAAGTGCGCCTGTGCGTTGTCAGACCGCCGCTTCACTAGATCCTTGGCCTGCTTATACGCCTGATTCAGCTCTCCGCGCTCCACATGTTGTCGCACCAAATGCGACGAGCCCTGGAGGTAATTTGGGTCCAACGCCACTGCCCGCTCATAAGCCGACCCGGCACGCTGGTAGGCCTCCTGACCGCCATTTCCGTATTGCGCCTCGTAGTAATAGCGAAACCCAAGCGCGTCCCATGCCGGAGCGTATGTCGCATCCAGTCCCACCGAACGCTCCAGCATCTTGATCGCGTCGCGATTCGGCGCCGGATCGTGCGGTACCGCCGAACTCCTTAGATAAAGGTCGTAAGCCTCGGCATTCTTCGGCCTTGTCGCCGTCTCGATTGCTGACGAACGACCCACCAGGACGGGAACCAGCCCACGTCGCAGGTCGGTCTCCAGCTGCTTCTGCATCGATGTCAGGTCCTGGACTGGCAATTTCACCGTTTGCTGCCAGACGAGCCGGTTCTTCTTAACGTCGATGGCCGCCAAGGAAATATTCAGATCGTTGCCCTGCTTCAGATACTGCCCGGTCACGACTGTCCCGACCCTGAGGTCCTTTCCCACCTTCTGCGGATCGATGTTCCCGATGTACTGTCGCGTGGACGTAACCGGCCGCACCTCGAGGCTTGGCGTGTACGTCAGGATAGTGGCCACTTCATCGGCCAGCGCATAGCTCAAGTAGTCACTATTGATGTCAGAGGGATTCATGCTCTGAAACGGCAGCACTGCGATGTTGGAACCAACGGCGCTCGCCTTCGAATTCCGAACAAAGTAGATTCCGAAGACGACAACCAGCATTAGCAGTACGGCGCTGACTCCCGCCAACAGGTATGTCGTCTTCGCGCCCATCTGCCGGAAGACCCGCCTGTGGCGAGCCTTTACAAGATGCGCGAGCCCTGCCATCTCCTTCGAATCGGTTTGCTGCTTCAGTGCCTGCAGGTCATCGCGCAGCTCGGAGGCTCTCTGGTATCGCTTACCACGATCCTTCTGAAGCACTTTGCCGACAATCGCCTCGAACTCAACTGGCAGATCCGGATTCAGAGTGAGTGGTGACACCGGCTTCTTGTCCAGAATCGCTGCCAGCGTCAGAACCGAATTCGATTCCGAGAACGGCCGCTTGCCAGTCGCCATCTCGTAGAGCACCACACCGAAGGAGAACAGATCCGACCTCGAATCCAGTTCCTCATTCTTGATCTGCTCCGGAGACATGTACGCCGACGTGCCCGCAATCACATCGGTATTCGTAATAATGATGTCGCCGCTCGGCAACCTCGCCGGCAGAATCTCCATTCCGTCTGGCCCGACCTCGCTCGGCACCAGCTTCGGCGCAGCAACCGGTTTCGCCAGTCCGAAGTCGAGAATCTTCGCCTGCCCTCGCTGGTTGATGATGATGTTCGCCGGCTTAATGTCGCGGTGCACGATCCCTTTCGCGTGCGCCGCATCCAGGGCATCCGCCACTTGCACGCCAATATCAAGGGTTCGCTCCAGCGGCAGCGCTTGCCCATGAATCAACTTGTCGAGGCTCTGTCCTTCCAACATTTCCATCACGATGTAGGGCTGCCCATCGTGCTCGGCGAAATCGTAGATTGTACAAATGCCAGGGTGGTTCAACGCAGACGCAGCCTGCGCCTCGCGATTGAATCGATCCAAGGCTTTGCTGTCTTTGGTGAGATTTTCCGGAAGGAATTTCAGCGCGACTCGACGACCTAGAGTCTCGTCTTCGGCCTCATAGACGACACCCATGCCACCGCCTCCCAACTTCCGCAGGACGCGATAATGCGAAATCGTCTCGCCGATCAATTGCCACCCCTGATTAACCGCGAATCTTAGTCCCGCAGCAGTCCCCGGTCAACAAAGCGCTCCAACCTGTCTGGTAAAGGCCCTGATTTGGTGGTTCGCGGGCGCCCGCCTAGCATGTACTCTCCCTAAAAACAAAACCGGCGCTCCATTTGGGAGCGCCGGTTTCACAACCTCTTGTTCTACTTCTTCGGACGATAAACATCCGTGCTCGTCCCGTAGAACACCTCGGCTGACTCCATGATGGTTTCTGACAACGTAGGATGCGGATGGATTGTTAGTCCGATGTCCTTCGCCGTCGCTCCCATCTCGATCGCCAGCACGCCTTCCGCGATCATGTCTCCGGCACCGGGTCCCGTGATGCCCAACCCAAGCACGCGCTCCGTCTTCGGGTCGACGATCATCTTCGTCAATCCCTCGGTCCGATCCAGAGTTACAGCTCGACCAGAGGCCGCCCACGGGAACTTTGCGATCGAAACCTCGCGACCTTCCTTCTCGGCCTGCGTTTGCGTCAGCCCTGCCCACGCGATCTCGGGATCCGTGAACACCACAGCTGGAATCGCATAGGGTTCGAACGATACCTTGTGGCCGGCAATATGCTCCACTGCAGTTCGGCCTTCGTGCATGGCCTTGTGCGCCAACATCGGTTCGCCGGCCACGTCGCCGATCGCGTAAATCGACGGGTCGGTCGTCTGCAACTGCTTGTTGATCTTGATGAACTTCTTGTCCGTGATCTCAACTTTGGTGTTCTCGAGGCCCGGAATCTGCGAGTTCGGGGTGCGTCCCACGGAGACAAGCACGTTCTCGTAGGTTTTCTCCTTGTCCTTCACCTCACCGTCGAAGGTCACCCGCACTCCATCTTTCTCTTCCTTCATCGAAGCAACCTTGGTATTGACCATGATCGCCTCGAACTGCTTCTCCAGTCGCTTATGCAGCGGTAATACCAGGTCGCGATCTGCTCCCGGCAACAATCCAGGGAGCATTTCGACCACCGAGACCTTGGATCCAAGTGCCGCGTAAACCGATCCCAACTCCAGTCCGATGTATCCGCCGCCAACGACTAGCAAGTTCTTTGGGACACCAACGAGATTCAAAGCCCCGGTTGAATCCCACACTCGCGCGCTCTTCGGAAACGCCGGAATCACCGCCGGACGTGACCCAGTTGCAATCACGATCTTGTCGAACGTTAGATTTTCCGAACCACCAGCAGATTTTTCGATCTTCAGTGTGTTCGAATTTACGAAGCTGGCTGCGCCCTGAATGAAGGTGACTTTGCGCATCTTCGCGATTTGTCCGAGCCCGCCGGTCAGCTTGTTGACCACGTTCTCTTTGAAAGTACGCAGTCGTGCGACATCGATCTTCGGCGCACCGAAATCAATGCCGAATGAAGACGCGTGCTTCGACTCTTCGATCACCGCCGCGACATGTAGCAGCGCTTTCGACGGAATGCATCCGCGATAAAGACATACGCCACCAGGATTCTTCTCCTGGTCGATCAGCGTGACCTGCATCCCAAGGTCCGCCGCAAGAAATGCCGCAGCGTAACCGCCCGGCCCGCCGCCAATAATCGCAACCTTCACATTAGTATTTGCCATTAATTTTCCTGTCTTGAAGTCCACAGACGAAAGTCGAAAGTCCCAAGTCATTGCTTTCGACTATCGACTTCCGACTCCCGACTTCTCGTTTATCCCTGAACCGAAAGTAAGAACGGCTGCTCCAGCGCCTCAACCACCCACCGCAGGAATCTCGCCGCATCCGCGCCATCGATGATCCTGTGATCGTACGAAAGTGACAGTGGCATCATCAACCTGGGCTCGAATTTGTCGGTCACCCACACCGGTTCCATCCGCGAGCGCGACATCCCAAGAATTGCCACCTCGGGATGATTCACGATCGGCGTGAAGTACGTTCCGCCTATGCCACCCAGGTTCGTGATGGTGAACGTTCCGCCTTCCATCTCCTCGGGCTTCAGCGTCTTGTTCTTCGCCTTGATCGAAAGCTGCGTCAACTCCGCCGCCAACTCCACGATGTTCTTATGATCCACATCGCGAATGACCGGCACCAGCAGCCCACGGTCGGTATCGACTGCAACGCCCAGGTGGATGTAGTGCTTGTAGACGATTTCTTCCGTCGACATATCGATGCTCGCGTTGAACTGCGGGAACACCTTCAACGCCGATGCAATCACTTTCAATGCGATCGCCGTGATCGTCATCTTGCCCCCGGACAATTCAGCTTTCGGGGCAAACTTCTTACGCAGCTCTTCCAGTTCGGTGATGTCGGCCTTGTCGTGCTGTGTGACATGTGGAATCGTCGTCCAGGCTTCGACAAGGTGCTCGGCCGTCTTGCGCCGAATCGCCCGCATCGAAACTTTCTCGATCGCTCCCCACTTACTGAAGTCCGGCAGCTTTACGGCAGGACGCGTCACGCCTGGAGCTGCAACCCCGCTGGCTGCCGCCGCGATCACGCCCTTCGCATGTGTCTTAACGTCGGCTTCGGAAATTCTTCCGCTCGGACCGGTTCCCTGCACGTTGTAGATGTCGACGCCGATTTCGCGTGCCAGTCTGCGAACTGAAGGTGACGCAGGAACCGGAGCGCGATGCTCGTCCCCGGCGTGCTTCATCAGCTGCTGCGGCACGACTTCGCGCAAAACCGCACGGGGAGCATCCGGCGGAAATGCTTCCGCTTCCGTCTTCCCTTCCACGTTGCGCGCGATGTTGTAGCTCGCCCGCGCCATCTCAGAGCTGCTCGCGTCTTCTTGTTCTGGCTCCGGAGCTTTCTGAGCCGGTCCCGATTTTGACGTTGCGCCCGCTTCTAAAGTCAGGATGACCTGACCAACTTTCGCCTTCTGACCTTGCTTGACCAGCACTTCCTTGACTGTTCCGGAAACTGACGACGGCACTTCGACAACCGCCTTATCCGTTTCCAGTTCGATGACAGCCTGTCCTTCGCTAATCGTGTCGCCCGGCTTCACGGCAATGCGCACCACGTCGCCCTGCTCGATGTTTTCGCCCAGCTCCGGCAACTTGAACTCAAGGGGCGCGCCCTTGCCCGCAGCCTTAGCAGGCGCCGCGGGCGCAGCTGCTTCTTGCCTGGCGGGTGCCTTCTTGGGGGACTCTTGCTTAACAGCCTCTGCCTTCGGCGCAGTCTTCGTCTCCTCGGCAGGCGAGGCTTCTGCACCATCGCCCTCCACGGTGAAGATCGTTTGCCCGACTTTCAACTTCTGGCCCGCCTTCACGGAGATTTCTTTCACGGTGCCCTTCACACTCGAAGGCACCTCGATCACGGCCTTGTCGGTCTCGAGTTCGATGACGGGCTGCCCTTCTGCGACATTGTCGCCCGGCTTCACCATCACGCGTACCAGGTCTCCCTGCTCGATGTTTTCGCCAAGTTCCGGTAACTTGAATTCAATCGCCACTGAGGTTCCTTTCACTAGGACACCACCGGATCCAGCTTCTCAGAATTGATACCCAAATCCTGGATCGCCTTTTTCACTACGTCAGCTTTCAGTTTGCCATCACGCAGCAGTGCCGACAGCGTAGCCAGCACGATGTGTTTTGCGTCCACTTCGAAGTGATCGCGCAGCGACGCACGGCTCTCACTTCGCCCGAAGCCGTCCGTACCCAGCGAGATCATCGTGCCAGGTACCCACTTTGAGATCGACTCTGGCAGCGTCTTCACATAATCAGAAGCCGCCACTGTCACGCCCTCAGCTCCGCTCAGAACCTGCGTCACATACGGCACGTGCTCTTTCTCGCCCGGATGCAGCATGTTCCAACGGTCTGCCGAGATTGCGTCGAAGTAGAGGTTCTTGTAACTCGTCACGCTGTAGATGTCAGCCGCAACGCCATATTTCTCTTCGAGAATCTTCTGTGCCTCGATCACCGACTGCATGATCGCGCCACTGCCCAGCAATTTCGCTTTAAGCTTCGAGTCCTTCTTCTCCGACGCCTTGAACTTGTACAGGCCTTTGAGGATACCGTCGCGCGAACCATTGGGCATTTCCGGCATTTCCCACGGCTCATTCATCACGGTCAGGTAATAGAAGATCGATTCCTGCTCCACGTACATCCTGCGGATGCCGTCCTGGATGATGATCGCCAGTTCATAAGCAAACGCCGGGTCATAGGCCATCACGTTCGGCACTGGATAGGCCAACAGGTGACTGTGGCCGTCCTGATGCTGCAAGCCTTCGCCGTTGAGCGTCGTGCGTCCCGAGGTGCCTCCTAACATGAAGCCGCGGCATCGCATATCGCCAGCAGCCCACACCAGGTCGCCCACCCGCTGCATTCCGAACATCGAGTAATAAATGAAGAACGGAATCGTGTTGATGCCGTGATTCGCATATGCGGTGCCTGCCGCGATAAACGACGACATCGATCCGGCTTCCGTAATTCCCTCTTCCAGGATCTGCCCGTCCTTCGATTCCTTGTAATAAAGGAGGGTGTCCATATCAACAGGCTCGTAAAGCTGACCGACGCTGGAGTAGATTCCGACCTGCCGGAACATCGCCTCCATGCCAAAGGTACGCGCCTCGTCCGGCACGATCGGCACAACCAGCTTTCCGAACTGCGGATCACGCAACAGCTTCGACAACATTCTCACGAATACCATCGTCGTCGAAACCTTGCGGCCTTCCGTTCCCTTGTAGAACTCTTCGAACAACTCTTCCTGCACCGGTTCCAGCTTCGGCGCAGTCACTTTGCGCGCCGGCATGTACCCGCCCAAGGTTTTGCGGCGGTCCTGCATGTACTGGATTTCCAGGCTGTCTTCGGATGGCCGATAGAACGGAGCTTCGTGCAGCTGCTCGTCCGGAATCGGAATCCCGAAGCGCGAACGGAACAGTGCCAGCTCTTCGTCATTGATCTTCTTCTGCTGGTGCGTAATATTCTTGCCTTCGCCGCTCTCCCCCAGCCCGTACCCTTTAATTGTCTTCGCGAGGATGACTGTCGGCGACCCTTTGTGGTCCATCGCCGCTCGATACGCAGCGTGCACCTTGATCGGATCATGTCCGCCGAGCCGCATCTTCTCGAGTTGCTCGTCGCTCAGGTGCTCGACCATCTTCAGCAAGCGCGGATCGCTGCCGAAGAAGTTCTGCCGGAAATAAGACCCGCTCTCGACGAAGTACTTCTGATACTGGCCGTCGCAGACTTCGCCCATGCGCTTTATCAGCAGGCCTTCGCGATCCCTGGCGAGCAACCCATCCCAATCGCTGCCCCAAATAACTTTGATTACGTTCCAGCCGGTTCCGCGGAAGTTTGCTTCCAGTTCCTGGATGATCTTTCCGTTGCCGCGCACCGGACCGTCAAGTCGCTGCAAGTTGCAGTTGATGACGAAGATCAAGTTGTCGAGTTTCTCGCGCGCTGCCAGCGAGATCGCGCCCAATGCCTCAGGCTCATCGGTCTCACCGTCGCCGAGGAACGCCCAGACTTTGCCGGTCGAACCCTTCTTCAATCCACGATTTTCGAGGTAACGATTGAACCGAGCCTGGTAGATCGCCTGGATCGGCCCCAGTCCCATCGAGACTGTTGGGAACTCCCAGAAATCCGGCATCAGCCAGGGGTGAGGATACGACGACAACCCGCCGCCTGCAGCCAGCTCGCGCCGGAAATTCTCAAGCTTTTCTTTCGAAAGCCGCCCTTCGAGGAATGCGCGAGCATAGATACCCGGCGAGGCGTGTCCCTGGAAGTAAACCAGGTCGCGATCGCCATCTTCAGTTTTAGCGCGGAAGAAATGATTAAAACCGACTTCGTAAAGTGTTGCTGCGGAAGCGTATGTAGAAATATGGCCGCCGACGCCTTCGGACTTCTTATTGGCCCGCATCACCATCGCCAGAGCGTTCCAGCGAACCAGGCTCTTGATGCGCCGCTCCAACTCCTGGCTTCCCGGGAATGGCGGCTGTTTATCTGCCGGAATCGTGTTCGTATACGGCGTTGTGGCCGTAAAGGGCATTCGGTAGCCGTTTTGCGCCGTATGCAGCTCCAATTGCTGCAACAAGCGCCCGGCCCGTTCGGCCCCTTCGTTCTGCAGGACGTAATCTAACGAATCCAGCCACTCGCGGGTCTCCACAACCTCAAGACCCAAGGCTTCTTTACCATCAGAGTTGTTCACTCGGTCAATTCCTCACCAGGTAGGTCAAACAGACTATATTAATGCTTTCGAGCGGATTTTGCTCACTCCACTTTGCTTCCTAAACCCATGTTGGGCTTAGGCTTTACCAGAATCTGTGGAAGTGAGAAGGTATCCATCTTGTTGATGCCCTTCTAACCCCTCCGGTCGCAATCTTCTAAGTACCCAAAGTAACCGTCGCCGGGTGATCCAACGCCTCCTTACGAATGCCGTCATCGCGACCTGAGGTACGCACCTCCGGAGTGGAGAGGTCCGAAATTGCCTCTGCTTCTTGCAAGGATCTGATGGTGTACAACACTCCTCTCCTGCCCTTTTGACCACCACTCATGTGACCGTCATCACTGGAATCTGCCCAATCCAGCGAGAAGATGTAACTCGCAGAACGCTGGTGACTCTCGCTCAGGGGTGCCAAATGTTTGAAGCTGAAATAGAAATGGAAAAAAAGCAGGGCGGAGCTTTCGGTCCTGTCCTGATTATCGTAGTAATGGTCGTCGTAGTCTTCGGTGGCCTCGGCTACCTCGTATGGCAGGGCCACCAGACTGTCAAACCTGAAGAAGCTGCCCCGATCATCACTGCGGCATGGATGACGAACGGACCGGCGAAGGTTACCTTCCACACCGGGCTCGTCACGCCAGACGTGAACGAAACCACAACGGATCCGCACTATCGCCTGATGACCAAGTTGGGCATCATGACCACCAAGCCCGCCAAGAATGGCTCCCTTCAGGCAGATCTCACCCCCGAAGGCCTGAAGCGCATCGCTGCCATTCCCGAATTCCAGAAGAAGGAAATGAAGAATGGCGTGGCCCTCTACAAAGTTCCACTCGCTAACAAGGAGATCGTGAAGATCGAGAAGATCACGTGGCAATCGCCAACCACAGCCCAGGTCGAGTACATCTGGAAGTGGAACGCTAACGATCTTGGCAAGGAATTCGATGCCTCCAGCCCCGTCATCAAGAGTTTCCAGGCCTACGACCGTTCCATCCTGATCCAGAAGTACGGCGTCGATTTCTACAACGCCGCACCGATCAAGGAAACCGTCCGCATGTCGAAGAAAGACGGTAAGTGGCAGTTGGGCGACTAGCTCTTTCGAGACTTCGCAACAATACTTTAGTAAGGGCGGGCGGCCATTGCCCGCCCTGTTCTTTTCAGGGCCGCCGCCTAATTAGTAAGGCGTCGTTCCGACCGGAGTTGTCCCTGGAATCGAACCCCTACTTAACCAGGTACACACTAACCCCAT
>Ga0163163_10002402_pt1 | contig 15845 bp, 10 predicted proteins | sample S65metaG_FD_119766 | JGI IMG/M metagenome (GOLD analysis project Ga0163163, IMG submission 119766) | Switchgrass rhizosphere microbial communities from Kellogg Biological Station, Michigan, USA - S6-5 metaG | ecosystem: Host-associated > Plants > Roots > Rhizosphere > Soil | place: USA... | reverse complement strand
TTATCCTTGAAGAACAACAGGAACAAAACCAGCACTGCAGCGGCGATGCCTGCCGGAACCATCCATACACCAGTCCAATTGGTCACATCGCCTGATGTATATCTTTTTTGAACGTATCCGGAAATGACAGATCCGATATACATTCCAACGCCATAGGTTGCAAGCGAAATCAAACCCTGCGCCTGTGATTTAATTTTTTCGCCCGCCTTCAAATCCGTATAAATCATTCCACTCACAAAAAAGAAATCGAAACATACGCCATGCAACAGGATTGCAGCATAAAACATCCATTCGGAATTTGCTGCGTTTCCATATGCAAAGCAAGCAAACCTCGCGATCCACGCCAAAAGCCCCGCAATCAAAATAGCCTTGATGCCAAATCGCTTGTAACAGAAGGGCAGGAGTAACATGAAGATTACTTCGGAAGCCTGTCCAAGCGACATCTTGTTCTCCACAAAAAAAGTGTTGGGTAAGGCCTGGCCAGGATGAGCCGCGACAAAGGCTGCCTTGTAAGAATCCGTGAGTGAAGGATTCGCCCATGCGTAATAGAATGAAAGTGGAATACAAATCAGAATAGAAGAAATGAAAAATATCAGGTAGGAACGATCCTTGAACAATACAAAAGCTTCTTTACCCAGCACCTGGCCAAAACTCACAGGTCCTTTGATCAGTGGCGGTGTATCTGGCAACGTGAATGAATAAAGTCCCATGGCAATTGCAGTAAACATAGATACATATATAATCGTATCCTTGTCGCCCCAACCCATGTAACCCACGAGGTTTGTAACTGCGATCCAGGCCAGCGTGCCCATGAGCCGGATCGGTGGAAATTCTTTTTCGGGCGCCGTCATTTGGCGCATGGAGATCGAACTGGTGAGTGCGATAGTAGGTGCGAATGTGAGACAGTATAGGAAAAAAGTAACATAATAGGGCAGGTAGGTGTGCATTTTTGTAAGAAAGAAGAGTATCAATGCACCGACGAGATTAAGAACACCCAACACCTTTTGGGCAGCGAAGAACCGATCGGCAACCATTCCCACCAGGAATGGAGAAATGATCATGGCAAGCGAAAAAACAGAGTACACATTTCCTACCTGCGCGCCGTCGAAGCCAATGGCTACAAGATACTTAGAGAGCTGACCGTACCAGGATCCCCACACAACGAATTGCAAAAACATCATGACGGATAACTGAACGCGGATAGTCATTTTCATACAGCAAGTGGTTTTGTTTGAATCGGGGCCAGAAATTTACAAAACATTGGTTATTCGGGCTCAAAAAAATAAAATGCCGCTTGTCCAATTCCCGTCAAATCAATTTTGGCAACACGACATATTTTATATATTTGCAAATCGACAACTCTTCGAATATGCGCTTCTAATTACTTCAGGGAACAAGAACGGGTAACCGAAAATTATCTATCCCTGATTTTCCTTCCTTCTCATTGCCCACCGGGCTTATCAGACTTTTTAATTATTTACGATCATGTCGAATTCAACTATTGAAATCAATACAAAAACGCCATTTCTAAAACTGCTCAAACAGGCGATCACCGGCGAAGTCAAAGAATTTACTTCGGGGAGTATCGATCGTGCCATATTTCTCTTAGCCGTTCCAATGATCCTTGAAATGGCATTGGAATCACTATTTGCCGTCGTTGATATATTTTTCGTCAACCGCATAGGAAAGGAAGCGGTGACCACCGTTGCACTTACGGAATCCCTCATCACGATCGTCTATTCTGTTGCCATCGGACTTAGCATGGGTGCCACTGCCATGGTGGCCAGGAGAGCGGGTGAAAAGAATTTCAAAGCCGTCGGTGACATCGCAGCGCAGGCACTTTATATAGGCACCGCATTCGCCCTCCTGTTCGGGGCAATCGGCTTTTTCTTCCCGAAGCAAATTCTTTCGGTGATGGGCGCATCGCACGCAGTTGTTGAGTCGGGTTATCGATTCACCCAGATCATGTTCACGGGTAATGTCGTGATCATGCTCATCTTCCTGAACAACGCTGTCTTCCGTGGCGCAGGCGATGCAGCCATCGCAATGCGTGCGCTTTGGCTGGCAAACATCATGAACATTATCCTGGACCCGATTTTCATTTTTGGATGGGGACCAATCCCCGCGATGGGTGTGAAAGGTGCAGCTATAGCCACTACAACGGGTCGTGGCATCGGCGTAATTTACCAGTTGTACCATTTCTGGAAAGGAAAGGGCATAGTCAAAATCCTTCGCGAAAATCTTCGAAAGAATTGGGAGATCATAAAACAAATGCTGAACCTGTCGATTGGCGGAACGGGACAATACCTGATCGGATCCGCAAGCTGGATCTTCCTGATGCGCATTATTGCCAATTTTGGAGAGAATGTGGTGGCAGGATACATCACGGCCATCCGTGTGATTGTGTTTACTATTCTGCCGGCCTGGGGATTTGCAAACGCTGCTGCTACATTGGTGGGACAAAACCTTGGCGCTGGAAAACCAGAGCGGGCTGAGAAATCGGTATGGCGCACTTCTTTTCTTACCATGATTTTTTTCATGATTGTGGCCTTCGTATTCTTCTTCTTAGGCGAGCCAATTTTGTCTTTCTTCAACCACGACCCTGAAAGTATAGAACAGGGAAAAGAATGTCTTCAGATTATCTCCATTGGATACCTGTTCTTCGCATATGGTCTTGTGATAAGTCAGTCATTCAACGGAGCGGGAGATACAAAAACACCAACGATCCTGAATTTCTTTTGCTTCTGGCTCATGCAAATCCCACTTGCCTGGTTGCTGGCGGTTGCATTGAAGCTCGGCCCAAAAGGAGTTTACATAGCCATTGGAATTTCTGAATCCGTATTGGCAATTGCGAGCATTGTTATTTTCAGAAGAGGGAAGTGGAAGCAGATCAGGGTTTAGCCCATCTTCGCTTCAAGCTCCATCACTTTTTCGAATAGCTTCTCATATTCTGCATTGAGCTTTTCCAATTCGGTCTGTACCGATTTGTAAGAAGTTTCAGTTTGCACGAATTTATTTTTATCAGCATAAATATCAGGCGCAGAGAGTGCAGACTCGAGCGCCTGCTTTTGCTGATTCAGTTTCGCTACCTTCTCTTCCACCTGCTGGAATTGCTTCTGGTATTTCTGCAATTCCTTTTTGAGATCCTTATCGATCTGTTGAACAGGCGCGGCTTGCTTTTTTACTTCGGGCTGGATTTTCACTTCAGGTTTGGGGACTTCTTTCTTTTCAGCTTGCTTCGCCATTCTTTCTTTCCATTCAACCCATTCTTCATATCCTCCCTTAAACTCCTTTACCTTCTGATCTTCGATTTCCCAGATTTTGTTTGCAGCCTTTGAAATAAAATAGCGGTCGTGACTAACGAGGATCAGGCTTCCCTTGTATCGGTTCAGTGCCTCCACCAGCAGGTCCACCGAATGCATATCGAGGTGGTTGGTGGGTTCGTCGAGGATCAAAAAATTCGCCTTGCTCACGATCGTTTTAGCCAGGGCAACCCTTGCTTTTTCACCACCACTCAGCACGCGAATCTTTTTTTCAACATCATCGCCGCTGAAAAGAAAGCAACCCAGCAGTGTTCTCAGTTCCTGCTCAGTTCGCTGACTTCCGCAAGACATCATTTCTTCCAGCAAAGTATGATTGAGATTAAGCGATTCCAATTGGTGCTGTGCATAAAAGCTTTCGTCTACATTGTGACCCCAGGTTCTCTCTCCTTCAAAGGGTTCGGTTCCCGCAATCATGCGCAACAAAGTCGATTTTCCCTTTCCATTCGCGCCAATCAATGCGATCTTATCTCCACGGTCGATTTCGGCGTTAGCATGACTCACGATTTGAATGGGACCGAAATTCTTGCTCACGTCTTTCAATGTGCACAAGATCTTGCCCGGCACTTTATCAACCTGGAAATTAATATTGATCTCAGGTCTTTCGAGCGAAACGTCTTCAATTCTGTCCAGCTTCTCCAATCTTTTCAAGGCACTCTGTGCTGCAGCAGCCTTGGATGCCTTTGCTTTGAATCTTTCAATAAACCGTTCCTGCTGCCTGATGAAATCCTGCTGATTTTCAAAAGCGCGCTGCTGGATCTCCATTCGCATTCCCTTCTCCTGCTCATAGTATTCAAAATTGCCATTGTACACGTGCAATTCCTGCTGGTAGAGCTCGATGATCTTGGTGACCATGCGGTTCAGGAAAAATTTATCGTGACTCACAATGACAACTGCACCTTTATAATGCAGCAGGTATTTTTCCAGCCACTCAATAGAAGGGAGATCGAGGTGGTTCGTGGGTTCATCCAACAGTAGCAGATCGGGTTGCTGCAGGATCATCTTGGCCAATAATACGCGCATCCGCCAGCCCCCGCTAAATTCCCTGAACGGCCTTTGTAAATCTGTATTTGAAAAGCCCAGGCCCTGCAATACCTCTTCAGTCTGGTGATGAATATTATATCCGCCAAGCGTCTCCATTTCATGGAGTCGATCGGAATAGTCGTGCAATAATTTTTCGTCGTCGGAATTTTTCTCCAATTCGTGCCCCAGCGTTTCAATCTCTTTTTCAAGTTCAAGTACGCGTTGAAAAGCGCCGAGTGCCACCTGCAGGATGGAGTCGCCGGTATCGAAACTCAGGAGATCCTGGTGAAGGTAACCGATGCTGGTGCTACGACTTCTCTCTACGGTACCCGCAGACGGCAGGTAGTCGCCAACCAGCAATTTCAGTAGCGTCGACTTACCTGTGCCATTATAGCCAATCAATCCAATTCGTTCATTGGGTTGAATATGCCAGGTGGCATCACTTAAGATCGTTCGTGCACCAAATTCAAAAGTTACATTCTGCAATCCAGCCAACATATTTCACACTTATTCGTTAAAAGAATGCGCAAAATTAACGCAAAGATGGTGGCAAACCATTAACCCTTAACTTTGTTAAAATATTTACTATGAAAAGACTGGTATATCTGTTGCCCTTTGTTTCACTGCTAGCCTGCGGTTCCGGCGATGATGCGGACCCCAAAGAAACGCCCGCGAATGCCAACGCAAAAACCTCCGCTCATTCTACTGCTTTTTCAAGTTCCTTTCAAAAATTATTGGATACTTATTACTCTCTGACCGGTTCGCTGGTTGACGGAAATGATACCTTGGCTGCTAAACTTGGCGCCACACTTGCCAGCCGCGCAGATAGTGTTAGCCTGGCTGGGATGGAAAAAGATTCAACCATTTACCAAACCACCAAGGCCATCCTGGAATCCGTAAAAAGTGAGGCGATGGGCCTGAGCGGCGAAGCAAATATTGAAAATCGCAGGAAGTCATACCAGATGGTATCAGACGCGATGTATGACCTGGTTAGGACCGTGAAATATGATGGCCAAACAATTTATCATCAATACTGTCCCATGGCGTTCAACAACCAGGGCGCTTATTGGATCAGTAATTCGCCCGATATTAAAAACCCTTACTTCGGCAAAGCAATGCCCGATTGTGGCGAGACCAAGGACTCGCTTTCTTTCAGCTCAAAATAAATTTTACACCGGGCAATCTTCGAATTCTGCATGGAATGGAACTCTACCAAAGCTGGCCTGCAACGCGGATATGTGATTGCATTCCTGCTTTGGGTCTATAGTTCCTCTTTTGCCCAGACCAACTACACGATTAGCGGTTATGTACGCGACTCTACCAATCAAGAGTCCATGATTGGTGCGTCATTAATCGTGCAGGGACAAACAAAGGGGGTCAATAGTAACAACTATGGATTTTACTCCATTACGCTGCCACGGGGAAAATATATGATCAGCTGTACCTTCGTGGGGTATCAACCCAAACTCATTGAGGTGGAGCTGGATCGCAACCTCAGCTTCAATTTTGACATCGTGCCCACGGGAACGCTGTCGCAGGCGATTGTGATCTCATCAAAGCGTAGAGATGCCAATGTGAAGAACGCACAGATGGGCAGGGTGGATCTTTCGATTGAAAAGATCCGAACCATCCCGGTCATATTCGGAGAAGTCGATATCATGAAGACCCTCCAACTGTTACCAGGCGTGATGAATGCCGGTGAAGGCAACAGTGGACTCTACGTAAGGGGAGGAGGGCCTGATCAAAACCTCATCATGCTCGACGATGCAGTGGTTTATAATACCGGGCATCTGTTTGGATTCTTTTCTATTTTCAATTCAGACGCGCTCAAGAATACTTCATTAATCAAGGGTGGTATGCCACCACAATATGGTGGCCGGTTGTCGTCTGTGCTGGATATCGCCATGAAGGAAGGCAATATGAACAGGTTCCAAATGGATGGCGGCATCGGCACAATTGCATCCAGGCTGTCTTTGCAGGGACCCATCAAAAAAGGCAAGGCCTCCTACATTATTTCTGCGCGTAGAACTTATATCGATGTGCTGGTAAAACCATTTGTCCCCAAGAGCAGCCAGTTTTATGGTTCTGGGTATTATTTCTACGACCTGAATGCAAAAGTGAATTATAAATTCTCGGAAAAAGATCGCCTCTACCTGAGCGGTTATTTTGGCCAGGATGTTTTTGATTTTGTCAATGCACGACGGTCATTCGATATCAGCATTCCCTGGGGTAACACCACGGCGACGCTACGGTGGAACCATGTATTCAACAGAAAGCTTTTCGCGAACACAACGCTGGTGTACAACAAGTACAACTTTGAATTTGCAGGAAAGCAGGAAACCTTTCAGTTGAAACTATCCAGTGGCATCAGGGATTACAATGCAAAAATCGATTTCGATTTCTTCCCGCAACCGCGACACAAGATGAAATTCGGCGGCTTGTATACAGTTCACCGGTTTACGCCATCTGTGTTAAGCGGAAGCCAGGATTCAACCATCTTCCAGCCAAACAACGCACAAATCAAATACGCCGACGAAGCCGCACTCTATGTGCAGGACGACTGGGAGATCAGCGACAAATTCAAAGTGAATTATGGATTGCGCTGGAGCTGGTTTCAGCAACAGGGACCTTATAAGATTTACGCAACAGACATCAACGGGAATAAGCTTGACAGCACGGTCTATGACAAACGCCAGCCTGTGAAATCTTACAACGGATTGGAGCCACGACTCACCTTACGGTATGCCATAGACGATGAAACCTCCTTGAAAGCTGCTGTGACCAGGAATTTTCAATACATCCACCTGGTGAGCAATGCAGGCACAACGCTTCCCACAGATCTTTGGGTGCCCAGCACCTTCAGGGTTCAACCCCAGATCAGCTGGCAGTATGCATTGGGCTTTTTCAAAAATTTCAAGGACAACACGTACGAAACTTCGGTGGAGCTGTACTATAAAAACATGCAGAACCAGATCGAGTATCGCGAAGGCTACACGCCAAGTACGCGGGATACCGAGGAAGAATTTGTATTTGGTAAGGGCTGGAGTTATGGCGCGGAATTTTTTGTTAACAAGACACGCGGCAAATTCACGGGCTGGGTCGGTTATACCTTGTCGTGGACCTATCGAAAATTCCCACAATTAAACGATGGAACGACTTACCCGGCAAAATACGACAGACGGCATGACCTCTCCGTGGTGGGCACCTATGAATTGACGAAGAAGTGGAAATTTTCTGCCGTATTTGTATATGCCACCGGAAATGCGACCAGTTTGCCCGAGCGCTTCTATATCATAGAAGGCTTGCTGGCACAGGAATACAGCCGAATCAACCAATACCGGCTGGCGTCTTACAACCGGTTGGACATAAGTGCCATTTACACACCTCAGCACAAGAAACCCAAACGCTGGCAGGGCAATTGGGTGTTTAGTATTTACAATGTTTACAGCAGGCTGAATCCTTACTTCGTTTATTTCGATCAGTCGGGCAGCGCCTACGATAACACGTTACAGGTAAAGGCCAAGCAGGTTTCCCTGTTCCCGATCATTCCCAGCGTTACCTATAATTTTAAATTCTAAACCCAACCGCTCATCAATTTTTTCGCGTTATTGTCCGATTCCGCGGTGGTCAAAATTTTATAAATCCCTACTTTTAGCGCTTTCAAAATCACAAACATGAGAAAATCTGTCTTTCTGTTGGCATCGTTTTGCATGCTCGGTGCCGGGATCATGGCACAGGAAAAAGTGGACCTGGACATGATCAAAAAAATCCGTAATGAGGGATTGAACAATTCAAAGGTGATGGATATCGCCTACTACCTGACTGATGTGAGCGGTCCCCGTCTCACGGTTTCTCCCGGATATACGCGAGCAGCGAATTGGGCCAAATCAAAACTGACCGAATGGGGTTTGACCAACGTAGCGCTCGAGTCATGGGGTGAATTTGGCAAGGGATGGGAATTAAAGAGAAGTTATGTTGCGATGACTGCTCCCTATTATCAACCCATGATCGCATTTCCCAAGGCCTGGACGGTGGGAACAAAGGGGTTGATCAGTGGCGAAGTGATGATCGTGGATGCAAAAGATTCTGCTGATTATGTTGCCAGGTTTAAGGGCAAGGTTGCCGGAAAAATTATTATTACGGCGCTTGCAGATAATTTAAACAAACTGGATTCGGTTGCTGATGGATCAAGGTACAGCGAAGCTGACCTGGCAAAAATTGCAAATCCCCAGCCCGATACGGCCAGGAGGAATGGTCCCAGTCCTGAATTTGCTACCCGCATGGCGGCATTGCGTTTCAGGAATAAATTGAAAGATTTGATTAATGCCGATGGCGCTGCAGCGATCATCAGCTCCAGTGTAAGGAGCAAACACGGTACTGTGTTTGTACAAGGAGGCGGACCCTACAAGTTGAATACAGAAAATTCCATGACAGATATTGCCATGGGTGGTGAAGACTATCTGCGCATACAGCGGCTCGTGAGCCATGGCGTTCCGGTAAAATTGGAAATGGATATTCAAACTGATTTCCCGCAAGGTGATAGCAAGGGTTATAATGTTGTTGGAGAAATCCCCGGAACAGACAAAAAATTGAAAGACGAAGTGGTGATGGTTGGCGCACACCTGGATTCATGGCATGGTGCAACCGGTGCAACCGATAATGCAGCCGGATCTGCGGTGATGATGGAAGTGGTAAGAATTCTGAAAGCGTTGAATGTTCAGCCTCGCCGTACCATTCGCATTGCGTTGTGGAATGGAGAGGAGCAGGGACTGTACGGTTCTGCGGGGTATGTGAAGAATCACTTTGCTGATCCTGCCACGATGGAATTGAAACCAGAGCATGCAAAGCTGGCGGGTTATTTCAATTTGGATAACGGGTCAGGAAAGATTCGTGGAGTATATATGGAAGGAAATGAGGGCGTGCGACCCATTTTTGAAAAATGGCTGGAGCCTTTCAAAGATCTGGGTGCAACAACTTTGACGAAGGATCATACGGGTGGTACGGATCACCTTTCCTTTGATGCTGTTGGTTTACCTGGCTTTCAGTTCATCCAGGATGAATTGGAATACGATACGCGTACGCACCATAGCAATATGGATACTTACGACAGATTGTTACCAGATGATCTGAAGCAGGCTGCAACGATCATTGCAGCGTTTGTTTATCAGACCGCGCAGCGCGATGAAAAATTGCCAAGAAAGGAATTGCCGAAACCTAAGCCGCCGAGAGCGCCATTCTAAGGAATGAAATTATTTGAATCCCCTTCGTTTTACGAGGGGGATTTTTTTCTTCGTGCCAATCCCATCAACACAACGCCAATCATAATCACCACCACTACAGCAACAAGTACCGGAATCACCAACGACAAACTCGAGAGCGTCCATGCCCCCAAATTTTCTCCCGTCGCCACCATGGCATTGCCAGTTCCCACGGTTGCCTTAGTTGTAAATAGGCGAAGCAAGGCCGTACCGCTTTGAATAATTGCTGCAGAACCGCCGCCTACAATGAGTCCGGCCCCCCATTTCCATAATTCCTGATCAATGGGTAAGACTGAGGTCGCCAGCAGGGTGCCCGCCAAAATCGCGAGTGGTGTTGTAATCGTATCCAATAGATTATCTACTACCGGTATATAGTATGCGAAGATTTCAATGACGGTAGCCGTTCCAAAGCAAACCAGCGCGGGCCATTCGCCAAGCCAATGAAAATGCTCAGTCAGCGGCACCCATCCAAAGCGCCCGCCAATACCTGCAACGAGCAGTGGCACAAACACGCGGAAGCCTGCAGATGCACTCAGGCCAATTCCCATGCATACGGGAAGAATCCAGGGAGCAATAGAATTCAAGGCTAATTGGTTTGAATCAGACGGAAGATAAAAAAGTTTTGAAGCGAATGCAAGGTCGCTATTGCTCCTTCAGCTTGAAGCGCACCGTACCGCTGGTCTGTTCAGTGGAGGTAATTCTCACTTCATATCGCTGATCATCCACGGTCACAATCATCAAGGCCGTATTCGGCGGAATGGATCCAAGGTTTTCCGCAAACATCACCAGGTCATTATCCTCTACATCGGGATCCAGTTTTATTTTAAGTGTGATCGGCTTGTCGCTTAAGCGCTGGTGCGTTACCATCAGCTTGCCATTGAAGAATACAGAAACAGAATCTCCATCAATTTCGCCGTTGTCATACAAATCAACCCTGAACTCATCATTTTCCACAACGATCGTTTTCAATACTTTCTTGTCCCTGTTTTCGTATTCTTTGATGATGGGCTTTTTGATCGTTGGCGCAGTAACCACGGGCGCACTCTTTGTAGTATCAATGCCTGCCGCCTTTTGCTTCTGTTCAGTCTTCACAACAACCGGAGGTTTGGTAGTAGTGCTGGTTGTCGTTTTCGGTTTGGTGGTGGTGGTGGTGGTGGTAGATTTGGTTGTAGTGCTACTTTGTGTTTTTGGCTTCGTGCTGCCTGCTACAGGGGGCGAAGTGGTCTTCGGCGTCGATTTTGGGGAAGTTGTTTTAGTTGTCGTCTTTGGTGCCGTGGTCGTTTTCGGTGTTGTCTTTACCACATCGGCAGTTTTAGGAGGCGGAGCCTTTACCACATCATTCTGCTTTTGCGGCGCAACCCTTACAAGGGTCTTCCGCTCAAGTTCGGTTGAACCGGTACCACAATTGTTCGCCTTGGACGCCGGCTTCCAACGACCCACCAGTTTTTCGGTGCCATCTTCATCTGTAAAACTCAGCTCATGGATTTGAAAACAATCGATGAATTCGGGCGGCGTATTAGATTTCACTTTCTCAAATTCCTTCACCCAAACGCTCTTCGCCTTTTTATCATAAGACCCTGTCAAGTGACAGATCACATAGCATCGCTTGCCGCGGATTTCAAAATACGTGTAGGAATAACCGTCAACTTCTTCGCCCTTGATCTCCAGTTCCAGCACGTATTCCGTCTTGCTCCTGTAATAGTCTCCGTCGGATACGAATCCTCCTTTCCACTGACCGCTCAAATCCTGCGCCTTCACATGTACAGACAACACCAGTAAAACAAAGACTAAAAATCTTTTCATCCCGGAATCTACAATTTTTTACAAAATTAAATTGATTCACAGGGTATTTCCCAAAGGAAATGATGACTTTAGCCAATACTTCGTTAAATTTGCAGTCCGAAAAAAAGAGAATTTTTTACATGATCAAGATCAGTTTTCCGGATGGCGCGGTAAGAGAATACAATGAAGGAATCAGTGCATTGGAAATTGCCAAATCGATCTCCGAAGGATTGGCAAGAAAAGTATTAGCAGCATCTGTTAATGGTGAAGTGTGGGACGCAAACAGGCCAATTAACAAAGACGCAAGTTTGAAGTTATTGACCTGGGATGACAAGGATGCGAAATCAACTTTCTGGCATTCCACCGCACACCTCATGGCCGAAGCCGTTGAATCATTATTCCCAGGTGTAAAATTTTGGGTAGGACCTCCTGTTGAACATGGGTTCTACTACGATATGGATTTGGGAGGCCGACATATCACTGAAGAAGATCTACGCAAGCTGGAAGTGAAGATGGCTGAACTGGCGAAACAGAATAATGCATACTCAAGGAAAGAAATTTCAAAAGCCGACGCGATAAAATATTTCCAGGAAAAAGGTGATGAATATAAACTCGATCTGCTCCAGGGACTGGAAGACGGTCAAATCACTTTTTACACCCAGGGTGAATTCACCGATCTCTGTCGCGGACCACATATTCCGTCAACAGGATTCATCAAGGCACTAAAGCTCACGAATATCGCAGGTGCTTATTGGAAAGGTGATGAAAAAAATAAAATGCTTACGCGTGTGTATGGTATCAGCTTCCCCGCACAAAAGGAGCTGGACGAATACCTCGCGTTGCTGGAAGAAGCAAAGAAAAGAGATCATCGCAAACTCGGAAAGGAGCTAGGCATCTACACCATGGACGATGATGTGGGTCCCGGTCTCATCATGTGGATGCCAAACGGTACTATCATTATTGAAGAGCTGGAAAAGCTGGCGAAGGAAACGGAACAGGAAGCAGGATATAAGCGCGTGGTGACTCCGCATATTGCGAAAGAGAGTATGTATCTCACCAGCGGCCACCTGCCATATTATGCCGACAGCATGTATCCGCCGATGGAGTTGGATGGAGAGAAATATTATCTCAAGAGCATGAACTGTCCGCATCACCACAAAATATTTGCGGCAGAACCAAAGAGCTATCGCGATCTTCCATATCGCATCGCAGAATACGGAACGGTTTACAGGTATGAACAAAGCGGTGAGTTGTTCGGACTCATGCGTGTACGATGCCTGCACATGAATGATGCTCATATTTATTGTTCGAAAGCGCAGTTTGAGCAGGAGTTTCGCGCGGTGAACGAGATGTACCTGAAGTATTTTAAAATCTTTGGCATCTCAAAATATGTGATGAGGTTGAGTTTGCATTCTGCAGATAAACTCGGCAAGAAATATGTGAATGAACCTGAGCTATGGAAAGAAACGGAAGAAATGGTGCGACAGGTGTTGATCGATTCGAATATTCCATTTGTAGAAGTGCAGGACGAAGCTGCATTTTATGGACCAAAGATCGACGTGCAGATTTACAGTGTCATTGGCAGGGAGTTTACGCTCGCTACCAACCAGGTTGACTTTTCCCAGGGTAGGAGTTTTAAACTGCACTATACGACAGCCGATAACCACACCGAAACGCCCCTGATCATTCACCGGGCGCCATTGGGGACCCATGAGCGGTTCATTGGCTTTTTGCTGGAGCACTACGCCGGGAAATTACCCCTCTGGCTGGCGCCCACCCAGGTTAAAGTGTTGCCAATCAGCGACAAATTCGCCTCCTATGCACAAACTGTTTTAAATGAACTGAAAAAAGCGGATATTCGTGCAGAGATTGACGACCGCAACGAAAAGATCGGGAAAAAGATACGGGATACCGAAATGCAAAAAATTCCCTATATGCTTGTGGTTGGCGAGAAGGAAGTAAATGATAAATTAGTAGCCATTAGAAAACAGGGAGCAGGTGATTTGGGATCGAAAAACCTGGCTTCATTTATAAGCGATATTCGCAAAGAGATCAAAGAGAGAGTAGCGGAAACAGAAGTCAGGAAAACTGAACAAATCAAAGAAAAGGTTTAACCTGAAGCATTTGGGTTCTCTGCCTGGAGGAAGTTGAAAGCCTGCCGGGAGTTTTTCGCCGAAACAGAAAAAGTATTTTTAATTAAAAATTGTAAATGTCATTCCCACCAAGATCACCAAGACCGCCCAGAGGTAATTTCAATCCCCGTTTTAGAAAAGAGCAATACCAGGAACACCGCACCAATCACATGATCAGGGTACCCCAGGTTCGCCTTGTAGGCGATAACGTGGAAGTTGGTGTCTACTCCACGCAGGAAGCTCAGCGTATGGCAAATGAGCAGGGTCTTGACCTGGTAGAAATCTCTCCGACCGCAGAACCGCCGGTATGTAAAATCATCGACTACAACAAATTCCTTTACGAGAAGAAGAAGAAGGAAAAGGAAATGAAATCCAAGAGCAAGGTCTCTGAGGTAAAGGAAATTCGTTTTACACCCAATACAGACGATCACGACTTCGACTTCAAATCAAAGCACGCCGAGAACTTTCTGAAAGAAGGTAACAAGGTGAAGGCTTACGTACAGTTCAAGGGTAGAGCCATTATGTTCAAAGAAAGAGGCGAACTGTTGTTGTTACGTTTTGCTGAACGTCTTGCTGAAATAGGCCAGCCGGAAAGCATGCCAAAACTTGAAGGAAAACGAATGATGATGGTACTTACGCCGAAGACGGCTAAGAAGAAACCAGCCAACCAATAATTCGTTAATAAAGTTAATTGGGTTAACCAGGTTGATTGTTTTTCAAATTAGCCTAATTAACCCAATCAACTTTATTAACCTACATACCTAAATCTTTCGACTTCACTGACAAAACCCGATAGTCAACTTTAGTACCGCGTTTGCTGTCGGGCGCTACCACTGAGGCTTCTGCGCCGGGGAGCAGGTTCTGGAAATGCAATGCTTCGGTCTTGAAGACTTCCTTATTATTTTTCAGGTAACTCACTTCCACAACAACATCATCCAACACATATTTTGATCCGTTATTAACGGTGATCTTCAGATCGCTGATGCCACCGAGGAATACTTTCTTGTAATCATTCGCCTTCACGCGCACGTCCTGGTAGATGGTGGCTCGCGCCGCTATCTTTGCCTGCTCTTTCTCTGCAGCATCCTTCTGTTTTTGATCTTCAGCAGCGGCATTGTCTTTTTTTACCTGCTCTGCAGCGGCCGCGACTATTTCTTCAGCTTTCTTTTCCTTCTTCGTTTGCTTCACCACCGGTTTCGGTTTTACGGGAGCAGGTGTTGAATTGAGTTGAGCCTGATCATTATTTGCTGAATTATCAGTTGGCGTTTCCTGGGCCTCATCCTGCGTTTGCAAAGGTGCCGCCACAGTTTGTGCTTCGGCCTTTTCTTTTTTGCCGCTATAATAAGCACCAATCAGGTAACCCGTCATAAGTAATGCAATAGCTACAAAACCGAACATCAGTGTGTCGGTTAGATCCCGCTTGCGCTTGGGCTTGACGGGAAACATTTCTTTTACTTCGAGACGCTTTTCTTCCACGGCGCGAAAACGATCTGAAAATTTTTTGTCTGTTTGAATTGGATCCGGTCTCCTGGATTCAGCAGGTTGATCTTTTGCTCTTGCCACTTCTTCGGGCTTGACTTCGTCGTGCTTTCTTTGTGAATGAACAATGTAAAGTTCGTTGACTTCGCCCATCTTTTCTTCCTTCGGTAATTCCGGCGGTGTCTCAGTCGAACTAAAACTATTCATGTCTAATCCATTCGTTAGTAGCTGTTCTTCCTCCACAATAATCCTGGGTGCAGGATCTTTGGGAGGTGGGTCAACAGGCGGAACCTGGATGGTTTGAACGCGCGTTTCGTTCTCCCTGGGCTTTATCGCATATACGTGAGCGGTAGAGAGCGTCTCAAGCGGAGGAGGTTGACTGGGTGCCTCTGTAGCTGCCACAACGGTGCCTGGGGCACTTGTAGCCGGCAGCTCCATTGGCGGAGCAATATCCTTCAATTCGTCGATTTCGGAAGGATAAAGCCATGCAAAACTTTTTCCTTCGGCCCAAATCAGGTCGAAGGGTTTAAGTCCCAATTTTTTCAAATCCTCAAAGGTGTAAGGGCCGGATTCCTTATTGCTTCTTAGCAACTGGTATTTAGTCATGTGCTCAGATTGAACGGTGTTGTTCAGGGTGGAAAGACATAGGACATCGAGGAGCGGCTCCTAAAATTATACAGAATTGGGGGGTAATTCTGTGAGGGAAATGTTATTAATAACGGATTAAAACAAGGAGCTGCCCCGTAAATATAGATAATTCCCGGCGGAATTGAACCACTACAATTTGGTCAAATTTGCTGTCAGCCTACATTTTGATAAATTCCACGCAGCGGTTGTTCACCAACCTGATT
>Ga0163163_10002401_pt1 | contig 15854 bp, 14 predicted proteins | sample S65metaG_FD_119766 | JGI IMG/M metagenome (GOLD analysis project Ga0163163, IMG submission 119766) | Switchgrass rhizosphere microbial communities from Kellogg Biological Station, Michigan, USA - S6-5 metaG | ecosystem: Host-associated > Plants > Roots > Rhizosphere > Soil | place: USA... | reverse complement strand
ATGCTTACAGGCGCCTGCATGAACACATTGCGTATGTAAGCATCCGCTATTTTATATGTGTCGATAATTTCTTTCTCGGCTTCAATTTGTTCTTCCAATTCCTCTTTCTCTTTCCGCTGAAGCTCCAATGTTAATCTTCTTAACTCGGTAATGTCGGCAATGGCCAGGAGAATTAACTCCTCGCGATGGGCATGCTGAATAATACGCTTTGCATTGAGTAGCATTACCTTTTGTCCAATGCCAGGAAAGTTGTGATCAACCTCAAAATCGCGGAAGGTGGAATTTTTTGGAATGATGTTCTCAAGCAGTTCACGCAGCCCTGGAATATTCCACTGCCCGTTTCCCAGCTCATATAGCAGCATCCCTTCCGTTTGTTCTTCGCTAACGCGAAATTTTTTGTAGAATGAATTATTGGCTGTTTTCACCCTCAGCTCTTTATCAAGAATGATCATCGGGTCATGTATGGTTGCAATAATGCTTTCAGAATAATTGTACAATTCATTGATCAGTTCATTTCTCGTTCGAAGCTCCTGGTTAGACGTGGCAAGTTCTTCATTGGCACTCTGAATTTCTTCTTTTGAAGTTTCCAATTCCTCGTTCAGGCTGCGCAATTCTTCATTGCTGCTCACCACTTCCTCATTGGAACTTTGTAATTCTTCTATGACCGCTTCATGATCATGCATGACATTGCGCAGCTCCTCCCGGTAAGCGGACATCTCCTCTTCCATCTTTTTTATCCTGCGATCTTTTGCTGCTGTCGCCGTTTTTGACCTTTTTCCCTTGCTTTGCGTGGCGATCTCTTCCTGCTGTTGTTCAGTGAAAACAATAAGCAGCAGCGGTTCAATAAAGTCATTATGAAGCGGCAAGACTTCCAGCGAAACGATGTTGCGGCCACCATTCATTTCAATACTCTTTTTATCAACACGCTTTTTTGTTTTAAATGCCTTAGCAATGGCATTACGCAGTTCAAAAGAAATTTCAGGACGCGCCATTTTTAAAATATCCAGTGTGGCGATTCCGGGGGCATGCGTGAGATATAAATTCGTCTCACCCCGGAACTGCAATATTTCCATTCGTTGATTGATGACGACGCTGGCGGGCGCGAAGCGGGAAAGCAGGATGGAGTCAATGGCGTGTTCAAAATCATTTCCGTTGCCTGCAAAGCCTTTAATTTTGTTGTTACTGCCATTAGGAATGGCAATAGAATTGGGGACGTCAACCTGCATAGTGTGCCGCTGAGATAACCGGGTACCAGCCGCAGACAATATACCCTGGCCTGAATTCATTTTGCGCTGGTATATCCTAAGTTTTTTATTGCTGGATATAAACAGTTGTCCGGATTGCCCGATGCTTTCCGATTTACCAAGCATCAAAAATCCATTTTCATTTAAAGCGTAATGAAAGGTAGCGATGGTTTTTTTCTGTGCCGCTAGATCAAAATAAATAAGCAGGTTGCAGCAACTGATAAAATCGATACGAGAAAACGGCGGATCAATTAACACGTTATGCGGCGCAAATACACAAACGTCGCGCACTGATTGGGCAATGCGAAAGTTACCGTTTGATTTGGTAAAGAAACGTTGCAATCTCTTAGGTGAAACATTTTCAACCTCCCCCCTTGTGTAAATGCCGATGCGCGCCTTGCTCACAGCCGATGCGCTGAGGTCGGTTGCAAAGACCTGGATAGGTATATCGCGGTATTTTGTGTCCTGGATCTCGCGAAGCAACATGGCGATGGTATAGGCCTCTTCGCCTGTACTGCATGCGGGTATCCATACCCTCAATACCTTACCCGCTCGCTTGTTCTTAAGAAGTTTGGGAAACAATGTTGTTTTTAAATATCTGCAAGCTTCAGGATCCCTGAAAAAATCAGTTACCGTAATAAGCAGGTCGTGATAGAGTAGATCGGCTTCGTTCCCTTGCTGCTCTCCTTGTTTCCCGTTCTTCAGTGGTTTCCTTTCTGTAACCAGGCTACTATATTCTTTCAGCGATTTAATTTTATGCAGTAGCATTCTCCGCTGAATGCGACGTTTGATGGTGTTCATCTTATACAGAGTAAAATCAACACCGGTTTGTCTATGCAAATGGCGGAGCATATTTTCCAGTTCAGCGGGGTTGTGATCAATTTCAATGTCTTTTTCGGTCTCGCTGCCGTTTGATCTTATGAGCGGATGTTTACTGATCTTCTTTAACTCAAATGCAATTTCCCTTGGCGATAACACAAAATCAACGGCCCCGGCTGCAATAGCACTCTTAGGCATACTGCTGAATTTTGCACTGTCGTCCTGGGCAAAGGTTAAACCACCTTCAAGCTTGATGGCTTGCAAACCCCGTGTACCATCGGTGGCGCTTCCGCTCAAAATAATACCAATAACATTTTGCTTATGCGTTTCTGCGAGCGAAGAAAATAAGATATCAATAGGCAAATTCACTTTAGGAGAGTCCGGGCGAGGCGATAATATTATGTGCCCATCCTGAATGTTCATCTCTTTATCTGGTGGAATAACATAGATATTATCGGGCTCCATCTTCTCCTTATTTTCAGCCTGTTGCACTCTCATCTTCGTATTTTTTGCAAGCAGCGAAGCAAGAATGCTTTCGTGCTGCGGGCTTAGGTGCTGAACATAAATAAAGGCCATGCCCGTGTCCCCCGGAAGGTGCTTAAGCAGCTCCGTCACCGCTTCAAGTCCGCCTGCTGATGCGCCAATGGCAACGATCGGAAAAGAATCTGGAGATTTTATAATTCGATGGTTCGATCTTGAGGAATCAGAATCGTTCTTATTTAAAGGTTTTTTTTTATTAGAAATTGTTTGCATTTGTTAGCCTAGTTCTCTGCAAGATCCTTGAGCCTTATTTGCACATCCACAGTGAAGAGGGATTGGGAAGTTACGGAGTTTTATTGATCCGTGATGAAGATTCAATCCATAAGACTAAATGGATAGCTTTGCATTTTTAATCATTCATTCAATTTCAACCCCTTTTACTAGGTTGACGAAATGAGATTCCCCTCCGTTCAGGAGATGGTGAGTAACTTTTAACTCCCAACCAAAATCTTAGATAATCAACCAACCTGTGCTATTTGAATTTCCAGCTAAAAGCACTATTCAAATTTTTAATGAATACAATTCAATAGAACTATTTTTTCCTTTTAATTCAAATTCTCCGAGCGATTCGGTTTGCCAATCCGTGAGGTTTGATTTTTCAATAAACTCCTTTGAAACGATAAATTTTTGATTCAATTGACTACAGGCATCCCTGATCCTCGCAGTTGTATTCATTGCATCCCCACTCATTGCAAGGTCTTTTTTTATTACGCCAATTTCGCCGATCGTAACTTCGCCATAATGTATGCCTACTTTAAATTCGGGCAAAAATCCATATTCTCTCCTGAACCGGTTCCCGTTCTTTTCAATATTTTTTCTTGCGGCAATCAATGAGCGGATGCAATTTTCATAATTTTTTTGTTTCGCCGGCCATGATACAACGATCTCATCCCCTACGTACTGATATATTCTACCGCCGTATTCAAGCAATGCTGTTGAAATGTGGTAAATGAATTCGCGTATGAACCGAAAGTAGCGGGTGTTATCCATTTTTTCTGCAATGGGAGTTGAATTTTTCAAATCGATAAACATAAGGATAAGATTTTCGTTTTTTGGAATGATATACTTCCCAAAGAAGATAGCGAAAAATATTCCCGGTGAATATTTTTCTACGAATTCAATAATGAGCTGAGTAAGAACAAAAAGAATGAGCCACTCGGGCATTTTTTCGAGGAGCCAGGTACCCTGAAAAGTGTGTTGGTAAAAACTATTAAGGGCTCCGACAAAAGATTTATTGTCAATCAACACAACATAAGTTATGTGAATTAGGAAATTTACTGCAAGCGCAGCTATTATCAGAATAAGCGTCTTCAGGAGAATATTCATAAAAACTGAAGAGTTCAGCAGCACATTTCTCAACAGAAACACAAGGGCGTATCCTATACACAGGCTAATAAAAAAAACATTTACTTCCCGTAATAGAATAGTAAGGATAGTTCTGTTTGGAAATAAGGCAGTTTTGCTGGGCGCACCTGTAAATATCCGGAAAATGAAGAAACATATATCAATAATCGTCCATGATATTGCAATGGAAAAAATCATTCTTATTCTGTATTGCCTGATTACGGAAAAACCACCTCCTATGGACCTGGGGAATTTCATAAATCTGATCGAATATTGCGCCTGATTATATCAGCGAGTCTTCCTTCTAATGGCTTCACCCAAAGTGGCGCTGGCTGATTTATTAACCATTTGCCAGAATCCTTTTCCATCATATCAAAAACATATGCTTGCCAGGATCGGGTTACGGTAACAAAGAATTTTGCTCCTTCGATAGTAGGTGTATAATAGAATGTAAATTCTAAAGTTTCGCCGTCCAAATCAGTACTTCCATTGAATGGTTTCATTGGGGTCAATGTCTCAATTATCTAGCCATACTGTGACAAATGCAATGCCTGCACGTGTCAGGATTCGTCCATCTTGATTTATCGGCTGTTCACCATGGAAAAGTGCCGATAAGAAGTCTCCTTAATTCGAAGATTTTTCATCCAATGTTTTTGCAACCTGGTTCACATCGGTCTCCTGGGATAATTGTTCCATCGCTTCGTCTATATCTTCTTCTAATCCCAAATGCTTCCCGATCCTTTGGACCATCTTTAAGATCTTTGTTCCTTCCTGTTCTGCAAGCATGTTTATCTGCAAATCAATATGTGCCCGCTTGTCGGCTTCCTTGGTCATTCGATTTTGGCTCTTCAGGACCAAAAGTGCAAGAAAAATAGCCTCCAGCGAAACGACCAGCGTAAGAAAACCGAATGGCAAAGGATCAAATGGACGTATGCCAGGAATCAAACGGAGGTTTACTAAAATCCATGCTGCGAACCAGGCAATGTGAAAGATAATAAAGGGGCTACTGCCTGCGAAAGTGGTTATTTTGTCGGCTACGTGTTCGGCAGTTGAACGCTGCCGGGAGGTCTGTTTATCCAACCTCATGATGGACTCGATATTTTTTTGAACCTGTGCGTCCGTCCTTCCGGGCAGTCTTTTCGACGACTTTTTTTTTCTTATTTCATTATCAGCAGGGTTTGACTTGCGTCCTCCAACTCTGCCAGTTTTTTTGTTAATCATTTTTGTAAAATTTAAACAACTGAGCCTCACGCAATGAATAAATGAAAACAGGTCCTCCTCATACTTGCATGAGAAAAACCTGTTATTGATTGAAGTTTTAAATTATTACTTTGAAGATTTTTTTGTCTTTGTGTCTTCTTCTTCTTCGCTCGCCTCAACATTTACTGCACTCAAAGCAACTTCTGTCAGCTTTTCATCAGCAATCTTTTCCTCATTAAGAGTTTCTTCCAGCAATGAAACTGCTTCTGTTAATCCCAGTGTTTCTGCAAACTGGCGCAATGTGCCATAAGATGCAATTTCATAATGTTCTACTTTCTGTCCTGCGGAAATGATACCTGCGTCACGCATAGCGCCCTCTTCACATTCTTCCATAATTTCCTCTGCTTCTTTTATTAACCCTTCCATTGCCTCGCATTTTTTTGCAACTGCTTTTTTGCCCGTTGACTCAAATACCTGCTCTACACGTTTAACCTGTTCTTCCGTTTCCATCAAATGATTGTCCAATGCTTCAATCAATTCTGCTGATGTGGCTTTTTTGATCATTTTAGGAATTGCTTTTGTCAATGCCTTTTCTGCCCAATATATATCCTTTAATTCTTCTTCAAATAATTTCATGAGTTGAGAAGACTGCATCTCGGTCCTGGGAGCCTCTTTTGTTTGTGCCCCTTTAGAAGAGTCACCTCGAGTACTTACGCGCTGGCTGCCGTTTGATTTAGATCTATCCATGTTATTTTGTTTTTATTTTAAAAAATGATTTTATTAAGAGTGGAATTCAGAATATGTGTTTGTATTTCTAATACAGTTTCCGTGGCCTATACTACTCGACTAATAACATGCCACCTTTTCCTGAACTAGCAAAATAGAGTTTGATGATTTAATTGATTAGAATTTGGGAGTTACTTCCACATGCGAGAATTATCTTCAACAAGAAAAGGCGCGCCATTACAAGGATTCAAAAAAATCATGATCAAAGGATTGCTATATGAGTTAAGGAGCATAATTGTTTACAGAAATAATAAGGCTGAAAGCTCATTGACACGCTTGATTTCGCTTCGGGAGAATCGTTGGGTCTGTTCGCCTCTCCTATGTGCTCTTTGAGAAGGTCAAGCAATTTTTGAAAGACCATGTCAATTTCATTTACCTGCTTTTCTGTATTTGCGGAAACAGGCCCACTCTCGTCCATGCCCTCCACCAATTTTTGGGACGATATTATGCTCGTTTTTCCTCCCCGCTCCACCTGTTTTATCTGAACACTATCAATACGGTATTTATATTTCCCATCACCAATTGACAATTCCAGAATGTATTCGACCTTTTTAATTATAGGGTATGGGGAAGAAAGCTTTATACTTCCTTTTGCTGTAATCATAGTGTTGCTGCTGTCTTCATAAATAATCGTTTGTTTTTCACCCTTCATAGTACTCGCGATCGCATTTCTTGCCCTGGTATATATTTCATCCTTACTTAGGTGATCGATGTTTACCGTTCCTTTATAAACGATCCTGTTTGAATCAAGATGCACGGTCTGCCCCTTTGAAAACAATGGTGACAATGAAAGAAATAATATATACGTTGTGAGTCTCATTGATCTAAAATTGAAATCCTAAATTTAGCAACAGTAAATTTTTCTCCTCCTTTGAGTACATTAAATAAGCAGTGATGACGAACCGATTTAAAGGCGCAACTAAAATACCCCATCCATAGCCATCATGCCACACATTTGATTTCTCATTATCTGCCCACACTCTGCCAACATCATTGAATGCCAGAAGACCGATTGATCCACGAAACAAACCGAGATCAGCATTATTCTTTATCAAGCGCAATTCAGAATTATTATACATTTTGCTGCGCCCCGCAAATCGTTGTATGCGAAATCCACGCAGATTTTGCCTGTATCCAAGATATTGGGCCTGTTCGAACTCGTAATTTCCAGCTATGTGGCTTGCACCGAAGCTTGTAGCAATCACAAAATGCTTTCTTGATATAAAGTCGGTATATAGTGAAAAATCGCCGCCTGTTTGAGTAACATGATTGCTGGTATTATTTAATCCAACCATTGAACGCCCGTAGATATTCAAATCAACGCCTCTTGTGGGAATCAGCTGATTGTTTTTTGTATTTAATTCAATGGCGATTTCGCCGCCACCGAAGATTTTTTCCCCATAGTGTATTTTCGAACTTTCCTCGGGATATAGTGTCGAAATATATTTATTTTCATTTTCCTCGTCCCTTAATTTGAAATATTGAAAAACTGGACCGTACCTGATCCAAGACCAACGATTGATATTATTACGCGCCTGGAAAGAAATGTTTACCAAATCGTATCGTGCAAAATAAAACTCATGACCCCCGGGTTTTGTTTTGTCAAATACGGTGTTATTTCCAATTCCAAAGAAAAGAGTTCTGCTTGTAGGCAGCAGGGCATCGCTGCGAAACAAAAGATCGGTCTTGCCAAAAACTTTTATAAAGTCAGCATAATATCTTATATGATATGATGAAGAATTGATTGCCCTGTTGACGACAAAAATACTTTTGTAGCTGTAAGGCTCCTTTCTAAACCCGTGCTTAATTGTTTTTAACCTTAACCCGAGATAGAGGCCTCCATCAAGGGAATATTCTATAGATATGCCGGGTGCTCTTGAATCATAAAGATATCCTAACCTGGTATAGTTATTATTTTGCGGGTCACTTGAAATTTTTTTGTGAACAGTTTGATCGCCGGAAAAAACATTTTGTTCAAACCCCACGTCGTAGGCGTACATTTTCCGACCTCTGCTATTATTTACGAATTCATCATTGCCGGGACCACCGATTAACCGGATTTTGATTTTAGTTCTTTTACCCTGAGTTACAAATTTGTCATTTCCCTCCAATCCATAAATCCTGATCTCTTTCGTAACTGCAGGATCAAAAACCCGTTCAAAATATTTTGAAGATACATTTCCAGAACTATCAATTCTGTTTGCAATGATTGAAACTGATCCATTCTCCATTTTCGTTATTAAAAATTGTTCCGGTTTATTGGTTCCCACGATTGATACAGTTCTTGACAAGAACCTGTAATAAATCATCATGTCCTTTTTAAAATATTGACGTTTTTGTTTCAGTGTCTTAATTATCTCTTCGGTAGAAAATTTTTTAATTTCCTCAGGTTGCTGGTGTAAAGAGACCTCAATAAGAGAATCTGTCATTGCCGTTAAAAAAGTGTCAATCTGCTTGCTCCAATCATCTGCTGATAATTCGTTCAAAAAGACCCGATCAAAATTCTGCGCCGGTCTGTTAAAAGTTCGGATTTCCTTTGTTTTTGCTCTGAATCCCTGGGTTTCGGGAAGTATATTTTTACCACTCACGAATTTTGATAGTATGCCGCGGCTTCGGTAAAATACCTGGTCACGGTCGTGGGGTAGCGGGTAAAAAATTTGCCTATCTGTTGAATTAATGCCCACCCAATCCCATTGATTTTCATGACGGTCGAAATCCATTACAAAATTGTCCAGTAGCCGTGCCCTCAGCACAGACAATTGGTCCACGGTAGTATTGTTGCCATTTGTCAATTCATCAAGAAGTTCGTTCGTATTAAGAATTTTTTCTTTTTTATTTTCCTTACTGGAAGACGAAGGACTATTTTGAATTGTGAATCCGGAAGGCTCTTTTTCTTCCATGAATACCAACATGTTTTTGAATTTGGAGCGGAACTCGCCCAAGGCCGAATCGTCGCCAACGTACAATAATGCATTCTTAAAAAATGGCACTTTAGCAGCACTGGAAAGAGTGTTCACTGACAGGACTCCATAAGGATAGGACGCGGATATCCCATCTTTAATTAGTTTTTCTCCGATTGTCTTCTTTAATTCAGGTGGAATAACGTTTTCGGGAAACTTTTCCACCGACCGCAGTGCCCATTCTCTTCCTGCACTATCTTCTACACGAAGTGATTTTGTCTCCTTACCACCACCTGCCTTGGTAGGAACTAAACCGCCGTATGCCTTATGCAAATCGAGAATCGGTACCTCTACAGGTTGAGTCCATTCTTTACGATAATTAGCACCTACGAAGATTTTGTTGGCACCATTCTCTTTTAATTGAGGGTTGGCGGCAATTTTAATAAGAGGTTCCGCAATAGTATCTTTTTTTGACCTTGCGGAATCATTATTTTCCAAAGTGGTGTCCGCCTGGCCAAGCGAATACAAAGGCAAAAACACAAAAGACAGCTTAATTAGAACTTTTAACGTGCAATCTGTCATAAAAGAGATGAAACTCCGATGTGAAGTCCCAAGGGGAAAAACAATAATATCATGCCACCTTCACTCATGTTAAGGTTTTGTAATAACATTACACGGGGGATTTCAGGTATTTATAGTTTCAGGAATTGAATTTCGCAAAGGGGGACCAAATTGCTGACAGATCCGTAGAAAAATAAATGATTGCAAGTATTATCTAGGTGCATGCGATAAATTGACAAATTTCATCTTCATAAGAGTTCATGCAAATAAGATATCTTCTCATCTCAGATTAATAGCGTACCTTACAGATATTCTTTCAAAGCTTCTGGTAAACTATTCCAACCTGACCATCACTGGTTTCAATCTTTGCAGCGGCTTTCTGTAAGTATCACAACAAAAAATAAGATTTAATTATTGAGATTTAATTAAATGTAGCTCAAAGCCTACATCAATCTCCAACTCCGTAGGAATGGGAATTGCGGGTTGTACCGATTAAAGTTTTTTAAAAAGAAAAAATTATGAAAAATAAAATTTATATAGTTTGTTTTTTAACTCTGATGATGACTGGTTTTGCTTCTTATGGTCAGGTGTATAGAACGGCTGCAGACACGGTTAAACTAAATAAAGAGTTTACAGAAGTAAGCAACGACATCGCAACCCTTAGCGCTCAGTTAACAATAGCACAAAACAACATGCCTGGTTACCAATCTAAAGCCAAGACTGCAGAATCAAATGCCCAGGATGCAGCAGAAACCAGCAGCACCGAGGCTGCCAAAGCAACCGGAGGTAGTGTAAAGGAAGCACGAAAGGCAAAACGAAAGTCTAAAAAAGCTTACCACGAGGCAAAAGATGCCCAATCGGCAAACAATGATGTTGGCAATCAGGACGACAAAATAGCGTCACTTACGGCACAGTTAACTAAAAAACAGGAGCGGCTTCAGCAGTTAACTGACATGCGTGCCTCTATCATTGCAGAGCCTGAACACCAATAAGCAGTTATCAATTTGAAAATGCCTTAGCCATTACCGCATGTCAACGATATTCAAGAGCACCTCTGAAAGCCATTAAACAAATTATTACGGAACTGAAATACAGGATTTTCTTGGAATTGCGAGACAAAAAACAAACCATATGATATCTCGTTATGAATTAAGACTTGGAAACCGAGTGCTGGTTGATAAAAACCTTCAACAGGTTTCGATGATCACGGGCGCAACTGTTTTTACAAATGATGTAGAAGAAAGCCATGAGCAGAAAGTATCTGAACAAAGTTTTGAACAAATTGAGTCTGTGCCGTTGACAGATGATGTGCTCAAACAATGCGGTTTTGTTTATCACAATTACTTCAAATTCTGGCAACATATAACCACAGGTATCACGTCAGAAATGGATATCAATAGTGATTACGACGTTATTGATTTTATGCGTAGGCCCATTATTAAAAAAATGACTTCTCTTCATCAGTTGCAAAATGTGTACTTTATGCTGAAAGGGAGGGAATTGACATTGTATGACACGGCAACTGCTACCAGCTAATTCAAGCTGTTAACCTCCAAAAAAACTTGAAAAAATGAAAAATAGATATTCAGCTTCTCCATTGAAAATCTTACCCATCCTTGCATTCACTGTTGCCATTTTTGTTGGTTTCACGAAATGTGAAGCGCAATCTGTTAACGGGAAATGGAAAAGAACATTCACAAAACTTTTTATTACTGATAAAACCACAGGCAAACAGACACCCGCATCTCCTGAAATGCAAAAAAGCTTTGACGAACATGCAAACGCCTATAATGAAACTTTAGAATTAAAGCCCGACAACACATATATAAGTACGATATCTACCGCGGCCGATGAAAAACCTAAAGTACATACGGGAACTTATTCTCTTTCAGGAAAAGAACTGGATATGAAAATTCCCCTGGTACACAATGAAAAAACAACTATCACTATTCAATCAATCGATAATAAAACAATGGTCTGGAACATAGTATTTATGGGGAAACTGACAGAAATCACTTATACAAAGATGGAATAATGACTGGGAGATCAATTTAATGAAGTAACCATGAAAAATAAACAAGATAGTCCCGGCGTCTATATTCCACCACCCCTGTTTTATATTTTAATCTTTGTCGCGGGTGTATTTATCCAAAAGAAAATTCCCTTAAACGATACTTTATTCAAATCGCCGGCAATGAAAATTGTTGGCAGCGTTTTTTTTATCATTGCACTATTTTTTTCAGTCAGAAGCTTGAGGCAGTTTTTCAAGAGTAAAAACACTTTAGTACTTATTAAGCCAGCTTCGTCTCTTCAGACAGACGGCGTTTACAATATTTCTCGCAACCCGATGTATGTGGCATTGACAATCCTATATCTCGCAGTGACTTGTTTTATTGGAAATTGGTGGAATATTATTCTCCTTCCCTTGCTTCTTTTAATTGTCCAGGAATATATTATCAAAAGAGAAGAAAAATATCTTGACCGACAATTTGGCCTGCAGTATAAGGGGTACAAATTAAAAGTGAGAAGATGGCTGTAATATTTAAATTTCATGAGCGTTCAATCAAAAATTAAAATAAAGTAAAATGAAACCGGTTTCAACATTAACGCCCCTTACATTAAAAACCTTACTTGTTATTCTTGTAGTTGGGCTTTCAAGTTTCACAATATGCAATGCGCAATCTATAGTGGGTAAATGGAAAGGCGTTTCTGTTAAGAATTTTTATAGTGCCGAATATGCTAAACAGGCAGGTCAGACAATGGAAGAAAAATTCCAGAAAGATGGCGGCAGCTCAGATATTGAATACAAATCAGATCATACGTTTGTTTTGAACTTCTCTGCCGTCAACAGCCCGGAAGTTACTACCATGAATGGCACATGGAGCTTGTCAGGAGATCAGCTCAAATCAACACTAGAAACACAATACAATCCTCTACAAAAAACAACGACGGCTACAGTTTCGATAAATGCCAATACAATGATCACAACAGCGGTGATTCCGGCACCGTCAAGGATAGTCAAAACAATTTCAACAAGTACAAGGATGTAAATAAAACATTTCCTTCATCATTAAATTACCTGTGGGGAATTAACTCCATCATATGGTGAGGAAATTGACAATAAAATATAAATACATTATGGTAGTAGCCGCAGCCGGAATTCAAACCTTGAAAAAAGTCTTTCAACCAAAGGCTACAAAGAAGTCTATTTCTTTCTCCTGGATAAATAAGTTTTATGGCACGAAATTGTTAGTAGCAACCTATATGTCACAACTGATCAAACTCTTTTTTGTTTCGTCCAAAGAAAAAAATGGTGGTTTTCAACTAATTCCTGCTATAGTAGTATTCCTGTTAGCTTTAAGTTTTCAGGGAGCAATTGTTTATATCATCATTTCAATTTTACTACAACGTTAACTCCATGGGCTGTGTATCCTTCAAAAGATTTCTCTTCGTCGATGTCTATTAAACATTCATGTGTGCCTTACATTGAGCATTTACCGGTAAGTAATGATGAAATCTTTGAGATAGGTTGATGCTTTCTTAAGTTTTGCAAATAGTTCTCTGGTGATCAAATTGTAACGAAGTGAAACTCTTTCACCAGGTAATCTATAAAACATACTGATTTTCAATCTAATTCTATCGGGTTCGAATCTCGTACGGGCCACATTCCTTATTTTGCCCGATTTTTTCTAAAGGGTTCCTCGGTAACCCCAACAACTCGTTCCCTCCACACAGAAAGACCTAAGCCGACACGGCGTCTCGAGCGATAAACCGGAGGCACCGTTGCCAGTTTAGTTTTGTATGCTTTCTGCATAGGAAATTTCCTAAGGGTATCCATTATGTAACTCCTTTTTTTACCTTTAAAAGTCTCATGGCCGCCTCCGATGAAAATATTGTCAAAGTAGACAACTTGACAAAACAGCAAATATTTTTTAAAGGTTAAGGAAGGGGCAATTCAATCATACAAACCACAAAAGATTGCGATCAACGCAGAAGATAAAAAAGGGTGATGAACAGCTGAACTATGGCAAAGATCAAAAGACATATAAACCACTTTTTCAGGAGCGAATGGTTCATTTCAACCGTGATTTTGATCGTAATAGTTTTCGGTTTATTTATGCTGTTTTATATTATGAATTATCTTATAAGGTTAACGATGCACCGGGTTTAAGCCGAAAGGAGTAAAAATCCATTCAAATCAAACGAGGAGAAGCTATTGAAGATTTATCCTGGTATGCTACGAGGTTAGTCAGCAGCGTTAACTGTGTTTTTACATTTTAACAACTATCAGTGAGCCTCAACTCAAGCGCGTATAAGAAGCAAATTGTTGCACCCAAAACCTGGTGTTCAGAAATGAGTTCTTCCCTTGATAAATACTCTCTGATAAGTGGGAGGCCTTTTTTATTTTGGTGGCGCTGAGAGTCTGCTCCGATAACAATAAAAAGGCTGAATAGAAATTCAGCCTTGTGCGATGGAGGATGGCGATGCAATTAAGCCTCCAAAAAGGAGGCCATCCTTTTTGTGTCCTTAATTTCAAAGCAAGATAAAATCAGAGAAAATAAGAACCCCAGTTTTGCACAGATGTGTATTCAGAAACTTTCGGGCGCCCGGTTTGTAGGATTCCAACCGGGAAAATTTCTCTAACTTGACTTTCTTCTCCATTGACGCGATCGTAAAAATCAGGTGATAAATGAAAATCGCATTTCGTGCAAGATATGGCCCGCCAGAAGTTTTAAGTATAAAGGAAGTTGAAACACCAGTTCCAAAAAACAATGAGCTGTTAATAAAAGTTTATGCGGCTACTGTAAACAGAAGCGATTACCATATACTCACAGGCAGGCCATTTTTCATGAGACTTTTCATCGGTCTGCTCAAACCCAAATTACCGACGACAGGAACGGACTTTGCCGGACAAATTGAAGCAATAGGAAAGAATGTAACATCTTTCAAGGTTGGCGATAACTTAATGGGATTTGATGGCGGCCTTTTCGGAATCGAATCTCATGCGCAATACTTACTATTGCCGGAAACGAAAGCAATAAAAATAACAGTCAATATTCCGGACAATCTAAAATTTGAAGAAGCGGCTGCCTGCCTCGAAGGCGCATTTTATGCAGCGGCACAAGTGAATCCCTTAAAACCAAAGCGCGGACAAAAAGCATTGGTTTATGGAGCTACTGGAGCGATAGGTACTGGATACCTGCAATTTTTAAAATATTATGGTGTGGACACCACAGCGGTGTGCCGGGTTGAGAACACAGAATTAGTCACTTCCCTCGGTGCTGATAAAGTAATTGACTATACGACGGAGGATTTCACAAAAGACAAGGAGCGATATGATTTTGTTTTCGACGCCGTAGGCAAGAGCAGCTTTTTCAAATGCAAAAAGTTATTGAAGAAAAAAGGCGGTTATACTTCATCGGGCGGCGGGATCAATCTTTTGCTGCTATTGATCACACCCCTCCTGGGTGGGAAAAGGGTTTTCTTCTCTTTTCCAAAGGCCATCGCGGCTCAGCTTAACTTTATTAAAGACCTGGTGGAGAAAGGAAGTTTCAGGCCCGTGATAGACAGAGAGTATCCAATAGATAAAATAGCTGAAGCTTATCGTTACGTCGCGTCAGGTCAGAAAATAGGCAATGTTGTTATCAAAATGGATAATTTGATATGAAGAGTATGTCAATTGAATAAATTACCACTGTGTTTCGAGATCGGGTTTTCCTATTACAATAACATCAACTGAAATATGATCGTCCATCTCATCGACGGCACCTATGAACTATTTCGCCACTTTTACGGTCTGCGTAGCTTTAACAAAGGAAAGGACAAACCATTTGGAGCTACGATTGGTCTACTGAGTGGGATACTGCAAATGATCGAGGAAGGGTCCACTCATTTAGGTGTGGCGACAGATCATGTGATCGAATCGTTTCGCAATGGACTCTGGGCCGATTATAAAACGGGAGTCGGAATCGATCCGGTGCTATGGGCTCAATTTCATCCCGTCGAAGAAGGATTGGCTTCTATGGGTGTCGTCGTTTGGCCAATGGTGGAACTGGAAGCTGATGATGGTTTAGCTTCTGCAGCACATCTTGCAGCAGCTGATCCCCGCGTGCTGAAAGTTTGCATTTGGACGCCTGACAAAGACCTGGCTCAATGTGTGAATGGGGACCGCGTTGTGCAGATCGATCGCAGGGCCGGAACTATTCGCAATGCCAATGACATAAAAAAAAGATTCGGCGTGGAGCCCAGGCTTATTCCCGATTTCCTTGCGCTCGTTGGCGACAGCGCAGATGGCTACCCTGGCATTCCTGGCATTGGCAAGATCGGCGCAGCGAAACTGCTCAATCAGTACGGCAAAATCGAGCGATTTCCGAAGACGGTGCTCGGGGAACAAAAACAACAGGCCCTCTTGTTCAAGCGCCTCGCTACGTTGCGAACAGACGCACCGCTATTTGATGAT
>Ga0163163_10002400_pt1 | contig 15856 bp, 20 predicted proteins | sample S65metaG_FD_119766 | JGI IMG/M metagenome (GOLD analysis project Ga0163163, IMG submission 119766) | Switchgrass rhizosphere microbial communities from Kellogg Biological Station, Michigan, USA - S6-5 metaG | ecosystem: Host-associated > Plants > Roots > Rhizosphere > Soil | place: USA... | reverse complement strand
TGTCCGAGTTGGTCCAGTAGATCGTCACACTGTCACGTTTCTCGACAATCTCGTAGCTCCAGGAACGAGAAGCGAGTCCGGTGTCTTCGGGCGTAGCTGAGGCCAATGCTGCGACGCCAGCGTCTGCTTTAGCTTCGATAGCCCGACGATAATCGAGCTTCTGCATTGACTTCAGGAACTTTTCCGAGGCTTTGAAAGAGCCACTAGTGGAAAATGAAACGCCCGACATGACTCTCCTCTCAACTCAGGATCTTGACCCGACCCTCTTTGTCCCAGGGATCCGCAAGGTACAACGGTATGATCATCTTGTCCCCAGCACTTCGAGTCGTACCGTCTGGTTCGGTAATATGTCCGTATTGGACCTCGACTTGAACTGGCGTCGAATCTGCACCGTTGTTGGCGTACAAGTAACCCGGTGCCTCTGGAATTGGCATCGGTGTCAAATATGCGTCCGCCACTTGTGGGAACTTGTCTCGAACGTCCTTCTCCGACATGTTGACCAGGTCAGGACGAGCATTCGGATGAACGTACTTCTTCCTCGGGCTGGGAGGCATGGTTCTCCTAAGCGTCAGTGGCGATGTACGAAGCTGGAACATTCCCGGTAAAAGTTCCGGTGTACTGCCGAGCCCACAACTGGAAGTTGGTCGTAGTACCGGTAGAACCGTTGCAGATGACACCGGGCGTGTTACCAGTGATCAATCCAGCCATAGCTATTGGCTGTGCAACGTTGGCGAATGCTTCCGGATAGGTAACCGTCATACCGGCCAGCAGACCAGAAGACAGTGCCATCGACACCGTGCCTTCCATGATCTTCTTGCCAGTTGACCCAGCCACGTTTCCGCCGGGGGTTTTTACGGCCGTGAAATATTGCCAACTCGGCATTACTCCAGCACCGTTCCCACCGAAGAATGTGTTGACAAAGCCCGAACCAACTCGAGCAACTACTCCCGGAGCCGAAGCAACCACCATGTCACCTGCAGTGGTGAAAGTCGACAACGGAACATCCGCCGAAGGGTTCGCCCAAGTAAGCACGCCAGCAACGACAGTCAACACCATGCCATTGGAACCCTTGGCCAGCTTGGCAACCGCTCCTGCGCCAGAACCAACGACCAGGTCGCCAGCTGCAACGATAGTGGATAGCGGAATATCCGCACTCGGCGTAATCCACTGCAACTGACCGGAGCCATTCACCGTGAGGACCTGGCCGTTGGAACCCTTGGCCAGTCTAACCACCGTGTTGTCTGCCGAACCGACGATCAAGTCACCGGCCGCATCGACGATGGCGACTGGAATATCGACTTCTGGCGTTGCCCAAGCCAGTGATCCATCTGCTTGAACGGTCAACCTCTGACCGGTAGACCCCCGGGGCAAAGTAGTCAGTGTCCCAGGACCAGTTCCGTAGACAATATCGCCTTCTGCAGCGAACACTGCCATTGGAATCGATGGTGTAACGTCTTCCCAGGCCAGCGACAGGTCAGGTTGAACGGTAAGTCGTTGACCAGGGGTACCCGTAGGAAGTTTCTCGAACGTATCGGAGCCGGTGCCGACTAAAAGGTCGCCAGTGGCGTCGAAGATCTGAGGGGAGATCACCGAGAAAGGGAGGCTATTCCACGGAGTAGCGCCGTCGCCAATCTTGAACTGGTGAGTTTCCCGGACAACACCGATGACACCATCACCAAGAACCTCATTCTTGGCAGCCCAGGAGGCGGCGGTGTCACGACGTTGCTTCATTTCTGTAGCCATTAAGCTCCACCTCCATCGATGAATGAGTCGTAAGGTGTACCAGCAATGCCCGCGTCAATCGTGCTAAAGAAATCCTCCAGCAGAGACGCTCCACCATCGAAGGAAGAAGCCTGGAAGCTGGTAAATACACTCATAAGCTCAGTAACTGAAGGAAACCGAGGTGCTGTGGTCTGCGAACCAAACAGAATATCGCAGATCTGATTCATCAAGTCCTTCGGAGTATCCCGAGAATCGATGACGAAGTGCGATGTTGGCTTGATTCCGACCGCTGACGGCGGCTTGGCGACAATCTTCCAACTGAAGTTCAGTGGATCGATTTGTTCGCCCATGGTCTTGTTCGATCGATCCGAAGGTTCGACCAACGCGTTGTAGATGATGTGCAACTTGTATCCTGCTCTAGGGTCAAGGTCGTTACCCACCCGAGTCATGTAAACCAAGTTGAATGGCTTGCGCGATTGATGTATAGCGAACAAGCCATAGTTGACCTTGGCCACACCAACACAAGGTTCGAATTCATCGGGATAGGTAAATGCCTCAATCGTCCCCTCGAACTCTTCAATTCCTGCGCGATTGAGATACCTGACACCATCCACATAATAGGGCGTGACAGTTCCACCAGAGGGTGTCTCGTTGACAGCAATCAAGCCATTCCAGGCGACGCCGTCGGAGCCGTCGACATACAGAACCCCATGGTCCACTCCGGCTTCATAGACATGAGAACCGGGACTGTCCCAAACGAGTTGTGCCATGCTTCCTCCTCTCACCCTCTAGAGTTGAGTTGTGCCCTTCGCTGTGCGTTGAGTTGACGCTGCATCTCAGCTTGCTCACGGCGCCCCATCTTCTTCTCCGGAGCATTCTTCACGTTGCAAATCTTGATCAGCGTCAGAAGCTTGTTGAGGTGCCAGTACTGGACCTCGAACGGGATATTGTAACTCACCAACCAGTAGTAGATGAGTTCTGAGGTGATGGTTTCTCGACTCGGCCGCTGGTTTGGCGGGTCACTGAACCAGGTAGCAGTCTGTTTCGAGTTGATGTAGCTATTGATCATGGCAAAGAAGCGGTCCGGAAGCTTTTCCCAAACTTCCTCGGGGACATTTGGAGTCAGTGTCATGATCTTGATGTAGTCGAGAGCCTCTTCCGACGTTTTTTCATCCTTACCTAGAAAAGGCTTTTCCCATTTGGACTCCCATTTTGACAGAGTGACCAGGGAATGCTCGAGCTCCAACTCGAAGCCCCGGATGACGGTGAACTCCCGCGTGTTCTCGTCAAATCCCTCTTCAAGTGGAACTGTGAAAGTGAGCATTCCCTGGTCCTCCCTCAATCAGGTCTTACGCGAACCGGTAGGTCCAGCTCGTGTCAGACAGGTTGTCGAACTCGTAACCCGCTGCCGGAGCTGCAGTGACCACCGTGTCCTCGGTGATGACGACCGGACCGGCGGCGACAGGCGCACCGTCGATCTCGTACACGACACCGGTCGTTGCCGGAATGGTGATGGTGTGCGTTCCAGCGTTGTAAGCCGGTTCGACTGTCTCGACCGACGTGATCGTGCCCGAGAAGAGGGCGACGACCTCTGACGGAAGCGGAAGACGCGGATCTGCGCCAGCTGTCCCGTACAGAATGTCCTCGAGCTCGGCGAAAGCCGTTGCATCCAACACCGTGGAGTCCAGAGTGATGGTTGCGGTCGGCTTGTTGCCCACTCCGGCGTCCACCGGAGTCGTGGTGACTGCCCACGAGAAGGTGATCGGCGCTGGCGAGTCGTTCACCGTGCCGTAGGCCTTCTGCGACGGAGCGGCCTGAGCGCCGTACACGAGATGGATCTTGTATCCGTGTGCCGTGCCCTCGAGGTCGTTCCCCAGCAACGTCCGGTAGCTGAGACCGAACAGCTTGCGGTTCTGCTGACCGATCCGGAGACCCGGAACCGGCTCGACAGTACCGTCGCACTCGGCGAACTCATCCGGGTACGTGAACGCGTCGATGGTTGCGCCGAACTGCTCGGCGGCCATCAGGTTCAGGTACTTGATGTTGTCCGCGTATTGCGGGTGTGCATCGGCGCCAGTCGGAGCCTCGGTAACGGTGACGAGACCGTTCCAAGCGAACCCACTGTCGTACACACCGAGGTTGTTGGGGAGGTAGAGCACGCCCCGGTCGACACCGGTTTCGTACTCCCTCGTTCCAACCTGATCCCACTGCAGCTTAGTCATGTCTTCCCTTTCAGAAGAAGAGTCTGAAGACGTCGTGGTGGAGGTTGTCCGCGACAAAGCTCCTGTCAGTCGAACACAGGGGTAGCATCGCTACTTTGCCAGGGATGTCACTGTCGGGATCCCGATCAATGACAGTAACCGAGTACCGCGTCGTTCTCATACGCGGCTGGTTGTCGGCGAAACGCGTATCCGCATTGTCTCGCGCGTACACAATGCACGGATACTGCATTTGCACATTCGATGGAGGCTGGAAATACACGTGAGGTGTTATAGCCTCAAGGAGAGCTTGGAGCTGGAGCCTTTGGGCCGTTGTAAACACCTCCCAGCGTGAGTAATAGGCGAGGTGCTTCGACGTCCACGTAGGAAACTTCCCAAGCAGTCCCCGCCCACCACACGTACCGAATGGCAAAGAACGTTTCGTTGGCGAATGCGTCGGCTACGATGCTAATGGAGTTACTCGAGACTGAAATATCGCTGAGTACTTTGTCTCCATCCTGTAACCGGCGTGTGTTCCGAACTACATCTCCGAAATATGGACGTTCGGTGACGGAGTCTTCCCACACGCCGGTGCCAGGTGCAGTTTCTCCAGAAACAACGAACCCGACTTTGCCACTGAACTTCACCATGGCTCCATCAGGTCAGAGGGATCAACCGGCTGCGTAGGTCCAGCTGGTGTCGTAGTTCTCGACGAAGTACTTGCCGGAAGCCGGAGTGGCCTCGACCACGACCGAAGTTCCGTCAGGCACGACGAAGGTCGAACCATCCGCGGCTGCATTGCCGTCGATCGTGTAATCGGCGTTGGTGTCAGTCGGAATGGTGATCGTGTTGGTTGCTGCGTTGAATGCCGGAGCGGTCGGAACCACAGCAGCCTCGGAACCGGCGTCAACCGACTTAATGATGAGGGCCGACTTCAACTTCGTGAGCGCACCGGAGCACCGGGTCTCGTACAGGTACTTGTACTGGTTGAAATCGATGTCGAAGAAATCGAAGTAGTTGATTTCTCCGCCCTTGTCGGTACCGATGGTGTAGTCGGCCAAGTTGACCACGATGCCGATCAGGCCGGGAACCGTCTCCAGAACCTCGACCTCGACGATGTCATTGACCATCAACGCCGAGGCCAAGTCGGCCCGGGAGTTGTACAGCCGACGACCCATCTGGTCCTTCAGGAGCAGCATGTTGACCACGTTCTGGTTGGTCGTGTAGAACGTCGGCGTACCGGTGCCCTTGTAGAACCGACGGTTCCGCATGAAGCTCTCGACCGCTGCGATCCACTCGGCCTGGGTGCCCGCACCAGTGAGCGGGATGTTGATCGTGGTGGCGTACAACTCGTGCTCGTTGATGATCGCACGAACGCCAGCACCCTCAGCAGCACCTGCCGGGTCCTTGATTTTGTCCGGGTTGGGCTCGCCAGCGTGAGCCGGGTCCTCGACTGGACGACCATCACCGATGAGAACCGCGCGTGCGAGTTCCTCGTCCAGCATGACCCGCATTTCGGCCTTCATCCACGACACGACGTCGAAGTCAGTGATGTCGATGATGTCGTCCCGGTCCAGCTTCTGCTTCTTGTAGACCGTGGTCGGGGTGGTGGTACGGGCAGTGACGCTGAAGAACTCTTCCTTCTTCATGTTGCCCTTGATGTAGCCCAGCGCACGGGCCTCTTCCATCGTGATGTCAGCGCTGCGGCTCCGGATCCGGGAGAATGGCGACTTCTTGGTCCCGTTCAGGACTCCCTGAACCCATTCCATCCTCCGGCTGAGGAACTCCGGGGTCTGGTCGATGTTCCTCGCTTGCGGGAACAGGACCTCAATGTTGTCGATGCCGTGCTGAAGCGCGTAGCCCTCGACGGCCGCCTTCAGCGAACCGCAACGCTCGGCGTCAGCGATGATGCCACGAACCGCATCGTGGGTGAGGACGTGCTGAGCCCCGCCGTCCTTCTCGCCGTCCTTCTTGTTCTGGTCGAAGACGTTGGTACGAGACATGTCGTCGTCGGTTCCTTCCTTGTGGGTGAGGTCGCCCTCGCTGTTGTCGGACTGTGAGACGTCGCCTCCGTCACCGGAAGCTTGGGCCTCGAGAGCGGCCCCGATCATGTAGTGGACGACATTCTTCTGCTGGTCCGTGAGGCTGTCATACACATCTTGGACCGTCGCGTCGTCTTCGGAGGCCTCGTCAGCTCCGCCGTCCTTCTTGTCTTCGGCATCGGGAGCTGCAGCGTGCTCGAGCTCGAGACCGGTGTAGATAACGGCCTCGTCTTCGAGAATTGAGTCCGGAATCCCATCACCGTGGGCAATCCGAACAAAGTCGATCTCGGCACCAGGGTTGGCACCAGCGAGAACCAACGAAACCTCGCGGATGACACCGTGGTAAACCGACTTGGCGCGCTCAACCAGCTGGTTGGCGTAGATGGACAAGAACCTGATGTCCTTGTGCTCGACCAGACCCTTGGCGGTCTGACCATGTGGCGTGTCGTTGAAGAAACCGTAACCGTACACACCATCACTGCGGTTCTCGAGCACTGCGTGGCCGAGAACGTTCTCCGGAGTGTCGTGGCCGTGCTGCCAAACGAGCGGAACAGTCACCTTGTCCTGGTGCTTGAAAGCATCGGGCATGATGGTTCGGCCGTCGGTGCACTTGAGTCCAGCCTTGGTAACGTAGCCGCTGAAATCAGCTTCCATTTTGACTGACTCCTCTCTGGATAGGCTGGCGTCCAGCTCCCGACGGAGCCGGTCTGGGCGGCAAGGCTCGATGCGGCGGCAAACGATGCGTACCAACTGGTACTGGCAACTCTGGCTGCTGCGCGTCAGGCCTGTTTATGGGATTGGGCTGCGGCATGTTGCTGTTCTGCAGCTTATCCGCATTCTTGTCCTTGCTCGGCTTGATTCCGAGGATGACTCGGATCTCATTCGGGCTAAGGATCTCATTGCGCGACATCTTGTCAGCAAAGTCGGCGATGTTCTCAACCGGAACCAGCTTGAAGATGTTGCGGAAGAAGTCAATAGACTGCTTTTGGGTGCGAGCGGTCTTCGTGAGGAAGGTTCGACGCATCGCCTCGACAATTGCAGTCATTATTGGCTCGAGAGTCCGAGCATTGTAATTCAACATCGTCTTTTCGTCGGCCGTACCATTCATAACTTCTGGTGTCAGACCAAGCTGACCGTAAAGCATGTCGATCAGATACTGAATTTGAGCGAGAAGATTGTTCTCGGCTGGCCGATTGAGCTGAGTGATCTTCTCGGTACCATCCGTATAGGCGATACCATACTTGCTACCTGATAACTGGAACTCAACATCCTTACGTCGTTGTTCAGCCTGTTCCCGACGGGCCTCAGACTTGATAACGTAGGGAAGCTGAATGATGAGGTCCAGCTTTCCGGAAGCCGACTGGTCGTCAACTGCGTCCAGCAAGTTCAGCTTTCGGATGATTCGCTGCAACGTCGAGTTTGGTTCATTCATTACCGCATAGAGCGGATTCTCGACGATTGCGACATAGCTCTTTTCGAGCGTGATGTCTTCGTGCTTGCCGGTCTTCTCGTTGTACAACCGGACCTTGACATGCCTTGGCATCCAAGCAACAACCTCGCCGACGCGAAGTGTCAGGATGTCGAAGCTGCCAGTGTTGTTCGGGTTGAGCGTCGTATCAACTGGGACAATCGCTGCCACACCTCGATCGAGCATCGTCATCACGATGTCCATTCGAAATGCTCGAGCAGCTTGATCAACGTTCGCTTCGAGAGTCAGACAGTTGTTCAAACCACTGTCGATGTCCTCGAGGTAACGATCATCGTCGTCCAAGCGAATATGACGAATGTCGATGGCCGCAACGTCGACGCAGAGACGCGTGTAGATCGAGGAGATGATGGATCGTTCATTGGACCAACTACGACGAGTTTGATCCGGCCGATGCCCAAAGGAAACGGTATCTCCAAAAGACATGGTTCGGGTTTCGACGTCTTGGCCAGTGAAAGCATTCCATGCATGCTTCAATCTAGATCCAACACCCATACTTCACCTCCTCTCTATGCGCTGATCGCGGTGCGGGCCATTCCCATGCCGTTCTTGATCAAGAACTGGTCGGCAGACTTGTTGGCGTCAGCAATCGACTTGGAGAGCTCAGAAACTTTTCTCGACCAATCTTCCTGAGCCATAGCCCTACTGGCAAAATCCTGTCCTCTGCGGAATGCCATCGTTTCCATGTGACTGCCAGGAGTGTAACGCTGATTCAAGCCATTACTGGCGAAATCTTGGCCACGTCGAAACGCCGTGCGCGCGAGTGCTTCAGCATTCTTGCTGTTGGGATTGACTCGAAGTCCGCCGCCTCGAGTTCCTATAAAGCTTGCTGGTGTTTTACCATGCTGCGACACAATATAGATTGCAGCAGCAGTTCCAGCCACACGAAGAACTGATGCAGCAACCCTTCGGTTTCTGGCATGCCGTTGTGCTCGCTGTTGAGGTGTTTCAGCTGCTCGAGCAGCTTGCTTACGCATATACCGTTCAGCGTTGGCATTGGCCAGTCGACCAAATCTGCTTCGGTCGAGAGTTTTTGCAATTGGACGAGCACCGTCTCGACCTCGGCGCACACCCCATTTCATCCCCTTGACGCCGTGATGCTCGAGTGCAAGTTCTTCAAGGGGAGGCTTGTTGTCGTGAATCACTCGAACGCCTCCTTGTTCAGCTTGTAGGCCACCCAAGCGTCCATCATGGCTGCGACGTTGTCGATCTTTTCGTCCTGTCGCCGCTTCAAGAGCTTGCGGTTTCCGTTGGTGTCTTCAATTGTGATGGCGTTACCCATGCCAAAGGACATCAGTTCCTGATCGAAGATAAGCAATCGCTCTTCGGCCAGATTCTTCAATTCCCCCAGCGGGACCGATTCCGTTTTGGCACCTTGAATGACCTTCACGACACCATAGGGACCGTTCTCCTGTTCCCAGCGAGTCACGAATTCCTTTGCGTTGTACGGGTCGAATCCAAGACAACGAACATCGTAGTCCGAGTCAATGATGAACTTGTCCAGATCATCAAAGACCTCCATTATGTCGAGGACGGTTCCCTCGAGCACGTGGAGACTACCTTCCTTGATGAACTGGTCGTACTTGTACCGCATGGCGCCAGGAAGCTTCGACAACGTCAACGACGTAATGTAGCTTCGAGTCTTGACCCCGAATTTTTCTCGTGGAAGCGGGAACAAGAACGTGAATGCGCAGAAGTCATCACCCTGCGACAGGTCGGCGCCAAGCGCACAAGGCAACTTCCAAAATTCATGCTTTCCTCGGTGGGTAAGGGTTTCTTCGTACGTGAAGAAGTACGTGTACCCTTCCATCGGAATACCGAAGCGCTTTGCCAAGATGTCATTGCGTGAAGCAGGAGCTTTTTCGGCTCGTTCGACGTCGAGATGGTAAGTCTCGTAGGTGACAGTCATACCTAAGTTTGGATTTGCCTTCACCCACATCGCAGGATTGCCAACTTCCTCGATTTCGTCCAGCTTGTAGTGCCAGATCGAAATGTGGGGAGCAACGTACTCTCCCTTGAGGATGTCAGCTAGTTCCATTTTGATTGTGTCGCCCGAACCGTTACGAACGGTGCCTTCAGAGCTGACCGCTACGATGAGCCAGTCGTCTAGTTTCGACGCTCCTTGCTCGACAGCACCGACAACATCCTCTCGGAGGTCGCCAGACAACCATTCGTCGATCGTAGAGATCTTGGGACGTAGCCCCTGAAGCTTGTTAATGGACATCGGACGGATCTCAAGGAGAGAACCTGTGAGAAAGTTCTCGATGCCTTTCTTTGTCGATGCTAATTTCTGCCGATTTACGCGACTGCCTGTGGTGTTCTGCATCGAGCCCTCGGTGAGGAACTTAAACAGAGGTCCACGCGCGCGCGTGATCGCCGTGCGAATTGGCGACATCACTTCTTCGGCTTGTTTCATCGTCGGAGCAGTAGTGATCTGGTGAGTCGTTGCAGTGTCTACATTCAGGAAGTACGACTGAATGAGCGACTCATACAATGACTTGGCTGCACCTCGGGCGACGATGAGATACTGCTTTGTCGTCAGACGTTTCTTGACAGTCTTACGGACATAGCGACCGCCATGATTGTCCGGCGAAGGTTCGTATACGCTTCGTTCGACGAAGTAGTACCACCCGAAGATCTGCTCGGCCCACAACTTGAACGAAGGCAACAGATGTAGATCACTTCCATCCGTCAGCGTCAGTTCATTCTCGCAGTAAAGAATGAAGCCTTCGATTGCTTGGTCATCGTAGTAGATGTTGGGGTTGTCGATGAGCGCGTCGATACGGTTCATCTCCATTGAGATCTCCCGGTTGACCGGAATATCCCCTCGGATTACTGCGTCACGGAACAGTCCGTAGTACCGTGGAACCGCGCGATTGGATAGCGTCATCGACAACCCCCTCATCTACATGGTCACGCCTGAGTCGGAGCCGCGTCCGGAGGAGTCATGCCACCGGTGTCGGGACCGGGCTGAGTGTCCGTCGGCTGGTCCACCGGAGTGGTGTCACCGGTCGGCGTCGGCGTGGTGGTGGCCGGGTTTACACCCGGGTCGTTGGTGTTGACCGCGTCACTCAGACGGCTGACTTCACCGGCGAGCTGCGCCTGAAGGTTGTCCAGGTCGGCCGAAGTCACCTGACCACCAGCGTCCACCTTGGACTTGAGGTCTGCCAGCGCCTGAACCACGACGCCATCCTCGGCGACCAGCGCATCGATCTGCGCCTGTACATCTGCGAGTTGTGCCATGAAACGCCCCTCCCTGTGTTCGAGCCGCTGAATGCGGTTCTCGTGGTTGATGACCAACATCTCGAGGTCTTCTGGAAGAATCATTTGGCCAATGCCTTCCTGAGAGCCTTCACTTCCGGACTGTTTGCCAGCCGGTAGACCTCTTGTCCGGTCTTGGCAGCCCCGAGAATTCCCTTGGCTGCCTTCTGGCCCTTCTTGATTCGAGCCTTACCCGGCGATTCACCAGCGAGCCTCGAATATTGCTGCTCGAGATTCATTCTGGTCACCAGGTGCTGGAGCTCTTGATTGGTAAGGGCATGACTGCCTTTTGTTCTGGCAGTCGTGTGGTACTCGTGCGCGCGTGCGGCATCTGGCGAAGCATCGACTCGACCATCAGCTCCGCGCTTCCGTCGAACACCCCACTTCATTCCCTTGATGCCGTGGTGCTCGAGGACCTCTTCTAGAGTTTCCATGATCACCAGTTCCCGCTGTCGAAGTGGGCGACGATCTCTGCATCCGTGATGTACTGGAAGAGTCCGCTGTGATCCCCAACAACGTCCGGCGTGCGCATCGAAATATCCGGATCATTCACCGCAGCAACAAAGCTAGTCGAGATTGATTGCGGAATCACGCTGTCGTTGGTTGCATGACAGATCTTCCAGGGAACACCCAGATCTTGGTAGGACGCGGGCTCGTCATGAACTCGGTACCCTGCTGTCGCCGCGTAGGATCCGAATGCCGCGTTGACCTCCGAGGTCCAAGCCGCGTTGTTTGCAATCGGTACATGACCTGCAGTGGAATATACGTAGTCCAAGTCGATCGCTGGTGCCCACGTCCAAGCTGCGGCAATGTTTGGCGCATCTCGTTTGATCTTGTTGGCAACCTCGAGGCCACCCATTGACCAACCGAGTAATCCGTACTTGCCAGGCCGAGCACCTCGAGCGCGAGCAGCGTTGACTGCCGCCTGAATATCGGTCATGACTGTCGGATTGCTCCAAGAAGCTACCCCATTGGCGTCGATGGCGACGACAATATAACGGCCGGTGCGAGCAAGGGCCATTGGACCTAAGCCGGATGCCACATTCTGGTTGTACTGTGTGCAGTCACCGCCATGGCCGTGCAAAGCGATGATCAACCGAGAACTGCCATCCCAGAGTTCACCAGAGTTGTACGTCCAGCATGACGATTCACCCGACACGCCAGCTGTACCAACTTTGATTTCGGTCCGAATGCCCTTGCGGTACAGACTCACCGGCGGATCGCACGAAGCGTCGGGTCAGTGTAACCCTGGCCGCTTGCGAAGAGTCCAGAAGTGCAACCCGCGGTGCCGACCTTGGTGTTACGAATCTGCACCGAGTAGGTTTTGTTTGCCGCATTGTTTGCAATCGACTTAGCCAGCATGATCTGCTGACACCAGGTCTGCGCAGTGGCTGCCGAGGAGTAGATTTCCCAGTTGTTGTACGCAACCGGAGTGCCCACCTCGTCGACAATTCGAGCCTCGAGGGAGAACATCGTTCCCGCCGGGTTGGTCCCAGTTACGATGTTGACAAATATGCCTTCTGGAATGCCAACCTCGACTGGACCAGTGTTTGCCGGAACCACGATCTGCCAACCAGGAATGGTTGTCCAGGCATTGGTTACGGTGTAGCCAGCACTAAATGGCGCGGCAGCAACTTCAGCTCCGCCATTGGCTCCAGCGGCTCCAGGCGGCCCTTGTGCACCATCGGCTCCTGGATCACCCGGATCGCCTTTGATGTTGGCGCCCGGAATAACCGTGGCAAGCCAAGCGAATGGTAGATCGGCCCAGGCAGTTACGCCATCACCGACCTTCATTCGATAGCCGTCCTTCTCGTATCCAATCTCGTCATCAGCGAGAATCGGATTCGACGACGCCCATTCGGCGCGCGTCATCTTGGTCAGAGTTGTCACTAGATTCCTCCACTACCCCAAAGGTCGTTGACCGGAAGCACAATCAGCGTTTCCAGTTCGGGAACAACAGCTGGAGTCGGATCAGTCCAGGACTCCCCTTCGCGTTTGATACTGAGCCGCCAGTACAACTCATCGATCATCGAATTGATCGAGTTGATGGCGTGCCAGGATGATGTGGGCGGATCGAAGACGACTCGAACCCGCAAAAATACGTATTGCTGAGCTAAGTTCAGCCGAGGGTCGTCACCCATGAAGTCGGCCCAGGTTATTGAGTCATCCTCGATCATTAAACCCGCATCAGGACCAATGCCAATCTGGTTTAGCGATGCGAGTTGGGCATTGATGTGCATCAAGATGTCGGTATCGAAATCCGTGTTGTCCGGTGCAATGCCCAGCGTCTTTTTCGTGCTAGTGAGAATGCTCGCACTGGCCACCTGGGCCTCCTCCCTACTTCTTCAGGTTCGCGGCTCGCAAAGCCATGAACGCTTCGTCGGTAACTGGACCCCAGACCTTGTCCGGCTTGACACTGAGCACGGCACCTTGGACGATCCCGACCCAATTGGCCATGTCGGTCTGATCCTCCGGCTTCCAAAGTGGCGTCTCCGAATTGCCGAGAATATGCTGCACGGCTTGGACGTTGAAGTCGCCGATCTTCTTGCTGTTGGTGGTGAGCGAAGCGCAGTTTCGCATACCCATCGCACCCATGTCCGTTGCCGGGCCCCAGATGCCATCCTGCGAGGCTTTGAGGGCCTGTTGCAGGATTTGTACCTTGGTCTGCGGGTGTCCGGACTTGAACTTGTCGTACCACTGAGCAGCCGAGTTGACCAAATCGCCCAGATGCTCCATCAGCCATGGTCCGGGACAAGCAGTGGCATACCAATGCTGATGCGGAAAAACGTTGTTCATCGAAGGACGAGGTGTGCCCTGGATGTAGTGCGCAAACAGCCAACCGATCAGCCGAGAAGATGACTGGAAGGTCGCATTGGAGATCTCCCAGTTGGCATCGTCGTCAGCATGCTCGATCGAAATCGAATGCTGGTTGGCATCGGTGTTGCCGGTGGCCCAAGCGTACTCGTTGTATTCGACGTACTGAGCTACGTTACCGTTGACGTCGATGTCGAAGTGGGCCGAGGCCTCTCGAGTACGCCAGGTATTCAGCACGTCCTGGTGTGTGTTGCGAACGCCACCATTATGGTGGATGGTGACTGAAGTTTTGGGGAAGGTAGAGTGCGTGACGTGACCGGTGGCACTCAGCTGCGCGATCAGGTTCTCGATTGGCTGGTCGTACTGGATCATGGCGCTCCTTACCAGAGTTTCGTGTCGCCGCGGGTGCGCTCGACATACGGCTGGGGCAATTGCTTCTCATCCCCATAGTGAATAGCATTGTGCGTTCGGTGTGAGACACAGATCAGGTAGTTTGGATTGAGAAGATTCTCTCGAGCATCAATGATGTCCAGCTTCTCCAACGGATTCATGTGATGAATTAATAACTGACCGTTGATCGGATGATCCTCGACACCAAGATCCCAACCCATGTCTCGAACAATTACTTCGTGTCGGACATGCTTCCATTCTCGAGACCGATAGAAGTTCTGGTTGATCCATCTATCGAACCCGAATGTGACGACGCCGACCCTGCCTCCGAGGCTGAGATACTTGAAGCGCTCGATGAACGTCTCGAGGTACCTCAGCTCGGAGTAGGATCTGGTCATACCGCTTTGGTGCCTCGAGCATACTGGCCACTCTGGACCATCTGCCCGTAGACAGCCAGTGCGTCAGGCTGCAGGTGGTAGTTGTGACCGCCCTTGGTCTGGTCGCCGTTGCCGCCGTTCCAGTAGAGCCAGCCTTCGACATCCGTGTTACCGGTGGCGAACTGATTCATCGAGGCTAGGAACGGAATTTGGTCGACGTTGTTCTCCTGGCCGGTCTCACAGATCATCAACGGCTTCTTGAGACTGCGAGCATAGCCCAGTGCATTGCCAAAGATGCCAGTGGCACCGTCAGACACCTGATGGGCGTAACCATCGATGCAGAACACGTCGAATTTGCTGGTATCTGGCGTCCATCTCGGAAAACCTGGCCCACCCTGTCGACCAGACCAAGCCATCAGACACAAACCGATTCGAATACCGGAAACCGCATTGCGGTAGTAGTCCGACATCAGCCCGAACCACGTCTTGAAGTTCTGTGGGTTACCAGGATCGTCTTCTGGCTCGTGATGCAGGATGAGAACACCGCCAGTAGCCTGAACTACCTTGGCTGTCGGGACAAATTGGTCGACTGGCAATCCGGTGAGGGTGGTTGGCCAGTCTTGTGGACCGCCTGGGTGCGCTTTGTTATTGCCATTGCCAATCGAGAAGTACGATCGGCGACCTGCTTGCGCATCTGCCTGGACCAATGCCAATGCTTTCTGCGGATTGTACTGACGTTGCGCTCCAAAGCCGTTGTACGTGCGATGCCCACTGAGTTTCAGGCCTCGGAAGGCCGTCATGTCGCCCGAACCGATGATCTTTCCCATCGGCTGCGGAGGATTTGGCTGATCGCCGTTGATCTTTACCCAGACTTGTGCGAATAACGCATCGACATCGTCTTGGCTGTACATGTCTGCCGTCGCATCTGCGATAGCTTGGTCGACTTCATCCTGAGAATAAGAAGTGAAGGGCATCGCACGCCTCCTGCTAGTAATAACGACGTCGAGTGTCGCGCGGACCGCCCACTGGACCGAACCAGAGGAACGCACCGGCGATCATGAGCACGATACCGAGCCAAAAGAGAATCGGAACGCCCAGGAACAGCCCGAGTAGGAACAGGATCAGACCGAGGATGAACATTAGTCACCTCCTTCGTCCGGTTGTTGTCCGGAATACCGACGCATGGCTGCAATTGCTTCGCCATAGAGTTCTTCGATACGTCCGGATGCGGCAATCGCCTCTCGCCTTGCTTCGAGTAGAGACGATTCAAGCTTGATCTTGTGTTGCTCGAGCTTCTCACGGGAAGAACCGAGCTTGAGGTAGTGCGTAATCACCTGAGCGGATGCTGTACCATCTGCCAACTGCCGTTCCGCGAGGTCTACGGCCGCCGCGATGAGCTGATTCTCTCGTCCTTCAGGCGTAGAGGCGGGTCGAGGAGGGCGCCCCGGCTTTTTCGAACTACCTTTCGGCTGGGATGCCATCGGTTGTCACCACCTTTCAGCCTAGTTTTAAACGAAGATGATCATGAAACATTGCACCTTTAGACCCTCCGGGGCTATTTTTTGT
>Ga0163163_10002399_pt1 | contig 15859 bp, 18 predicted proteins | sample S65metaG_FD_119766 | JGI IMG/M metagenome (GOLD analysis project Ga0163163, IMG submission 119766) | Switchgrass rhizosphere microbial communities from Kellogg Biological Station, Michigan, USA - S6-5 metaG | ecosystem: Host-associated > Plants > Roots > Rhizosphere > Soil | place: USA... | reverse complement strand
GACACCGTGAGCTTGATCGACCCGTCCTTCCGTGAGCAAACCGCGATCAAGGTCGGCAGCCAGCCGATGGACATGATGTATCGCGGCGACGAACTGTTCGTCGCCTGCCAGGGCGACGGGTCGGTCCACGTGATCGATATTCCCGGCAAGCGCTGGAAGCAGAGCTTCAAGGCCGGCACGGGTTGCGAATCTCTCGGATTCTTCTGAAGGCTCAGTCCCAGTTCGGCGACCAGGTCCAATCGACGATGCGGCCGCCGCGGCGCGCCAGCCCGGCGATTTCCCGCATCTCGGCATCGCTCAATTCAAAATCAAACAGTGCGAAATTCTCTTCCAGTCGCTCGACCTTGCTCGTGCGTGGAATGACGACAATCCCCTGCTGCACCAGCCAGCGCAGGCTGATCTGCGCAGCCGACTTTCCGTGCGTCTTGCCGATTTTCTCAAGCACTTTGTCGCCTTTGGCCCCGCCACGCGCGATCGGACTATAGGCAACGACCGCCATCTTGTGCTTGCGGCATGCGGCGACGACCTTGTCCTGATTCAGAAATGGATGGCACTCGACCTGGTCGCAGACCAGGGGCTCGCTTGAAATCCTGTTGGCCTCATCGAGCAGCGCCACCGTAAAATTCGATACGCCGATCTGCCGCGCATAGCCTTCCCGTTTCATCTTCGCCATCGCCCCCAGCGTCTCCGCGAGCGGCACGCGCGGGTTCGGCCAATGGATCAGCAGCAGGTCGATCACGTCGAACCGCAGCCGCGCAAGGCTCTCCTTGACCGACCGCTCGAGATCGCGCGGCGCCAGCAAAGTCGGTTGCACCTTGGTCGTGACCATGACCTCGGATCGCAGGCCGGATGCGCGCACGCCCTCGCCCACCTCGCGCTCGTTGTCGTACATCTGCGCCGTGTCGATATGCCGGTAGCCGATGCGGATTGCCTGCTCGGTCAGGCGCGCGCAGTCGCGGCCGCGCAGGGCCCATGTTCCGAGGCCAACAAGCGGGATCTTGAATCCTTTCGCCTCGACGAATTGCATGGGTACTTACTTGTCGTCGCGATCGTCCGCAAAACCGCGCAGATAAAGCGCCCGCCGCCCGGTTTCGCGCGTCTGGCAAGCTGCGATCATCGGATTCGCCATGGTCCCTTCAAAATAGTCATAGAGAAACTCGCAACTCTTGTCGCGCGAGGTGATCCAGGCTCGCTGCATCTCGCGCATCTTACGGACCTGCTTGTCCTCGAGTTTTGCGCGCAACCGGCGAAAACTGTCGTTGAGGATACTATCCCAGACGAGCCGCTCGCGCGTGTAACAGGCCATGATCTCGGATGGCGGCATCGCCATCTCGTCCTTGATGCAGGGCTCGGATACGACGCCGATACAATTTTCCCAAGCCCAATGCCGGCCGGTCTTGGCTTTGATGCATTTCTCCATCGCTGCAGCATCGCGGGGATCCGGCTTGTCGTCCTCCGCCCTGGCGGACACGGCCGCCAGAAGGCAAAGGGCCAAAGCTGCGACGCTGCTCCGCCTCACGGCGTATCCCACTTCGGCGCGTGCGGCGGGTTGACCACGCGCATATTGGTCGCGTTGAGCTTCTTGAGCTCCGCCATCTCGGAGTCCGAAAGCTTGAAGTCAAACACCTCGATGTTCTGCTTCAGATGATCGGGCGTTGCCGTGCGCGGAATGGAGCAGACGCCCATCTGCACGAGATAGCGGAGCGATATCTGCGAGGCACTTTTTCCGTGCGCTTTGCCGATCCGCTCGAGCGCGTCGGCGCCGGGCACCTTTCCGCGCGCGATCGGACAATAGGCAACCACCGCCATGCCATGTTTCTTGCATGCGGCGAGCACCTTGTCCTGATTGATGAAGGGATGCATCTCGATCTGGTTGCAGACTAGCGGCTCCGATGTCACGGCCCAGGCTTCATCAAGCATGGCCGTGGTGAAGTTGGCGACCCCGATATGCTTTGTCTTGCCTTCCTTCTTGGCCTTGCAGAGCGCGCCGACCGACAACTTGAAGGGAATGTCGGGGTTGTTCCAGTGGATCAGCAGCAGGTCTACATATGGAAGCTTGAGGTTGGCGAGGCTTTGCTCGAGCACCTTGGCAAAAGCATCGGGCATCAGATCGCCCTGTCGGACCTTCGTGCAGATGAAGACATCCTCGCGCTTGATCCCGGACTGGCGCAGGCCTTCGCCATTTTCCGTTTCATTGCCGTAGAACGCCGCGGTGTCGAGATGGCGATAGCCGATCTGCAGTGCCGTTTTGACCGCCTGCACGCAGACATCTTCTTTCAAGGTCATGGTGCCAAGGCCAATGGTGGGAATGCGGGCGCCATGAGCTTCAACCACTTGCATCACAATCTCCTTGCAACAGCGTTGGGTAAGGGGTCGGCGGAAGGGCGTGAAGAATGCCCCGCCACCATTGCGGTGCCAACGGGGGTACCCGCGCAGGCATTAACCAGCTGCGTCGAAAGATCACGCAAAATTTCGAACCTGGGCATTACTTGTTAGCGCAAGCTTTTCGGCACGGTTCTTACATTGGAATAATTCGAGAGTAAAAGAAAGTTATTGCATGATCGGCATTTATTGCGTTTCTGAAGACCTCCATTTGCGGTGAGGATAAAATGCGCAAAACACTATTTCTGGTTGGGTTGGCTGGCCTCCTCGTCTTGGGGGCTGCAAACGCCCATGCGCAGGAATATGTACTGACCATCAAGGATCACCGTTTTGCGCCGACCGAGATCAAAGTGCCGGCGAACAAACGGGTGGAGATCACAGTGGTCAACGATGACGCAACGCCTGAGGAATTTGAAAGCAAAGAGATGAAAGTCGAGAAAGTGATCCCCGGCAAATCGAAGGGCGTGGTGCGGGTTGGGCCGCTCAAGCCGGGCCGTTATCCTTTCTTTGGCGAGTTTCACGAGGCCACGGCAAAAGGCGCGCTCATCGCGGAATAAATTATGCTCGGTGCACTCCTCATCGTTTTTCGTGAAGTCCTCGAAGCCGGACTGATTGTCGGCATCGTGATGGTGGCGACGCGCGGCGTTCCCGGTCGCGGCCGCTGGATCACCATCGGCATAGCGGGCGGCGTGCTTGGCGCCGGACTCGTTGCCATGTTTGCTGGCGTCATTTCAGACGCCTTCCAGGGTTCTGGTCAGGAGTTGTTCAACGCCGGCGTGCTCGGCATCGCAGTGGTCATGTTGATGTGGCACAACGCCTGGATGGCGCGCCATGGCCGCGAGATTGCCGACGAAATGCGGCGCGTGGGCACGGCCGTGAGCGAAGGCTCCAAGCCACTGACAGCGCTGGCTGTCGTCATCGGCCTCGCGGTGCTGCGCGAGGGTTCCGAAGTCGTCCTGTTCCTTTATGGCATCATGGCGCAGGGAACGTCGGGTGCCGCCCTTCTGACTGGCGGCCTGCTCGGCATCGCCGGTGGTGCGGCCTTCACGGCCTTGACCTATTTCGGGCTGCTGGCGATTCCGAGCCGCCACATCTTCTCGGTCACGAGCTGGCTGATCGCCTTGCTGGCGGCTGGCATGGCTGCACAGTCCGTGCAGTTCCTCAACAATGCCGGACTTGTGGTGTCGCTCGATCAGACAGTGTGGGACACGTCATGGCTTCTGTCCGAAGGAAGCATCCTCGGTCGCCTGCTACATATCCTGATCGGCTATACCGAGCGGCCAACGGAGATGCAGCTCCTCGTTTACGTCGCCATCTTGATCGCGATGTACATCCTGATGCGGATTGCCCGCCCGTCACCGCGCAGTCCGATCCCGGCTGCCGCCGAATAAACGTCAGCGGCGCCTGCCCAATGTGGCAAAGGCAACTTCGGGCGCCTGATCAATCAATTTGAGCAGCGCCCGCGCCGGTCCACGCGGCTGGCGCTTGCCCTGCTCCCAGTTGCGCACCGTCTCGATCGGGACTTCGATCTTTTCAGCGAACGCGGCCTGCGTCAGCCCGCAGCGCGCGCGCACCTGACGCACGAAATCCGCCGGGTTGCTGTGATCGACAGTTCTTTCGTTGCCGTCCGGCAGGATTTCGACAATCCGCCCGTCCGCCTTCAGCCGCACCCGCATCATGGCCGCGACCCCTCCGCTAATGGTGTCGGCCAATGCACTAGCTGATTCGGGACGGTGAAAAGTTAATGCCGGCGTTAGCGCGTCTTTTCGAAGATCTCGCGCCCGATCAGCATGCGGCGGATCTCGGAGGTTCCCGCCCCGATCTCATAAAGCTTTGCGTCACGCAACAGGCGGCCGGTCGGAAAGTCGTTGATATATCCATTGCCACCCAGACACTGGATCGCCTCCAGCGCCATCCAGGTGGCGCGCTCGGCGGCATAGAGAATGGCGCCGGCGGCATCTTCACGCGTCGTGCGGCCTTCGTCGCAGGCGCGCGCGACCGTGTACACATAGGCCTTGGCGGCATTCATCGTGACATACATGTCGGCGAGCTTGGCCTGAACAAGCTGGAACCGTCCGATGGCCTGACCGAATTGCTGGCGCTCGTGCACATAGGGAATCACAACGTCGAGGCAGGATTGCATGATCCCGAGCGGACCAGCCGCAAGAACAACGCGTTCGTAATCGAGGCCCGACATCAGGACATTGACGCCGTTGCCAACAGCGCCCAGCACGTTTTCCTCCGGCACCTCGCAGTCGGTGAACACCAGTTCGCTGGTGTCGGAGCCGCGCATGCCGAGCTTGTCGAGTTTCTGCGCGGGCGCGAAACCCTTGAAGCCTTTTTCAACGATGAATGCGGTGATGCCCCGCGCGCCGGCGGTGCGGTCGGTTTTGGCGTAAATCACCATCGTATCCGCCACGGGCCCATTGGTGATCCACATCTTGGAGCCGTTGAGCACGTAGCGGTCGCCTTTCTTGTCGGCACGCGTGCGCATCGACACCACGTCGGACCCCGCGCCCGGCTCCGACATGGCGAGGGCGCCGACATGCTCGCCGGATATCAGTTTCGGCAGATATTTGCGCTTTTGCTGCACACTGCCGTTACGCCGGAGTTGATTCACGCAAAGATTGGAATGGGCGCCATAGGACAGCCCGACGGCAGCGCTGGCGCGCGAGATCTCCTCCATTGCCACGCAATGCTCAAGATAACCGAGACCGGTGCCCCCGTATTCCTCCTCAACCGTTATACCGTGCAGGCCAAGCGCCCCCATCTCGGGCCACAGGTCGCGTGGAAAAACATTGTCGCGATCGATCGCGTCGGCGCGCGGCGCGATGCGATCCTGCGCAAAACCGCTCACGGTTTTCCGCAGCATGTCGACGTCCGGGCCAAGCCCGAAATCAAAGCCCGTCCATGCGTTTGGAATCATGCATCGCCTCCGGTGGCGCCCGACAGGCGCCGGCGGCGACTTTATAAGCTGTTTGTCACGCTGTCAGGGCCTCGCCCGACGCTGACCTGGGCATCCCGTCCTGCCGGGCCTTTTCCAGCAGCACGTCGATCGCGCTCGCCGGCGCGGGCTTGGCAAAGAGGAAGCCCTGCATTTCGTCGCACCCGGCAAGCCGCAGCAGAACGCGCTGGTGTTCGGTTTCGACGCCTTCGACGAGCACGGACAGGCCAAGCGCGCGGCCGAGGGCCACCATTGCCTGGATGATCACACCGCCGTTGGACGAGCGGCCGAGCCCGGCCACGAAGCTCTGGTCAATCTTGATCTTGTCGAGAGGAAATCGCTGCAGGTAACCGAGATTGGAGTAGCCGGAGCCAAAATCGTCCAGCGCGACGCGCACACCCAGGCCGTGCAGATCCTTGATGCGCTTGACCATCTCGTCGGGGTTGTCGATGAGCACGCCTTCGGTGATTTCAAGAACGAGCCGCCCTGGCGACACGCCGCTTTCGACAAGCGCCGAGCGGACGAGATCGACGATCGTGCCATCGCGGACCTGCAGCGGCGATAGATTCACCGCAAGGTAGAGATCCTCGGGCCATCGTTTGGCCTCGCGCAATGCGCGGCGCAGAACGAATGCGCCGATCGTCCCCATCAATCCCATTTGCTCGGCAACCGGGATGAACGTGGTCGGCGGGATCAAGCCGCGCGTTGCGTGATCCCAGCGCAGCAAGGCCTCGACACCGACCATGCGCCCGCCCTGCGACGACACGATGGGCTGGTAGTGCAGATCGAGATCGTTTGCGCTGATTGCCCGCGGAAGCTCGCGGTGGATGAATTTCTGATCGGTGGAAACGGTATCAATCGCAAGATCGAAGGCGACAATCGCGCCAGGCCCTCGTTTCGCCGCCGCGCGCAGGGCGAGATCGGCGCGGCGCGTCAGCTCGCCGCGGGTCGCCGCGTGGCGCGGCGATTGCGCAAAGCCCGCATGTGCGCTCACCCGCACAACTGTGTCGACCCAATGGGGACGCGCTATGACGTCGATAGCGGCACGCACGACAGCCTCGGCGTCGGCGTTGTGGGCCGCGGTCATCGCAATCGCAAACCGGTCGCCCGCAATGCGTCCACAAATCACGCCCGCGGGCAGCGCCTCCTTTATTCGCCTGGCCACCGCAACGATGAGCTCATCACCGCCGAGAACACCGTGCGTTGCGGCGACATCATCCATGCCATCGAGTTCGATCAGCGCGAAGGTCGTGCACTCATCCTCGGCGCGCTCTGCGAGGGCAAGATCCAAAAGCTCCAATGTCTTTGCGTGATTAGGCAACCCGGTCAGCTTATCTTCATCGGCGGCACGCGCGGCCTCCACCTCGCTCGCCGCAAGCTCCCTTTGCGCCCGCTTGAGCTGCCAGATCGACAACGCAGCAAAGCCGAATACGACGACGGTGACGACTGCGAAGAATGCTGCCAGCCGTCCCATAAGCTGGGTCATCGACCAGCTTTTTTCCCATGTAAGGAATCCGGTAATGCGGCCTGCAGAATCCATCACCGGCTGCGCTTCGCGGTCGCGCGCGGGGCTGCTTTCAAATTTCAGGTTCTTCAGACCGGGGATCTGCTCTGCTACCCGTAACAGGCGCGGATCAATTGCCACGGGACGGCCGACCGTCGGACGGAATTCTGCTATCGCGCTGCGCAATGCGGCGTGCTGACCCAGCGACAGGCGCTCGTCGTTATGGCTCGCCAAACCAAAACCGGCGGCCGCGATCACGAACATGCCCGCAACGGCAACAAACGCCAGCACGCCGATCAGCCGCGAAGCCGACAGGATCCACCTTGCCGGCGTCGGCCGCGTGAACGCGAGTGACGGCGTATCGGGACGCTTCGTCCAGGCCGGCAGCCAGCCGCGGGGGCGCGAGCCCGCTGGTTCAGCATTGGTTTCGTGCACCGGGAGCGCTCCCAGCCTGCGATGCGGCGTGGGGTATAGGGTTAAGGTGCGCCCTTTAAACGTTGGTCAGCAAACAAGGTGAACAAGGCGTAACCGGGACTCAAAAGCCCTCACCTGAGGCCAAACCACAGCGTGGCAATACCGAGAAACGAAAAAAATCCGACGACATCCGTCACGGTGGTGACGAAGGGACTCGACGCCACCGCAGGGTCAAATTTGAGCCGATGCAGCACAAGCGGAATAAGGATTCCGCCAAGCGCGGCGGCAATAAGGTTACAGATCATCGCAAGACCGATCACCAGTCCCAGACCAGGCACCCTGAACCAAGCATAGGCCGCTGCCCCGGTAATGACGGCGAAGGCGACGCCATTCAGAAGGCCGACCAGGAGCTCGCGCGTGATCACGCGCCAGGCATTTGTGTCGGTCAGGTCGCGCGTCGCGAGGGCGCGGACGGCGACCGTCATCGTCTGGGTGGTCGCATTACCGCCCTGGCTCGCCACGATCGGCGCCAGCACCGCCAGCGCAACCATTTTCTCCAGTTGTCCCTCGAACAGGCCGAGCACCGAAGACGCGAGAAAGGCTGTGGCAAGATTGATCAGCAGCCAATTGAACCGGCCACGCGCGATCTTCCAGACCGAATCCGACAGTTCTTCGTCGCGCACGCCGCCGAGCGCCTTGATGTCTTCTTCCGCCTCCTGCTCAATGACATCGGCCACGTCGTCGAAGGTGATGATGCCGACCAGCCGGTCATCCGCATCAACGACCGGGGCCGCCACGAGATCGTAGCGCTGAAACATGCGCGCGACCTCTTCCTGGTCTTCGTCCGCGCGGATGCGGTGACGCTCGTGTTCCATCAACTCCGAAATCGGAACCGGCCGCTTGCTGCGCAGCAGCCTGTCGAGTGGAACGGCGCCGACAAAGTGCCGCCCTTCATCGGTCACATAAAGCTCAAAAAACCGCTCGGGCAGCTCCTGCGTCTCGCGCATGTAATCGATCGCCTGGCCGACATTCCAGCTCGGCGGAACGGCGATGAATTCCGTCTGCATGCGCCGGCCGGCCGACTCTTCGGGATAGTCGAGGCTACGGGCGAGCGTGGCACGGTCGGGCTGCGGTAACTGCTCAAGGATTTCGGCCTGCTCATCTTTCGGCAGGTCCTCGAGGATCGCGACCGCGTCGTCGGATTCGAGCTCGCTGACGCCTTTTGCGACCGCCTGCGGTGCCAGCTCGTCGAGGATCTCATCGCGCACTGCATCGTCAACCTCGGTGAGCGCAGTGAAGTCGAAGTCGATCCCGAGCAATGAGACGAGCCGCGGACGTTGCTCAGGTTCCAGTGCCTCGATCAGCGCACCCATGTCGGATTCGTGGAGGCCACCAACCAGCGCGCCCAGCCCGGGCGCATCGCCCGCCTCGATTCTGCGGGCGACACTTTTGACGAATGTCTTGCGGATCGAGCCATCTTTGTTGCGTGGCAGTTGCGCAACCTCGGTCGCCTCGGTTTGGTCCTGATCGAGCGTCATGAAGCCATCGACAATCGATTAAAGCGCGACGCTTTTACGCCCTTCCCTACGCGCGGGGCAAATGATTACCGTGTCAATTTCGTGTAACGATCCGACCATGACCCGTTTCGTTTTCATCTTGGTTGTCGCCTTCCTCCCGGCAGCGGCGTCGGCCGAGTCATGTCCCGGCAACCCGCAGGCACTGGGGACCGAACGCGTCATCACGGTGAGCGCCAAAGTCACTCAGCGTGTCGGGCGCAAGCATTTCCCGTCGACGCTCCCGCTCAATGGCAAGGAGCTGGTGCTCACGTTCGACGACGGCCCATGGCCCGGCACTACGTCTAAAGTCTTGGACGCGCTCAAGGCGGAATGCGTCCACGCCACGTTCTTCCTGCTCGGCCGCAATGCCGCGGCCCACCCACAGCTCGCGCGGCGTGCGCTGGCCGAGGGCCATACGCTTGGCCATCACAGCTATTCCCACCCGCTTCTCAGCCGCATGGCATTGCTGCGGGCGGAAGCTGAGATCGACCGGGGCATCGCGGCGGACGAAATTGCCATTTACGGGAGCCGCCGGCCTGGTCCGGCGACGCCGTTCTTCCGCTTCCCCGGATTTGCCTCAAGCCAGGCCCTGCTCGATCGCCTGGCGGCGCGTGGGATCGTGGTTTTTGGCGCCGATGTCTGGGCGAGCGACTGGCTGTCCATGAGCCCGGAGCAGGAGTTGCGCCTGATCCTGTCGCGCGTCGAGCACACCGGACGTGGCATCGTTCTCTTTCACGATACCAAAGCACAGACGGCCCGGATGCTCCCGGCCTTCCTGCGCGAGCTCAAACGCCGGGGTTTTCGCATAGTCCATGTCGTCCCCGAGGAAGCCGGCGGCAATTCACAGTAAATGTGTCGCCCATTTACCCCGCCCCAAGAAAAAACCGCTGGAATAGGCCTGAAACACATTCACAACGCGTAATCCTCCGTTAATGTCACGCGCCATAATGTCGGGGCCTCCCGCCGGAGGCAGTCCGCGCGAGGTCGGGGGGCCTGATGCGTAGCGTATTGATCGTTGTATTTTGTCTTTTCGGAAGTGTTGCCGCGTCCGCCACAGAACTGTGCCCCGGCAATCCGGATGCGCTTGGCACCAGCCGGGTTCTGACCATCGAGCCGGCCGACTTCGCCCGCATCGGCAGCATGCAATATCCCAAAACGTTGCCGCTCGAGGACCATGAAGTCGTCATCACCTTCGACGATGGCCCGATCCCGCCCTTCACCAACGCTGTCCTCGATACACTGGCATCGGAATGCGTGAAGGCGACCTACTTCCTCGTCGGTGAAATGGCGCGCGCCTATCCCTCCATCGTCCGGCGCATCTACAATGCCGGGCATACGATCGGGACCCACAGCCAAAACCATCCGTACCGCTTCCAGCGTTTGAGTCTGGAGAAAGCTGAAAGCCAGGTCGACAGCGGCATTGCGTCGGTCGATGCGGCGCTCGGCGATCCAAAGGCGCTGTCCCCGTTCTTCCGTATTCCCGGACTGGGTCGGACCGATGCACTCGAGGGCTATCTCGCTTCCAAATCGCTTACCACCTGGAGCGCGGACGTCGTCGCCGACGATTGGAAGCACATCAGCGCCAGCGAGATTGTCCGCCGCGCGATGCGACGACTCGAGGAAAAGGGTCGCGGCATTCTGCTGCTGCATGACATCCATCCAGCGACGGCGCTTGCGGTGCCCGTCCTGCTCAAGGAGCTGAAGGCACGCGGCTACCACGTCGTGCAGGTCGTCGCGGAGGGCGAGCGCCCGGTGTCGGTGCCGGAATTGCTGGGTGCGCCCGAGTACAACAAGGAAGGCTGGCCGCGCGTCGCGAAGTCCAACGCCAGCCGTGAGGCGCCGACGAAAGTCGCGCTACGGCATGGTGCGAAGAACGATGCCACCACCAAACACCGCCGCTCCGCCGCAGCGGGAAAGCACGAGTCGAACGGCATGGACTCCTGGAAGCAGAACCAGTCTAACTGGTTCGCCCAGCCGCGTGGTCTCGCAACGTCCTTTTAGCTCGCTGAGCTGAAGATCAACTCGACCTACGCTTCTTGTCGTGGCTGACTTTCGCCAAGCTGCGCCGGCTCGGTCCAGCGGTACACGACCCAAAAGCCGATCAGCAGACCGGATGCCAGAAACAGCAGCGTGGCTCCTATCGAGAGACCGAACAGACTCCATCTGTTTGAGTCTGGAAAACTCATGAACACGGAAAATGCCGTGGTTCCCAGAAGAAAGGCGCCGGCAAGTGCCCCGCCTGCGCAAAGCCATACGCGCGCGGCATGAGGGGAGAATTTCAGCAAGCCGAGATAGACTAGGGCAGCGGCTACCAATCTGACCAGAATTTCTTCATCATGGATCGCCAGCCAAACGGCGCAATGCGCCACAATACCAAGCGCCACCCACATGGCCGCCCTACTTCGCATTCTGATGGAAAGTGCCACGCAGCCAATCAGAACGGCCATCTCCAGCCAGAATAAGGACGTGCTGTAGTTCATCAGGCCCTGGTCGCCGGGACGGCCAGACTTTACCCGAGCCCTGCTTTCAATAGCTTTAAGATCGAATTCAAATTTTGGGGGTGACTGTTCTTCAATGTGGTGCGGCCGAGAGGACTCGAACCTCCACGGGTTGCCCCGCTAGCACCTCAAGCTAGTGCGTCTACCAATTCCGCCACGGCCGCATTTTGTCGAGCACGATCTAGTCCGTACGCCGGTTCCCGCCTTTCGGCATCATGCTCATGGGGAAAAGGACGAAAGGCTCGAAAACCCGCCATCCTGATGACGGCGGTCCATGTAACAAATAGGCTGTAGAGGGACAAGGCCCGGGCATCCTCGCCGCAGGCCTGATTTTGCTGCGGCTAGCGCATATCCGGCGGGCGCGGCAGCAGCTCCGCGACGTTGACGGCAATGCGATTGCCGTTCACGACGACGGTGCCCTTGGCCACCGGCAGATTATTGGCAAGGATGCTCACCGCGTCTGCTTCCGAGGCGTCGAGCTCGATGATGGCCCCGCGACCCAGTCGCAGAACCTGATGGATAGGCATAGATGTGGTGCCAAGCACCACGGTGATGTCGACGGCAACCTTGTCCAGTGTGGCCACGCTTGTTTCCTTGTTGTCGTTCCGCGCGTCCGGCGGGGCAAGTGTCAGGTCACCACGGTATGGTGAATGAGTGGTTAACGCACGAAACGCATTGATTGTCGGGCTTCCTTCGCCGGCGGGATCAGCCTCGGCCGAATGGCGCGTAAGCGATTCCCCTGTTTCCTACGAAGATGCAGTCGCCGCCATGGACGCACGCGCGACCGCCATTGCCGCGGGGAGCGCCCAGGAGCTGGTCTGGCTGCTCGAGCACCCGCCGCTTTACACGGCAGGCACGAGCGCAAACGCGGGCGACGTCCTCGACGCGCGGTTTCCAGTCCACGAAAGCGGGCGCGGCGGGCAGCTGACCTATCACGGCCCCGGACAGCGGGTGGCCTACGTGATGATCGATCTCAAGCGCCGCAATCCCGACGTACGCCGTTTCGTCGCCAGCCTGGAGGAATGGATCATTCGCACGCTTGCCTCCTTCGACATCGTGGGAGAGCGGCGTGAGGACCGGATCGGCGTATGGGTGCGCCGGCCTGACAAGGGCGACGGTTACGAGGACAAGATTGCCGCGATCGGAATCCGCGTGAAGCAGTGGGTGACATTGCACGGTATGGCGCTTAACGTCGCGCCGGACCTGTCGCATTTCTCCGGCATCGTGCCCTGCGGCGTCAACGAAACACACTATGGCGTAACCAGCCTCGCCGACCTCAAAGTTCGCGCGTCCATGGCCGATGTGGATGCCGTTTTGCGGCGCGAGTTCGACAGGCTGTTCGGCCCAATGGCCGGTCAGACGGTCGGCAGCACGGAAAAGCCGCCTCGAGCCGCGAGATCGGCCTCGGTCCCTTCACGCTGAACGAGGGCACTCACTTGCGCGGAAAAAGGCCCGCGCCGGCATGCTGCGACCGCGGCCTCGACCTCGACAGCAGGGCCAGCAAACACGGCCTCGACTGAGCCATCACGGCGATTGCGCACCCAGCCCTGCAGGCCACGTTGATGCGCTTCATCCTCGACAAAAGCGCGATAGCCCACGCCCTGGACACGGCCACGGACGATGATGTGGAAGATCACGCGATCGCTCACGTTCGCCCTCCCGTGCCGATGACACGCGCACCGGTCCAGCGCGATGCTGACCATCGCTCGACCGATCTGATGTAGGGCTCGGGCAGATTCCACCCGCGTCCGGCCGCGGCGATCATCTCGACATAACCCGGTCGCGGCTTGCCGGACGCACGCCGCCGCAAAAGGTAGATCATCGCTCGCACGCGCCGCGTGCCAGTGCGTACTGCCAGATGGCGGACGTCATAAAGGCCCTGATGGAGCAGCTCGTAGGCATGCAGCGCCGCGATATCGCGCGGCGTCAGACGCCAGAGGACACCGTGCACAACATCGCCCGCGCTCGGCGCGACTGAACCCCACCCTTCGAGACCAACAAAGAAACGGTATCCCTCAAGAACGGCCAGCCCGATTGCGCGCGCGTCGGGACATCGGCGCTTCATCGCCGGCCGGTTCATATTGGAGCCATAGGCGAAGTAGAGTGTCATCGCCCCGGCATACCAGAACTTTGTTCGCCATGTCAGCGCGCCCGGGTGGTGGCGTCCAGCCGGTCGATCTCGCGTTCGTAATCGTCGGACGTTGCGTCCTCCTGATCCTCGTCGTGGATCGGATGCTGCTCGTTGCCGCCGTCAGGCACCGGGGTGAAGCCGCCGCCGGCCGGTACTTCGCCCGGCCGCTCATCGTCGCGCGGCGGCATTGAATCGGGCGGGGTTTCGCGTTGATCGCGCCGCCGCAAATCGTCACGCAGCGCGTCCGGCGCGATGTTGGTTTCCAGGTCGGTTTGGTCAGGCGATTGTCCCCGCCGTCGCGGTTTGGTCGGCATGGCCTGGCTCCCTCTTGTGATCACGGGAACCAACGCGGCCCGCTGGTGAGGGTTCCTGGCCGAGCCCTATCGACGACAATGTGCCATTGATACGGTCTTTATGCGGGACGCCGCATAACGCCAGTGTGAATTGGCACATCGAAAAGCCTGTGATGTGCTTCGCCCGCTCGCCGGTGAGCAATGCGTCCGGCCAACCTGAAGGGAAGTATAAGTGAGCACAAATGACCGAAACATTTTTTCACGTCGTACATTGCTTGCGCTCGCAGCCGCCACTGCCGCGGGCGCACTCGCGACACCCGCCCACCGCGCACTGGCGCAGAATAGCCCACTGAAGATCGGCGTGATCGGTTCCGGCCGCCTCGGTGGCGGGATTGGAACGTTGCTCGCCAAAGCGGGGCACCCCGTCATGTTCTCGTCACGTCACCCGGAAGAACTCAAGAAACTAGTCGAGGATGCGGGACCCAATGCCAAAGCCGGCACGGTCGAAGAGGCCGCGGCCTTCGGCGACGTTATCCTGATCGCAGTGCCCTACTCGGCCCTGCTGCAGGTCGGCCGCGACAATGCGAAAGCGCTCGCAGGGAAGGTCGTGCTGAACGCTTCGAATCCGATACCGTCGCGTGACGGTGACGTCGCCAGAGCAGCGCAGGAAAAAGGTGTCGGCGAAGCCGATGCCGAACTTCTGCCCGGTACGCGCCTGGTGCGCGCGTTCAACTCGACCGGCGCTGGCAAATTCACCAGCGAAGCACATCGGTCCGGCGAGAAACTCGGCGTGGCGATTGCCGGTGACGATGCGGGCGCAATGAAGATCGCGGCGCAAATCGTGCGCGATGCGGGCTTCGAACCCGTCGAAGTGCCGCTCGCACGCGCCAAGGAATTTGCCCCGCCCAGCCCGCTGTTCGGCAAGGCAATGTCGGTGTCCGAGCTGCGCAAGGCACTCGGGGTCAATCAATGACACAAGGGACGGAAGCCGCCGGCGCCGAAACAAGCGCCGGCGGCTTTTTCAACACGTTCCTCGGCCGGCTGGCGCAAGTCAGACCCGGCGAAGCCCCGGCATTGGGCTGGGCCTGGCTCTACATTTTCTCAGTCCTGTCGTCCTATTACATCATGCGTCCGATCCGCGATCAGATGGGGGTCGCCGGCGGCGTCAACAATCTGCAGTGGCTCTTCACCGGCACGCTGATCGGCATGCTGCTGCTTAACATCCCCTATGCCTATCTCGTGAAGACGCTGCCGCGCACGCGGTTCATCGCCATCACATACCGGTTCTTCGCCGCCAACATTCTATTGTTCGCAATTGCGCTGCATTTCGCCGATGCCGAGCAGACGATCTGGATCGGGCGGGCGTTTTTCATCTGGATCTCGATTTTCAATCTGTTCGTCGTTTCGGTGTTCTGGGCGCTGATCGTCGACACCTTCAATTCCGAACAAGGCAAGCGTCTGTTTGGATTCATTGCCGCGGGAGCGACTATCGGGGCGATTACGGGATCGAGCATCACCGCAACCTTCGCGCGACACGTACCGACGCCGTTGCTGCTGGTCGGCGCAATCATCCTGCTTGAGGTCGCGGTCTTCAGCGTACGGCATTTGTCACGGCTGTCGGAGGCCCTTAACGCGCGCCCGCAGGAAGCGGCCAGCCAGCCGATTGGCGGCGGCGTGCTTGCCGGCATTACGCATCCCTTCAAGTCGGCTTATCTCGCGAATGTCAGCCTATTCATTCTGCTGTTCGCGATCACCGCGACGTTCCTTTATTTTCAGCAGGCCAGCCTTGTGCGCGATAATTTTCATGATCGCGGCGCGCAGACCGCGTTCTTTGCGCAAATCGACCTCGTGGTGAACGTTATTACACTGGTCGTGCAGCTGTTTTTCACCGGCCGTATCGTCGGCATCTTCGGGGTGGGACTGACGCTCGCAATATTGCCCGCACTCACTTTGCTGGGCTTCGGTGCTTTGGCAGCTTTGCCAGCCGTGTCGACGCTGGTCGTGTTCCAGGTTTTACGACGCTCGAGCGACTACGCCATCGCGCGGCCGACGCGTGAGGTGCTCTACACCGTGGTGCCGCGCGAGGACCGCTACAAGGCGAAGAGCTTTATCGATACCGTTGTGTATCGCGGCGGCG
>Ga0163163_10002395_pt1 | contig 15874 bp, 15 predicted proteins | sample S65metaG_FD_119766 | JGI IMG/M metagenome (GOLD analysis project Ga0163163, IMG submission 119766) | Switchgrass rhizosphere microbial communities from Kellogg Biological Station, Michigan, USA - S6-5 metaG | ecosystem: Host-associated > Plants > Roots > Rhizosphere > Soil | place: USA... | reverse complement strand
TGCTCCCCGCTCCCCGCTCCCTGCTCCCCGCTCCCTGCTCCCCGCCGCCGCTCCCTGCTCCCTGCTCCCCGCTCCCCGCTCCTTGCTCCCTGCTCCCTGCTATGACCCGCTTCGCTGCTTCAACCAGGTCCATAGGGCGCTTTTTGGGGATGAATTTGCCACAGAATAAGACGCAAAAAGCATCCTCAGGAATTTTCCACTGCTTTCTGATCTCTGACCTCTGACCTCTGAGTTCCCGGGCTTGCTTCGCGAAGCGCTCATTATCCACGGCGTACGGCGCTGGGTGGAGTCGGTTGTCCGGCACGCCAAACTTCTGGTAGAGACGGCGGTTAGCGGTCCCGATGTAAAGAAAATGATCCACGCGGCGGAAAAACTGGCCGAGCAAGAGTTTTTTAATAGGCCGTTTCCACCATGCCGTTGGTGCAAGATCGTTGCTTTCGCCTCGTAACCAAACTTCGATCCCAGCCCGTTTGGCTTCCCAAACCGCTTGCCAATAGGCAGCCACTTGCCAGCCCTGGATCCAGAGAGCAGTTGCGCCGCGGGATTTCAACCGGTCACGGAGCCGTTCGCGAAACCGGCATTTCCAAAACGAAGTCGGTGTCGCGTCCGGAGCAAGTTCTAAAAATCTGTGGGGATACCCCGAAAGCATGTCGATGTCCCAGGAGAATTGTTTCTTAAATTCCGAATCATGGCTGGGCTCAACTCCATGCTTCGTCAAATACCAGACCTCGAACGGAACTCGTCCATCCCGAGCCAATGCCTGCCAGATGGGGACCTGGTATTGGATGGGGTGCGTTGTTAAAATTACAAGCATGGAGCGGGGAGCGGGGAGTCGGGAGTTAGGAGCGAGGAGCGGGGAGCGCGGAGTTGGGAGCTAGGAGTTAGGAGTTAGGAAGCTATTTCTGTTCATCGTGTCTCTGTCGTGGTTCAAATCTTGCTCCCCGCTCCCCGCCCCCCGCTCCCCGCTCCCCGCTCCCCGCTCCCCGCTCCCTCCTCCCTGCTCCCCGCTCCCCGCTCCCTGCTCCCCGCTCCCTGCTCCCCGCCCCCCGCTCCCCGCTCCCCTGAACTCGTGGATCAGGTTTAGCCAGCGGTCACCGTAGGCGTCCCAGGATAGGTTGGAGCGTTCGACCAGGAGTCGCTCTCTCATCCGCAAAGCCAGCTCAGGTTCAACGATGAACCGGAGTAATGCGTTTCGCAAAGCATCCAGATTTCCTGTCGGGAGCACGAAGCCTGTGTCTTCGTTTCGCACGATTTCTTCGCAACCGGAGCTTTCGGTGCCGATAACGGGCAATCCACAAGTAGCAGCCTCGATTTGAACCTGGGCAAGACCTTCGAAGTAACTCGGAAAGACTAACACATGACTTTGCCGAAAAACCTCTGCCAGCCTTTCCTGCGGGAGACGTCCCAGGAAATGGATGGAGGCTGCAAGAGTGGGGCGAACCGATGCAGGGATTTCCCCGCTTCCCGCAATCCAAAGTTCGGCTTGGTTACCGGCGGGAAGCGTTTTCCACGCCTCAAGGAGGAGTGGCAAACCTTTGCGGGCCTGCAATGATCCGGCAAAGACAAAACGGAATGGATTAAGTGGCGGCGCTAATGCCGCAGGCTTGAAGTAAAGGAGATCTGTGCCAAATGGATTGATTCGGATTTTCTCCCTATCCACGCCGTTCTCAATCAGAGTCCGGGCTACGAAACCGCTGGGGACGACAATGAACGTGGCGGCAGCATGTTCCTGAGCTTCCCTTGATAATTCCTCGTCGGTTTTTACAGGAATATTTTTTATCCACTCCGGAAAATCTTTCTTCAGGCGCCCGGCAACTGCGGCGAAGGAGCAAGGATGTCCGATGCTTTGATCGAGCACGAATATTTTTCCGTGATTTCGAGCCCTGCCCGAAATGATCCAAGAAGAAGTGTCGAAACCGATGACGATATCGGAGCTGTTGATAGTCGCATCCGACAGGGAACGCTGAAAAGCCGCATTCCTTCGAAAGAGCACTTTTTGCTCATCCTTGCCAAATTGTAGGGCGGCCAGGGCAGCCAATTCATACAAGGGCTTGGTAAACAATAAATCCCTGGGCACACCGGAAAGCCGGCGGTTGGCCAGGCGTTCTTGCCAATTCGAAGGCAAGAATCCCACAATACTCGCCAGCCTGCTATCTTCCGAAAAAGCGAGAGAGGTGTGAAACTCGTGTAAAACACCATGCCGTTGCAATTGTGAAGCGAGCCTTGCGGAGTATTGGGTTCCAGGATGTACGAGTAGAACTCGACCCACTTTGAGTGACCTAGATGATGATGCGCTTGGAACGCAGGGCCGTCCGTGCAGATCATGATCGAGATGTCTTTGGCTTAAAGTCGAAGCTGGTTTCGAGATCAAGCGACTTGCTTCTTCGAGAATTGGCAACCAATTCTTTCCGTAGGTGGCCCAATCAAATTTTTCAGCTATTTCACGGGCGGCACGTCCAGCTATCCGCAGGTCTTCTTGATGGGCAATACAGTATTTCATTGCTCTGATGAGATCGTCCGTACTGCCTCGAGGAATGATCCATCCCGCCCCCGTATCCCCAAAAAAGTCTGTCCCCGCGCCGCTGGAATGAGTTGTAATCACCGGCAAGCCACATGCCATAGCTTGAAGAATTACTCTTGCGAACCCTTCAAAGTAGCTGGGAAACACAAACACGTCGCACTGACGAAGGATTGAAGGCAACTCGGCCTGCGGAACCGCTCCCAAATAGGACAATCCTGGAAGTTTGGGAAGCAGGGATTTTACCTGGTCAGAAGCCCGTCCGACAAGCCATAATTCTGCGTTAAGCGGTCTCAATTGATGCCAAGCTTCCAATAACAGCGGAACGCCTTTGCGGGCATTAATTAAGCCCGCAAAAACGAACCTCAAGGAACGTCCGGACGAAAAGGAGCCAGCCGAAAACTGATCACAATCGACTCCTGCTGGAATCACGCGAATCTTTGACGAAGGAACCCCGTTCTCAACCAACGTATCTTTTGTGAATTGACTGTTAGCCACGATCAGTGTTGCGCCCTCGTGTTCTTGCTGCTCGGCTTTACGCACTATTGACAGGCGTGGCTCATCCGCCTCCACCCATGCTGGGAATCTTTTCATCAGTTCTTCGCGAATCGTTTTCTTGCTATCGGGGTGTCCAATGGTTTGAACCATGACAAGTGGTTTCCCGATTTCCCGACAGCGCTGCGCCAGGATCCAACTAGATGTGTCAAACCCTATGACAACGTCAGCCTTTTGAAGATCCCGCAGTGGGATACTTCGCTGAAATCGTTCGTTACGCCAATGGAGCACGCGCTGGTCGGTGGAACTTCCACGAATTCGAGCCAGCGCAGCCAATTCCAGAACCGGCTGAAGGTGGACAAGGCCGTGGGAGAGATCGTCGACGCGTCGATTTGCAACACGCTTGGTCCAATAGAGAGGGAGTGCATTGCAGATTTGTTGTAAAGCGCCCCCAGAGGCGACCGCAAAACCTGTATGCAAACCCAAAAGTGAGCTTAAACGATGCAGCTCGACGGCCAATCGAAACGAGTGCTGAGTACCGGGATGAACGACTAGTGCACGCATCTTATATTGCCTGGGACCTATTCATAGCGGCTTAGACAGCATCTTTTTGACACCGCTTTTAGGTAACTAAAGTAGGGATACCGGAACGAGAACCCCAATCATAAAACGGCGATGAAGAGAAGCTCCCATCCCCTTAGATCACTTTGGACAGACTCTATGCGGTTCCAGTTCGAAACAGCATTCAGAGGGTACGGATCGCTTCCAAGGAAAAGAGGTTTGCCGCAGAAAACATTCTGCAAAAATGTGGCCTGCAGAAGATTGGGATGGGACAATCCCCAGAGTTGATGGAAAGATTTCGGGTTTGCTTGCCGGAACTCGGGAGAGCCATTAGGTGTAATGGATACCAATAAACCTCCAGGCTTTGTAAGTCTCCGAGCAATCGAAAAAGTCTCGCTAAGACTTGAAACATGTTCCAGGACATGGGAGGAAAAGAAAACGTCAAAATCTGATCCGACTTCATCCAGGTCTGAACACACTTTCAGGCTCAATTTGTCGCGAGCAAAGGCAGCGCGAGCCCGGGACAGCTCAAAACCTTCCATGCTCATTCCAGCTCTCTGAAGCTGATAAGTGCCATAACCCCAGGAGCACCCGAAATCGAGGATTCTTGTACCTTTTGTGAAGGCTAAAGCATCGAATAATCGCAAATACGGCAAATAACTTTTTGAAAAATCCTCAAAGTTTTTCTCCTTCAAGTCGGTTAGCATTTTGTCATCGGGCATGGTTGTGGTTGCGCCCTGTTGATACTCCAACTGGTAGTAAGAATCACTTTCAAGCTTGGTATCCGTGGGCGTGCGGTATAGCAGATAACAGTCAGCGCATTGAATCAGTCGCGTGACCCCATATTTGGAATCAACAACCGCTCCAGTTTTTGATCCGCAGTTTGGGCATTGTGATACGAAGCCGAGACACCGCTTTTTTAAAGAACGAAATAAATAGCTCAGCTTTGATTTAGCCGCGTTCACGACAAGGGGATAGGCGTTTCTACTAAATCCGAGATCTTACGCGCTAAGCCTGGGACTCCAGTGATAAGGCTTCCACCCGGAAAACTCTTGGTCACTACTGCTCCGGCGCCCACCACGCAGCCATCGCCCAATTCGACATTTTTCAAAATGACGGCCTTCGCCCCGATCCAGCAACGGTTACCAATCTTGACATGGCCTTTTTGCATCGGCGCGGCTTTAGGAGAAATGTTTTCACCGAATTGGTGATCGCTGTCAGTGATGTAAATATCGGGCCCGAACATATTATCGTCTCCGATCTCAATGTAACCGCAGGCATCGATCATGACGTTCCGATTGAAATAATTTCCGTTGCCAATCCGTATTCGGACGTCGTGATGATCCGTATCCTCCGGCCACAGCCAGCAGCCTTGTGTGAAGGCGTTATAATTTCCGATTTGGATTTGGCTTAGCCGACGGCAACGGCCTCCGCCTTCCATGCGGTTACGGATACCCTGTTTCATGCCGAGCATGCGGTACATGGCCAGGCGAATTCTGCTTGAGAGGCCTCGAGGGACGCGGAGGAACAACGATTCGAGGGTCATGAATTCAATAGGAAAGGCACAAGTTGAACAGAAGCAAACTAAGGCAACGAAGAGTAGTTTCAAATTTGAGGAAACGCTCAGAGGTCATCAGTAAATCTCCACTTTGTTCACTTCGTTAGCTTCTGTTCAAGGCTCTCATTCGTGGAGAAAGACACATATTGAACAGGAGGAAACTGAGGTAACGAAGAGGAGTCTCAATGGAAACGCTCTGGGGTCATGAGTAAATCTCCACTTTGTTCTCTTCGTTAGCTTCTGTTCAAGGCTCTTATTGGTGCCTCGCAGAAGCTCGTGCTTCCACTCAGTTCTCTGTTGGCTCCTGTTCATGACTCACGGTTCATGGAGTTCCGGCTGAGAGACGCATGAATTTCTTAAGCGTTTGAAACTGCACGGGTTTTCGAGAACGCCATACCGAGGGAATCGACTTGATGAATAGTACAAAACCTTCAAGGCACGGGCGTGTCAGTTTCCGTTTCCAGGAAAAGGAAAAGTGTCGAGCAAACTTAAACGGAAGCGCCAAGGGCAAAAGAAACGTCGGAGTCCGCCGCAAGGCCATGACCAGATCATTACAGACTCCGGAGCGATGCTGGGCTGGAAGTTGGCGTGCTTGAGGAGTTTTATCGTGCCAGACATGAACCCCGGGCAAGCGAACGATCTGATAACCGGCATCCATGAGCCGAAGACAAAGGTCTTTTTCCTCGCCACCATAGCCGCCTGGAGTTGATTCGTAAGCTCCAACCTCGCGAACAGCCGAGAGACGAAGAACGTGGCCGCAGCCAATGAACGTCGCAGCAAGCTCAGGAGGCTTTCGAGCCACCTTTTTGGAACGGTCTGGAGACAAAATGTCAAAAGCAATCGCAGCAACAGGTTTGTTTCTTTCAAGAAACTCCACTGCTACCGCAATTTCGTCTCCCTGAATAAACCAGGCGTCGTCGTCAAGGCTCACAAAATAATCAACGCCTTGAATCGCCATAAGTTCATTCCGGGCCGAGATGAGTCCGATATTGGTAGTCCGTCGAATCCACTGCACTTGCGGGAACTGTTCGCGCAACTCAAAAGTCGAGTCCTTAGAGCCATCATCAAGGACCGCCACTCGCGAGTTTACAACGTTTTGGACTAGAGCTGCGGCAAGCGCTTTGGGCAAAATGGTCGCCCTGTCTCGAGTGGTAATGCCAGTGAGAACAGATGGACGAATCATTTGGAGGCCATGGACGTGTTACGCAAACCCTGAATGGTGCACTCAATTCCTTTTCTCAATTGATCTGTTCTCCGTTCAAATAGCCACCAAACCGCCGATGCAAACGCAAGGACGCAAAGAAGAATGACGAAAAAAACGAGGTAGGCATTAACTGAAGGCAAATCTTTTCCAGGAAGTCGAAATGCAAAAAAAAGGAATGCCAGAAGCGGAAAGTGAACCAAATACAGCGTGTAGGAAATAGCCGAGAATCCAGTCGCCATTTTTTGATACCACACCGAGCCCGACTGCCGAATTACTAGAAAAGGTAAAATTCCGGCAAAAGTGAGACCTACAACCATGTCGCTCCCGGGAAAAACGTGGTTGCGGCTGATCCAGAGGCTTGCGATAAGCGCCGTAAAGGAAACTGCGAAGAAAATGGGGATTGCAGTAATTCGGCGCAGCCTCGGTAAGCTAACGCACAGATGAACGCCGTATCCGACCAGCCAGATCAAGCCACCAAGCAGCAATCCACTCGGCAGCAAAATACAACAGGCAATCGCAATCAAGCAGTAGACAATCTTGTGCTTGAGAGAAGTGTGCGTGTAAAACACCAGATAAAGAAGTGGGAAGAGCAGGTAATACCAGAATTCGTTAGCCAGACTCCACAGCGGGCCGTTTGTGCCGTACACAGGGGTGAAGATTGTCTGGAGGAAGAATAGGTTGCCAAAAAACACAGCAGGGCCCAATTGGGTTCCAGCGCTCTGCGGCGGACCGCTCTGCAAACTGCCGTAATAACAACCATTATAACCGAGGCCGCCGGTAAGGAATCCACCTGCAGAATCCCACATCCAGGTCAGAACCAATGCGGGTATGAGTACCAGCCACAGTCTTGTCAGCCTCCTCAACCCATAATCGAACCACGACCACCGATTCTTGCTTGTGCTTTTGGCCACCGATCCCCCTACAAGAAAACCACTCAAAACGAAGAAGACTACGACTGCCTGGTGGCCATACCCGGTTACGAGATAGAAAATTTTATCAAACCAATTAGGCTTAGGAACCTGGGTGAAGGTAGAAAACTGGAATGCTCGCAAATGGCCCGCGCAGACTGCAACAGCGGCCAAGCCTCTCGCAAAATCAAGATGCACCAATCGCGAATTCATTGGCAGATTACAAGTGCCGCCTTATCTTCTAAGCTAAAGACCGAATTAACAAACTAAGGTCGTGTCGAGTTGGTGGTTTTTCGGACCGCAACTAAGCTTCTATGGGTGAAGGGCACTACCTTTGTGCTAAACCAAAATCCATGTCGCAAACCATATTTGGCAATACGCGCAATCCTCTTCAATTTGGAATCTGGTTCGAGATAGACAATCTCAAACTGACACTCCTTTAAAAGATATCTTACGCAACTCACTGTACTGTCCAGAAACGCGTCGTGAAATGCCAGGATACCGCCGACAGCCAGAATTCGCTCAGCAAAAAACGTGTCACTCACCTTCTGTCCAATTCCATGGCCTCCATCATTGAAGACAAAATCAAATTGTTGGTTATTTTTTACGGCTGCTTGTAGAAATTCTTCTGATCGCACAGGATGGAATTCCACAACAGCCTTCAACCCTAGACGTTCGATCTCTCTAATGCCGACGTGTCCAAAGGCTTCCTGGTATGGATCAAGCACGACGTGTTTTCCCCCGGGCTGGTTTCTCACCGCTTCAGATATGGAAACAGCCGAAGCCCCCAACGCGCACCCTATTTCCAATGTTTTTGAGGCCTTAACTTTGAGCACCAGGTTTTGCAACTGAAATGCTTCACTAAGCCGCACGGATGTTGCATCGAGCGCGTAGCATTTCGAATCCACACCAGTTTTGACTGGCTCGCTAAAGAACTCACTGATTAACGATCTCGCGTTTGCCGTCACTGCTTATTCTAACGTACGGTACGTAGGAGTTGTTTAACAGCGTTGAGCTTACCGGGACAAAGTTCAGTTAATTTCGCTCGATTTTCGGCATGTGTTGCACAAGATGCCAGTTGAAATCCTTCCCAAAGGAAAAGACGTAAATGGTCCAATAATCCCCTTCGCCCCAAAACCTTTGTCATTACATAATGGCGGTTGATTAATTCCATTTTAGCCATGGCACAGACATCTGCTTTATGTTCGCCGGGTTGGCTGTCGTGAAAAATGCGGGCAGTTCGTGCGTTTGCAAGTTTCCAATTGCGGCCGACTCTGAGTGAAAGAGTTAAATCTTCCATCATTGAATAGCCAGTGAAGACGGAATCAAATGTAGGGGATGGCAATGCCTCACGCCGGTAAATGGTGCAAGTTGTATTCAGCCATTCCACTGAGACCACCTCCGGCAAATCTTCACGGTCTTCGGGAAGGAGATTCACTGCCGGGCCAAGCACTCGTCCAGCGAAGCTGCGCTCCTGCTTGCCGTTCAGGAGCCTGAACACGGTTCGGCTGGCAAAACCCGGGGGTTGGTATCGCTGATTCACGATCATGGCGTTGACACCGCCCAGCTTTGAATCAGCTTGGATCGCTCGCCAAAGCCGGCTTACACATTCTGGTTCAAACAAAATGTCATCGTCGAAAAACCAAATGAATGGCTGTGTCGCCATGGCCACGCCCTGATTGCGCTGTACCGCGGCGCCGAGTTGAGCTGCCCTTTGCCACACGACAGAGCAATGAGACGACCATTGCACCCGAAATTTTTCAACGAGTGTTTTGGTTGCGCCGTCGTCGGAGCCATCAATCACGATCAGTTCGGCTGGGAGCAGGCCCTGAGCTGAAAGGCTTTCAAGCGTTCGTCCCAACGCGTCGGAACGATTACGCGTTGGGATGACAGCCGATACCGCTAGCGGCTTCATGGCTTTAGCGCAATTCCATCCATCGGTTTCGAGGCTTCCGCGTAGAGTGATTCGACCGCACGAGATGCTGAATCGATAAGCAACTGCGGGTCACGGCCTGAGGCAAATGTTTCCCTTCTGATATCCACGAAACCATTTCTGAGGAGGAGCTGCCGTAACAGATCAAAGTCATAAATGCACAGATGGCCGTGAGCTCGGAATATTCGGTTGACACTGAGAATTGGGCTGTAAATTTCTTCAAATCGATCGCCGGCAGCGTATGGGAGTTCAAGATCTGTCCTGCCACGAGTAATTTCGGTGTATCTGGTTAAATACAGTTCCCCATCCGGTACAATGATGCGAAGGGTTCCGCCTGGCTCGAGCACCCGGCGGCATTCGCGAATTACAAAGTCAATCGACTCAAAACGAAGGTGTTCGAAACAGTGTTCGGAAAAAATCCCTTTTACAGCTTTATTCCCTAGAGGAATCCCCTTGGTAACGTCCCAGCAGATGTCAATTTTGGGATGCCAGCAGTAATCCAAGTTGATAAACCGCTCATGAGGATTAGGTCCACAGCCAATATCGAGATACGCCTTTTTACCCACCCTCTTTTTGTTCACCTGTGCATATCGGTTGCGGAGCAAGGCAGCAATAAGTACCCGCACTTTGGCGTAACTCGTTACAGGTCTATTAAACGAAATGCGCGTATTACTAAAATCCATTTTCACAAGTGCCGCCCCCTAGCAAATAAGCTAGACCACTGATCTTCTCCATTCTGGAGAATCGAAAAACTCGATAACCGAGCCGATACGCCGACCGGTGACAAACTCACGTTTCGAACCGAGGCGGATCGTCTCGGCGATGAGTACCGCAAATTGCGTCTGCGTATTGCTATGCATACACGCCATCGCAAGGCTCGCCTCTTTGATCGCAGCTTGCCCCGGTCTCGGAAGAATTGTTCCGACAAGCTTGCGGGTGTCGTCCTGATCGGAGCCGTCTAGTTTACTCGGTAAAATCTCCTGAAGCTCGCGGTTTGCTGCGTACACGTAAGAGGTCTGGCGATTGTGTGCCGGAATAATCCGGAAACGGCAAATTACTGTGGTCCTGTTTTAGCAAGCACACTCGATTGTTCCAGTGGTCGCAAGGTATTGCGCCACAAGTTTATCAGAGTCACTTTACACTGAGGCTGCAGAGATTTCGGTTGAACGAATTGGTTATGGCTTTCGGGTCGAAGTGGCGATTTCCAATTGTCACAGCAGCAACCGCCAATTTAGAACGCAGATCGGGTCTGGCTTTCAGACTGGCTAAAGTTTTCAACCATGTTGGCCCGAATTGTTCGGTGATGACGATACACGCCTCTTGATTTTGTATGCCCCATTTTACGCCGGTGGCATAGTCAGGGCCCGAGATCAAAACTGGCATTCCAAGCGCGAGATATTCCGGTAATTTACTGGGAAAATGAGTGCGATAGAGAGCCTGATGACCGTGCTGCGGATAACAATAGGGAAGAATCACGGCGTCACACTCATTTTTGATTCTCTCGAAAATCTCCTCCGGTGTTCGGAAACATCCGTGGTACGACACAACATCACCCGCTTCAAAAGTTGGAGTGTTTCGCGAGTAAATTCGAAGCTGAACTCCGGCCTGGCGAAAAACTGGGACCAATTCCTGCAATCGTTGGCCGTATCCGTAACTCAAAGCGCCGGCATATCCGACCGTTAGGAGATTTGGATTTTTAAGACTCAGCGATTCCTCAGCGGGGCGAGCAACAAGAGATTCCGACCGATTGGGATACATGACCTCGCCAGGGGCTCCATACCGCAGAGATAACATATCACGCATTTCCGGAGAGATGCAGAATCTTAGAACTGCGCGGCGGTATATGTAGGCGTTGCGTCGTCTGATCAAAGGCAGGGTCCAAGCATACGATGCTTCAAAGTCCTCTGGATCATCATGCACGATCACGACAAGCGGAATCCCGTATTTTTCTGACATGCGGTAAGCCGCGTCGGAATACGCCAGGTTCTGCATTACAGTCAGAACAATATCGAAGTTGAAATGCTTTTCATTGTTTACAGGCTGCGAGCAAATGCTCCGGCATCCTGATAGAGTTAGAAGTCTCGAAAACGCGGCGAATCGGCTTGTTTCCAATCGCATCATGCGCGGACGAAATGTAACGTACTCACATGTCAGCCTTTCTGCGGCGCTTGGGAGTTCCGGGCCGACCACGAGCAGGCGATCAGCGGGCCAATTGCGGAACAAGCGGTGCAGCAAGATCGAGCCGGCGTTAAGTGTGTTAGGAATTTCGTGCGAGAGAATGAGAACGCGTGGGCATTTATCGAATCTTGACCCCAGTTTTGCAGCGGCCTGAACCGGCGCGATTTCACAGTTGGACTCGGAGGGTTCAACTAATCGTTTGGCTGTTGAAAATCCTGTTTTCACGAATGAGGAACCGGACCGGTAGAATCGTTCTTGCGAACAACTCGTTTCAGTGCTCTCTTCGCGGTAGCAAGGAGCAAGCGAGCGTGGTCGCGAGTTCTAACTCGAACACGTCCTGTAAAGGAGAGCGAGCGCACGAAGTTTCCGATCCGGCGGTTCGCCGGTCCTCCCGCTCCATAAAATGTTCGGATGTCGTATTTCACGGCGAGATTGGTAAATATTGATTGATCGCCACGGTGCTGCACAAAACCAGGAAGATCGGGCAAGCCACAGGCACTATGATTTTCGTAGGAGGCGATTCGCTCATCCAAGTTGAAGGCGAGCCATTCGCGGACGAATCGCAACGCGAACTCGGTCTTCTCGATTACAAACCATGTTGCCTGCAAAGCCACCGCTTCGTGAAATCTCTGGTGATCGCAGCCCATTAGCACAAAGCAATCGCGCTTCGTCCACTTGAAGTTCTTTTCGCCCCACTGGTGAAAAACAGTTCCCTTGTTGGCAAGACAGAGCCGAATTAACGGATTCAAGGAACAATCAATGACATGCCCCCCGTTTCCTGAATCGTAATAAATGACGATATCGCCGTAATCGATTTTCTCCAACAATTGGAGTGTGATATACGGCTTAAAAGCAAAGCCACTCAGGTGGTAGGGTCTGCTGAGAAACGCCCGATGCTGTTGATAAAAATCCGTCTGGTTAAGTTGCTCCCAACTCCATGAGACAATGTTCTCAATTCCGTGGCGCCTAGCAGATTTATTAAGGGTTGTCTGATTTAACTTGAATGACGCACCTTTATGCGAAAAGCGATCGTCAGCATAATTCAAGAGGTAGAACTTTCGAATTCTCCCGGTAATCGAGCCATGACATTCGGCTCTTTGGGACGCCGACGAATCGTTAGAAGTTATCACGTTTGGCTCTTAAAGAGCTGTCGCCGAGGCACCGGACTTGTCACGTGGAATTAGGAGAAAATTTTCGGTCAGGATCATGTGAAGCCGTAACTCCTCCGCCGTTTGGATTCTAACCAAGGTCGGCACGGCAAAAAGTTGGTAAGCCGTTTCAACCGCAAAATCAACCAATGTTTTTGCGTCAATATTGTAGGCCTCTAGATTTTGCCGATTCCATTCCACGAGTACCGCAGGTCGATTGGCTCTAAGACAGTCCCGAGCCCCTCGCAACACGGCGAGTTCTCCACCTTCTACATCACATTTGAGAACAGATACGACGGGAGAGCCAAGTCTTCGCCATTCGCGATCAACCGTTGTCATTTCGACCTCTACTTGTTTCATTGAGTGGACCCGGCGAGTGTTCTTTATCCCGTCAAATTCACTATTTTCTGCCGCCGAAAGACTAAAGCTTGCTTTCCCTTCTTTTGCTCCCACAGCTTTTGGCACGAGAATCCATCGTTCTCGAAATGGACTTGCAGCCATACTAGATTGCAAAAAGGAAAGGACATTGGGAGACGGTTCAAATGATACTACCCGGCTGTCTGCTACAGATGCAAGAACTCCAACAGACATTAATCCAACGTTGGTTCCGACGTCAAAAAACCAGGTGCCGGGTGTCGTTAGCTCCTGCAGCAATCGTACGTTGTCAGGCTCGAATGCACCCTTAGTGCGGAGAATGCGCAGGGTATAAGAGTTCTTTGGAAAGTATACGCGGGTCCCATGATAAAAATGGACTCCGGTAAATTTAAAGACTTTGCGAGTTAACCATCGAGCTGCACGTTTATGGAATGACAGGGCTACTGAAATCATGGATTTTCTAGATGGAAATGGCAGAAGGGCTTACGCTATGCATCAGTGGATGAAAACAAACCACGATGGAAAAGAGGGATCAGAAGTAACGTGCAACTTTAACTTTTTGAAAGCAACAAACTCGTCTACCGCAGATTTTACACCGAACTCGCCTTCTTCGAATCGGCCGTCGACATAGTCATGCCCTGATAAAACTCCGCCTTGCCTAAGTTTAGGAAACCATAGCGAAATGTCTTCTTTGACTGCTTCATAATGATGTTGGGCGTCGATGTATACGAAGTCCAACTGCCGGTTCTCGAATTTGTTTGCTGCTTCAGCGGATGTCATTCGCCAAATGCAGGAGCGTTCACCAAATCCAGCAAGTCTGGCTTTGGTTTCGGTGTAGTAAGCCTCCTGAGACTTCTGCTGCACGTTTGTGATGTCGCGATACTCGTCCTGAGAAAATTCTTTCCACGGATCAACAGAGAAAAGTTTACGCCCCTGCCATACCTGAAGAATCTGTTCGGAGAAAGTTCCGCGTGATACTCCGATTTCCGCCCCTTGCCCAGTAAGTCCACGAGCATTCAGCAGTACGGGCAAGTGACGTCGATTCCGGACATAAATCACTCCGCAGGCGTAAACAATTCCGAGCAGTTTTTTTGTGAATGTTTTCATGCGTACTTCAACAGGTGTGCTTCACAACCCAGTCGCAGTCTTCGATGTAGTCGCACGTACCTGCCTGCCACTCGTACTCGCGATAATGACCATGCATTACGACCTCAAAGGGACAAATGTCCTGCACTATTTCGAACATGTCTCCCCCTGGGGGGCCGGAAAGAAAAAACTTTAGCGTGTACGAACCAAAATAAAGACGAAGCTTCGGAATTCGGCAGATCAGCTCGTACACACCTGCTTCCCGCCCAACAGGCCGTTCCGAATCAAACGTCCATAGGTGAATCACAGGTTGTTGGCGCGTGTTAACAATCTGGAAAGAGAAACAAAGTCCCCTTACCGATCGTGGCGTGCTGATTTCGAACTTCACTTCTAAAGGCTCCGACCAAACATGGGTGTTGTTCGGCTCAGATGTTTTCAATGTGACACGAGTGACGCGAGGCCTTTCCAGACTTTCTGCCGCTGAATATTGGAGGTCACTCGTTTTCAACGCCTTCAAGTAGGCGGTGATAACCGTGTCCGACTCACCTTCAGCGGCAATTCGCCCAGACTGAAGGAGCATTCCACGTTTCGTGAGCGTCGAAATCGTCTGCATATTGTGACTCACGACTAAGACGGTTCGTCCCTCGCCGTGTGCCACGCTTTCCATTTTGCCCAAACATTTTGTTTGGAATTCGGCATCTCCAACAGCCAGCACTTCGTCCACGATCAGGATCTCCGGTTCCAGGTGGGCAGCGACGGCGAACGCGAGGCGGACGTACATGCCGCTGCTGTAACGTTTGACCGGTGTGTCGAGGAATTTTGCGATCTCGGCAAACGCGACGATTTCGTCGAACTTTTTCTTTATCTCAACTCGGGTCATGCCGAGGATTGCGCCGTTGAGGAAGATGTTTTCGCGGCCAGTCAGTTCGGGATGGAACCCAGTGCCGACTTCCAACAAACTTGCCACTCGACCTTTGATTCGGACCCGGCCTTCGGTTGGTTCAGTAATCCGGCTGAGGATTTTCAAAAGAGTACTTTTACCCGCGCCGTTGCGGCCAATGATGCCGAGAACTTCGCCGCGCTTTACTTCGAAAGAGACGTCGCGAAGGGCCCAGAAGTCTTCGCAGAGCGGGGAGCAGGGAGCAGGGAGCGGGGAGCCAGCGCGGAGGAGGGAGCGAGGAGCACGGAGCAAGGAGCTAAAGCGCGCGGCGAGCACGTCTCGCAGGGCAGTGTAGCGCTGGCGTTCCGCCTGGTGACGGATGCGATAACGTTTTCCTAATCCCTCAACTGAAATGACGGTGTCGGACATGGGAGCTATGAGCAGGGAGCGGGGAGCGGGGAGCTAAAAGCAAAAACAATGAGCAAAGAGCGGGGACCGGGAGCTAGGAGCTGGAGTTTCTTAGGGTTTGGCGGAAGGTGTGGAGCATGCGGCTTTGCTCGGCCAGCTCGGGTAGGACAGCAGCGGTTTCAGCGTGAGCCAAATAAGATTCTCGAGTGAAAATGATGAGCATGTTTGCAACCTCGAATAGAGAGCGCCTGGCTGTATTGAGAAAATTGGCAAAATCGATATCGGAGACGCTGCCTGATCCTTCAGCGATATTGTTGGTAATGCTAAGCGTGGCGGAACGCAATTGTTCAGCCAACCTATAATAGCGTCGCTCATCCAGTTTTTCGGCCATTTTGAACAGATTGCCTGTCAAGTCGGCTGCCCGCTGCCAGATCTGCATATTTTCAAACCGAAATAAGTGTTCATTCATATATCTCCCTTTCTTTCAGCGTCTCCACTCAGTGCTGCGTTCCCCCCCCTCCCCCTGCTCCCCGCTCCCCGCTCCCCGCTGCCTGCTCCCTGCTCCCCGCTGCCTGCTCCCTGCTCCCCGCTGCCTGCTCCCTGCTCCCCGCTGCCTGCTCCC